>Ga0065711_1043398_pt1 | contig 14753 bp, 11 predicted proteins | sample Hoacrofraction12_FD_59098 | JGI IMG/M metagenome (GOLD analysis project Ga0065711, IMG submission 59098) | Hoatzin crop microbial communities from Cojedes, Venezuela - Epithelial fraction 12 v2 (version 2) | ecosystem: Host-associated > Birds > Digestive system > Esophagus > Crop | place... | reverse complement strand
CGGGGAGCGGGCCAGGGCGCAGGTAGCGCGGCCCCGCGTTCGGGGGGCGGGGGGGCAGTGAGGCAGGTTGGGAAGCGCCGGCCCCGTCGGCTGGCAGCGGTTTGGTGCGCTGGAGCGGCGCCGGCCGCCTCGGCGGGCTCGTTTCTGCTTAAAAAGAGGGTTTCGGCCACCCCCCCCACCCCCCCCTTCCGGCCCATAAAAGGGGGGGGAACGACCAACCTTCCCCCAAAACACTCTGCTGAAGGCTGCTAGGTTGAGCGAGAAGCGGCTCTTCCCTATGCTGGTCTCTGACTTCATCGATCTTGCTCGGGCTGGATGAGTAAACCCAGGCCAGCCCCGCCGAAATCAGTGCAGCCGCTCTGGGTTTAAACTGGGGTAATTTCGTAGGAGTTGGCCCCGAGAATAATATCTGGACCATTTGAAGTCACTGGCAGAATTTCCATTAACTTTATTAGAATCAGAATTTGGCAATAAGCTCATACTCAGTTTCCCAGAGACACAGCTGAGAATATTCAAGACAGAATACGTTATTTTCAGCAGCAGAGGTTACACCGAGCGTTCACTTCTGTGGAAGTAAGGTTACAGCTGGGTGCTTTAACTGCACCAGTCGACGAACACTGTAATACTGGGTATCTAAAACCTGGTTGTGGAAGGAAAATAGGCATCTTTAAGGAGATCGGAGCATAGGTATCACGGGGGTGGGAGGGAAGAGTATGGAAGTTGCTTTTGCAACTGCCCTTCTTTTCAGTTGGTGAAGATATTCGGAATTTGGCAGTGAGGGTGCACATGACAGCATGGACCCAACACGCTTCTTTCTCTATACTGGACCCCACTACCTTCACGGAAGAGGTCTCCATCATCCCCTAAGGAGGGGGGAAGACAGCGTCCAGGGAAACATTTGGTCTGCCGATTCACTTACACACTTTCCTCAGCTTTGCGCGATGGGGCTGGTTCGATTAAAGAGGGAGAGGAAGTGAGCAACACCCCTCTCCTCCTGCCAGGCGGTGTGGGATCCCACTGAGAAAGCCCAGGCTCCTGGGAGGAGACCCTGATGCACAAGCTACCCTGCATCCCTCCCAGGCCACCGAGGAGGGTTTTATAGCCCCCGTAGGAGGGACATTCAGAGGCTGGGAGGAAGAACAGGAGCCCTGATGTCAGCGAGGGAGATTTCCCGGGCAGGTACTCATCCTGCGGGTGGAGAGGGAAGAGAGCAGCCACTGCCGTGCCGTTCGCTTCCCAGGCTCAGAGCCCGTTCGGACGTAGTTGATGCCTCTCTCTCCAGCAGAGCTTTGCAGCCTTCGCTTCCTGTCGTGAGAGCGGCAGAGGGAAATGTCCCATCGTACGGTGATTGCTGATGAACGAGCCCTTCCATCCCAAGCATCCCCAGCTCCTCTTGACGTCGGGCGGGGATGGTGTGCGCTTAGCAGCAGACAGTGTTCAACTGCAGGGCAGCTGTTCAGCCTTTCTGCTCTTTCAGATGCTCCAGTGTGTATCATCACCTATACGTTGTAACTCTAAAAGAAAAATATTTGAAATACTGCCATTTTCATAGGGGTTACCACAACAAATAGTAGCTGCAATAAAAGCTGGCAGTATTTGGGCAACACAGTTTGATGTAATCTGGGGACAGGGACACATGGTGAACCTTTCAGTACTACTCTGTTCAGTTACCTTATTCTTAAGGTAAGTTCCTGTGTGTAGCTACAAAGCTAACACCCTCCTTAGAAAGTTAGGTTTAACTTACGTCTTCTGCTTTTTCCAGCAGTGCTTCCCAGAGATATCCATGACTCCTTCCTGGAAATGCCTCTCACGTGTAGATGTGAATGCTTTACTGGGGGTTTCAGCTAATGTCATCAGACCAGCGAAAGCCACTGCATCACTCAGCAACTGGCTGAGGGGGGGAAAGAATTAAGCCTTCATACAGAGGTCACCTACAGCGACGGATTTCAAATATTTCTGCCATCCGAAAGGGCAAGTTTCCGCAGAGGATTTTAAGGCTTCGGAGAAGAGCTGAATACCTAAGCCTCTGGAGGAGTGCAAAGGCTCCATGTCTGGCAACTGCTGCGGGCTGACGCACACGTTTTAAGAGTTAATTAAACACATATTGAAGTGCTACCGGCAGAAATTTTCGCTTGACAAGGAGCTTTCACAGCAAATCCGCCATCCAAAACTCTGCGGTAACACTCGCTTTCACTCGGGCTTTCCTCCCGCCGTCGTGCCTGCACACAGGCGGCGGATGCGCGCTTCTGGGCAGCTTTCCCTGCTCACGGCGGACATCTGCTGGCAAAGCCGAGAAACTCGGGGCTGTTCCCGGGAGCTTTCTTCCTAGGAGAATTAGCTATAAAACCTTTTTTCCTTTTTCTCTAAAAAATACCCCCACAAAACCACCTAATAATTCAAAGAGGTCTCTTACCTCCCCTAGAAAAATACGTATTTAATTTTCTGCCCATAAGCGAAACCTCAGCCTATACCCACTAACCCCTGCACCTGCCAAGCACTTGGTGGGGAGCGCGTTGCGCCCGTGGCTGTGAGCAGGGCCCCTACCCCCCGGGACTACCTTCCCAGGCGCAGTGTGGGGCTGGCGAGGATCGACTGCAGCAGTTCATTTCTTCTGGCAGTGCCAGTGTTTAGGTTGTACGTGATTAGACACTGGGCTACCTGTTTCTAGCCGAAAAGGATTCGTTGGGGTTCCCGCTGTCTTCATTTAGTAAATCATTCCTCACTCTTATTTAAGCAGATTAGGTTTCCTAGTTACTTTGTGCACAAGTGAAGAGCAGCTGCAGGCAAGCACTGAAACGGTAGGAAGGTAATTTAACATTGGTTGGAAGCTTTCAGAATAAAAAAAACACCGAACAAAAAAAATAGAGAGGTTCCATTACCACGCCTTAAAATACACCATCTCATCTGTATTCATGAGGAGGTATATGCAAAACCTTTAAAGCTAATGCTCTTAAGTGTACAGCTTCCCAGGTACCAGGATGGCACAACTCTAGCAGAATGATAAACCCCGAGTTTAATTTTTTTCAGGACTAACAATAAACTCTCAAATATAGCATAGAACTTGCTATTCTAGTGATCCCTTCTCTACCTCCTGAAAGCAGAAAAGACATTTGACTTTTGTAACTTTGCATTCTCACCTTGCCTGCAGCTGAAACATTGGCTGCCCGAGTGCCTGCAACAAACCCAGGCTCCCGCGCTCACGGGGTCAGCAAGGACGCTGCCGTAAGGACGGCTTGTGTCTTTGCGCTCAAGTTGCCAAGCAAAGACAGGTGCTTTTTTAAAGAAATGTGGAAGAGCTGTAAAGTAACAGTGACATTTGCTTTCTAAAAATCACCTATGTTGTACGATAATGACATAGCTGGAGCGGACTATTTGCAGTGCTGCGCTTGGAGAGGTTGAAAATGAAAACATGCCTCCTAATTTTAGTGTACTGGTATCCAAGGTCTGCCTGTGGAATGGGAGAGAGTGGTTGAGTACAATCTTAGTTCAAAGACTGAAGCAGGCTAAAAACAGTATTTGCTATGAAAGCTCAAATTTTTCGTTTCGCTTGCTGAACTTACTCTCTCCGTGGCAAGCAGAGACAGCTGAACATCACTTTATTTGCACATACCAAACCACTACTTTCTTTATTCAGAAATCTCGTCTAAAAATACGCAATGATGATTTCCCAGACCAGAACACTTCAAAAAATGGTTATAAATATTAATTCAACAACATGACTGGACTGCTATCCTTGCAAAAGCAAACAGTTGAAAGTGAAGTAAGTCCCAGTATCCATTTCACAAACAGTTCTGACTCTGTTCCAACCCTGGCCACCACCTCCACCCTATCAAGAGCATACTTATGTGCGAACAATTATAGCTTCAAGGTTATTTGAAGTCAACAGTATCAAGTATGAAGGGAAACTGACCTGAAGTGGCAGCAATTAAAAAAATAATACTAATATATCATATCATTAATATATTTTCTCTGACTCTTTTCACAGTATTTGCTTTTCGTTTTATTTTTGCTAGTAATTCTTCTTCTGTTTAAAACCGAGGAAAGTACGTCATTGACTATAAAAGGGAAACAGCAAAATCTGCTCTGTATGGACTGTTAGACTTAATAAACCAGAAAGACAGTTACATCAATATCAATTCTACATATAAAAAGTAAGCAAAAGGTCAGTAAACATAGAAACAGGCAACACGCAGTAAGATTCTACCTTTAGCCTGCATACAGCTGCCAATGGTAACCACAGCAGCAAAGGCGTCGCTCGCAGTCCCTGCGAGCCACGTTGCAGGCATACCCATGCTGTCCTCGGACCTGCTGCCACTGTGCAGCGATGCCCGTGTCTGTTGTGTAGCGATTGCACCCATACAAAAGACATAGCACCACGTCCAGCCTGCGTAGACAGCTTCAGCTGGAATTTGTGACCTCCAGTGGGGTCCCAGAGAAAGAACTGAATCCTTCTGAACGATGAAAATGAGATAGGTACCTGGCTGTGAGCACATGAATGCTGCAAAAAACGATGACAAGTGGTTGACTCCATCCTTGGCTGGTGCTGGCTGGCGAGATGTCAGCCGATGTCCCTCCATGTACATTGTCTGGTGCCGTGAGCAGAAAAAAATTAAACAATGGTCAGGATAGCTCACAATGTGAGGATGAACTGGAAGACTGGTTTTAGTAGGTAGGTCATCATTTCTAGGCTCACGTGAGTTATGATGAATGAATGCCAAGATATCGATACGATAGGTTAAGGTTGGGAAAGGATGAAGAGGTAAAGGAAAGTCCATATGTAGGTCTTTACCAGACTCTCCATTTTCAAATATTTGATCTGGATTTAAGTTCTAAAGCTTTAAATTAACAAACACGTATTAGTAACCCTAACTCTGGCTTACATTTTTGTTTAGCAATTAAGTTATGCTTTTTCTTTTTTTATAGAGCCGCACAGAGGCAGAAAGCTTTCTGTTAGGACAGTTCAGATTTAAAATTTGGCAAATGCAACAAGGGTTAAATTAACAGAAGAGCCCTCTTTCAAGTGTTGGAAGCTCTTTCAAAGCTTATAGGAGCTGCCATTTCTGCCCTTGGGCCAGTGGGTGTTTCAAACGGTGAGCTCCATGAGCTCCTAAAAGCCATTGCAATTCAGTGCAGAAACTGGAAAGCTGGAAAAACATGGATGGTTTCAAATAATATTTATAAATTCAGAATGTGTCATGTATTATCAAATGGGATTTACACTTCACAGGTTTAAGATTTTAATTCAAACAATCTACCCATTCTAAAGCTGTATGCCCAACATACCTGGGCTTCTGTTTTAGCCCTTCATGTTTCCTTGAAAGGGGAAAGACTCCCAAGATAGTGCAGGACTCTGCATGAGCCAGTTACTAGAACCAGGGAATAATTTCTGTCTCAATGTGATAAGCATGGAGTTCAGATATTTTCCCCTATCTATTGCACATTTTTATACAGACAAAGCAAAAAGTGTGTTTTTGAGATACAAGAGCCTGGTCACCACCTTTTGCTTCAGAACAGAAAAAAACTAAAGGCACAAGACCAATGATAATAATTAAGGAAAGAACAGCTGTTAAGATTACTAACAAATTTCTCAATATTGCAGAATGGGTCTGAAAAATACCCTGGAGAGAACAAAACTAGGGGAAAAAATAAGTTCTGAAATCTTATTTAAAGTAACTCCGATGAGATCTGCTCTGACCAGTGTGCAAAATATGTCTTTTCAACAATACTTTTCAATAAAATTGGGATAGACCCAAACAGCATGAGGCCACAGCAGGGACTGCCAGATTATTTCAGTTTGAAAATACAAGCGCTGTTCCCAGCAGCATCCCATTGTAGAGGCAGCTGTACTCCGACTGCCTCTCCCTCACCTATTAGCACACAGGGGCGAGTCTTCAAAGTCCCTAAGCACCCTCTGAAAATAAATGTAGGAGATCGTTCCCTGTTAACATTAGGCTCTGATACCCATTTCGCACCAGACAGCCAAGGGGCCTGGCACCCATCCCACCCCGACCCCGGTGGACATCTCCCTCTACCATCTCCCATCCTCGGCCACCTCCAAGGCTTCCCCACTGCCGCCGGTTCCCCCTTCTTGCGGCATAGCTGCCGCCAAGGGGTTTTCTGCCTTATGGCCTCCTCAGGCTGTGGGGGATAAAACCACATTTCCTACAGCTCTTTGCCACTTATGGACATTTAGTAGATACCACCCGGTTTCATTCACATTCGCTTTAAAAGACGCCTCATACAGTGCCAACACAAACATGGGTATTTTAGGAAAAAGCAGGGTCTCAGGAGACACTGCACAGGGCAGCAAGTCTACAAAGGCATTTTTAGCCACCAAAAACCATAGCAGCTTAAAAAACTTTAAAAAACCTATTGTCTTATAGCTGAGCTTTTTCTTTCATACTTCTACAACAAAACACTCCCTCATGCCCCAAAGAGGGTGTTTTTCACTACCTGCCCTTAATGTCATGGCTTATAACCTTACTGATTAGTTCTTTAAGGGAACTAACTCAGCCAGGAGGAAAGGGGACACGAGTTGTTCCCAAACACCATTTAACATCTAGATTTAAGAGATACACATTGCAACAATCGTTTTGTTAACCAGTCAGGAGAAGAGCTGAGGTAAGCGGCAGTCGTATATCAATTTAAGCTGAAGAGATGCAGCTGCTACTGTGCACTAAACAAGTTTCCATGCCAGCTCAAGATGAGGTAACTCAGAAAAAAGAGTAGCCTTTTTCCTTTCTACAGGAAATGTTTAGGGGCCGATAGAAAAGATTTTATACATTTGCCTTCTGGAGGTAGGTCCTACAGTGATCATAGAGAAAGAAATTCTTTAAAGGCTATTGGGAGAAAGCTGTGTAAAAAAAAATATATTTCTGTGTTCTTAGCCTTCTCCAAATTAACAAAATCTCCTCCTAGGCAAAGTAAAAGTGATAACCAGCTAGTAACTAATTGCTTATAGGAGGCTTCAAGTTTCCAGAGCAACAGCACGCCTGTGCGGCAAGGCTTGTCTTTGTTGCACTGTTGGCCCAAACCAGAGCTCAAATTTTCTGTCTTGGCCAGCTTGTACATGAACTCCAAAGCCTCCATCCCTCCTACGGGATGCCGGCAGCCTGGACCTGGCTGAGCCCCAAGGGGATGCAGGCTGAGAGCTGCAGATACTGGAGCTGGGAAAGCCAGTTGGGACACCCAGCAGCTCTGTGTCATTGGGCTGTAACGCAGCTTGGTGGCTCCCTCCAGCTAGCACACCCACGCAGGTCAGCACGACTGCGGGTGCAGGCTTGCGATCATGGCACTGAAAAGCAGGTAAAACCTGCCCTTGCCAGCCCTGGCCCCTTCAAGCCGTTCAGGAGGGACCAGGGCAGTGAATCTGCTCTGGGTCTGCACGGGTCTTTGCTCACACGTGAAAGGGTGCCTCGCACAGGGCGGAAAGAGTAACCCCTAATGTATTGTTGCTGTTTTCATATTTAACAAGTACAGTACTATAATAAATAATGTAAACCAATAAATAAGTAATGTCAACTAGAAGATAGGATTAGCTAAAACCAAGTACCTCCGGTGTGTAGGCGTACCTTGCCTGTGCTGAGAAGGCAGCTCAGCTCAGAGGAGTTTTGGGGAGAGGGGAGAGCTGTGATGGCTGCTCCAGAGCCACGTCCCCTTTTCTGCACCACGCAGATGGTCACGTTCAGAACAAGGTCTCTGCACCTTACTGATCCTTCGCTGTCAGACCGACACGTGGTCAACTTCAAATAGTTTACTCTACTCTGAGCCAGGGGATTCTTCCAGCAAAAAAACCCAGACTCCAGCCTCAGAAACCAGCAATTACAAGGTCATTTCCAGGCACTTTGGAGATATTCGGTGAGGCAGAGGCAGTACGAGCGCCAGCCGAACTGCAATGCAGGCTGGCTGCTTCGTGAGCATCCTTCATGGCAGCATAGGGAAGGGCACCACTCTTGGCCCCGGGCAAGCCGCTGAGATCTGAGCTGATATGAATTAGAAACACGACTCATTTCAAAAGGCTACCTGACATTTTGGGCAGTTTTTTCTAGCTGCTGTGCAGAGCTACCAGTGGAAACACAGCATTTGCCTGGGGAGGGAAACATTTCTAAGCTAATTTCTTGCTTAGAGTAATTCTAGTCTCTTACGACGTCTATATTTCACTCGGCTTTGAAGAGATAGAGAAGGCAGATAATTAATTATAAATGACAGCTTAAAAAAAAAAAATAACCAGTCATTCTAGAGCCCCAGGACAAAACCTATACACCAGTGACAGCATATGGGCTCTTGTTAGTGTGGAACCAAATGCCTACAGCTGATCTCCATTAGAAAAGCCTCCGTTCACTTCCCTGCCCAAAACGATAGGGAAATCCATTTCATTTTCTTCAAACCATACGACAACATTTGGCAAGTTTTGTTTCCTCCCATTTGAAATAAAACAAAGCAATAAAATATGATAACAGTCCATCAAGTGATGTTCCAGTTTCATTTATGTGATGTTCAGAACAGTTTGTGGCAATAAAAGGAATGGGTACTTGAATGAGGTATTACGGTTAGCAGCCTGTGGGAAGATATATTTAGTTTAAATACTGATAATAGCCTAATAGCGGCAAGGCAAGATAATGGAATGTGACAGATATTGGATGTTCTCTCTTTGCATTGTGCCAGATGTATATTTTAAATTACTGTTTGCATCACAAAAGGGCCAAAAGGCCTCAGTTTTGGATTCAAAAGGGCCCTACGAGGCTGCACTCTTCAAACAAGTATTCAATCCCTTCCCTAAAAAATAGAAATGACAAGTTATTTTTATCACATATATCAATATTTTTTCATGGCCTAGTCTTCACAGAGCAGCTCTAAAGGTGGCACTGTCAAAAGGTTCACATGAAAGCCCATTTATTTCCCTGCGCAGGTCATTCAACAGTAACTTTGGCTTCATTCAGCAGTAATGGTAAATCCATTGGGCCAGTGCTGCAGGAGGAGTAGGATTTTCCAGCTCACATCCTCTTTGCCTTGTCAGAAGAAAAAAACAGACACCTGCTGGGAATCTCTGTAATCCATGGAGTAAGAGCTGCTTTCCCATAACAACTCTCCAGACTAGAGCTGTATTATAATTACACACTGAGATGAGCTGGTGTTGCTGGGAATAACTCCAAAGGGTCAGTGTTGTCTTCCATGCAGCTGCTCTGTGACCTGGTAGGTTACCGCACTCTGCTCCAACACCAAAGTAACTCTCAGGAGTTACAAGCACTCAAGCACACAGCCATTCCCTGTCCTACCAACAGGCATCATTTGGGGCTGAATCACTCACACTCCAGAGGACATCCCCACCTCATGTCTCCAATCACACCCGTCTGAGCTCCTACATCATCAGAGGCATTTAATGATGCCTCTGTGAGAAAGAAAAGACCTATTTTCACCTGGAGAACTAAGGAACAGGGAGAATGAAACAGTCCTCCTGTGGTTAGATGAGAAATTGAGAGCTGAATCCTGTTTTTCTGATTCCCAGCCAGTGCTCTACACATTAGCCTACTTCTCCTCCAATAACAGATTCAAACTGTGACAGGATTCTGACATACAGATTTCCTCTCCCCCGAAGGTTTTTCAGCATTTGGGTTTCGATCAGCCACTGTCACCACCCTGTTTCTTCAAAGAGATGCTCTGAAGTGTTCTAACAAGCATCAGCCACAATTTGAAACAGAGAGAAAGGGAGAAATGGTTCACAGATCCTCACAGCTACTATGTGGATATGTGGTTGGTATCAAAGCGGACTGCAGATGACAACAGCAGCGCTTGAAAGAGATCTTGAGAGTTGTGTTTTCTTGCACAAATTTTTATATGACCACACCACTTTGTTCTCAAATATTTAAACAGGTTAGTGACAATGAATACACTACACTAATTATAACATAATAACATATTGAAGCCAGTGTGGTGAAAGTGCTTTGTACTCCCAGGCACGCTATGGCCGTCACCATCTTCAATATCTGACCATAACTCAGATCCAAGAAAGTATTTGAACAAACCAGGCTGTTAACAAACGAATAATTAGATATATCCTTGATCAGCTGTTTCCTTTACATAAAGGCCCATGTGTTGACTATGTTACAATGTCATCAATAAAATCCTTTGCTGCTTAAGTCAGAGCGCATATCTCTCTGTGCTGTGAAGTACAGTTTCAACATGACGACTCTTCACAAAGGTGTTTTTTATAGTACAAGCCATGCATGAATTAAAGAAAATTCAGCTAAGATACACAAAGTAAATAGTAGCAACAACGACTAATCAAAACTTCCCTTTGTCTCCCACCAAAGGATTTCCCAAATGTCGGGGGGATTTCCATACGGGACATCCTGCAGTTCTTGCACTTAAGCAAGTATTCTTTTCTTAATGTGTGTCAAAATGGTACAGACTCTATAAAGTTTCCTGGTAAATGAGCAATGAGATACAAATACACATGCGTTTGGTAAGAAGCTATTAACTACTCTGACAGTTATTAAGTACTGCTGTCCCCTTGTTGGTGAGCATGCCTCCACGGGAGACTACACAAGCTCTGGACCTGTGGCCCAGTGGGAAAGTCAAGGACATGCATGAGCCATGAAAACGCCACTCTCCAAAGAAGAAAGTCAGGAAATGAAGAGCCAGAGATCCGACACTTCCCAGCTCCTAAACAATTTCCAGCAGTTGTCATACGGCTACTCGTCTCTCATTCCAGGCCCCTTCCAAATATGACATGGGTTTTACTGCCTGAAATAACAGAGCAAATAGGACTATTGCTGTCAGTACAGGCAGGTGCACAAGTCTGCAGGGTTGAGCCTTTCCACCCACTTCCCTAAACCCTACCTCTTCCCAGCACCCTGTTCCTCAAACTTTCCTTTGCTTCTGCAAACTCCACCTAAAGCTCCATAATCTTACAACTCTGCCCCCTCCATAAGACACTACCCACAAGGACAACAAAAGAAAATACTTCAAGAATACGCTTTTATGGACTCTCACAGAATTTCCCAGATATCTCTGACCTGAAAGCATGTGGTATGGAAAACACTGGGACAAAGGGTCTGCTTTGTTTGTTTATTAAAATGGGAAGTTATCTTTAGTTTTAGTTGTGGATAAGCTATCATAGTCATTTGTGCCATATCTTTAAATAAACACATTTAACATTTTTAATTTCCATTTTCATTGTGCACAATTAATTTTTGCTGGAAAAAGTGATAGAATTTAAGAATATTTGTTAGTTGTAGTTACAATTGTTGGGTATGCTTTTAGTGGAGTCTAAATTAACAGTTGATTTAATTAACAGTAACTGCATAAATGAAACATCCTATGTCACGGTAGCACTGTAAGTCAACTATTCACTTTAGAAACGCTTTTGAATCTTTTCCAGGGTAGAGAGAATGGGAAGAGCTGCAGAAGAACAGAAAGATACAATCAATGCAAAAGCTGGGGGGACTGGAACAGGAGGAAAAACTGAGTGTTGGTATCACCAGAGGTGCATTGAGGACTACTAGAGCTGGTTCAACAGAATCAACTACTAAAACCACAGCCTGCCCTCAAAATGGGTCTGAAAACCAGCTCCCACACCTTTCCCCTCCTATTGCCCCTTACCCAGAAGCCTTACTGGTCCTGTTTTGGGCTGCCTATGGTTTTTCTCTGTTTGTTCAGCAGTGGATGCAGAAGTCCCCACCCTCACGTATAGGAAGCCAGCACCTCCTAATTCTCCTCCCTTTGACCCATGGCCAAATGACCCCAAGTACACCACTGCTCCTTCTCCAGGATACCTGCCCTTGTAGCCTCTGACACCTGTATAGTGACTGCAACCTCTCTGAATATTAGCCATAAACATAAAACCCAAAGGAAGGTTGTAAGTTATTCCCCTCAGGTAGTAAATTAGTGGGAGAAATAATATTAGTTCAGTTATTTAGGCTGGATTTTTAAACATATTTAAGGACCAAGCATGCTGTGAGGCACTAGAAGAATTTCCAAAACCACATCAGGGGCTCCCATCTATTTAAATAGGAATCAGGCAATTTAAGAGCTTCAGAAAACCCCATGTCTATCAGTATACTTCCATGCAACAAACACTTCAGTATCTTTAAAAACATGGATTTTACTTATTGCCACTGCAAATTTGTGTGTTCAAAATACAAACTTGAACCTATACTTTTATCACTATGTTCAAACTAATTATTTGAAGTATTTAACTGACCTTATAAATGATTTTCCTTTGTTTCACTTTCAGTACATTTGGCTTTTTAGCAGCATCCTGGTTTCATTCAGTCCACTGCAGAATAGACCAAATGATGGTCTTTTCTCACATCTCTTCCCAAACACAGCATAACAGCATTTGCAAATTATCTCTTTCTTTTCCTGTTGACAGCTCTGACTGATAATAATTTACAGTCATCCTGGAGTACTATATATTAACAAAGTCCCTTGCTAACATTGCCAGCACATGTTCAAAGTCCGTTCAAATTCAGCCTCTTTGCACTTATCACTATATTAACCAAGTCATTGTAATTTTTCTTCTTTTTCAAGCTTTCCTTAAAAAGCTGGCAATTAAAAAAGCAGACAGAAGAAAAAGTGAGGGTGGCCAGAGAGGTGGTCAATGCCCCATTCCTGGAAGTGTTCAAGGTCAGGCTGGATGGTTCTCTGAGCAACCTGGTCTAGTTAAAGATGTCCCTGATCACTGCAGGGGGGTTGGACTAGATGAGCTTTAAAGGTCCCTTCCAACCCAAATCATTCTTAAATGAATGCTATTTCCAGCAAGATAAAGGTTTTGCCTATGTAAAATCAGTATGTGTGCATATGTGCACAGAAACAACTGTGAATCTAACAATATTTTTAGCTATTCAGCACTTGCTTTTTGTATACACATTTTCTCAGTAGCTCACCGAAGTGATGCAGAGGACTGCAAACAGCTCTTTCCTCCAAAGTGTGTTGGTTGGCTAGAAGAGATACTTCAAGTCCACTGGAGCTGCGTACCTGCTTCTTTCAACAGCCCCTGCTTAGGAAAACATTTGTGAGGAAGAATGCCATTGAAATTTTTAAAAAATACATACATATGTATACATTTATACACTGTTTTTATAGAAGAACCTAATTCCACAGAAACACACTTCAGTGGATCCATAGGATAGAGCATGCAAAGATTTCCTCAAAGACCTCAGACCTGTGCCTGACCTGGAGTATTTGCAAGCTTGTGCATTGCAGTAGTTCTGTTTGCAGCCGTCACACATCAGCTGTGCATGCTGCTCCTGAATTTGTTTTGACCAGTTTATGCTTTTATTAGTACAGTTTGCTTAGCTTCTTGGAGAATGCTCGTGTGATACAATCCTAAACACCCACCAGTGTAATAAAACTGAATCAGAGCCACTCCCATTTAATCACACCTGTATGAGGGAAAAGGTAATTCAACAAACACTCTCCAAATGCCAGGGCTTTAACTGATGTTAGGTAGGAGTTAACAGATGCGTATTTCTAAGCTCCAACACAGAAGCTTCCTTACACAGGCTAAATACAACCTCCGAGCCCAAATACATCCTCAGGTGCAGCTACACAACCCCACATCTCTCCGCAGTAACAGCTGTGTAAAGTCTTAGTCTTCTGGCTGTCAACATCCATGTGACTGTAGGATAAACCTTCAGCAAATTTTTTTTTTTTTTTTAATTTGCAGATTGCTAGAATTGGTTGTTGGGTTTTTGTCCCAGTAGGAAAAGTGCACCTCTGGAAGTAAATTTAAGCCTACTATCAAACCCACTTTTCTTAGTTACTTTTCAAAGAGGCTTAGGAGCCGTCTACGGAGTCCTTAAGATCCGAGCATCACAAGCTGAAAAGCTCTACTTTAGACAATGCAGCTGCACAAACCACAGTTTGGATAATAGGGACTTTGTTACTGGTTGTCACATAGATAGCAGAGAGAACCCTTTTTGACTTTCCCAGCCCGGGTTAAGATTTTCAGGTGCTAGCAGCTAGAAAAAAACACCCAATTTTTGCTGGCAAACTGGGCAAAAGAGTCCATGAACATGGAGCTTTTCTCACCACCTTTTCCATTGATTCACTCTTCAGAACCAAACCGAGCTTTGAATTAATACACAAATCTGACAAAGGACAAAACAACATTTAAATTACCATTGATAAATACCCAGCTGAAAGTAATCACTTCTTCTACTGTGGCTCATTAAGCAAGCATTCCATTAAAGCTGTAGAGTTAAATAATGAAGGAGATGACAGAGTTAAGATTCAGCGTGCCACTGTGCAAATGTGAAAATGTTTGTAAAATGTGCAGATAGCATTTTCAGAAGGCTGGATCTTTCTCTCTGTATTTCCTACATACCTTAGTTCTTCCTAACATCCCTTCACTGACAAAGAGAATCTTATCATTTTTCCCAGGCTGGAGCCAGACAGAACCAGGCAGCCTATGAACAGTTGCAGGGAGATGGTAAAGGGGAGAAGGAGCACTGGAGTTCCGAGGACATAAGCTGAACACCACCATGGTTACTGTAGCTGACCTCAGAGTGCAAGAATATGTGGAGAGGATGGGTTTGAGCTGGGAGTGTTAAGAGGAGGCTGGATATTACAGAATCACAGAAAAGTAGGGTTGGAAGGGACCTCTGTGGGTCATCTAGTCCAACCCTCCTGCCGAAGCACGGTCACCTACAGCAGGCTGCACAGGACCTTGTCCAGGCGGGTCTTGAATGTCTCCAGAGAAGGAGACTCCACAACCTCCCTGGGCAGCCTGTTCCAGGGCTCCATCACCC
>Ga0065711_1043396_pt1 | contig 14754 bp, 5 predicted proteins | sample Hoacrofraction12_FD_59098 | JGI IMG/M metagenome (GOLD analysis project Ga0065711, IMG submission 59098) | Hoatzin crop microbial communities from Cojedes, Venezuela - Epithelial fraction 12 v2 (version 2) | ecosystem: Host-associated > Birds > Digestive system > Esophagus > Crop | place... | reverse complement strand
TTGAAGTATGTTAAATCTCAATATAAGCAGGGGGGGGGGGAATTTTCAGAAGAACTTTTTTGTTTCTGGTTAAAGAACAGAAACTTTTTTAAAAAGGTGAAATAGAAGGTGTGTGGAATATGTGAAAATAAAGACAGATTCCTTTTTCTTGTTAAATCAGGGTGCTTATATAGTTCCATAGCTGTGAAGGAGGTTTTAGTGTTTTCTGGAATACACTTAAAGAATAAAAAACAAATTTATGGAAATATTTGTAAACAGGTGACCTGATCTAGGCATATGCTACTCATTTATTAGGCATAGGATGTGTCTTGTCCTGGTATCTACAGTGAAAAAGCCACAATAAAGTAAAAATAAATTTTAAGAATTTAGCTGTGTGAATGCATTGTTTCCTCCAGGAGATACTTGACTGTAGTTACTACCTCTATGAAGTTATACTTTGTTCTTACCTGATCATGGCCAATTACTCTCATGGCTCTTTTTTTTTTTTCTTAGTTTTAAAATTTTATTTCATCTCTCAGAGCGTATTATATGACTGTAATATTTCCATTATATGTTTTAAAGTAGCTAATATTAGCAGGCTACATTTAATAAAGGCAATAATGGTACTGCCTTGAAGAGCAAAAAAAATTAAAGCTCCCTAAAGAAAAACACTAGAAGTTAAATACTTAACAGTCAATAGCATATTTTAGGAAATATGACAGTAGTAATCACACATCCATTAAGCAGTTTATACTTACCTGGTTGCTTGTTTGAGGGTGAAGGGAAAGACTGAGGGCAGGGAGAACAACACCCTCCCTCCCCCGCTCCTTTTTTTTTTTTTTCTTCTTCTACTACTTTCATCTTAAAATGCTTCGGGAAGAATGAAAGCAGAAACATGCTAATCTGATTTGTTTCATGAGGCTTCTGATAATAAAGAGGCATATCACAGGTGTTCCTAATCAAGTCAGTTTGGTTAGAAAAAATAAGTATTTTTAAAATTAGGATTTCCTGTAACACAGACAATGCAAGGGTCAAGCCGATGACCTACATCTATGTTTGGGGATCAACCATGAAACTGTGGGTGTTGGAAATATGTTATAATACATGACACTTTTATTGCAGGTTTCGACCTTTCAATGGAGAGCTGATTTTGGAGAACGGCTTACTCCTATGATTGAAAAACTCTCTCTGGAAGGTTGATGGAGCACGAGCATGGTATATATTATATTAACATATCTCTTATTACATATGTTCTTTATTTTAAAATAGTATAACTTGTTCAGATTATTAAAAATAGACCAATTCTGCTCGGTTTGTTCAATATTTTTTTATTTGTTAAAATAATTCCTCTTTACACTCCTTCTGTAAAATTACAAAAGACTAAGTATAAGTATTCACACAAGCTGTGCTCAGAAGGAAATGAAGTGGCCAAAAATATGTATAAAAAGCTGAGTTTGCAACAGCCTTGATCATTGGAGTTATATAAATTCTCCATATAGTGTTGTTCTCATATTGTTGTCTTGGGAATTACTCCAACTGAAATGTTGCTAATCCAAAAAAAAAAAAGAGTATGGATAATATAGTGTTTATTTTTAAGTAACTTTGTTTTTTTTGTTGAGAGGGTGTGTAAAAGAACAGAGCAGAGAGCTAGCTGAGTGCATTTCAGTGTACTGTGCAAAATATGTTTTTAAAGGCATTAATAAACTAGCTACTTGATAAGCAAAGAGGCAGAAAACAGGAAAAAATTGCCTTCAGAGCTCTCCACCTGTACCAGAATAGTCAGAAATCTTATTTATTTTATATATTTGTCAGTAAATAGATATTCTATAGTAAAACAGTGAATATTTGAGAATAATTGATATGGCATATGCTACACTCATACTGCAAGTCTTGCTTTGCACTAAATGTACTAATTTGGCTGAAACTGAGAAATCCATTCAGAGTAATCATAACTTATCTACTTGTATATGAATAATCTTAACTAACCATTTACATAAACAACTGAAATTAAAATAGTAACTGCTCTTGGATTGAGTAAATTTGTTTTAAATACCAAATGGAGTAGTAAAAATTGTAAGACTTTATCTTCAGCAAAATATATTACAGTACAACAAATTTTATGAACATGTCGTGACTTTAGCAATTCCAGCTTTCAGCTGGACTGCAGTTTTTATCCTTAATCAAATCGGTCTGTCTTCAAGAGCATGTTTTTTTTGTAGAAAGTAATTGTACCATAAAATAAGAGAAGTCTTAAAACCCCAAATTTTAGATTATCCCAGTGACTGCTAGTTTATACCAAGCAAATCCAGTGAGGTGTAAATTTCATCTTTCCTCATTGTTGTAACTAATGGCTAGTCTAACTGAAGAATTTACCAGCTTTTACCAGCAGTACACCTCCTGTTATAGAAGTATTTAAGGCAGACATGTTCTGAATGTGGTTTTCGTATAATACTGTGATTTTAGGGTAGTTAAGACCTCCTACAGAAAGTCATCAGCTGTGAAACAGAACTTTGAATACAGAAAGTATAGGAAGTGAAACATAACTTTATATAAGCTTTGCAGTTTGTGATTGCTGAGTAGGTAGTTCTTTAATTTCTAATCTTGTCTTTCTTTCTGTGCTTAAAAATCACAGTGAAAGTATTTTTATTAATACTGTAACAATGTTTGGGTAACATGCCTAATCAACTCCCAAATAAATAAATATTTCACAGTCTGTCCAGAAACTGCTCTTGAGTGCACTGCATTTCTGGGTTTGTTTTCCTTTTCTATTTCTTCTGATTCTCTTAAAAATATAAGGACTTCACACAACACTTCTTTGAATTTGTTCATTCTTTTTTTTTTTTCTGTACAAATGCAATTACATTCTTGTTAATGAAAATCAGGATTATATTGCAAGGCAAAGGTATCTAAGGCTCCCTTGTGACATATTTAAAAGGTGAAAGTTTGATGAAGTGTTCCTTGGTCTGACACAAGTTCAGAGTATTTCTCATAGATTCTTATTCAGCAAAAAAAATATGGTTTCTGGTTCCCAACTGTAAATCAAAGGGATTTAAAATTTAGGGCCTAATCCTGCAAACTTTTAAATACACTAGTCCTAAATGGCCCACTACCATGAATAAGGATTTGCAGAATCATGTTCTCATTAGATGCAAACTTTATTTCCTTTAATGAATAAAAGATATTAAAGTATTTTGAACTTTGAGACATGTCTAAATAATTTTTAGGAAGTCCAAAGAGAAGAGTTTTGCAGTAATGCAGTAACTGAGTCTTACTCATTTACAAGCTCAAATACCTTTCAAGAGTGCTGCGGTTGTCAGTTATCATTAGAATCCACTTTCTAAGTGTTGATTTGCTCTAGAACATTTTTATGCTGAAAATTGGCCCATATTACATATTTTTCCTAGAACTGTTTTGTATTTGGTAATCAGCATGGCTGTTTCATGACCTGAAGACTAGGTAAAACTTGCGAGAGAGATGGGGGGGGGTTGTTATATTTTCTTATCTTAGCCTCTGCTATTGTAGTTCTTGTTTAGCAAAACTACAATTGATTTTGTTGGAAGTTGAGCCTGAAATAAGGGCTGCAGTGCTGGCCCCTTAAAAATTGTTGGTGTGGCTGTTGCAGATTGTACGCTTGACTTTGTAAACTGTTTTGCAACATCTACTTGTCATGAAGCTGAAAAGATAAAAATGTACAGACTTTGCTGAAGTGCTTCTCATGTAACTTTTCATGACCACTTTTACTGTTCATACTATAGGTATACACTCGAGGCTCTACAGACCTTGTTGACTGAATCATAATTTGCAAACTGACAATGCATGCTTATTGCTCGTCTAAAAGAACTGTTGCAGATTACTTTGTCAACTCATCTATGCTTTCTTTAAGCACTTCTCTTGCTTTTCAAAGGCAACTTAAATAATTTTCCTGAAAGAGATATGTAGCTATAAATGCAACCCATGCCTAGTTATTACAACACATGTGAAATCAGCCATTGTTTGAAACCCTATGATATCTTAGGCATGGCTGTTTTAAGTTTTGAAATCTGAAACAACTGAATTTTCTGGATTTTGTTACTTTAAACTAGATCCAGCCCTAACATAATTTTTAAATGGAGTTTTGTGTACTGTTAGATTTAAATAGATATTAACTTTTATTATTAGATTAGGCATTTAATGAAACATGTATACAGGAAGGATTTAAGGCTGGTATACTTACACCTCATTTTTCCTTGTCTGTTGATAAAATGGTCTTGCAAGGCAATAGGAAAAGAAAAACAAATGACATACAAATTCTTTAGGAAAAACAGTTAAAATATGCTAACTGGGATATTTAAGTGCTTATCCTTCTCACTCAAACGCAAATATATGAAAGTAAGGTATTGTCCCTTTTTTATTATTTTTACTTTTATATGTTTTTTTGTTTATTTCAACAAACACCTAAGCAGAAATTTACGTCAACTCATACATTGAAGATGTGGGTGTGGGAATGAGAAATGTACTCAAAGTTCTTAAATGTTCAGCTACTGTATTGATGGCTCATTAATCCCCCTTCTTTTAGACCACTATTCGCACACTAACTTCAAAAAGGGCATGTAGGAAGCTGCAATTGCTAAGTGCATAGTGTGTTTTTAATAAATCACTGTTTCTAGCTTTGTTAATTTTAAATTTATTTTAAATACATGGATATACAGTAAATTTTTTTCCTAAGTTTGTTGGGGCCAGGTTTTTTTTTTTCAGAGAACAAGTTTTTTTCTGTTACATTATTCTAAGTTTTTACAGTAATATTTTGATAAAATTGGTGCTTTTTAGAGAAGTATACTACTAAGACAATCTATTCAAAGCAAGAAATCAGCAATATCTATTTTTTAATATGTGCAGTACATAAAATCTTAGTAATGTGCAAATATCTCTAAAATGTCTACACCTTTCCATTAACCCACTAAATTTGAAGAGCTTACTTTTTACTTCCTGTGAGTGTCCTCTGGGTTTTTTTTATTTCGTGGGTTTTGCTGTTTTTAAGCCTTCGGGCCAAAGATTTTAATGATTTTATCCATCCACTTCTTAGTTGATGTGAAGGGGGGGGCGGTTTGTTGGTTTGTTTTTTTTAATTCCCCCTCTCTCCCACGTAGGAAATGGATTTAAGTATTAATATGAAAGTTAACAAACATTTTGAAAGTATTGTAATTATGATCATAATTATGATCTTCCCAACTTTAACTGGTAATTTCCTACTTCAAAATAGATATAGTATAATATAAGTCACTTTAGATTTAGACAGGACTTCCAGTGGATCTGATAAATCAGAACATTTGCTTCAGAATTTCTGTATACTCTTGGGGCAAAATTTTTTCTTGGTAGGATGGGTAGATACTGTGGTCTTAAGTGTGTGATCACTTTAATAATTCTGAAAGCACTTTGCTTCCTCCTGTTACAAGCTAGTCCATATTTTAGTCAAGATCAAGAATTAGAAAAGAAGGATGCTCCATCTGTTGTGAAACATTGTAATGACTCTTACAAGAAAGCCTGTCTCTAAATCAAAATACATATTCAAAAGTCTATTGCAGAACAGAGTTCTCTGTTGATGGTGTTATGCTTATGTCAGTATCTTGCACAAGCAAAAAAAATCCTTATCGTAAAGAATGGGTATGAACTGGTTATCCTGTCCCCATGCTCTCAAAAACCAAAATATTTCTTCCAGCTTCTCAGGAGAAGGGAGAATGATGCTTTCGATGCCAAGCACAGGAGTTATACAAGCAGCAGTCAAATGTATATTTTTCTTCATCTGTTTTATCACCTAACTCTAACAATATGTTTCAGTTCTCAGGCAAAGTGAGTATTAGTAAGGGATCGTAGTTCTGTATGACCAGAGTATTAAAGATATGACCCTTTGTTTAAAAAAAAACATGCTTTGTGTGTGTGGAAATCCATAGCCTGTATGATAATGCAGGTGTTACTAATATGTTCTCTGTACTTCTTCAATCCTAAACTCATGGTGTCTCTAATCAAGAGTAAATAAAATATAGTTTGAAAAACTCATGGGAAAATTCTTGCACTTTCCTTCCTAGAGTTACCAGGTTTAAAATCTTGATCTTCATTTGCATGGTGCCTGTTCTGCATCCAGGTTTAGAGTGTAACTAGGAGACTCTTGAATTGGCAGTGAGAGAATAATTCCTTCCAGGGTATTAGTACTGCTAGACTGTTCTGTTTTTATACCAGCAACTCTTCAATTATCATTAAGGTTTATGATCCTAGCTATGTCACTGTAATTACAGTGAATTTGGCTGTGAATACTGAGTGTTTGTTTCCGAAATTGATATTTTTGTGAAACTGCATGAGAAACTAACAGAAATGTGAAATACAAGAATGTTCATAAGTTATCTCTTAATTTTTTTGTCATTGATTTTTTTTTTCTGTTTAGATGTGCAGATTTCTTCTTGGATTTTTGGTGTGTAATACTTAATTTGTTAACCTCACAGTCTTCTGACCTGAAAATGATCATTCGAGATGCTGTTCAAATTTTTTTATTTTTAGATTAATATAACTTATGTTGCTGACCCACTTTCCATTATGTAAAAACCTGAACAGAATTTGTCACTGAGGTAGGAATTCATGAAGGCTAACACTAGAGGGCAATTCAAAGCAGCAGCTTACCCCAGAACAGTTACGGGTGCCTGTGGCCCTGTGCTGAAAGAGAGGGAGCCGATGGAGACTTTCCCAGGGTCTCCTCCAGGCAAAAGCTGGTCTTTGTCATTACCCTCTGAAATCAGTTATTTAACTCGCTTTTCATATCCAGTAAATGCATCCTTGAGTGCTCCACTGAATGAGGAGGAAGTTAAGCCACTTCTTATGCTTGCTGAATTAGAAGTTAAGACATCTTATGCAGTGTCTTACCTTACTCACTGTTGCCACTGTCAAAAAGGCATAACTTACTCACTGGTGGGTTTTGTTTGTTTGCTTTGAATTTGATCTGGTGCTACATTGAACCCTGTGTCTGAAAGGTGCTAGGGTTTGGGAGGTAAGATAACATTGCACTGAAACTTAAATGCCTTTCATTAAGTATCAAGGAAACTGGAATACTGGGTGAGGAAAATATATTCTTACAAATTTCTTACAAAATACTGCAAAGTTATGCTAATTAATAAGACAGTATAAATAATTCATTTCATTTAAAAATACCCAACAAAACAAAACCAAGCAACAAAATACCAAACCACACCACAAACAGGATAAGGCATCAGACGGGTACTTTGTGTGCATAATTTTATCAAGAAAAATACATTATCTCAAATATAAAAAAAAAAAAGTTGAAGGTGAGCAATCAGGTGCTGTATTTAATATTTAACTGAGGAGGAGAGATCATCTGTGTATATTGTGCAGAATTTAAACAATTTATATAACAGTGCATTACATAATAAATTACAGTTTTCAGTTTCAATGTTCGTTATAGGTTTACAGAGTATCCTGAATGCTTGTAAATAACAACCTGTAATGCAAATGGTATGTCATGATTCTTGAAAAGCACTCAAGAATTCTTATTTTAGCAATGCAAATTCCCTCATTATATTGAAATGTATGCACCCAGCCATGTAGATGCTTGTGCCACAGTACCAATTTCAACACAAGGGCGTTTTATAAGTGTGTGTGTTTGTTTATACCTGTCTATCTAATTTTATATACATATATAATATATTACAATATTTTTTATGTATACTTGTATATGAAAGAGCTAATCTAAGATTAAAATGGCAAGATTGTGCCAACACTGTACCAGTTTTTCAAGTAGTATTACCTTTGGATTCTTTTGCACAACTTACTATAAATGTCTAAAACTTATTCTTGCTTTAACTGCTCTCATGGATTTTTTTTATAAACAATACTTACTTAAAGTCACTCTGACAGTGCCACAAGTCGATAGAAATACTACCATGCATTGTTTCAGTAAACATTTACACATGTTTTCTGCAGGTCTGATCAGCAACTCCAGTGCAATTTGAAAATATGTAGTCTGCTGGCAATGATGTGCCCAACCTTAATCGGTGCTGGAGCCTTTGGAAGAGAGATTGTGTCATCACAGAGTATATAGTCCAACAATGACTGACCTTGATGAATTTGTGAAAGAAGAAAATAGTTTACTCACTGCTTAATTTGCAAAATGCATGAAAGAAAAAAAAAAAGGAACATGTGGAATTTAACCCACTGAAGTTGTTAGATTCTCTGGGGTTTAGGGGAGGGTTTTGGTTTTGTTGAGGGGTGGGGGTGGGTGAGAAATTAGTTGGTAATCAGGTACAGTGATAAAGAGGTCTTAATCACATACATGAATTCTTGATTTTGAGAATGTGAATATTTATACCAAATCTTATCTGAATACTCAAGTGCTTAAATCAAGCATACATGTAAGCTTTAAGGAACTGAATCCTTATTCTTCTGCAGGTAAGACACTACCCATTTAAGAATAAGCATTTTCATGCCAATGTGACTCGTCTCCTTTTTTTCCTTTTACAAGCTTGATTTTTGGCCCTAAATCATAGACGTAGGTTTTGTCATTAAGTTAGCATTAAGACTGTCTTCAGAGTTTTGTTTATTTGAACAAAGCAAGAACAAATGTGTAAGTACCAGCAATGTGCAGACCAATATTGCAGTATTGGTCTGTTCTGTCTTTAAGCAGGTGGTTTCATGTGGCAGGCTGGAAGAGAGACTCTTTTTCTTCCTAGCGTTTCACAAAAAGATGACGCATATGACTCAGAATTAGAAGGGGAAATCTGCCAGTTTGCATCAGTTCCTTAACTTGTGGGCTGCTATTCACCACAAGGAAAATCAGTATACTCGCACCAGTGCTTCTTGAGAGATGAGGAGTAATCATTTCCTTCAGAAAGTGTAGAATGATTGGAGTAGGCCTTTCATATGTTACACTAGGCTTTTCCTATAATAAGATATTTTTCAGTTCTATAAAATTTTTAGGAATTAAAAAAATAATGTTCTTAAATGCTACATTTGATGTTTAAAATAGGAACCAGACATATTATAGCTTAATGCAGAGTAAAAGCAAAGGAATCTGCTTCCTTTTGAAAACATAAAACTTCTGTTTTGCTGGCACTGAAACTCAAAAACCATTGTAGATCTCCACAGTCGAAAGGTAAGTTTTTTATATTTTTTTTTTTAACCTAGTTCCACATACCTGAATCTCCAGTTCCAGCTTTAAGTAAGTTAGTAGGACTGAAAAAAAAATTAAATATAGTAACTTTGAGGGCAGAAGCCATCTGTTTTGGAAGGGGAAATAATTACTTGAAGTAAGGAAAATCTGATTTTCAAAATGTCATGCTGTAGACCTGCTAAAAAGATAATGCACAGTTTAGTGATAATTCTGATTCTTTCATATAGGTTTGAGTTATGATGGAGGAGACTTCTTGCAATACTGATACTTGCTCAAAGAATGTACTGTCAGCTAGCCTTTTATTAAAAAAAAGTCATATGCTAATTGTTCAGAGATTAATGTCTTTTTTTGGTTTGTGGATATTTACTAGACAGTTTGATAGGGCTGACAGTACAATTTTTGGGTTTTTTTTAATACTAGTGTGTTTTAGGTATTGTATTATAAATCTTTTTTTTAATATCTTAACTTCTAGTTAATTCAGTATGGTTTTACTTTAAGCTTGTTAGTGAAATATTGAAAATCTAGCTTAATATAAAGCCATAAGAGGCATCCAGCGTCCTTACCTTTTTTTTTTAAGTGCATAAAGTTCTTTTCATTTGGAAAAACATGTCCTAAATGAAGTTCATTTTCTAGCTGGAAAACTGCTTAGCAATCTGTGTCAGCCTTAGAAAGCACCATTTTATTTTGCATTATCTCAATTCTGTGTGTAGTGGGTCTCACTGATGGGGAAGTGGGGAACCAACCCATAAATGTTTTTGAAAGGGAGTATACATGTCTGTGTGTTAGATGGTATCTCTTCTATGTGTATTTCACAGAGGGGTGGGGGGAAGATTAAAACAACTTTCTGAGTTGCTGCCTCTGCATATTTCCTCAGCTACCACTGAATAAACAATAATCTAAGTAGATAATATGACTAGGAATCTGCACCCCAAAGGTGTTAAGGACACTTGAAACTTCTGCTGGAGTGCCTAATTAAATAATGAAGTTGTAGAAACACAGCTAAGGATGGGGAAGGTTATAGCAATTACTACGACGTGTTCCTCTGCTGTTAACTAGTGGATTCCCTTAACAGTTGCATTGATTTCTTCTAGCAGTTCAGTCTCACCTTTCATAAGTCATGCAGTTGTCTGAGGTTTTATAGAAGTCGTGTGGGGAGGATGTCAAGAAAAGGACAAATTTACTGTCTGAACCAGAAGGCAGGCTTACAAAAAGCAACTTCTTTCAGGACACGAAAAGCTCTTTGTTCTGTGGCCTTGGTCTTTTTGTGCTTTGACCCTTATTTTATAGCATTGTCACTCTGACCCTAAATCTTTGGAAGCAGACATGCAGCAAATTTAGCCCTTTACAAGTGGGGTTGCATTCTGAGCTATGGGCCTGGTTTTTGTCTTTAGGCATGATCGTTCCATACAATGCTGAGATGTAACAAAATGAAAATTTAAGATTTGTGGGTTTGTGTAGTCCAAGTAGTATTATTTACATATCAGGCCATTTTTATATATATATATTGCTATACTACTGTCCTATAATTTTTTATTATTTAGCAGTTTCAGATAAGATAGCAGCTAAGAAGGCAGTCTGATTAACACTGACTAATGTATTTTCCACTTTCCCAGCAGTACTTTGGGAACTGATCCTATGTGCAGACCACCAGGGTTCCTGCAAAATGCTACTTAAGTATAAAGTATTCTGTTGAGCACAAGAAATGCTTTGCTGTATATGATAGAGTTGGAAGATTTAAACAGCAATCTCTGCATGGCTTGCTTTCATAAAAGACTGGATGCCAGCTTAGGAGAGCAGAAAATTTTACACTAGGTCTGTGACTGCTTCATAGACTAAATGAGTAAGTCTTCTGAGAATTTAATAAATCTAACTTTTTTTAAAATTCTTTAAGAAAGCTAGAAATTAATGAAAGGGACACAAAATTAATAGTTGGCTGATGTGTTTTGGTGTTTTGGGGGGATTTTTTGGGGTTTTTTTTTGTTAAGAATCTAATATATTTGAGAAGAACCTGTTTCCCCTATCTTAATAAATTTCCATTATATAGCTGGTTTGTATTGTATGGGTATTATTATTTGGAGAAGGATTGTTCCATTTTCTCTTTTACCAGCAATGATTCTGTGTACTTCAGGTTTTTTAAACTTGAACTATAATCATAGAATAATCTTTTCTGAATGTAATAGTGTAATAATCTAAGGATATGTTTATTGGAGAACTTGGGGGGGGGAAAGTAACTTGATCTTTTTTTTTTTTTTTAATCTGAAAAGGAGTTATGAAATTTTTTTAAAATACTAATCTAGAAACTGAAGTTGTATTTTGAGACAGACCTGGCTTTCTTTTAGGTAGATCCACTAGACGGAGTATTAATATGTTTTGTGATAAAATCAGGGGAAAGGAACATTTTAATGACCACTATAATGAAATTTAAAACTTCATTTGTAGAACTTAGAAAATAGCTTCTTCATTTTTCTTAATTTTATATGTGTCCTTTGAAGCAGAAAGAATGCTGGTACAGATTGAAAATGTTCACACAGTTTTCTTCCTGTGTGCATGCCAAAGGTGCAGGGAAGACAGATTTTAAAAAGTTGAGTGCAAGCTATACCAGTGCATGCAAGAGGGATCTGGAAAGCTTTTCTGAAATACAACTTTTGCAAACTCTGTTAGAACTCAGAGCTTGTTAGATTTTACAAGTTCATTGTAAAGTATTTCATATAGTAATCTAGTTAATGCATCAACATCTGACAAAACACTCTTTAGAAACTGGGAAAAGAGGTGGGAGAAGTTAGTCTTACTCAATTTTTTAAACTAGAGTTGATACTCAGATATGCTGATAATATACTAAAATATACATTGATAATATTTGTGTGCTATGTTGGCTTGCCTTAGTTCTGCTTTTTTAGATAGAAAGCTATAAAAACTGTTGGACATCCTGTACTTGTTCAAGTCAGAACTGACTACCTTCAGTTTCTTGCCTTCCACATAAATCCACTGCATTTTGGTGGCTGTTCATTGCTCCAATAGAAGCACCAATATTGCAGTACAAAATAACTGTCTTCACTCTGATTTGTTTTCATGACTGTAAGGTGAGGGGCGGCTGGGAGTGCGCCTAGTACAAATGAATATGTGAGTCAAGCTAGTACAAGCAGCGGCTGGAGTGCTGAGGTGAAGTAAAAAGGATGTAAAACTGAATTTCATCCTCATAGACCCGAACTGCATTTCCAAATTTCCAGGTATTTTTATACTTCTGAATTTCTTAATGGTTTTACTTCCTGGTTTTTATTTTTAGCTGGCTTTGTTATTTGATGTTTATCTTATGCAGTAGTTCTCCAGCTAGTCTGTTTGTTCATGATCCTTGGAGAGATGGCTGGACACATGACACAGATTCTCCTAATTTAGTAACAGTAATCGGCAGTTACCTGCTTGGCTTTTACTATTGATATTTTACATTGCAAACAACTTCTGTAGTTCCCCCAGTCTTTTGCCATGGTTATGTGGGGAAAATTGCTGACATGATCAGGAAATAGTTAATAGACAATCCCTCTTTTGTCAAAGTTTGTATGCTCGACTTTACCCATGATTTTCAACCAAAACTCCAGATTGGTGCTAGTTATCTCTGCTCAAATATTCATCTTTGTGTTCAGAAAATTATCCAAAGCATTAACTGTCAATTTTAAACACAAATTAATAATAGTCTTAGAAATATTCAACTACTTGGTAGAAGGTATGGGAAGATCTGTTATACATGGAGAGTGTGTACAAGCTCATCCTGAATGACTGCTTCTTTTGGAGGTGAAGTGGGGCTAATTTGTTGCAGAATTACAGTCATTTAATTGCAAACAAAAAAACCACCAACCAAAAAAAAACCCACAGAACATACCAACCCTAGCACAGAATTGCTAGGTTAGAGACAGATTGTTTTTCAGAATTGTAATCTTAAACATGAGTTTGAAATCTTACTGTAACTTCAGGAGAATAGCAATCAAGGGAGTTCATTCTCTTAATTTTTCTTCCTCTATGACCACAAAGTAGCCTCAATTTAGCTGAGTGAATTAACTCAATATCGTAGGTTATACCTGAACCAAATAATAATGTAATACTAGCGAAAATTACAGTGAAAACTTTGAAGTAATACTTTGAAATGTTTCAGTTGAATCTTTTCTCCTTTTTTAAAAAATATATGCATATCACTTTAGAGGCTGCTAACACTAAGAATTAGGGGGAAAGAGGGTTCCTTAACAAAAGCAGTCAGAAGGCAGGAGTAAAAGAATATACTTCTAAATATAAGTTTTAAGAATGAGCAAGAGTTACAAATTCCAGTGTGTTTGCAGTATAGATATTACAGCGTTGAGTAAGCATATGACAATAATAAAGTGAAACTACTATTATTTAAAGGGGTGTGGGGGAGTAAACAGTATATTATCAAGATACAGCTACATACACTTTTAGATCTCAGAATTTTGATGTTTGAGGATAGAAGTGGTTAGATTTCTTAGTAGTGAAGTGATATTGTCTCTAATTTTGTCTTTTGCCCAGATTAATTTAGTAAAACAAATAAACAAACAACATATTTGCAGCAAGAGTTGAACATTGAGTGTGTTTATTCATACAGAATAGTGTATTAGTGGCACTGAACTGTGAACTGAGAGGAGAACTTTGTAAATTCACCAGCAGTTGTCACAAAAGCTGTCACTGCAAAATGACCTGTCTACCGTGGGAGTAAGTTACTCTCTTCATGGAATACACAGAACAGGGCACGCTTGTCAAAACTGCCTGACTTTGTGCTGTGCCATCTGAGTGCAAACCCTGCCTCGTTTTTAGTTTAAACTAAGAAGCTAAACTGGGAAAACTGAGACATGGATATGTACGTTCTGATGTCTGTGCTATGGGGGAGCGTAGCACTGGTGGACAAATAATGCTTAGACTGTGGAACATGAAGAGTCTTTCTGTGTCTTTCACCTTCATATTTCTAATTTTAAACTGAAATAAGGTTGGGAGAGAGTCACAATGAACAGTGAAACAATAACGTAGCTTTCGTAGTGGAACTGAATTGCTTTGTATTAATGAGTAGGTAACACAGCAATGGAATATGATCGTGTGCAAGTAGTCTGTAACGCTATCAGGGAGGAAGATGTTTTGGCCAAGAAATATCAAGAGACTGCTTCTGTTGTATGAGCAAAAGGCACAAGGTAAATGTTTAATCTTATGTCATGTTCTTGGACATCTGAGACAATATACAGTGTTTAACAGAAAGGCCTTGATATGTTTTATTCTGAATCATTGAACTGTCAGATTGCTGGCTAGTGGTACCTTTTCAGATACAGTACGTTACATAGAATTTTAGGAGCTTATTGGGAGCTACACTAGCATTTAAGGAGTTTATTAGTAGTTATAGTACCCAGAAATTCACTTGTAGCTAGTTTTGGTGGGGTCAGAAAGAGATTGAACTGGGCTTGGTGTTGTCATAAACTCTTAACCATAAACCAATAAAATTTGAACATGATGTTTTATATTAGGCTTGGCATTTGATAAATCAACTAAGAAATACTGAAATCAGGGAAAGACTCCTTCCTTGATTGGCAATACCCCAATGGCAAAAACACACCCTTTTTTTTTTTTTTTTTTTTTTTTAA
>Ga0065711_1043395_pt1 | contig 14757 bp, 9 predicted proteins | sample Hoacrofraction12_FD_59098 | JGI IMG/M metagenome (GOLD analysis project Ga0065711, IMG submission 59098) | Hoatzin crop microbial communities from Cojedes, Venezuela - Epithelial fraction 12 v2 (version 2) | ecosystem: Host-associated > Birds > Digestive system > Esophagus > Crop | place... | reverse complement strand
CTCAAACTGTATAACAAATATATCTGATAAAATTTTTAATAAGTGATATGTATGCTTTTAATCCAGGACATTTAACCAGTGGAAAAACTACCTAAGACAGGCAATCATAGATCACACTGATCAAATCACCAAAAGAAAAGATATTTCCAAAGTTTTGTGGAAGGTTAGATAAAACTATCACAATGGTTCCATCTAGGCTCATATCTAGAGATCACTTCTCATTTGTCTTGTATTTGTTTTTTTGTTTTCCAGGTGGTGTTCACAGCTAATGATGCTGGTTATCGACATTACTCCATTGCTGCTGTCCTCAGTCCCTTTTCTTACTCAACTACAGCAGTAGTTAGTGAGCCAGTGGAATAAAAGCTGACATTAAGCATGAAATTTTAGATGTGTAAATTAAAATTTCCATAAATGATAGGAACTTAGTTTCTGACTGTATCAACAGCTTTAGATTTCTTAGTAAATCACTGACAGTAACAGTCAAGTTGTTTATTCACTTCATTAACTTTAGGAAGAATATGTATTGACTTTGTTTTCAAATACTCTTAAATAAAAATATTCTGTATTTCTGTATTCTTTAAGTATTGACCTTCTGAATAAAAGTTGGGGGTTTGAAAAAAATACATTAAGATTAGAAAAAAAAAATGCATTGAAAATCCATTGTTAGGATTCTGAGAATAAACCAAAGCCTTCCCTGAAGTTAATAACTACATTCCTTCTTGCAAAGGAAGCGTACATAACACATCTGAAAGGTGTCTCATGAAAAGTAAGCACACATGAAATGCAATCCACCACCTACCATCACTTATACTTTCTTACTGAAGTCCACAACAGATGGAGACACATGGGACTACTACCCAGGGCCCCACACCATCATCAGATAAACTCACCTTCTAATTCTGATTTTTAAGATGCAGAAGCAAAAGCAGCTTACAAGTGACAGCATGGAAAAACAGCATTTAAGGATGCTACACATACTTAAAATGCCTTCTTTCCTGCTTTCCAATACAATATAACTGGTGATACTTTCAAAGAGAGTCCATATCCAGTGTTGCAGAAAAGTATATCCATCAAAGATACTTGAAGAAGTTTGTGTATTTTCACAAAATTCTGCAAATGCCTTTGTCCCCAGTAGAAGTACTCCCCCCAAATAACTTGCATACCTCCAACCATCAGACACTTTTATAATAGCTCTAAGATACAATGAAAAATAAGAAGCGTAACTGATGATTCCTGAGCAAACCAGCCCCCTATTTGATGTCAGGAGAAGTGTGGATGAATCCCTCCACTTCCCTTTCTTGTATTTCACACAGAAGGAAGATTACCCCTAAACAGAAACAAGTATAGAGAACAGCCATCAGGAGATTCAACAGGATAAGCAACCCTATCTTGGAAAAGCATGCAAAAATGTTGAGTCATTTGGCCTAATAAAACCAAAAGTTGAAAGCATACAAATACCAATAAAGGGAAAACTAATTGTTAGCCTAAGGCTTGATCCCATCACAGCGTAACCTGATGTATTTGGTTGGCCAGGTGTCCCTTCCTTTTGTTGGTATTTAGAGGAACTGAGCACTAGAAAAATGAGCACTTTGTCTGTCAATAAAACACAAAGAAACTCCACAGAACCTCAGAATAAACAAACCAAAACAATCTTTAGAACATTGTATTTCATAAAAGACAATGGTAAAAAAGTACAAACATTTTCATGAACAACAAAAAAACAAAACTATGATAGTACACAGGAAATTCCCAGCATTTGTTTCAGTGCATTTTTCATTAAGCCTATCTTACACACTTCTACAAATAAAATAATCTTAAGTACACTTCCTCTTGCTGATACACAATGGATCCTTTTAATATTTTAAAATAACTGGCTCATTAGTAACCCACTACAACATAGTCATTAGTAAACATAATGATAGAAAAATAGACTGGCAAGATCCAAGAAAAAGGACGTTTTGTACTTGCTTCTTCAATATACTGTCTATTGCCAAACAGATTTTATATTTTGTATTCTCCTACTTAAATTTGAAATACAGCAGTCAGGCTTAAAAGTATCTTAGCATATGAACCAAATTCAACTGTTAATATTTCTGTAATGTTTTTACTTGTTAATTTGCAGGATCTTCAGAATCTTGTAAAATATCCCCTATTTCTTCTCCCTCCATGTTTACTCCTTGAAGACATCCTTAATTTGCCTTGTCAGCAATGGAAAAGCCAATGTGATCGGCTTCTCTCCGCATTTTACAAGAATCATGAAAATATCAAAAGGAATGTGCACAACTCTTGGTTCTGCATCGCATTTATTTCATTTGAAGGCACTGTCTATGTTAAAATCCACTACAGAATAGTACTGAGCTCAAGCAGGTAGTACACAAACACTATTTTGATGTAATTTAAGATGGCAACTTTTAAAACTTCCCAACAAAGTGATATAAGATATTTAGAGAAGCGCGTTGGTTAACAGTTCATAATTTAACATCCATCACTTTGGGGCACCAAAATGTAAACTTTTTAAGAACTCAGCTATATGTCATAATCCGTTCACATACTGGTTTAAATCACATTTTTCTAAGACCATACATGATTAATCACTTAGAGCTGTAAAGTTATATTTGTTCAGCCACAGCATATATGTGTAATATGGTAAGTATATATATATGTATATATACATATATTTGCATTAGAGTTTTTAAAAATTGCACATTGATTTCACAGAATGCCTAACAAATGTGCACGAAAGCATGCTTCAGAAAACAGTACAAACCTACAGTACCAAAGGATCTTTCATAAATATAGGTGTTAAATTGTAGGTGAACTTGTACTAAAATCCAGAAATCACTTCAAGATTACATCAGGTATTTAAAAATTTATTCAACAGTTCTCAAAGAATTGTATTAGTCTGTTAGGAAATAAGACTAATTTTTATTTTTAAGATATAATTGTTCATACAGCATATTAATTCTCTCCCCTTTATCCATATGCTTGGGAATATTCTATCCACTCAGTTATAGAAAAATATATCAGGAGTGATCAAACCACTTAAGCATGCTTTTGAAGGATGTTTTTTTTCTCTTTATGCTCACTTCTTGTTATTTTCATTGCATTGTATCATTCCTAAAGCATATTAGATTAACTGGTAGATTTTAAGGTAATTCCAATACAGTTTAAAATTTCCCTTACAATTATTCTCAACTACTTAAATCATTACATTTCTACTAAATATATGGGATGCCTACAACTCAGCTCGTAACTCTACTGAAGAATGGCTAAGGGCAAAATCCGCTGCTGGGATGCCAAAGAAATAAAAGGTGTTTATGGCAAACAACTCAAATATACAGAGCACCACAGCATCTGTGGCAGCAATTCAGGAAACCAACACACAGCAATGAGTTAAAGTTAGTATTCTTTGTCAACACTCTTACAGAACACTCTATGGATAAACAATCCTTATTATATACTGCTTTCCATTCTTCATGGGAGCAGAAGTCAGTCTTTGGTTCCTAAAGAGCTGAGTCACTGTGACAAACAAAACAGTTTAGAAGGTCTTGGTCAACATCTTTGCATTAACATAGAAAATAAATGATCCAGTCCTTTTCCTTAGTATTAACAAGGAATGTAAAAAAATATTAGGAAAGGATAATAACGCTTAGCAGTGGGATACTTTTAGGTAGCATAACATTCGAAGCAAACAGAAAATAAGATATGCTTTTCATTCTAAGCCAAGGAAAGAGGCTAGTTACTCATACATGTAACACCACAAAAATAGAGAAACAGACAGGACCAATCCTTAGTGGGACTGCGCAACCTCAATCTCATTGAAAGTCATTGACTTGAGGATACTTGATGCATCATAGAAGCACTCAGCACTCTACCAGAATAGGCCCTTAAATAGCTATATTGATTAATATATTATGGGTGGAATTTTAAAAAGCACTTGGGATTGGCCTGCTTTCAGTTCTGCTTATGCCAGCAGCAGCAGCAGCAGAATGGTTTGACCAACACTGTGGTTCCGAAAATCCCACACTGTAAGCGTTAGAACTATTAGAACTATGTTTTATTATTTTCTTAAAAATCTAACTTTAATATTCTTCCAATGAAGACACATTTTTGGCTCTTCTGATTTTGGAGGAACAAAAGTGCTGTTTACTAGGATTTTTTTTTTTAAAAAGAAGAACAATACCAAAATACTGTACGTACCCAGACACATTGTTTTAGGCATTAAAATCCCTGACATTGACACTAGTGGCACACTTGGAAACAGTTAGACTTTCTGTAGATCATAATACGCAACAACTGCAAGATTTTCCATAATACACATGCAATATGCATATAAATAGGATTTAGATAGCAGGCAGGGTATCATACAATTTTGCTGGCAATAAATAAAATTAAAAGCTTTCTTTCTAGCAAGTTCATATACAAAATTGATTTTTCTATATAGATATGCAGGAGGCCTAGAGCTCAAAACTAGTATAACAGTTTACAGTCATAGCTGGCCAACAATTAATATTTCCTTCATTTCACGTAAGGTATAACCTTTTTTTAAGCATACTTACATTTTACTTGTTCTTTCATGCTAATAAAAACATTCCTATAGAATTCAAACGAGAACACACTCAAATACATACTGAAGCATAAAATATTGAGCTATTTAAAAAGCAATGTACACACATTAATTTACATCACATATTTACAAAACACATTTTAAAAATACAGAAAAGCATTCATTTAAATATCGGGGGGGGGTGGTTTGGTATAAAAAATTCCTTGACGAAGAGGCCTCTATCCCTACTTCCAGAGAAGCTACAAGACTGTTTTCTGCAGTTTATTTACTTGAGTGGTTAAGACAGAGAATATGAAGAATGAAGGCTTGAACAGTAGTCTCATGCTGTAAACATCTGAGTGGTAGCTGCTGGCTTTTCCTTCAGAACAAAATGCATGGTACACTCAATCACTTCTCATCCCAAATGGTCAAAATCGTCTAATTCTAAGCTGCTGTTTGTTGGTTTTGTTATGACTTACAGTGTCTATTAGTAGCTTCCAGTGTTAAAAGTTTATTCTAGTAGGGTAGCTTGTCACCCACTTCCATCAATAGTCTCTAACAGGAGCAAGTTCTGGTATGAGATTAACAGTTATATTTTTATACAGCCTACTGACAAGTATTTTAGGAGTATATATTAAATTGTTCAACCCATCAATATACTGACGTTCTCTGGAATACCTCAGAAGTTTATATCTGCAGAGGAAGTTGGAAGAAGAAAACATAAGAAAGATTTGCAAGAAACAATTCAACTGATGTTAGACATGATACTGTAACAGTCATTTCATTCTGAAATACACTTGAAATTCTGAAACTACTTCTCAGCCCTTTGAAATTACAAAATTACCTACTTAAGCTTTAAAAGCAAGCCACTTTGTTATTTAGTCTTAATGTTAACTTGTACATGTGAACATAAAATCTAAGTGTATTAGAAAACAATGAACGTATTTAATATGTATAATTTTATGGTCCCAAACTAAACTGATTTTTAAAGAACATTCAATTTCTTCATGTTCTTTTGCTATAAAACTCAACTACGGAGCTCAGAGAAGACTTAGGAACCTTCACTGTTTATCATTATACATTTAAATGTCTGAATTGTTTTCATTTCATTGTTGAGACTCCTGCATTTGCGAACATCTAAATTTGAGGTGATTAAAAACCCTGTTCCCCTCCCCCTGCTTACTGATATATACATTTTAGTTTCATATCATGTATCTGCTCATGTCTACTGTACGTGTCTATTTAAAAATTATGAATAAAGCAGAAAAAGTTGTTCCCAGAAAAAGACACCCATTGATAACAGATTTGAGCAGTATTTCTAATTATCTGAAAACACGTACCATAAACCCTTTATTTTGCATTTCACATTCTAATTTTCAGGTGTAGCTCATCTGCTGTATTCTGCTTGCTATTCCAACCTAGGGTAGCCAGAACCTACTCGCCATTTAAAGTGTTTTGTATCTTTGTAGCAAAAGAAAGGAACCCCAAAAGGAAAAGTTCACGTCAATGTAAGCAGGAAATAAGACGACCTGTATCTCAGAAAGGAACGAAGTATGATGGAAGAAACCAATCCTTGAGTTTTTTTAATGCAGGAGTCATTTCCCCTAGCTGTACTGCTTCCTTTTGCAGAATATGCAAATTAACCAACTAATGGAGCCCTGACAGCACTAATGCCCAAATTATTAACAAACAATAACATTCTGCATCAAAGATTATGACAGCAATATCTTCTGGCATACAAACTCCATCTCTCTCATGGTTAAATAAGAAATATCTTAAGACCAAACATAATGTGTTTAAGAAAATACAAAGTCTAGCACTAAAGAGGGAATAACACTGATAAGCACTGACTGCTTTTTTTTATGCGTGGAAAATTTGTATATGTGTAAAAAAAGTTTTACATCTTTAGTTCTAGTATTTCAACAGTTCCCTGTTTTTCTTACCGTCCTAAAAACTGGACTTCACCTCTGTGATGATGAGGAATGGATTTGTACTTCCCTAAATCTCCCTCTGGTCTTGTTACATTGTATCCAGCGTAGTGAACCCTGCAGTATAATACATAAACATCTTTATAAAGAGTATTAAAAAGATGTTTTGACAAGTTATAGCAAAAGTGAAAAACCCACATCGTATCTTTTAAAGCTAAGTCTTTGTATTCACTGACATTCTCTCCCTAAAAAACCCAAAATGCTCCTAACACAACAACTAAAAAAGCTGGCAAAACCACTACAGTGTCAAAAATAATAATTTCACACTTAGTATCTCCTGCTTTATTCTTAAAGCATAACAGCATAAAAATATTAAAATAGTAAGGAAGAAGAATAAAAACATACAAACTCTTCTTATAAAATGTATCTGTATTTATAAACTCATGCAGACACTGTTTCAACGGCTCAACTAGAACATTTTACACTTGTTTACTGTGAGCAGTTAGTAATACAGTGAGCATTGTTGTCCATCGTCCAAATTATGTCAAATTAACCTCTCAAACACGGCTCCTAAGATATGAAAGATACTTGAACTCACGCTTACTCTACCTATCCTTGGGATGGTATTGCATAATGCTAGCAGCAAGAGAGACGTAAATTAAAATCAAAAAGCAACGCACAGAAGACCAGAAGGAATGAGACTAAATATACTTAGTACTGCTACCTGTTGTTACATCTGTTATTCGCTACAAGATTTATCTCTTAAAAGCCTGTTAACTGTCCCGAGGACAAGAAAAAAGAACATCATACTTATCCCTTCAAATGGTATGTTCTAATATTTCTGAAGCGAACTCTTTAGAAACGTTAGAATTTGTTCATTAAAACAAATTATAAAAAGGTAACAACTGAAAGAAAAAAAGACCTAACTGCTCTCAAAGAGTGGATATCACAGACCAGTGAGAAAGACACAAGCACTGAACACTCACCTGTTCCAAAGATCATCATCTTCTCCACCCCATCCCCAAAAGGCATTTGGAAACCCATTGATCTTCTTGAATTGTTCTACTGTCAGGCCACTTACACCACCAAAGAACTCATTGTATGGAAGACTGAAAACAAAAGACAAATTCTGTATTATTAGCTGAACTCAGATAGGTAGCCTCTCTTTGAACAATAGATTTCAACTAAACAAGAACACCAAACTAAGGACATGAACAGATGCCGAATGTACTCACTAAGAGAAACTGGGTCACAGATCACAGGTACATTAAGTACCATATACGGAAGTTGAACAAAATGCTTGCAGTAGTGTCTGATTTGCATAAAAGGTGCTCTTGAACTGTAGCTCAAATTAGTATCACCACATGAAACAAAAGCCTACTGCGTATTTCAGATGGCAGATTTAGACCCATAGCTGAAGTGTTAAGTGAAGCCCTCAAATTATGTATTTTGACACTATTCAACTGAAAAGCCCTCTCCTTAATCAAATGAAAAAATTACAAATCAGTAATGCATCAATTCAGTAATTTTAATTCATAACTATATTCTACAGAGCTGTTAAAAATCGAGAGGAACAGTTTAACAGTACATACTCAACCATGCTGGAACATATACTTTTCTAAAAAACAATTTTCCAGGTTTTAGAAGCTAAATTTTTGAATCAAAAGGATCTATAGGCTTTTTTGTCAGTAAGCATACAGTAATAACTAACACGTATTATTAAGTAACAAGCCGTTGGCCAACATGGACAGCCACTATAGCTATATAACCTAACATACTAAGGCCTAGGCAATGTGATTTCCAGCTCTCAAACCACTTTTTAATAAAAAAAATGTATTAAAGTATCTATATTTACTTCCATGCGTATTGACTTGCACCCTTAACCCAGAAGCTACTACAGTAAAGTGTGTTCCTCTTTCAGAAACAGCACACAATTTCATCAAATAAAAGTAATCAAACGTATTTTTCAGGAGACTCTTCCAAATCTGGAACCTTCAAGGACGTAGGACTATCCACAAAAGGATTTACCATTGCTCAGGGCACAAATGTCACACTGAAGGACAAATAACTCCAGAATGCCAGGGGAAAGAAAAAGAAATACAATAGAGTCATGTAATTTCTGATCTCTGTGGAAATGCAGGATTCAACCAAATCTTAATAGCTTTTGGGGAAGGTTTTTGCCATATATCCCTTTCAACATTTAACTGAAATAATAGGTGTTCTAAAAGCCGCCCCCAAAAACCCAAACCAAACTCCCCTCCCAAAAAGCAACCAACAAAAAAACTACCAAGAACCAAAAATAAAAACTGGCGTATGACAGTTAAAGCAACTGTTTCAGGTTTTTATTCATATGTATGTATGCATGTCTGTGTGGTGCACATGCACTTTTTTATATATATCCTTACATATTATTTACTTATGTATATATAAATTTATATATTTTGTAAACATATATTTTGTAAATATTTCTATGTATTTAGACATTTTATAAAGGTATACATAAATATAGATGAAATATATACTTATATGTGGGCGGTTTATATATTTTAAAATAGATATACAATCTTTAAAGGTTACACTGCTGTCAACCTGCAGTCTAAACACAGTCATGTTTTCAATGTATTGCTTTTGATCTATCAGGTTGACCAGGCTGTCAAGTTGATCAACTTCACAAACAAAATTTCAGGATGGCAAACAGATACATGTAGCAAGCTGCAAGCTACAGCTTTACGGGAAGTGACTAGAAGTGTCATGAGATAGCAGTGTTAAAAAACAAGTGAAACATCATCAATGTAAAACGGCAGAAGGAGGTAATAAACCTGCAGGACCCACTACGTTCATCAAATGTCAATAGAGACTGAATACAAGACGGTGTAGCAGTAAGAAAATCTTCTGTTTAAAAAGCAGTATGAAGCAGAAATAAATTGTACATTTATGCCAAAATTAAGTAAGACATTTTTCCACCGCAAAGGCTTATCTATCCAGAAAAGATTTCTAATAAGCAAGGTAAGTTTTTCCCCCTTGACATACATAGCCCTAATTTTTTATTTTTAAAGATCAACCTCACTGAAACAAGTCCAACACTGAAAATCATAAACAATATTTTCATATTAGCAACATATCAAATGTAGACAGCAAACTTGATTCTTCTAATAACTAGATATTCATTTATGTAAATAGCATGGTAGGACGCTTCTCCTAGTATCGGCTGGGATAGAGTTAATTTTCCTCCCAGCAGCTGCTGTGTTTTGGATTTAGTAGAGGAATGTTGTTAACACTGATGTTTTTAGTTGTTGCTATGAAATCAAGGACTTTTTCCGGTCTCCCATGTTCAGCTAATGAGCAGGTGTGCAGGAGCTAGGAGGGAGCACAGCCTGGCAGTTAACCCAAGCTGTCCGATGGAAATACTCCATTCCACAGATGTCATGCTCAGTTTATTAATAGGGATTGGCTGGGGGGGCAGGAATCTGCACTTTTACTTTTCCGTAAGTTCAAAGTCTCTCTTGTCCAGGAGTTTGAACTTTTCCAGGAATTCTGCAAAATTCTCAGTTTCTGGGTTCCATGATCGCTGCCCAGGATTGGTTACGAATCGGTTGTTAGGTGGTGAGAAAAATTGTTTTGTACATAGTTTGTTTTGCATATTCATTATCATTACTATTATCGTTAATTTTAGTAGTATTACTATTTATTTCACTGTCTTATTAAAATGCCTTAATCCCAACCCAACAAAAGATATTTGCCCTTTTGTTGATTTCTCCTCCCTATCCCGCTGGTAGGGGGAAAATGGGACAGGTGAGTGAGCTGCTGCCTAGTGCTCGTTGATGGCTGCCAGGTTAAACTACTACAAGGCTGTTTTATTGGTTTCATCTGCTGCATAAACCGTCACAAAATTTATACACACTTTGAGAATGTTTCTGTTGAATAAACGTGAATAAAGCTAATTACTTACATGTACATGTATTTGTCCAGCTTTGCTGCAAAATGGCGTGGCATTTCTCCACATCCATAATAATTTCGGTCATTTTCAGGTAAGTGATCCACATCATGAAATATTATGCAGTCCCAAACAGCATCCTTCATAGCCTCTTTGAAGCCGACATTAAAGAGCATTGCACGATTAAAAGGTTGTGTACCTGTCTTCAAACAGAAAACAAAGGAGACATTGTAAGAATCAAGAAGAAAAAGACAAAATTTCAATACTATGAGAAATAAATCTTCTACCACACACACACAAAAAAGCATGGACAAAAATGCCTGTTATTTCTCTAGCAATAGCTCTGGTTAGCATCAACTACATCAACGCTATTTCATGATTTAAAAAGTCTAGATGTTCTCCCCTCTTACATGGAACTTAACAGCATTAGCAGCTTGTAGCATTAGTTAACTCTGACCTAACAAAATATAGGTGGTTTGGATTAACACAGCATGACATTACAAGTTAGAGAAATACTGATATAAACTAAGAAAGAAACATTAAGTTTCTCAGTAAAAAAATGTTTCCTAATGTCCAGTCTAAACTGCCCCTGGTGCAGCTTTGAACCACTCCCATGAGTCCTGTCACTGGATACAAGGGAGAAGAGCTCAGCACCTCCTTCTCCACTTCCCCTCCTCAGGAAGCTGTAGGCAGCAATGAGGTCGCCCCTCACACTCCTTTTCTCCAAACCAGACAAGCCCAGATCCTTAGCTTCTCCTCACAGGACACTCCTTCCAGCCCTTTCACCAGCTTTGTTGCCGTCCATTGGATACAGTCCACAGACCTTCACATCCTTGTTGAATTGTGGGGCCCAGCACTGCACACAGTACTCGAGATGAGGCTACACCAAGGCTGAATACAGCGGGATAGTCACCTCTTCTGACCGGCTGGCTATGCCGTGTTTGATGCACCCCAGGATGGTGTTTGGCCTCCTGGCTGCCAGGGCACCCTGCTGACTCCTATTAAGACGGCTGCCCATCAGCACCCCCAGATGCTTTTCTGCAGGGCTGCTCTCCAGCCACTCCTCTCCCAATTCATACTTGTGCCAGCCTTTACTTCATCCTAGGTGCAGAATCCGGCACTTTAGCTTGTTAAATTTCACCCCATTAATCATAGCCCAATGCTCCAGTCTCTCTAGATCCCTCTGCAAAGCATCCCACCCGTCGAGAGTCAACAGCACCTCCCAGTTTGGTACCGTTAGCAAACTTGCTAATGGTGCATTCAACTCCTGCATTCAGATCCATTTATAAATATACTGAATAGAACTGGCCCTAGAACTGAGCCCTGAGAAACACTGCTGGTGATTGGTCACCAGACAGATGTAGCCCCATTTTTTTTGTCCTTGAAAACTCACAAAGATAGTAGATTCAAAGAGGCCATGTTATCACCTATAAAGTATCAGCCCATATTTGAAGAAAAACAACGTGTGTCTGGCCACTGTATAAACTGGAGTGGAGCTGAACTTTGCTCTTTCATTCAAAGGATTAGAACAGCGGAGTATCAATTTTTAAATTCTGGATTCATCTAAATCTTGATAAGAATGTCAAATCCCCTTTAGCAAGGAGTCTTGAAGAGTCAATTTCAAGTAAATGCTGTTACCTGTTCAACAACATAGAAGGCAAATTCCAGCCGCTGCTTCTGCAACATAGGTATCAGATGACGGAAAAAAATTGGAAGATGTTCCTGGCGATTCCGAAAAGGAATAAGAATTGCCACCTTCAAAGAATTATATATATATATGAAGCTATTACATTAGCATTTTTAAGTTTTAATGTTTCAATACAGATCAAGTTTTCCATGGCTTGCATAGGCTTTTCAACTTCTACATTTAAATTGGCTCCGTGTTTCACACTTTTGTTCCCGCAAGGAAAGCATGTTGGCATTTTGCTCAAATAATTGAAAAAAAAAATCTGAGTATGATATAAATAAGATTTTCCTTTTATGTTCACTTGCTGCTAATTATACTTTAAGCAACTTACACGTCGGACAAGTTTGCATCCGTATGAAAAAAGGTTTAATAACAACAGTTAATTAACCTTTAGAAGTTCTTGACAATCTATTTCAAGTTTTTCTTCAAGCTTTAGTCTCTTCTCGAGCACAGATAGCATAATACACATACTATAACATACTACATATTATATAAAATATATAGCAGTAAAAGACTGAGTGTTTGCAATGGTAAACTATTATACACCAACAGGAAAAAAAAAAAACCAAAACAGAAAAGTAGCACCTCACCTTCCATCGTGGCTTACAGTCTTTTGGTTTCCAGTGTCCCCCTGGTTTAATGTCTAAATCTTTTGAAAACAGTTGCTGTATTTCATCAAAACTAATTTCACTCATATTGACATTGATAAGGCCTCCTAAATACGGGAAAAAAAATTTTGTTTATTCACTTCAATTAGGACAACAGATCTAATGCTACATGGTATATGACAGACAGATAGCATCAGAAATTCGTAGTTACACTACCTACAGACAAAAAAGAAACAACTTATACTATCCTCTCAATGTTCAGTTTTTACAGAATGAATTTCAGTATTTCCCAATATAAACATTCCTTCAATAAATCCTATAAGCAAAATACTCATTTCAGAGGACACAGAACAAGCAAAGTAATTTGAATTCTGTATCTATTCCAGAAAACTAGAGTCACCTTTCATTTCAAGTACCACTATTAACAATTCCATATCATCTGCACTACTGAACCAATACGCAAATTCTGGGGGTCTTCCTACCCGCACTTCCAAAAAAGAAGAAAATGCATTATCACCACACTTCAAATTTCCTCAATTTAAATTCTAGATACTTACGCACATTTCACATACAGCCTTCATTCACTAATTCACCACTGTCTGTATCAAACCAATTCACAGCAAGCAGCTGGATTTGAGAATTACCACTGATAGAACTAATTAGCCCAATGGAAAAACGATTCACAAGTGGCTACTGATGAGAGTGGAATTCAGTAAGACATTGAATAAAGGCCACAATATAGTAGCAATAAAAATCAGGTTAGTACTTATTATGAGAAAATATTTACACTTAGTTGATCGATAAAAGTTGTCGGTCATTAGCTTAAGCACATGTATAAATTTCAAAACTGGAACTAATGATTCATAGTAAATACCCTCAAAAGCAGAAGAAATCAAGAAAATTTGGGGAGAGAAGTAGTATAACACTCCTTAACCAGAAGATTAATTTGTTCTTCAGCAAATACTATGCTAGATCACTAAATAAAAATCTTGCAATAACTGTCTGACAGACACCATAAAATTTTCTACTTATCTTTGTCTAAAAATTTAAGTCTTTTGGTCATAGTTGGAATTTTAGTCATTGAAAGGAATCCCTCCCATTTTCTCCCCTGTGCCCATACCCAAAAGATACCATTTGTGTCCAAAAGATTGCTTCATGTTGTAACACTGAATTGACTAGCTATCTAAATGTTTTGGAAAGATTGAAATTTTTGGAGCATATTAAGAATAACTATTATTTTCAGGAGGAGGCAGAAGATACTGCAAGAGCTATTTTAGTTTTGGATATGATATAAATATAGAACTACTTGTAAATGTAGAAGGTAAGTTTAAAAAAAGAGGAAAATCATAGGGGAAAAAAGGGATCAGGAGCAGCACAAGGAGATCTTTTAAGAGCAGATTTAAACAAACTCACATTTATTTATTTATTTTAAAAGAAAAAGAAAACCTAGCAATTGCTGAAAAAAGACTGTGTAAATATACATCAGAACAAGTTAATCCTACAAAGCTTAAAAAAGAAAAGCTTAGATGATCATTATGGCTGTATCTCAAACTCTTCAATAACTTCAAAAAGAAGTGTTACAAGAAGTAGAAACAAGGGCAATCAACACAGGACCAGTATACAGAGTATAAACGTACAAATTAAATTTAAGAAAATAAATAGATCACTAAATCAATTTCAACTACCAAGAGACAGAAGCAACAAGAACCTTTCAGTTTATTTATAGACTCTAATAGGAAAATAAAGGTACATAAAGGTCAATTACTACACCAGAAAGGAAGCCATATGATGCAAAGGACTCAGGTACCTTAGTCTCTTGAGAAAAATTTAGATGTGATCAGATGCTTACAGAGTTTAAATTAAAACAATTTAAAAAAAATGAGGAATGGTAAAACATTACTTATGTAAGGCAGGTGCTTCTAACTTGATGGGACATCATGAAATTTCCTCCAGACTGTTAAAAAGTATCTGTAGTAAACCCTGAAATATTTGTACTATCAAAAGTACACAGGAGATGGGCAAACAGAAATCAGCAATATTTCTGTGTTACGGGG
>Ga0065711_1043393_pt1 | contig 14757 bp, 6 predicted proteins | sample Hoacrofraction12_FD_59098 | JGI IMG/M metagenome (GOLD analysis project Ga0065711, IMG submission 59098) | Hoatzin crop microbial communities from Cojedes, Venezuela - Epithelial fraction 12 v2 (version 2) | ecosystem: Host-associated > Birds > Digestive system > Esophagus > Crop | place... | reverse complement strand
TTCCCTTCCCTTCCCTTCCCTTCCCTTCCCTTCCCTCTTGTATGCAAATGACGTAGTAATAAAGGATGCTCATGTACTAAAATCCCTAGAGAACATATTTCAGGAAAAAAGGTTCCTTTAACAGGGCTGTGTTGTAGATTAGATATAATTGACATTGTAAAAGAAAAGATGGAAATTATTTCTTTTTATTAATTCACAAATCATTAAAACAATTCTTGTGCATGCGTCTTCCAAAAGTGACTAGACCCCTTCTCAAGTTATCTTGCTCCCTAAATCAAGCAATAGTCAGTAAATAGCACTTGGACTGCTGTTTATTTCTGCCTTCCTGATGTGAGAACTCTGAAGAGTATAGCCATGTTGTCTGAAGTCAACCAGATTCTGTTTCTTCCTGATTCCTAAAGGAAATGAAATCTATTGGAACAACTTCTCACATTATAACATCATTTCTGTGAAATAGCCCGGGGGAGACATTCCTTGAGGTGGATGAATGACACTGTCCGAGCTGCTCAACGTCCTCCGCGCTGCCAATATGACCTCAGATCTCTCATCTTGTCAAGCACCAGCAATACCCACAAAGCTGAGAATAAGCCCAGCATAATTTAGAATTGCCATTGACCGGGTTCTCCAACTCTATCAGCCTGAAAACAGATGTAAAGGGAAGGGTGAAATCATGCAAATCGCTTACATATTTGTGAAGATTTCAAGAATTGTCTTTCCATGCTACAATAATTCCCCCAAATTATATGTAAAGGCTCAGCTTCTTCTTTGTCTTGAAATCTGTTGTCCTTCAGAGTAAGCTGTACCACTTAAGAAATGTCTGTAACTGCAAAATTATTCATCTTACATTCAATGTTTGTGCTATCTATCTCAGTTTAGCAGTGAAGATTCCTGGTCATGAAACGGACATCAGTCATGTCACAGTTAGAGGTTAGATGTAAAAAACTGTTGTGAAAAAAAAAAAAAAATCTGATTTTAAAGAACCTGGACATCAAAGACAGGGCCACAGATACATTCAGGAACACGCGTGGCAGAAGCTGGTTTTTGAGCAGGCTGCCATAAGGATCAAGTGCCATTACTTCCGTGATTCAGGCTACTACTTTTGGGATTATATCCCTCCAGAAAAGTTGTGTCAGACAATTTAAAAGCAGAGGCTTATACATAGACTATTTTTAAAGCATTATTAGTGGATCAATCTAGGACTTAATTTCGGCATTTCAAAAATATGCACACTGGCAGTGTCTAAATGGCACAGCACAATACAGAGCTGGTAATAGACCAGATGTTGCTACTTCTCTACCCTTCAGCTATGCTTCTTTAAATTTTATTAGAATATAATAAGCTTGGCTAAAAATATGTTTTAATATGTCTGCATTAGTTAACAGTCTGGTAGGAATTCTAATTATTATTGAGTTTATCATGGAGTACTACAGTATGCCCTTTCTTTTAATTTCTAGAGACCACTTAAGCTGCAGATTGTTAGCAGTATAAATATTTGTTGATATTTAAGATGCATAATTCATTTGTTTCCCAAAAAAAGCTGTGTAGCCATTTAAAAAATATTGTTCAAATGTTGCTATTTTAGTGAAAGCTATGCCAACTTAGCCAGTTAGAGCTGTTGCAGTTCCAGTGGGCAGCTGAAGAGCTGGGTAGCTCAAGTTTGAAAAATAGCTTTGGTAATGTTTGTTAAAACTATTCTGGGATATTCACTTAAGTATTATGACTTAATTTATTTGAAAAAACAACCAAAACAAAAACCTTGTTCTGAAGAATAAGACATCGGGTTTCTAATTGACTAAACAATGTAAAAATCCTAGGCACAGTTATTGCTTATCCATGTTTTTTTCTTCATAACACACAGTGGTAGTCTTGATATTTTCCCTTTTTGCCACGCAGATACCATGGGAATTTAGTAAGTTTTTACTGATGAGGATTAGACCAGGAATAGAGAAATTGTCGGAATTTGTGTCTGACTGGCAAAGCAGGCTCTCTATCTGTCTTGTGTATTTCAGCATGTTCCGGAAAAAAAATGTGATCATTAGGCACTATTGTCTTATGAATAATATTTCAATTAAAAATCGTAAACAGATTAACATAACTAAAATTCACTCTTAGTGTGATTTTCCCCTAATGCTCGTGGAGTTTTCCTATTTCTTCAGCTTGTATTTATCATTCTGTACTCAGTTTATAAAGACAAATTCAAAATACCATATATAAGCTGATTTTCATTTTATTCAAACCTTACCAGCCCTTTGACTAGTGCTACTGCCTTATTCTCCTTACTTTTACATTAGCTGCTGAGTTACAGTCTTCCATGTGATATGTGACCACTGTGCCCATGTTAACATCAGCTGGCTTTCTCATGGGGTCTTCTGTGAGCTACATTTCCTTCTTGTACCTGGGTATGTGCAAAATAAAGCCTGTGGAGAGAAGAGAGAAAAATAACCCTCAGCCCCCTCCCCCCCAAAAAATTCTCCAGGATTTGATTGCACACAGAAGCCTGTAGTGCATTTCATTATACTGTTTTGATATAAATGCTGCTTGCCAGATATCTGAGTCTATAATGTAGAAATAATAGTATTCTAGCTCTGACTTCTTAGCTTACTTGCTATAATATTGTCTTATGTTCACTCTCTGATCACTGACCCCTGTGGCCCTTTCCAACTCAAAAATTACATTTTCACTTCTTTTACACTTTTTCTGTAAAAATAAAAAACTTTGGCCTTTTGAGAAATGTATTTTAACATATATGTCCTCTGAAAGCAGAAACCTTTTCCAAGAAAAAAGAACAAACCCCCCCTCAAAACCCAAACTGAGTAGAATTCTTTCTTATTAATCCTCAAACATGCTAGATTTCCAATCCTTGATTTTTTCCCCATCCGGGGCTTTCTCCTCTTCTAAGCAAAATTTCATTTACTCTTTCTTGCTCGTTCCCTCAAACTAGCAAAGTTATCTTCCTTCACTTCGTTTCTATCAGCTTTCTTCTGTTGGCAAGACCTGATGTCTTGCTCCTTTTGTGAGAAACAGGAAAATTCACCAAAGACAAAAAGGGAATCTGAAGTGAGTGGGGCTGAATTACCAAAAGGAGGGAAAGAAGAAAAGATATCACCAAATATTTTTCTAATGAAACTTGTCATTTCCTAATGAAAGAGGTTGAAGGGATTTCTCATTAAAAGCTTTTATCTATGAATCATATACGAGCTACGGGCAAAATTTTCCTGTCTGAATCCCCCTTTTTATATTCTATGTTTAATTGCAATGTGTTACGCTTCCTTACTGTGATCTGCCATCATGTACTTGTTTCTTCTCTACTTTTGTTGTTCAGTTTAAATTCTCTCCTCGCCGAAATACTTGTTCACTTCATTGGTCTTCAGCTGTTTTCACAATACAGCTGAGCTTTTTCTTTTTTATCCCCAACTTTTGTTTTTCTCCCAGACACCTGTAAGGCTCTACTTTTTGTCCTTTCTTTTCTCTTACACTTTCTTCTGAGAAATGTCATTAAACATAAATTTTCCTCCCACTATGCTGAGAAATGACAGACTCAGACTTATGCCTGATTGTCCAAATCAAATCCCACCAGCTTGTCTGTGCTTGTGTCTGTAGTGGCTACTTCAAGATTAACATGACTAGAGCAAGATTCTCCATATTTCTTGAAAAGCTCTCTTGATACCTCCTTTCCTGACTGCTGGAGATTATTGAAGTAACTCTGTATACTTCTCAGTACCAGCTATGTAACGTATAGTCATTCACAGCACCCCAGCCAACGGGACTAAACTTCTCAACCAATTCAACGATTTAACACATCAAGATATTCATAATGGACTTCTGAAACAAAGAAAGACACTGGTCTGGGGTCGCTAACGTCAGTGTGACCCAGATGATAAAATAACTTTACAAAAAAAGGAGAGGTGGACGTGCAAAGGACAGCTCTATTTTTTTGTAGCTCTGATTGTTTTTAACTGATGAGAGTTTCAATGGAACAAGGCAATATTTTCTTCAATAAATAATTTCAGGTGCATTGATGCTAAAATACTGTGTGCTGTTTTATTACTATGTGGACACGAACACCTAGTTATAAAGGCAAATGGAAGTTTACAACTTGGGAATCAAGTCTTCCTTAGATAGTTCTCAATGAATAGAAATTCTGCATACATATTTATGGTAAAATTTTGCACTGAGGGCTTAATTCGTTTTCCTTCTGTAAGAACCTCGATATAAAATCAACAGAGATGTTATGTTACACTTTCTTGCCTCTTGGCATTTTCCAGGAAAAGCAATGTACAGTTTGAGTTGACCTTGCTTTAATACATTGCAAAAGTATGTGCTTGTCAAAGAAATATGACATTGCACTAATAGTCTCTTTCTGTTAAATTGCAGCCTATATAACATTGTGCCCTCGTGCAAGCAATTGTGTACTATTTTGTGTAATCTGCTAAAAAAAAGAATTTATGAAATATAAATTCATTTTACAGTTGTACATATATGTATAAATGTATACAATTTGCTGTAACAGCCTCCAATCTGCCTTTGAAAAGGTCAGCTGAGCAATTTTGACCTTATTTTTCTAGCCCATGAGCAGTTTCAAAGGGGTGCAAGATAACAGGGCTTCATGTCTTCTGTTCTCAATGGGTTTTGTTTTTCTCTGTTATAGCAATGGTCTGAGTATGGTAATCTCCCTTTCAAAGCTCAGGCTAGACCCTCCTCACACTGCATCTTGCTATAGGCGCACAGCAGCTCAGGTGGCTCTAGTCTATGGATATCTGCACTGCATTCCTTACTTTGGTGAGCCTTGCAGGTTATGGAGCTCACAGAGGTAGTCCAACAGGAATATCAGACCCATCAGTATTAATCCAGCAAAGGCAGCTGTAGCTACCAAGTCCATGGTCAAGCAAACATGATTATTTTACTTGACAGTTCCCCAAAAACTCTTTCACGTAAATCTCTTCATAGCAGAGCTTAAACCATTAAGGTAAATGGCATTTGATTCATTCAATATAGTTGTTGGGGTGTCAAAGTCTATGCATTATAGGCCACACAACAACCATGTTCTAGCTGGAGGTGTAACCATCCCTAAGGAGCTCACGTAAAGCAAATGCATTTTAGCTGGTGTTGATCAGGACTCAAAGTCTCTTGGAAATTCAAACTAGTGCGTAAAATATTAAGATTTATACTCTGTCCCTTTCTTCATGAAATGGATTCCTAATAGGATTAATAGAAAGATAAGGGTTGTAGTCCCTGAGAAATAAACATACTGGAGACAAGAACGGAATAGCCACAGAACAACACTTCCCTTCTGGCCTGGAAACAAGATCGTCACTAAAGCCCAAGCAGTCAAAGTCAGATTTGTATTCAGGCATCTTCATATTAAGCAGAGTGAACCTTCAGCTAACAGAGACTATTCAGTAGTTTTGCACACTGTTTCTCAGCCAGGAATTATTTCCACAGAAAAATTATGTGATTTTTTCCTGTAGGTAACAGATGGACCTTGCAATTGAGATCTTTTTTTTTTTTTATCTCCCCCCCCCTTAATTGTCTACTATTCCTAATGTTATTCCTAATGGAAGTCTCTACGCTTAGAAATCCAGTCTTGATGTATTTTATTTATGATTAGCACCTTTTCCTTAAGCTGCTATTAGAAAGTTAAAGATTTTTTAATAAATAAGGAAAGGAATGGACAACACCATGGCATATATTATGCGATTCTACATACCAGTGCTGTTGCTGATTACAGCTCTTCGACCTTGCAACACCCATTATTGTGAAGTTTACATGTCTTTCTATTGTATCTGGTGCTGACCAGTTCTACAAAAGTCTATGAACATAAGAGCATTAGATGGTGATCTTCTAAGAAATTCTTGTCTCTGTGTAATGGTTTAGTGGACTATTCAATAGACTTTGATCTCTGGAACCATATGCTTTGTAATCCATAAATAGCACGCAGAACTATTTTAAAAAAATGCCATCCATAGGGGCTTGGACAAGGTCGAGGAGTGGACCCCTGTGAACATCATGAGGCTCAACAAGGCCAAGTGCAGGGGCCTGAACCTGGGTCGGGACAACCCCTGGTATCTATATAGGCTGGGGTATGAAGGGATTAAGAGCAGCCCTGTCGAGAAGGGTTTGGGGTAACTGCTGGATGAAAAGCTGGACATGACCTGGCAGTGTGTGCTCGCAGCCTAGAAAGCCAGCCATATCATGGGCTGCATCAAGAGAAACATGGCCATTAGGTCAAGGGAGGTGATTCTGCCCCTCTGCTCCACTCTGGTGAGACCCCGCTCGGGAGTCCTGTGTCCAGCTGTGGAGCAGGGAAGATGTGGAGCTGTTGGAGCAGGGCCAGAGGAGGCCCCAGCAATGATGCGAGGACTGGAACCCCCCTGCTGGGAGGAAAGGCTGGGAGAGTTGGGGCTGTTCAGTCTGTGGAAGAGAAGGCTCCAAGGAGACCTTATTGCGGCCTGCCAATACTTAAAGGGGGATTATAGGAAAGATAGGGACAATGTTTTTATCCAGGCCTGTGGTACAGGACAAGGAGTAATGGTTTTAAACTGAGGGAGGGTAGATTTAGGGTAGATATAAGGAAGAATTTTCTTACGATGAGGGTGGTGAAATACTGGCACAGGTTGCTCAGAGAGATGGTCAATGCCCCACCCCTGGGAACATTCCAGGTCAGGTTGGACGGGGCTCAGAGCAACTTGATCGAGTTGAAGATGTCCCTGCTCATGGCAGCAGGGTTGGACTAAATGGCCTTTAAAGGTTGCTCCCAACCTAAACTATTCTCTCATTCTATAGAATAGTGTAAAATGCTAGAGTAAAAAGCATTCATCTCTCACTTGTTTTCTCAAGCCACAGTTAGTGTTCAGATTTGGTTTCATTCCTGCAGAATTCTGTGAAACTTATTTTCACCATGAAGTTTCAATTTGTGAGAGTCTTTTTTTTCAAAACACTATAACCAGTCTCCGTCACAACTGAATTAGTGTGATTTGTTGCTCTGTCCCTGCTTGCTATTCTACTGCTGTGCAGTTTGCTCTTGACAAATCAAAGATCAGGATATGAGTGTTGTAAATCAGATTTGGAAAGTGTTAACTTGGGCGAAATTCGTACAATTAGTATTTCATATTACATTACCTTTTTCTAAGTAGTGACGGTTCATTCACTCTCTTAAAATAATGAGAAAAAATGGAGCTAAGGGTGATTTTTGATATGCTACAATAAAAATGCAAACGTTCTAAAGTAAAATTCATGAGCTTTATGGTTTCGATAAGAAACAGAAAGGCTGATTGGTTATTTTGTCATAGTCTGTAGTAGTATAACAGCAGCAAGCAGGACACCAGCTCAACTATTCTAGTGTTGTGATGGAGTGGGTATTTCTTACCACAGCATCTGCTGCAGAATCACGTGAGGTGGGATTTCAGGTGATTGGGGTGGAGGGTTGTTTTGGGTTTGTTTTGTTTTTTTTTTTTAATTTCAAGTAAGTAGATTGTTAGTATTTGAAGTGAATTAAAATCTGTTCAGCATCTTTGGCATGACTTATTTTCTTGCCATAAAAGATTCTCTTCAGTTTCATTTAGTAATATTTGTTGCTGGTTTTTATTAGCATGTCTAAGATAGTGGGAGTAGAGAGTATAAGAAGTCTTAGCTAGAGTGTCAAATAAAGGAGATTCTACACTGAGAACAGCTTTCCCAAGATATAGGCCAGATGGTAGCTTTGGGACTTTGAAGCTGAGAGAAGTAGCAGGAGCTGTGTCAAGAGTAATAGTTAAAAAAAAAAAAAAAAGTACTAGAAAAAAGGAAACAAGAGAGATTGTCAAGTCAAATCAGCACAAGTAACTATTTCTGCTACCACTCTCATGTCTACATGAATAGATGTATTACATAAAAACCTAGGAAAAAAATCTGAAACAAGGATGAGGGACAAAGTGAACACACCAAATATTTAGATACCCCTACAGAAATACAGTTCTCTCCATTTAGCAGTGAGACCTTCACTGTGCCACCTCCACTCTGGAACCAAGGCAAGGGCTGATGCAGTTCCAGCTTTGTATTTCAGAGCCATCTTATAACATATGGAACGACAATAAAGTGCTAAAATGAAAATACCTTCCAGACTATGGAACTTTTCCTTGTTTTTCAGACCTGACATTCTCAATCCCACCCATAGAAGTTAGCCAGGATTGTCCAGAATTAAGTTTCTTGCCCAGATGTACAGAATTAACCATAGATTTATAGATTTATAATCTTAAGCTAACAGCAGTCAAACCATGACTGTTCTAAGTTAGCTGTCATTGTACTACACCATCACAAAGGAGAAAGATATATTGATCCCCTCATTTCTTACGGAATTGGCATAAAAAATTGCTATAGATATATATAAAAGAATTTTATGGTCCAAGCCAGATTGATCCAAATCAGGTGTATAGCAAAGGCTTTTAGTAGCAGGCATTAAAAGCAAGGGGTAGCCTTAGCTGAACACCATTCAGAGTTGGATTACTTTGTTGGTGCCATGAATTGATCTCAAAACTAGTGACAACTATTCTTTACTCTTGAAAGCATGTTTTTGCTGGAGGAGACACTCCAGAATAACAAGGTTTACAACAATTTATGGATGGAGAGAGAGCTGAAAGAGTCTATAGGGCTTATTGAAGCTAACTGTAGCTCTCAGTTAATTGTCTAACATGGAGGTTCTGCAGAAGTCCATAACAGAAAAGAACAGAAAAGGTTTGTATATCTGACTTGCTTTGGATAACAAGAGAGTATAAGAATTTGCGGAGTAAGAGAGTTGGATTCTTTTCATATATAGATGTGTCAAGCCTTTAGTATTTAGATGATATGTTTCTTATCTATAAAACTAAAAGAGGAAATTCCCTTATTAACAGAAGATTGAATATTAGTAGCTGGAAGGGAGTCACATAAAGAATTTTCTGAGCATGACTTTCAAAACTCTTTGAAAGAGCCTAACTGCTTCTGTTCTCAAAAGACAAGAACTCATGCATTTGGGGGCTTTGCTAAAACAACCCATAAGACCTGAGAGGCAGAAAGAGAGGAAGAATTTTACAGCTGAAAAATGTAAAACCATGCCTCTCTTTTCTGAAATGTACTGCAGGCTGCGAAAGTCACTGACAAAACACTGACAAAGTGTGTGCAAAAGTATTTCTGTGCACGTTTGTATTTTCACTCTGTGTCACCCCATGTTTCAAGAACTACCATTCATGAATATTTGCTTTATGATGCACTAGAGAGATTATGAAAGTCTTTAGAGAACATACCGGTATATTTGCTACCTAATAACTTCAACATGCAGTTAATGTATTTTAAGTAGATATAGTAAAAATTCTTAATCAATTTACTTTATAATGAAGTTGAAGAGGTGATTTCATCATGGTCTACAAGCATTTAAGTGAGGAAAGCCGTCTGATGGCAATGGCTTTTTAATATACTGGAAAGTCATAATGAGTTTCAGTGGATAGAAGCTGATGCCAGATAAACTGAGACTAGAAACAGAATACATATCCTAAGTAAAGTTAATTATGCACTGACAAAGCTTTCCTAGGTGTATGATGGATTCCTCGCCACCTGAAGTCTAAAAATTGAGACTGGAAATCTTTCAAAGCAGTTTGTGATAGTTCAAAACAGAAGTTGTAAATTTGATAGAAGAATGAGTGAGTGAAGTTCTTTGTCATATGCTTGCCCAGAGACCAGATATGTATTTTAAAGGTTTGTTCTGAATATAAATCTGTGAAGAGTAGGCAAATGTTGAATGCATACCTTTACACTATTCAGAAACTCCCTAGATTATTACACATAGTGAGATTACAGTAACAGTTTTGTGTAAGACCACCAGTGTAAGACAAAGTGTATCAGACAAAAGAGGTGACACTTTTCTATCCTCCTGAACTTGCTTTCCAACCCAGGATTCAAGACAGTTAACTGGAATGCAAGAATTAAGTTTGTTCTTGTAATGACCTTTCAGAGTGTAAGATAAATGCAATACAGAGGATGAATGGAGGAAACCATCCACATTCATTTGCCGCTGCTGGAAAATGTAGAGTTCATGTGGAAAGTAATGACTGAGGTTTTTGTTACACGGCCAGTATCAGTAAACATATATTTTTTCTTCTTCCTTTTCTTATAATCTATTTAATTAAAAAAAAAAAATAAAATAAAAGACTCATGAAATTAGTGTTGGAAGTGTTGGATGAATACACGGTCTCATACTGCAGACTAAATCAATGGAATTAGAAATCAGAAGCTTTCCTTGATTTTCATGTACAGCGTCTGTTCAGATGAAAGAGTAAAAGAGATTGTAGGTCTTTTCTTTCTACAAGAATACCCACCAGAATCCATCCTAATCTTTCTGTTTAAGAGTACAGTACAATACTTGTTTAGTTTAGCTTAATCGATACACAAACATTCTGCCCACTTAATTTACCGGCTCCTGATTTCTCTCGGAAAGGATAGAGAGTTTAGATACTCACCCACCCATAGAAACAAGCAATCTTATGTAGGTCCATTTTGTAGATACAGAAACCGATGCATCCAGCTCTGTTTTTAGAGATACTGTATAAAATGGACTTAGCCTTTCTTAACAATAGAATGCTAATTAACACTATTGATTCCACTTAAGAAGGCACAAACATTTTAAAAACAGTCAGACGTGAACTGGGCTAAGTAGAAATGTATAGAACTTCCAGCATTTTTATTTCATTTCTATTTGAGTATGCACCTGAATAGCATCTGAAGCAATATTAGAGAGCAGTGAATAACAGAATAACACTGTTTTCCAGCTATGGAATTGAGTTGGATTAGAGCAGACAAGAGTGTTCTGTATTACTTGGTCGTCATTTCACATAGAACATCCTCAGGTTTTCAACTGATGTTAAGCAGGACTAGGCTGATGGAGAACTTGGGCCCACTTGGCACAGCAGGTTTGGGTGTAAAATAGCATTTCTTAAAAATAAATATAGTCGTGAGCAGTCTAGGTGGAGAATAACAGTATGCATAAGGCGTAATAAGAAGACATATTTTAAAAACTGACATGTGTTCAAAAGTGTTGAATGACTAAGTTCATGCAAAACAGAGAGAGGGAATATCTCCCCACTGTGAGCTGCAATACGAAGGTAGTCACTGAGGAAAAAAATTAGGAGTCTTAACATATATCTCCTACTTAACAATAAATATTTTTCTGGCCTGCTATGTGAGCTCTACAAAAAACTGTAACAGATCAAGACTTCTAAGTGTCTATTCATCAGAATCATTAGTAAATGTGAAAAGAAAAATTAATTTCATTTATTTAGCTAAATATTATTATTAAGCAGTCAGTTGCATTGAACTTAACCACTTTGCTTTTCTTAAATTTTATGAGAAATTTCGACTTCAATGATCATTACTGTGTGCTTATCGTGGCAGCTGATACTCTGGAATGCAGCCCATGTGTACAAGTACACCATGTCCACTCTGGAAGGGGTTGAATGTAGCAGAGGTAGGATTTCCATACTCGATTTTGAACATCTACAATCTGAGCTAGTTATCCAAACTCCAGTTATAACGACACAAGAGAAATAGTGGATTTTAGGGTGAAAAACACGTCACCTTAAAGAAGAGGTCTAAAAGAGACAGATGTCTTGTACTGTAACAGTGCTATTCACTCTTGTTGACTGGAAAGGGAGCCTAGGGTGACAAACTCAGATGCAGATGTCAAACTTAGGTGTGATGAATCTCTCCCCAGGATCTTTAGTGTCCCTCCTTGTTAACTGTAGAAATAAGCCTTTTTCAGACTAAGAACTTTTGGAAATAAGACTAGTAAGAACCCTGATATTTTTATGGCTTTAAACCATTATAAATCTTTCGCCATTTCAAGCATGTGTGAGGAGTGACGAAAGAACTTTTGAGCTGGAAACAACACTGCTGTAGACCTTTGCACCATTGCCCTACTCAGAAATCCTGAGCTCTTTTTCATCACTCTTTTTCATCACTCAGGAATCCTTTCTCTTTTTTCGTGAGTTGCATATAATCTTATTTTTGTAACAACACTTTTGTCCAGCAACAGGACAAGGGGCAATGGGCACAAACTGAAGCAGAGGAAGTTCCATCTGCACATGAGGAAGAATTTCTTCACTTTGAGGGTGACGGAGCACTGGAACAGGTTGCCAAGAGAGGTTGCGGATTCTCCGTCTCTGGAGGTATTCAAGACCCTTCTGGATGCGGTCCTGTGCAGCCTGCTCTAGGTGATCCTTCTTCAGCGGAAGGGTTGGACTAGATGACCCACAGAGGTCCCTTCCAACCCTTAACATTCTGTGATTCTGTGAACACCTGTATGTTTTTTCCCCCACTTTCAATGTTTAGGATGCAATAAAATACAAAGATGCCCAGAAAGGCAAGTAAGACTGCTGAGATTTTCTCAAATTACAAAAAGCTTCAGTTCAGTTTCCACTGTATTCACAGACATCCTTCTCCTTCTCCTTTTCCTTTTCCTTCTCTTTCTCCTTCTTCTCCTTCTGCTTCTCCTTCTCCTTCTCCTACTATTTTCAAATACTTGAAGTCTTTATGTTGCTATTTCTTCCAAGTTAAAGTTTAGCCTGTTGGACTAATTTTGATACAAACATAAAACACAGAGCTTTAGTCTATTTATGGGAAAACAACACAGAAAATAACAAAAAAAAATATTAAGAACTTAAAAAATGTAGGACTTAGAAATTCATTTTGTAAATAAGTAGCACATAAGATGAGAGTCTTGCTTTCCTTCTCTTTGCAGCAGAAGTGACAGACTTCTAACTATTGTCAGAGACTACCTTCCAGTAAATAGATTTTATGAATGGATTAGTGTTAACTGACACTAGCAGTGCCAGTTAGTAATACATAACTGAATCATTACAGTGACCAGATATATCACCACACGGAGTTTGTCAGTCCCTCTCTTCACATAAAATCTACACAGCTTTCACAAGAAGATCTGAGCTGCTAGAAAGGAGCTTTAGGCTTTTTAAAGCACAGCTGAATCCTGTAAATGAATACATGATTCTTCACATTACTAGATAACAGATTTTGAGCTGTCTTAGCAGAGGTGGCTTCATCAGCATTTTGCCACACTGTATGAAACTCCAAGGAGAAACTTCTTTTTCACATGAAGGAACAGCAATGGCATGGTGAAAGGGTGTCACAGAGTACATGTGCATTGTTCTTTACCCTCCGAAGGATCACTCTCCTTTGGATCTTCATGTGGATGTGTGAATGCAAGTAAGAGCTTATTTTTTAGAGTTTTCCAGTTCCCTTTTTTCTGTAGCTTTTTTAAGAGCTTGTCTTCCATGTAGTGTTAACTCAGGAAGCACCATTCTTAACCTGGCATTTGATCAGACATAGAGATCTCTGAAGTGGGCCACCTAGGCAAGTAGGTGGAGCATGGTTTGACGTTGCAATGTAGTGATGCTGAAAAACATGATGAAGTGATGATTCAAGTGCTGAGTGCTGTTTAATACAGCAACCCTGCTGTTAAAGTGGTGTTTAGCAATATAATTGTAATAACTTCAAAGGAATGGCTGCTACTGTGAAAGAGCACTGAGAATGCCAGCAAGAGACCAATTTTAAGTGGTATATATGTTTGAGGTAGGTTTTTGTTTGCAAGAGAATTGACTGAGGATGTCAATTAGTCATAAAATGATACTCTTTGCGGATGGTCAGAAAAACTAACAAAAGTTAGTCTCCTAATCTGAATCACTCTCTGGAGAATCCCTTCCCTGAACTGACTGTAATGGAACCCTGGGGAAATTAGCTGTCCAAGTCTTACGTTAGCCTTTGTGAATACTCCTCTGTGGGATATGTCCAAGTAATATGTATAAATACCTGTTATTGAGGTCTTTAAACAGTGGCTGCTCCTTCATATTGCACTTAATGTAATACACAGGCAAAATGGATGTAAACATAAAATAATATTGAAGTACATAGAGTTCTAATACTTCCTTTGGCAGCCAAAATATCTGAAAAGGAATCAAACTGTGGGTGACCCGGGTCCCTGGAGTAACTCAAATGACGATATGTAGTTGTGTTGATGAAGAAAATTCAAGGCCAGATTTTCATTCTTTGATTCTGTGATTCTGTGATTTCACTCCATCTACTTTAAAGCTCTAACAACTTTCGTGCTGTGTTCCTGGTCTCTATTCTTTGTTTCCCTCTTCTGTTTATGTGATTAAATAACAAAATGGATAGGAGAAATCAGGTGTCTAAGTGAGAAGGTGCAGGAGAATGTTCTGTCTGTATACATGTTGATTTACCAGGTAAGTATTTCAACAGCCCTTCAGTTTCATTAGAGATTCTGGTACAAGTCAGAATGTCACTTATTTTTATTTAAAGGTTGCAAGAAGGAAAATAAGAACTGACATCTTCTGCAAGCAGACCTGATTTATGAAGTATCAGCTGTATCTCAAGTGTTGTTCAAAGCTACATTAGCTCAGCTTTTGTCATAGAACAGATCTTTCCAGTTTACTAAGGGCAGTGACTGCACACTTTGCCTTTCTCTGTTCTGCTTACAATGTTTTTCTGATTTCCAGCTATACTTCTCTAATTAGTAACAGTGAATATTTAAAAATGTTATACATTGCAACAGTACCTGTAAATCCTGAATCATCTTGATCACAGAATCACAGAATCAGAGAATCACAGAATAGTAGGGGTTGGAAGGGACCTCTGTGGGTCATCTAGTCCAACCCTCCTGCCGAAGCAGGGTCACCTACAGAAGGCTGCACAGGACCTTGTCCAGGCGGGTCTTGAATATCT
>Ga0065711_1043392_pt1 | contig 14758 bp, 13 predicted proteins | sample Hoacrofraction12_FD_59098 | JGI IMG/M metagenome (GOLD analysis project Ga0065711, IMG submission 59098) | Hoatzin crop microbial communities from Cojedes, Venezuela - Epithelial fraction 12 v2 (version 2) | ecosystem: Host-associated > Birds > Digestive system > Esophagus > Crop | place... | reverse complement strand
AGATATTGAGCCGTTGACCACTACCCTTTGGCTGTGACCATCCAACCAATTCCTTATCCACCGAACGGTCCACCCATCAAATCCATGGCTCTCCAATTTAGAGAGAAGGATGTTGTGCGGGACTGTGTCAAAGGCTTTACAAAAATCCAGATAGATGACATCCATTGGTTTTCCCTTGTCCACCCTTGTTGTTACACCATCACAGAAAGCCACTAAGTAGTGAAGTCTCTGATGAAGCAGAGGTACACCTGCACTAAATTTATCACTTCCCCATGTAAAATCATTGTGATTACTTCCACAGGCAAAGCTGAGCAAGCACTCACTTGCCTAAAGCAGGTCACGGGTTAGTGGCTGTGCGGGCAAGCAGAGGATGATCAGCACGTCGGTGGTGAAATGGTGCACCTGTATGCCTTCATAAGACTTCATAAGAAGTAGTGACTTCTAAATACAAGGCTGTGCTGACATGCCCACTGATCAGGGAAAAATACCTTCATCTTGGACTTTAAGAATTGAATTCTGTTCGTATTTAGTATAACAGCTTTCCAAAGGGAGGATTCATTTTTTTTTGAATGTGCATTTTCCCATAACAAGGGAACATTCAACACTAGAAGTGCATTACAGCTAGAGAGATTTCCCTTCTTGCTCACTACACAGTAAGAACTGTTGAGACTTCTTACTTTCTCAAAGAAATGGATATTTTCAGCAAGATTACCAGTCTTACTCCTCTCCTCTCCGCTACTCCTGCACTGACACAAAGATTTAAACTTTCGAGGACCTTGTCCTGCCTGGTGTTTTTTGGACTCTGCCTGATCAGTAGCTGCTTTTGTGAGGTGTTTGAAGGATTGCAGTGCATCAAAAATGCAGGCATGCTGGAACAAATGTACTGAACAGCTATTAGGAGCTGCAGTAAGAAATGGGCTGGAAGATGTTGATTTAATCATTATTTCCCAAAAATCTGTGATCCCCCTATGTCCCTATCCTCTATGATTTAGTTTCGATAAAACAGGCTTATATAGCAGGAAGGAGAATCTGACATCTCCTAACCTACATAATAAGTCAGGAATAATTTAAACAAAATCAGCAGTTCCATGGTCTAGAAGCATGAGCAGAATAAAACTGTGACAGTTTGTGTGCTTAGGTGTGCAAATGTAGACTTTAAAAACATTTAAGGAAGTCAATGTAGTGTAAAATCATCTTTGCCACGTATTTGTCTGAACTGTTGAAGATCTATACAGAAAATGAAAATCAAGCTGCAGTATACTGAGAATTATTAACTTTAATAATCTCAGATCTATTATTTCAGATCCAGATATGACCAGCTTTCCAAGAGCTGAAAGTAATTAAATTTCGATAGCTTAACATGAAGTAGAATTGTATACAAAAATACTCCCTTCTGCAATGCTTAAATTTGATATTTTGCTCATAAACATACTGGAAAAATATATTCAGTCTTTAGCTTTGCAGAGGAAGGAAAGGAAAACAGGATTCCTTGTTGCTTCTATCTTAGCCAAATCTTCCCAAAGCATAATTTAAAGAAGCAAAAGAACTGCTCAAAATAGGTGGGTCCCCAGTAACCAGAGAACCCACTGCTCAGCTCTGTGCAGGATTATTTTGTTATTCTCTCCTATTTGGAACAGGGGACAAAGAGCAAGTGGCGTTTGCTGGATCCTAAGTTGTAAGGGCAGCTTCACTGCCAAGAACAGCAGAGTTAAGTCCACATTTAGGTATGTTTCCTCATATGGAGTATTATTCCCCCTTCCAAAGTAATTTCATTGATTTCAGTAAGGAATAATTGTGGAGTGAGATGCTGCTTGACATTAACAAGAAGAGTGTGATCTGACTTTCTAGATCCTCTGCTTTTAACAGAGCTACTTAATTTTGTCTTACACAACTTTTTCTTTTTTAATTCTGACAGCTGTGCTTTGCCTTATGTGGCTTTCAAAAGGCAGAGTGCTAAGCTAGCTGAAGAAATGCTTCACAAATCTGACATGTTCAAACTATCCGCATCAAAAGATAACTTTTTTATCTTCAATTTATTCTACAAAAAGACTCTGGGGGGGTTATTTCAAAAAATGAAAAATGGCCAGCAGAAACGGTGGTGTACAGCTCCTATTTATCTGCTTTACAGCTATCAGTTTGATTGCTAGAGTAGCACTGGAGAAACTAGATGCTTTCTTGAACACAGTATAACAAACATTCTATTAATACAAAGTGAAAATAAGTTAAAAGCAGGAAGAGAAGCCTGAGACACCAGATATTTTATTTTATGTAAAGATTTGACTCCTGAGATCTCTTGAATTTACCTGCAGAGAATACTGCTCCTATGACAAGAAAAGCGGAGTGGGCTTTTCAGCCATGGTAGCTCACACATTAACGCATATTAATGTAACCTGCATTTGATTTCGGTGTGCATCCATGCGGGTGCCCGTGCAATGTTGGGGCAGAGGAGTGGGCTCGCCGCTCACTCCTCTGCCCAGGAACGGCAGCCCGGGCAGGGGCAGGGGGAGGAGGACAGCCACTGCTCATGCAGGAGGGCTCTCTCTTTACCCAAACTTTCTCAGGCTAAATCAAATAAGCTTTCTAATGGACTGTTACCTGAATTATCTCATAAATAACTCAACGTCTTCTAGGCACCAGGAGCACGATTAAAAAGTTTTCTCTAATAGGAAATCAGGTATTTTTAACAGCTCATTTCTTTGATCACAACAGTTAATTTAACCACTGCTGTCTGCTTCACATGGGCTGTGATCATTGAAGTTGTTCCATTTTCTGAGCAAAATGGAACGCACACATAGGTAACTCTGCTTCTGTTACAGACACGTTGGAACAGCTTGGGGAGAATTCAAATCTGTCTGATGATCAGATTACACAGCAATAATAGGATAAAGAAATATGTTTGATGCGTTATTGCAGTTAAGTGAGAGCAAGGGCAGTCATTAGAAGTCATGTGTATCCTGTCCTGCTACAGCTTTTAGAAAAATCAGAGATCACTTGAAGTTTGTAGGACACATAGTATTTTTTAATGTTTTTTTTCCAACACTAGTTGTGTTTAAGGGATTGCCATCAGAAACAATCAGTGGAGACTTAAACAAACTCCAAAACAGCAAGTAAAACATGACTTTTATGATATTTGAAAATTTCTCCTTTGTGGTAGAAACTCTAGACTGCACACATGGTGCCTTCAGGACACCAACTGAGAATAAAGCTGCTCTCAGAGGCAGTAAGTGATTTCATTCTATTAATGTCCAGGTGATTTGTGGTGCCCATTACAGCATCGCTAATGTGATGGCAAACACTTCCTGGGCATGCCATGTTTTCAATGTTCTGCAGAACATAGTCAGCTCAAGTGCTTGTACAGTGCCTGACTGGAAAAAACAGCCCCTGGGGTTCATTCTTTTCATCAGTCAAATCCTAATTCTGAAACAAAAGGGAATCTTTTCATTTCCATAGATGCTGAAACAAACCTAGTGTAAGGGAGCAGAAGGACAGGGTAAAAGAACATACAAAGCAGGAGTAGAAGTCAATAGAAACAGTCACAGATATTTTCTATATACTGTTCCTTTCGTGTGGCTTTTGTCACGTTTGTTCCTTATTCTTCCTAGCTGAAAAAGCAAGTCTGTATTTAAACTATGTGTATATATGTGTGCCACCACTTAATTACATTAGAAAAGGCAAAGGAAAAATAAGGAAGCTTGTACTTTGGAAAATGGAGATCCTCCTGGCAAATATAAACAAATATGCCCACTGCAGACAGAGACTTCAAGGATCTCACTTGACCACTGCGCTCCTCTGGGGAAAGTGAGTCGAACTGTATCTGCCTACTGCAGAATAAAACATGCTAACCGATCAAAGTGCATCTACTCCTCATTGTTTTGCTCAATGGAGAGAAAAAGAAAGTTATGCCCTGCGGGACTGGAAAGAGGCAGCTGGCTGCCTGAATCACAGCCTTCTCCACAGCTCCCAGCTCCGGCAAGCATGGGGACCTCATTGCTGTCCGTCACCAGGAGCAGCCCAGGCAGGGGCAGCAGACCTGAAGAGCAGGCAATCTCTGTGGCTCGGACTCCTCACACACAGTACTGTTAATGCTAAAGAAAGCAGCATGGCATCAGTAGGAGATGGCAACTGGGTGTGTGTCGGCCTGAGAAGTCACAGCTCAGACGTGGTGGTGCTACAGCTCCGGAGAGAACTGTACAGCTGGAAAAGCCCGGTTGTGCAGACGAGCAGACAGGAGAGACAGATCCCTTGCATCTGCCCGTGATGCATGGAGCTAATTCCTCCATTCCCTAGGAGGAGAGTATAGTGAAAGCTCCATGTCGATCAATGTGTAGTGTATCCTGAGGTTCTCTCCGGGGCATTGCAGCCCGAGTGTAGGCTGCAACTGCAGATGAGACACGGACTCTGTGATACAGTGAACGAAACTCTGGAGCACAATGAAAACATGTAAAGGGATGAGCACAACTGCAGGTCACTGAACAACCCTGCTAATTAGCTTCTTTCTCCTACTGCCTTACACCACACTTGCTTCCTGCTAACAAAGAAAGATTTGTTTTGTCTTTTTAGTGGTACAGCAGAAGTAGCTATTGAAGAGCTGGAATAATTATCTAAAAGAATGTGGTTTGGGAATGAAAACATTATCACTTTATAAACTCAGTCAAGATTTGGATTCTAGGTAAACCAAGAGAAACTTTAAAAAGGATGATAGGGTAAAATCAATATTGATTATTAGGAGTAAAAGTGCTATAATTGAGGCCATAAAACCTTTTAAGATCCAGCTAAAATTTTCCAGTAAAGCTACAATAAATTATTCCTAAAGAAGTAGAATATTTGCATGTAATTCAATGTCATTATATCAGAGCCTGTTTAATGAAGAAAAAAAAAAAGACTGTTACTAATTCTGCCATGAAGGCTATTATAAGAGGAGGATTAGCGCAGTTATTTTGGCAAGTTACTTTTTTCTACTAATATTTCATTGTATTCTACAAGAATCCACTTTTAAAATCTTACGTGCTTTTAAGATCTCACTTTTTATTACTGCTTGTTTTTCTGCTTCTTAGACCATTCAGATCTTACATATTAGCTCCCTTATTATAGCTCAGCAAGAGCAAGCCCTTTTAATTTATAAAGGCCCTAATTTTTATAATCTGATATCAGTACAGGCTGTAAATCTTTTTAATGACAAAATAAATGGAAATCTAACATGGCATTTTTGTCATCACTTCTTTAATAGTTTCTATCTAGTTTTTTTTAGAGTTGTGATAAGTAGAATTATGCAACGGAATAAAATAAAATAATATCGTGAATCTACATTTACAGTGTTTGGAAGCAAATCACTCATGCATTATTCCAGTTTTACCCAAAAATAACTTGAAGGTCATGGATTTATCTGATAGCATGTACTCCTTCTTTGTTGTTCAGTGGAAGTACACCCCAGAACTTTTAACTGTTATCAAGTAAGGAAGCAGCCGTAACTAAATCAGCTTATATTTTTCACTTACACACAATGAAAAGTTTGTGATTGCTATCACAAACACAGACTTTTTGACTATGCTTGCTTCAAAATCAAGGAACGCAAAATCAGATCTTCCAGACATGGAGGAGATATTGTCCAGAAACTGAAGCTGAAGGAGAGCACAATATCCAGGTGGTTCAGGGATGCTTCCTCCTGCGAGCCAACCACTGACCTATAAGGGGTACCTGTAGGTTGCTATGTAAAAATCAAGGCTTTGCTTTTAACCTAGAAAGCCCTGTGCTTCCTGAGATCCAAATGTCTGAAAGATTGTTTCTCCTGCCTGTGTGCTGGTAAGATCAGCAAAAGCTCCTCTGCACAAAGGAGAAGAGACCCCAGTCTGAGCTGAGCATGGCTTCTGAACCTTCACTTCTATGTCTCGTCTGAAATCGATGGGTTCTGTTGGGCTTCATAGGACAGGGCAAAGCTCTGTTCTTCAGGATGAGCTGTACATGCTGTCAGATGAACTGTTAGTTTAGTTGTCAGGAATTATCCTACTTTGGCAGTCTGTGCTTAGAAATATTATTTGATGCAGGCTTCCTCTCATTACAGTATGTAGATCGTACGATTAATATTTACATTCACTTCATTGAATTCCACTGTGCAAAGGTAATTATCACAGTGGTCATTTTATGTTGCATTAAACTTCAGATGTGTGAGACTCCTCTGAAGGAGCATATTAGTACGCTGTGTGTGCACCCGGCCCTGGGCAGGAGGAATTCCCTTTCGGCTCAGCCGAAGGGCTGGGCTGCTGCACAGCGGTGTCAGCCCCGTGCATCTCAGGGTTGCCTCTGCTTGTGCAGAAGGCTGAACCAGCCACACCATGACATGCCGTGTAAGCTGGCATGGCCTCGCGCCGGAGAGAGGTGTTATACATGAACTAGGTCCCCGCGCACCCACGGAAGCCTTTCCTTGCACGCTGCACTCTGCCCAAGGAGCAGTGCCTGTCCCATCGCACAGGTCTGCTCACTCGGTGGCGAGTGGCAGCTCCCAAGACATGCGGAGCGATCCGGCAGGCAAGGGCTCCGGCAGGGTCATCTGCTGGACCTAACAGCGACGTCTGGGAGAGAAAGGCCTTTGCCTGAGTGCAGGGCCTTCCTGCAGATGGATCTGCACATGGGAGTTTCTCACCACGGCATGCCGAGAGCATGGAATGTTTCACATCGGGTTCTTGTGGTTTCACACCACAACGTATGAGCCTAACATGGTTTGGGAAAAAAGTCTGGATGCGAAACTGGTGGGTGGGTTTCATTAAATTAATTGGTGGTAAGACAGCCTTCTGCTCTGCAGCTCCCGCCATCTGGAACAGCCTTTCTTTATCTCTCTACCTCATTGACTCTCAATCTGACTTCAAATCTCAGCTGAAAACATCTTTCTCCTGTGCATTATACCCTGTAATTTTTCTTTCCTGTTATTATTTCTTATTTATCTCTAACGAGTTTTCAGACAAAGCGTAAGAGTTACCACACAACATTAAGTGACGCAGCACTGTCATTCTGGTCTGCATCAGCCCAAGCAGCAGCAGTGAATATTTTTCACACTAGAGTATTAATAGATTAAAATTGCTCAGATGCATGTCAGTTGTGTCAATATGTACATTTCAATGGTTATTTTAATGAATGACATTGTGGGAGGCTTTTATTACTTTTATTTGCAGTATCATCTCTTTCCTCAAGCAGTTGCCTAAACAAATGAGAAACTATTCTGAGTGTTAAGCACTCCTAACACTACTGGATTATTGTGTCACTTTTTTGTAAAGGTGTATCTATGCTACAGTGAAAAATGTTACTTTAGGTCATGCACATATCCCAAAATAGCATTAATCTGACAAATTTGTGTTTCTCACACTGCAAATCTTGTATGCCTCAGCACGCAGTGTAAAGGTACCCTTACAAAGAGGGTTGAACGGTGTATATGCTGATGATGGCGGCACTTATATGCTGCAGTTTCAACTTTTCAACCAGAACACATGGGAACTGGGGGTGGAGACGGGAAGGAGGTGAAAACAAGTATTGACATTGTGCCTCATAATAAATCAACTTCCTCATTAAATCAGGTTATCTGTGCGAAGGCAACTTCCTAGTGGGCACTAAAACTGCAATAAACTTTATCAATCCAGTATTAAAAAAGCAGGACCCAGATTACAGAACAGTTTGTTGCTGTCCAGATAGGCCAAATCCTGAATGGTGGCTGTCTGAGTGCCTAACGGGCATCACTCTGATGGGGCTTTGCTGTTATGAGTACGTGAAGGAGTCAGAGCAGCAAGTTTATAGAGAGAAGTAACATTTTATTAGAGCGATTGCCATCACTGAGAAAAAAAGACACTCAGGCTTTTGAGTGAACAAACCCTCCTTCTGGTCTGAAATGGAAGCTGTGAATGTCAAAGAGCAATAGCTCGTACCACCCCTGTGTTGCTTCTTTCCTGGGAGACTCATGGTCTCTCAAGAGACTACCAGTGTAGAGATGGCTCCACTAGTCTCCCTTTCCCTGGATCACCGCTCTCCCTTCCCCGTATGGCAGGATATCGTGATTTTCTGTACATTCACGGCAGGTAGCGAGTGTTCACCCCTGCCTCTGCATATTACAGATCTGCCGTGCAACTGAGCCATTCAGCTTGAGCTAAGGTCTTCCACCTTGGAAGCAAGGACAGAATTTAATGGCTTCTTTAATAACATTAGTGATAATAACATTTAATCTAAAAGGAAGTGTGTGCGGAAACCCCACCTGGCCCCCTTGTCTCGCAGAGATAATGGTAACTTCTAGGAAGACCTCCTTTGAAAGTGTCAAGGTATATGAGCTTATTACCAAACGGGCTGTGAACAGATGTTAGGATGTTTCATTATTTCTGTGTGAAATAGTCTTTGTGCAAGACCGATGAATGCTTTTCCTAATCTGGGATTGTCCCAAGCAGTTCAGGACATGTGGTAGGGTAATGTGGAGTGGACTGAAATCACTGATCATAAACCATCTTGAAAAGAAAAATACGTGTGTTTACTGCCAGAGATTACTGAGAGTAAAAAACCTGTTTTAAATCAAGAACTGGAGCCATTTCAATTCCTTAAACTAGCTTTGTTTTAGCCTGGAAGTTAGCACTGCTTTTAAATCTAAATCATCAGATTTAGCCCTCTGTAAAAGCCAAGTGGCATAATAATTGAAGTATAATCTTGTTTATGTACTTCTTAAACATGGCCATGGACACTGTAGGATTGTACCTTTCATGTCATATACTCACTTGCTGAATAACTTCTTATAACATGCTAATATCAATTGGAGGCCTGATCCTACCTGATTTTACATATTCCCTGCTCTATTTGAGTTGACTCAAATCGGAATTGAGGGCTCTGCCTTGCTAAGCTTCAGGGTCCATTTGCTGCAATTTTCTTCTCTACTGTTCTCTTGAACCTTTTATCTGCAGAAGGTAAAAAAAAGACCTCCGCAGACAGATGGCCACCTTTAAAGTGCAGTCATCTCGTCTGATAGCTATTCTTTTAAAAATTTGCTGCCTGAACTCTTTAATTATTTCTAAGCATGTCATTTAGATCTCCTTGTAGAAGCCAATGGATTTCTGAGAATATTGCGCACAAATCTGTTAATTAGCCTCCTGATCATCCCCGATCAAGGCAACCCTGCAAGCTGTATTTTATGGAGCATTATTTTAGTAATGTTTTGTCATGGTTGGTCATTTCCTAATACTTAGAAGTGCTTCAGTCAATAACTGTGGGGATATGTCTGCCATGAAGAGACATCTGTTTACTCAATAGATCTTTTTATTTAATTTTTAATAGAGCTTTTCTAATTTGGCTTGACCATTTGTTGTTAATGTATTTATAATGATTACAGTAGCTATAATTCATATCTAATGATTTTTTCTAAATCTATAAATATTATTTATTAAAAGATAAAAAGTCAATATTTCTTGTAGCAGCCATTACAAAAAAGTCAGCTGTTGCAAAAAGAAATAAATATATTTCACGCCTGTACTGCAACAGACCAAAAAGATAAACCTAAAGAAGCACCTTTGATACCAATGGATTTATGTTATCTACCTACTCAAATAAGACAGAGTAGAATTTGGCCCTTACTGTACTCTGCTGCAGCATGGCTATATTTCTGAACTGCATATTAAAAAAACCACTAGATTTTAGCAGTTTGTAAAAAAAAATCTATAAAAGTGAAGCTGATTTTATCGGTTTTATAAAACAACTTGAGATACAAGGAGCCAGATTCTGCTGTCTGCTAGTCTGCTGTAGTTCCGTGGTTCGACATGTGGTCTATAAGAAGGTATGAGATGAATTCTGCCGTCAGTTACACATCTGTGCGTTTGGAGTAAGTCTAAGGAAGTTAGTGCAATTTAAAACTGTAAATAAATATGGGCTCAAAATCAATTTCTCCACTTACCTGTCAAAACTGAGTTCAGGGTTCGACATACACAGCACTTTTTCCATCTAAAAAATTCATAGCACTTTACACAGGTGAATTAATATTACCCCCACTTAAAAAGCTGAGAGACAGACAGACAAGCGTGTTGGACAGAATCCATGGCAGACTGGGCTACAGATTGAAGATGCTGGTTTTTGAGATCAAGGGGATAGATTTGTAGATACCTACAATATGGGGATTTTGTCCTTTTTTTCTTAGCATGATATTTTTTTAATCAATTTTATTCAGAAGGAGAAGAAGTGTGTGCCTTATTCACCAAAGTGATTTTTTGGTTTTATAGATAATGTGCCCCAGTAGTTATCCCCCAGGTGCTGAGCTCACAGCTTCTAGTTGGTCAGTGATGAACAACAGCCCAGTTTGGTAGTAGACTTAATTACTAGGCAGTATGCAGGCAAATTTCATTTTGCCCTGAGTGAACTTGTACTCCTGGGCCCTGTTCTGTGAGCAGAACCAGCTAGGAAGCCGGCAGCTTGATGGAAGCCTATTTGCTGCGGACTGATGGACAGTCCAACGGGGGCTGCTATGTCTTCCTGTGTGAGTCCCGTAATTTCTCCCCAGGATGTGGTCAGTCCCCTCTGAAAGCAGTCAGAAAAGGGCAATCTCACAGTGATTTTACCCTGTGGAGTACATTTACTTACATCAGGCCAGTTCTTAGGTGAAGATTTCTCCATCCTGTGTGACATTTTGGTTGTAGATCTGACTCAGACATTCCTCTCCTTTTTTTGTAATTCCCAAACTGCTATCAGTGACTGAGGCAAACCCTGCCCCCTCTAAACCGCCAGTCTACACAGTTGTGCTTGAGTCCATCTATCAAGAGCTCAAACACTAGTAAGGTATAAAGCACAGCTTTACAAGACGAGCAGTTCTTGTAGATTAGCATTAGAGTTTCATGTATCAATATCAACCCACATGTCAGTATGCAATATCTTTTATTTTCCATAATTTCACTCGATATTTTTCTGTATTAGTTAAGCTTTTCCAGTAGGGTGCTAGTTTGATTATTCCCATATTAAAAAGGACAGCTGCAGACATTATTCTGATGTATATTAAAGGAAGCTGTAATGCAAACTGCTTCGTTTCTGGCCATCAGTAGTTACTCTGTAGAGCAACAACACAGGGACCTCCATATCAACGTCTGAGTCATCCTCAGATGACTTCTATGCAATAGAAAATGTCTTTTTTCCAATCAGACTTGTACACCAGACTCAGCAAACCCCACCTGCCCTGACTCAGAGTCATCTATCACCAATGCAGATGCTCAGATAGCTTCACTCATCACAGATAATCACTAACAACTATTTCTGTCAACTGATGGCTCAAGATTAGTTATACCACAGAGTCACCTCACTGCAAAGAAAATACGTGAATTCTTACAGGTTCAGGCAAGTCCTGCAATCAGGTGACCACTCAGAAATGCAGTAGTTTGCTTTAGATAGGTGACTCTCCAGGAGAAATAGAATTTACCTTCTATTTTATTTTAGTGCACACTGACAGATGCATTAGAAAATACAGCCTAAGATCTAATTACCTTACACCTGGAAAAATAAGAACACATACCTGGTGTTTCTGAAATCACACCAAAATAAATAATAATAATGGTAATAACAACCACAAGAACCTTAAGATAGACAGCCGTCATTGCACTTGACCAATTGGTTGAGCCATTCTTGTTTAATGTGTGCTACCAATGTAGCTACTGAAACACAGAACAAGACACTGAACATGTCTGAGGACTGCCTTAGGCTGGTGGAGGAGCACTGAACAGTGACCAGCAGGTGACCTGGGAACAGATCTGGGAACAGATCGAGGCAGAGGTAAGGCAGGAGAGCAAGCAGGGCAGGAAGAGGGGAGAGGCTTGGTAGAGCCGGGAGGAGTAACAGCAGAGTCTGTGGCAGGGCAAGGTCACAGCTCTGAAAAAAAAACTGAAAGAGGAACTTTGACTGGACATTTTTATTAATTCAGCCATGCTCACGTCCTTTTGCGTTTTCTCCCTGTGATCATTTTGCATTTGATTTGCCCTGACATGAAGACAGCTGTATGTACAGGCCTTCGCAGAAACTTTGTGATTCCCTCACGCTAGAAGTCAGGGAAAGGATTAGCATTACACAACACAGTGTTACCAAAGCCAACTACAGCTCGGCTATTAGCTTCTTGCCAATATTAATCCACAAATTGAAACATTCTTGAAAAATTGCTAAGTCATTACAAGAGATAGATAGGACTGTCTGGAATCTAATCAGCCTATGGAACGACCACAAACAGAGAAAATATTTTATTTGGGTTTGCTCAGCTGAAACGAGGAAGCAGAACACAACATACTGAAGGCAAGTCACCAGTCATAATTCCTGGGGTAGAAATAATTGGTCAAAGTTATGAGAAAGAGAAATTATTTCGGAAGAACTTAAACCACTCAACAGATGTAATATTGACATCTGATGAGGGTGGTAATTTGAAGAACACAAAAACTCACTTAAAATAAAATAAAATAAAATAAAATAAAATAAAATAAAATAAAATAAAATAAAATAAAAATTAAATTAAACAGCTCAGTTGCAAAACCATAGAAGTGAGGGGCGAGATGAAATTCTGGGAGGCTTTTTGTGATCTTAATTTTTGCCTTTAAATTTGACATAGACCAAAAAAACAATGGAAAATAGAGCATGGGCTTTTGTTGCTTTGCTAACAAAGTTATCTGATGTTATCTTCAGTAATCCTAAGAAAATCAAAGCTGATTTCATTTAGCTATTGTTTGTTACAAGGTATATGAAATAATATAATTCATCTCTAGACAATAATTATTACTGATTACTAAGAAATAAGTCAACAAAGATATTTTCCTGTTTACATTCTTATCAGACTGTATCAAGACCATCTGTATTTTCAAGTCCTTTATCCCAAGGGATAAATAATTTGTGTTGTTCATTGAGTATACACATGCAAACATGTCATTTGGATTTAATGCACGTTTACGAAGCCAGAGCTAGAGGACTTAAATGGGAAAACAAGCATTAATATACAGGAAGAAAATCTTAAACGTGCAGTCATAGCAGATAGGAAAGTAAATACTTCAGTGAAGCGATTCTGCAAAACTATTGTACTAATTGTAGTGCATCAGTGTTTCTATTCCGCAGCTCTTCTAGGTGTTATCATTTCTATTTGCTGCTAGTATTTTTGCAGAGGTCCACCCCAAGAGTGGGTGGGTGTTTGTGCACGCGTGTGTGAGTGCGCGTTCATGTGAGAGAACTGCTCTGCTCACATCGGTCACAAATTGCCCAAGCTGCGGAATCCAGATCTGGATGTGGAAAGGCAATGAACAGCTACATAAACTGGACATTGAAAATTTCAGAGCATGCTTCAGCTTAAAAAGACTCGGAGCTGGTGAATGGCGATATGTTTGCTTTCTGTGCCCCCCGTCGCCGTCAGCAAGCAGACTGGTCTCACTTCCACTTCTTCCAGTCTCCACTCCTTCGGACACTGCTCTTTGCTGAACCTTTTGCCATGACTGGAAGGATTTTGTCCTTCCCAGCAGGCTGGGATTCTCAAACTCCGAGCTCATTTCCTCTCTGCTGCTGTTTTCACATCCCACCCTTGTGCCTTTGCTCTCACGTATTGCTGGAATGATGGTGGTAGTGATGTGAGTGCAGCTCTGGGTTTCTTTTTTTTCTTCTTTTCCTTTCCCTGATTTTCCTGGCTTCAGAAATGGATGGCTCAGGAAAAGGCAGGGCATGCTGGGGGACAGATATGCGGGAAGAGAGGTTTCCTAGCAAAGGCAGGCAGAGCTGCCGGGGGACAAGCCTTGCCCCACCTCGCGCCAGGCAGAAGCTGCACCTTCCCTGAGCGCACAGGACCCCCCCTGCTTCCCCTTAACCTTCGGACACAACATCCCCATCCTGCAAGTCAGAAGCGTGCCCGATCTTTGCTCTACAAAAGACACTGCAAAATAATTTTCAAGCTCTACAGTGTTCCCCTCGCAAGAGTCAGAAGTGTGAGAGGCCACTGAAGGTTACTAAGCTTTCCTTTCATTTATTTTCGCTGTCTGTGGCTTTACTGTGATCTTTTGTTTCATGGCTACATTTTAAATTTTTCAAAGTCTCCTAGCATAATAGGATCTGCCATCTTTTGGCACTATGCAGTACAAAATAGTAGCTAATAAACTGCTTTGACTGGACTGGAAACTGTCTATACACATGCCTTTGTATATGACAGCCCCCCCGTGCCCATGGGGATGCAATCACGGCTCTCCAGGAGCCAGCAGCGACGACTTGTTTGTATCTGCTGATCTTTGGTTTCATGACAGCGTTCGTCTATTTAATGAAATCCCAGTGTCTGTGAAGCTTAGATAGGAAATGGCTAAGTATCTCTTTTCACCTTTGTAGTGCCCGAAACATAAGAACTATTCTTGAGTTGCGCCTTGTGTGAGCTACATTGTGTTAAAAACACAGCTAATTCAAAATGGAGTGAAATGCCCTTTTTAGCTGGTGGAGCAATACGGCTCAGCTGAGTTAAAGCCCTTGGAGGGATAGTGGGAGATTATGTGTCCTGAAGAAGGAACAGGCTTCCTTGTGGCAGTGAGAGCTAGCGTGCTGATCACTGCAAAGGCTTGATTAATGGAGTGATTAAAGCAGCAGAGGGTTAGTGCTCTGGCAGCTGGGGCATAGGAAATGGGCATGGAAACTACTGGGAGAGGGGAAATACACAGCTCCAGAATCACAGGGCTGACTTGCCCGAGCAAACACTTTGATGTTGGAGGTGGGGAAGGATGAAACACATCAGGCAAAAAGAAAAAAAAAACCCTCCCACCCCCCTCTACCC
>Ga0065711_1043391_pt1 | contig 14758 bp, 7 predicted proteins | sample Hoacrofraction12_FD_59098 | JGI IMG/M metagenome (GOLD analysis project Ga0065711, IMG submission 59098) | Hoatzin crop microbial communities from Cojedes, Venezuela - Epithelial fraction 12 v2 (version 2) | ecosystem: Host-associated > Birds > Digestive system > Esophagus > Crop | place... | reverse complement strand
TTGGAGGAAAAAAAAAAAAAAAAAAGGACACACACAACCAGTCACTACTGTGACCTAGATTTGTAATGCTAAATCTCCATATTCTAACAGCAAAATTAAGTTTTGTAATATCTTCGCCATTTCTTATCCCAGAGCTTTTATTTAAAAGGACAATTCTGTTACATAAGAGTTTTGCCGCAGTTCAATCTGGCCTGCGTACAACACATCAGAGAAAAATTATGCTTATCGACCTCTGCTTTCCCAGCGTATTGCTGACAGTACCGATGAACGTTCACTGGTTAACCCCTAGAATTTTAGGGAATGTTATAGTCAGTCTTGTGATGTTTTGGACTGAGCTCACGCATATTGTTCCAGCGTTTACTAAATCTCCCCTTTCCATCCACAGATCACATTTACAGTCACACAGTTCTTGCCTTTCGACCAAGTTTCTTCCCTTTGTAAAGGACAGCCTGGCCTCCTTTGTGCTCGGTGGAGGCAGATCCCTAGTTCCAATCCAAACAGCTGCTTTACATATGCTAATTTGCTTCTTTGGGTCTACCAGGTGCTAACAGTTTACTTTATTATCAGTTCCAGCTGGTGCAAATGAGAGATGCTGGACAACTGCAGTCAAGCTTAGAGCTGCTGCTGGGAGAAGGGACCAGAAGACCCACAGGTCCGCAGAGACAGGAGCGGGGGGCAGAGACAGCGCTCCCAGTATCAACCAGCTCAGCTTTTCCCAGTGCGGTACCCAGGCCACCACACTCTGGAGAGTTTCTCAGTATCACTTTCTCAGCGTGCAATTTTAAGTATGGAACTGCAATGACCCCAAGAATACAGACTCCAGGCTCTTTCCCTCCAGAATATGAGAAGTTCATAATCTTTCCCACCAGTCACATTTCAATATTCACTGTTACCATGAACATCAGAACATACTGCAAGCACACACATAAAAGTAAAAACAGAAACAAAATACACCCCCCCCAAAAAAATCCCAAAATAAAAAAGCCGAATCTATCCACTTGACCATGCTAAAAGTACTGTAGAAGCTACAAGTTCAAAATTAAAATTAAAAAAAACCAAAATGTATCAACACAGTACTGTAAACTGATGGACTTAATCCTCTTTCAGCAACTACTGAAATGCATTTAGTGAACAATGTGAAGTGGGAGAGATGACAGACCACCACCCAGGCGTGCCCACGTACAGACACACGCATGCACACAACCCAGAAGCACAGAGAGAAACAGAAACAGAGATTTATTTCTGAAAAAAATCAAATACAGAAGTGAATTCACATGAAAAAACAAAATCTTGTTCACCGTATCACCTTAACATTTTATAAAAAGGATGTGTTAAATGATGAGAAATCTTAACAAGCCATTAACTTCTACTCCTATCACTCACTCTATTTGATAAATAGAGAAAAACAGAAGCAGGTAAAGTGTACAGACTGAAATCCTCACATAAAATCCTACAAAAACCATCAAGAGTTTGGGTGCGTCCAGTCCACCTCTGCCTTTCTTTTTAAATACAAAAAGATTTTCATTGCTGTGTTATAAATGGAATTGTGCAATCTCTCAGGAATTTCACTCAAACAAGAATACAGATGAGCTCGTCAATGCTGCATCCAATTGTTACAGGGAGTTTAGCTTTATGTGCTAAATAAAGATTAACAAGTCTAAGGAGAACTTCTCATGGCCTAGGACGCAGAAGGGAATAGCAGAGAAGGGAAGGGATTTATGTGAGAACCTGAGCAGAACACTTGTCGGGGCACAGGGGGAGTTTTATTAGTTTGGTTTTACATGTGGCGATAGGACTTTTTTTGGGGGAGGAAAAAAAAAAAAGCAGATACCAACCCATTTCCTGCTTTTGAGTTGCCTTTGCTGTCCGTGCTGAGCTGCGAAAGGACATAGTGAGGCGCTTTGGCACTGTCGGCATCAAATATATCCATGTTGGACTCTTCACAATCTCGACGTTTGATCCCTGGCCTCTGCTTTGGATTTCGTTTGCGTGATTTACGTGGCACCTCAGTGTTATCATTGTAGGAACTGGTACTCATGTTACTGAAGTTGGAGGGTGAATCCTCCATCCACATACTGCAGCTCTGTTCTGACTCCAATCCACACCCCTCATCCTGGCAGGACATCCGACTGTTGTCCAGCAAGTCCTCAGGTGGTGGCGAGATGTACAGGACTGTGTGTCTCTTCGGCGTTGACTGCTGCTGCTGGACTGCGTTACTGGTTAACTGCTTGTCACTTACCCCTCTGGTACTTACCCCCACGGCTGAGGAGCAGCTCTCCACTTGCATAGCCTTGCTGTCGGTGACTGAGGTAGAGTAAATGGTAGGACTGGAAGAGGTGGTAAAGGAGCTGCAAGCACCGCCCATGGAGGAAGAGGAAGGAGCTGAAGAAGCATCTGCGGTGTATAATTCGGAAGTAAATACAAGATACATGGTTCTGTGTGTGCTGGCTACAGCAGTCCCATTGAAATAAAGTGATTTATGAACCAATTTCTTTCCCCCAACAAATATTTGGAATTTGGAAAGTTTTGGAATGTAAATGCGTAAAGCAATACAGCCTATCCAATACAGCACTTTGGAAATGTCCAAACAAGACTTAGGATGATCCACTGCAATCAACTTTTTAAAAACTTAATGTTAATTCATAAAAATGGCTGCAAGTAAACAGAGCTTTCATTGCCTCAGCTGGACTAATTATTTGTGTAGAAGCCATTTCATCTAAAATAATGGAAGCCCCAATGCAAAATGCTTATAATCCACATTCAATGCCAATTAAACCATTTATTGTTGGAAATTTTTATTTTTGAAAAAGACGGGACTGTGCTTAGCCACAAAATATTAAAATAAGTTTCTAACCTATGAAGCAGAGAACTACAGGTCATTTTTAATGCAGACACTCCCTGCTTCAGAGGCAAATCCTGGAATAAAAATATGAGAAAATAAATGAGAAAAAGAGCTGCTGATTATTCCATCATAAATGAGAAATAAAATATAAAATCAACTGAGTTGGTAGGCAAAATGGAACTGGTATCAGTCACTATGACATAGCTGTTTATTTTGAAGGTTCAAAACAGGGATGAAGTATCTCTATTGGTGACACACTGATACAAGATGACATGAAATTCCTGTAATTTGACTCTGTCAGTCACCGAGGCTGATTTCTCTCAGACTTTATCTCCCAAGTCCCTTACATATATAGAGACAGCTTGGGACAGACCTCTGAAAAATTCACGTTAAGCGGGGTATTTTAAACAATGCGATTGTGACTTCTCTGGAGATCAACCAGATCAATCTGCTTTAGAAACACATAAGGACAGCTAAATGATTAAAACAGAACCCTGAAGATTTCTGGAGAACAACATAATAATTTCCACTGAAGAATTTCAATGGACAAATCAGCTGAAAACGTGGGCCAAAACATTTGAGAGGAAGCAGTATGGACAAACATAGGTCTTTACTCCCCAGTGAGCTACAGCTGACTCAAACAACTAACTGAATTTTATGTTCAGATTTAAACTTCCTAGGAGGGTGATGCCATTTGCTGTACTTCTGCACTGCTGATCACACCTTACACAATAAGCCAGAACCACAGAAATAATCTGATTTTGGAAACAAATTGTACATAATATATATACATAGTTATACAATATGTTTGTTCATCTAGTCACTGGTGTCCTAGAGGTAATATCTAGAAGAGGAACATGATGGTTTCCTTTGTTGTTTGGGATTTTTTTAAAATCCAAAACATTGTATTAATTTTTCAGGTCTAAAAGGTTTAGAGATGGTTGAACTATTTTATCCAGTTTAAGCTATTTAAAAGTAACAGAGTAGGCATGTTCAGCCATGATATATATATTTATCAGCAAAACTTAGCAAACCTTCCTATAAATCAGCCTACTTGTGATTACCAGGGGATATCAATGACTTAATGATAAAGATTTTTTAAACCGATATTGTTTCTCACAACTTATCTGTGTTAAATGAATTGAAAAGTAAACCTACACTGCTTCAGACTGTAAAATTTAGCGGTCATTACAGCTTATCAACAAACTACTCTGCTTTTATCTTCACAGGAAGTCCCTTCCCCGAACCTCCCAGTGAACCAGGAGCAGACGAATGATACCAGTTCCATTTTCCAGTTTGTTCTTTGGCAAATATAGTGGCTGAAATTGGAGAATTCAGTCACTTTGAACTGCATTCCAATTTAAAGGCAAATTGATCCTTTCTATACCATGCATTAATGCAATGCTTTTTTTCAAAAACATTTCTAGGATTGGCAAGAACTATTAAATCTAGATATCAATTTCAGTGACAATATTTAGGAGCTGATTTGCAGCCACTTTGAGTTGAGAAAGATCATTGCTATTTGGGATGTTTACTTGGTTTTGTTAGAATAGAATTAGTTTCCATGCATCACGTATACCCTCAGAAAGAAATAGAAAGATGCAGCATGCATACAGCATATACGCTGCATGCGTTTGCAACAGAATACGTGGAGCACGCAGCAGTAATGCTGCAGAACTGGATTACTGAACAGCAATAATTCCCCCATTTAAAATCAATTCTTCTTTTAACAGATGAAACTGAGTATCATGCACAGCACAATGCAGTGCATGCACGTCTCGTGTTTGCCTGTCCATGACGAAGACTTCGACAAACAAATAATTAGGTACATTGAACCAGGTAGCAAGGCTCTAGCACTGGAAGATTTTACATCCAGTAGATTACTATCAAAAGATTTCTCTTTTTGCAGCAAATACTTGGAATGTTTTAGAAAGGTCTTTTAAAAGACCTGTAAGAAAAACTTACAGTGACAATCCATACACAGGCCTGAACTAGAATAGGTATGCCAAACACTGATCATACCCCGCGTAGCAAATGGTTCAATGCACATCCTGCCCAGAAACGCAACAATTCTACTTCTCCCTCACTTTCCTAGGAAAAAAAAAAAAACAAACCACAAAAAAACCCACAAAAAAAAAAACAACCAACAACAAAAACAACCCACAAATGACTAAACAAAAATGTTTTCAATGTAAAGCTAAAAGAGCTGGTAATGGTATCCTTATTTTAGGGTGCAGCATTTTACAATATTTAAATTGCTATCATTATTGTTATCCAAAATAATTTCTCCTCCAGGTTTTCTTCCCAGAAGTTAAAAAGCATGTATGAATATGTGTATATGTTTTTCCTTTATACATTTAAAAAGGAAAAAGAAATACTGCCCCTTATAAATTGCTTATACTCTCCTCCATTTATCAGAGACACCCCTGTGTTACAAATTCGATTACTGAAACAATATCAAGCTAAACAGTAATGGCAAGAAAACCTCTCTTTAGCCTTATATATTCTCAAATGAATGCCATTACCATCCACAAACATGCAAGTTTTAAAGCATGTACAGGCCAGTGTCTTCTCTATTATAGTAATTAAATATATCTAAGAAGTATGACAAATATTACAGCCAATTAAATAAACTGGCTATATTAGAACAATCAAATACACAAATTTAAAATCTATTTTGGGGGATAAATTAGTAATTGCTTTAGTAACTTTTTAAGTTACGCAAATACTAAGAAACACAGTAAAATTTATGTTTTCTCAGAGTCACAGGCCTTTAGCCAACTCATTTTCCTTTAAACTAATAAATAAATAAATGGGGTCAACCAAATAAGAATACACAAGGTTACTATAACGAATAAACCCCTTTATGTTTTACGTGGGTCCCATTTTTTTTTATCAATTTATTCTAAAGCCAGTGACAACACATGCGTATCTGATACCCAAAGGAAATCTCTTGGTTGAATATGCTGCATTTGGGAAACACATTTATTCTACAGTTTTCACTAATTTGAACTTGACTGGTATTGCTTTAAAAGACGAGAGCATTTTGCATTTCCTGCTTGTGAGAAATGAAGTTTTCCCCAACATGCAGGTAATAAACAAAAATATAACCATGGGCATTCGGTGTGAGGGGGTGTACCTGGTCACCGGTCTGTCAAGTTAAAGCAGAAACAGACACACGCCTTTCCCCACTCGAGCATCTCTTTTATTTGAGGTTAATTTCTTTGGACACATGTTAATGGGAATTGTTACAGGTGGCTCTTTTGTTTGCAATTTAACAGGGCTTGCTGTTATACAAACAAATACATAGTTTAAATGAGTATGTACATTTTGAAATATAAGGCTGAATATATTTTAACACAGCCTCAAAATAAAAATTGCTTTCAGAGCAACAACACCGACTAGAAGTCAAGTGCATGTCATGGCAAGTAGGCAGCCACAGTATTATAAATGAAACGTGCACCAGCATCACAAGGTGTTATTTTTTCTTAATTAAAAAAAATGAGAGAGAAGACTACTTCAATGTTATAGCAACTTTGATCACTGCTGAAACTAAACCTCCTGAATCTATTCATTGCCATCACTGTAACATTTAAGGCAGTTTAAATACTTAATTCAGAATTTGTTGCCAGTCCTACAGCTTTTTTTCTCTCTAAGATGCAGAATGATATCCAGCAGTTCAGCATAAGGAAGCCCTGGTTCTGTTTTGACATCATAATTTACACATCAGTAACCAGCAATTCTGTAATGTGTAAATGAAAGATAGAAAATAACCAAGAACTAACAAAGTGGTTAGGACTGGAGTTCAGAATGCAAGTACAGATAACCAACTACTCCGCACTACTCCCAGAAAGACTAAATATAGAGAAATTCCAGTTGTTCACCATACCAGTCGTTTGTACATTTGCCTCCCGGGAAGTCTAAAAAGGTGCCTACCGCTCCCAAACATTTACCTCACTTTCAGGCAGTGAACAGGATTACATTCACAACCAAGAGACTGAGGAATTCAGGTTCTTTCTGAAAACAAAAAGCAGCCAAAAAGCAGGCAGCGGAAGGAGGGATGCAACACGCATGTGGCACAAATGCATGCTGCTAAAAATCACAGGCTAATGTCATATCAGACTAAGGGAACACATAGCAAAGAGCATCCCCATGAGCAGATCAGTGCAGTCTTTTTTTTTTTTCAATAACATACAGCATTGTACAAAGAAAATTTATTACCTCCTGAGTTAGCAGCTAAGGCAATGACATATATTTCTATATCCTATTATCCTGTGAAGTCAAACAAGGCATTCAGCCTCTAAAAAAAGGTCTGAAAGGCAGGAGAAAGGAAAAAAAAAAAATCACTACTTGGCATTGAGGGATTCTTGTCTTTAGATAACACTTACGTGGGGCCAATCCTGAAATCCTTGTTCATTCTTTCCAAAGAGATCCTTAAATACAAGGATTACTAAGTTCTTAAAAAGAAACAAATAGCATCCTGATGACTTTTTTTTTCCCCCTAATTGCAGCTGGAGTGCAAAGCAAGTCATTTCCCAGACTGAAAAGCTTAAAAATGCAAACGCAAATAAATTGGAGATATTTTTGGTTCTACAAGTATTTCAGCCACCTCTGCATGAACATCCAGGACTAGCAAAAAGCCATTAGGGAATTCGCCTTTGTCTCAGAACCTAGCCTGAAGCCCATGTGATCCCCTATGCTGCAGTCAGAAAACAATTAAGTGTTAAAAATGAAAACTCACCATGCAGGGTGAGGTTTAGGTGGTGTATAAGCTTAATACATGAAGTATACCCGTTTATTAAATTTGTTAATTTATCTAACATATCATGTTCTCGGTAAGACTTTTGTATGTTAATTGGTTTATTTTAACCACTGGACACAGAACAATTTCAGAACAAAACCAGAAGGATACTATGTGCAAAATTTCCACCATCAACCCTTGTGTTGCCAAAGGTTTTAAAGGTAAAAACCAGAACTTACAAAGTGGCTGCAAACCTGCTTTCAACACCTCACATGCCAAACTTGGGTTTGTACTTTTCTTCTTCTTGTATTACTGATGTAACGTCAAAAACTTTTCAAAAAGTTTAGTTTCAAATCAGTATCAATCCACTATTTAGAAATTAAACAAAACAAAAAAAAAAAGAAAGAAAGAAAAGAGACTTATGAAGAAGTCTGAAAACAAGACCGACCTATACCCTGGGTGAGATTGGATGGGTTAAGTGTCTCTGGCACTATTTGTCTTCACTATTGACAGACACTGTCACACAACCCACCACTCGATGCCTGTCTCTGAATGGCGAAGCTAGAATGCAAGTTAAGTGTATTAATAGAGAAAAAAACTAGCATCCCAGCAAATATAATAAAGCAATCCAATTCACCAGTTATTAAAAACACTCAGATTCAAGATAGGTAGGTTAATTTAATTTACATTAAGCCCAACAGTGTAAATTCCCCTTACATCCACATGCTGAACCAAGCAGTGTATTATACTTTGGGTAAATACATCAATTGATCTTTTTGTTACAAATGACATCCGTTATTAAATTAACACTCAAGTTGAGGTATCTAAGTGGAACTTTTGTTAGTGGCTCTCACACACCAATTCCATGTATCTTAATCCGTCCCCACTCAGAGCAATAAGCAGCTGCGTACAAGCAAGGCAGAACTCTAGGACCCTCAGCTGCTCTCTTCAAGCTCTACCTGTCATGTCCTCCGCTCCCTCCACAGCCCGCTACCCTAAAAGAGCGACTGCATGATGATCTGACAAAGAACACTTCAATTTAAGAAACAGACTCTTTTGTTCCTTGTGGTTTTTTTCTAAGAAATTAAGAACTCCTCTCGGCCTTCACCAAGTCTTCGATTCTGCTACTGCAAGGAGGTGCCTAAACAATAGTACAATAAGAATCTTCTCTTTTTGCCCTTCACTGGCTTGGTTTTTCATTATTCATTAAGGAACAGGGAATTCTCTTGTCACAAAGTAATTCTCAAGCCTTTTCGATGTAAAAATAGGAGCTACTCAATGCAAGAATTTGCCGTAAAAAAATCTCTCAGAATGATAAAATAGCTTGTTTGAGCAGTTCTGGAAATTTGGGTTTACTGAGGTACTGATTTGGGTTTCATGAAGACTGAAAATAAACTTATTTCAAGAAAAAAGAGATGATCGAGAGTACATCAATATAATAATTCTTTATAGGTAATTCTAAGGAAGCTCTGCTCCATGCAGAGGAGCGGGTATGCACTCAATGCACATACAATCCCACACAACTACAATGTTTTAACCGAATTTGCAGAGAACATGTCTAAAAAAAGCTTCCATAAAACAGAAACAGTAAGAGAAATCTTTTTCTTTCACATTTCCCAGCGATGACTTGCCACCAGCAGACAGTTAGCAAGATGAAAGCACCTCTCCAGGGCCCAGGCTCTCCCAGACTCACACAGTTACCCCCACCATAGCTCTTTTGGGCACACATCATCGCCAGGAGCAATATTTAAAACATATAGGCGAGTGCTAACAAGTCAGAGCAGCCAGGGCACTGTACTAATACACAACACGAGGAAGACGCATTTTTAAAGAGCATTAGGGATCTGGTTTAAATTAATTCTGCAAGAAAGACATATTTGACACGACTGAAGCAAGCACACTGCAGACAGAAATCCCTGGAAGACATCCTCCTAGGAAATTACAGGAAGGCATTTCAACTGGGAGGCCGGTGGGAAGGGGAAAGGGAAAGCCTACAATGAAATGGAAGTTTTTACAGGCATTGGAGATCAACTACAAAGAAGAACCTTTTTTTCTGATAAGTTGTTTACAACCTGTAATTATAAGCCCAGGATAACAGAATTAGTAGCAGCGCCGATATCCCCTTTGAACTTTCTGGTAATTATTTCTGTATCAACAGGAAAAAATGACTAACGACACCAGGAAGGATGATACATTGACAAAATATTTTCATTAAAAATAAAAATTAAGAAGCCCGATCCTAGCTACTCAGGAAAAAAAACACCAAAACAAAACTAAACAGAAAAACCCGTATCTCCATCTTGAAGCCTTATTAGAATCTTTAGCTTGAGAACAATGAAAAAAGTCTTCTCTTCGCAGTGGAAAACATGACCCACCCCCTTAGCCCCTGGTTTCTAACCTGCAGACGATTCAAATATTTTTATCCATTTCTCTACCGTAGCAATTGAGAAGCAAAGCCTTATTTTCATAATTAAAATGATCAAAGCTACTTATAGCAAGGATTTCAATAGCAACTGTGATCAGAAAAGCTAGCTGCTCCTGTTTGGGACAAGTAGTTCGTCCCTTTTATTAAAAAGGAGCACAAAATCGACTTGATCACAAAAAAGGTAAAGCTTTTATCATTTACCAAGTACCTTCCCAGGATACAAACATAGATGGAGCCAGAAAAATTCAACATAACACCGATTAACTGTATCCAGCTATGCAGAATGCAAAAAGAGTTCAGTAAATACATTTCAGTGGCATAAAATCTGTTCCCCTTCTGTTACAGCAAGAACACCGCTCTGCAGAGAACTCAGTTTGAGATAAGAACTGGAAATTGTCAGAAGGGAAGTGATGCAGGAATTACTATCCTGGGGAGCAACACAAAACATACGGAAAGATATCTATCTGACTCTGTGGACAACGGAGAGCAGCTTAAGAGATCATCAACAAGCTGAAAGAAGCTCACTCCAAGATCTGCTACAGAAAGAATGAACGGATGACAAGCAGAGAAGCAAGTTTCTGTAACAGTTTTCTTCACTGGGGTTCAGAAGATTTGAGCATTCCTGTTAACGGAGATGAACGACAACAATGCAATGCCTGTTTAAAGCACAAGGTCGAAAATACTCCTGAAATCATCCCCAAAAGACAAGAACAAGGTGTTGACCTACCAGCTAGAAAGACACCTTTGAGAAAGGACTTCAACTAGCAGTTTGAATTTTAAGCATTGGAAGCACTTGCTCAATGTGTCTTGATCAACACAAAAAATTTGTTCAACCTTGAAGAATCAACCGAAAAGAATCAAGCATCCCTCTTTGCAACTGGAGCTTAAAAACACTGTGTGGAAGGCATTATTAAAGCTTCAGGCACATTTATTTCATATAAGAAATCTCCAGGCACAGCTCACAATGACATTTCTCAGCATGACACCCTCATGCCTTTCAAGAGTCTAGAAGATGATTCATATTTAATGTGTTTATGGTACCACACCAGGCAAAATCCTCCTTTTCCTGTCCCCTGAACAAAGACACTTGTAACTCAAACAGCAAGCACAAAGAATGGTTTCCAGCACTAAAACGCGATCCTTTCCCTCCCTTCTGCTTTCCAGAAGAATAACAGAATTCAAAGCTTGAGATAGCAGCTTAGGTTATTAACACAGCAGCTCAAAATCCTAGAGTTCTGTTAAATTATACTTGCCTGTTTGATATTCAGAGAGTGGGCAATACCTCTTTTGTCTGGATTGATGAGATACACATTTATTAACAAATTAATGAAAATCCAATCAGCAACATTCCATTTTAATATTCTTAAAACTGTTCTGTAAATCACAAAACAAATTGCCAAATGGAAGAACTAGAAGTCTGCCCCTGGAAGGTAATCACTGCTAAAAACAGCCCATCCTGCTCCTCCAAAAAAACCAAAGAAGTTCAACTGCAGCAACATATATCTCTCACCTATAATGTGATTTATATGGAACAAAACCCCACAGCAAAATGACTGACAGAAAAGCCTCAAGTAAGTTGAATTTCAGCCAGATACTACCTTACTGTGTGTTTTGGGAAGCAGAGAACAAACTGTGTTAACTATTGCAGGAGTAGCAAAAAGCTCTCACCACTTTGGATCACTCTCTGTAACGTAATCCTCTCATTATCCAGAGTAATCACATCTGCAATTGACTTCTACATACAGTGTTGCTAGCAGCATTTCAAATTAGCCCTTCCTTTTAAAAGCAAGAGTAAACGAGATTACCTACAACACTATGGAGACTGGACTACCATTTCCCTATCATTCCCCCAAAAAAGTGAGGTTTTAGAGCAAGTAAGAGCTGACATAAAAATTAAAAGAAAAAAGAGATAGAGACTTGCACAAACCAAGAGAAAGATTTCAGAGACAGGAATGCTAGGTTGCCATAGTCATCTTTCCTTCTCACCCTATCGCCCATACAGTGTCAGCTCCTCAAAAATTTGCCTACAGTCTGCTACTAAGGACTTCATTTATGCAAATGAATAGTCAATCTTGATCTTCTAAAATAAAAATCTAAAATATGTATTTATGTTTTCCGGTATAAGCATACAGACATGCACAAAGCCCAGGCTGATTTTCCTCTTATTTTCCTGCTAAGAAATCAGCGCCCAGCCCAGCCAGACCTCTCATTACTACCAGGGGCTGGGTGACAGGGCTTGAAAATGTGGTAGCAACTTTTCAAAGACACTATAGCAACCCTAAAACAATAAGAGAAAATAGTTAAACACGACACAGCCTTTTATCGAGAAACATGGCACAGCTACGGCAAGAACGCACCCAAAACTCTTGAGAAAGTGGAGAGATTCGGGTGCAGAAGCAACCCTCAGCTAACCTCCCAGGCAGCAGTGCGCGGCGGGTACCAGCAGCAGGTCAGAAGTGCTGAGTTCAGGATGGCTTAGAGCAGGAATCCTAATCAGCCACTACACAGCAGGGATTTGTGGGAGAGGGGACTGTAACTATAAAACAATCCACCGAGACCCACTGCAAAGAGTGAATTCACCTCTCCTTGTACTCCCACCTACAACTTCTGTAAACAATGATGTTCCTTCCTCTGTTCCTAAGAGTTTGCCCCCAGCTTTAAAAAGAAAAAAAGTCTGGCCTCAGACTTACCAGAAATACCCAACTATCTGTCCACCCTTGGGTTATAATACATACTATATATTTTTATATTTATATATTTATCTCCCTATATATCTTACATCCCAACACCAGAGGGAGGAGCAGGGACTGTTCTGTTCAGCTTTCTGCTCTGTCTCTATAGTTTTGCAACACAGCCTACGGACCTATTTTGCAGGTAAACCTTTACCTAAGATGCATGTATTTTCTTTAAAGGATGTGGTGGAGGACAGGAAAAAAAACAAAATCAAACAAAAACCCCACTAAGATGTTACACTACATCTTATAACCTGATCTTATTCATCAGCCAAAAGGCTAAGGCTGAGCCTTCCCCGAGTCCGATGGGAGTCAGGCACCCACCCCTCTGCAACAGCACCGGCTGCATCGCTTGGGGCCGGGGCTCACCTCTGCTGCCACGCGTACACACCACAGCTCACTGTTGAATGATCCTGGTCATCACAATTACATTTATAAAAGACCAAGATTCTGTTCTTATCCTCACTATAGTGGAAATTTTTACCAACTTGGAGAACTGTAGCTGCTAGTGCTTAGTACTTCTGATCCCGATTTTAACGGCACCCAGTACATTGACTGGCTCGTCACACCACTGATGGAAGGTCTCCAAAGCCACAGTTCAGTGAACAACTCAAACCAGCCCAAACCGGCAGCCATTGAGAGAAGCTGGCTCCACCTTTCCTGACCTCCCCTTCCTCCCCGCATTACTCCTTTCCTTGGGCCACCAAAAGCGTTTGTGCAGTGAACCCATCCAGGACAGCTCTAACCCAGAGTAGGTCCTTGATCCAACGCGCTCTGCAGCACGCACATGAAGAGCTCTTCTCTCAGTAACGCTACCAGCTTAAAGTCTTTGTAAAACTACGCTCTCTCTGACACTGAAAAGTGTTCTTAATTGATCAAGTAGGTCTCCTTTCAGCCTTAACAAAAACATCTCAACACTATTTTTGAAAGTTTTTCATTCAATAACATTGTGCTGCAGTTTAACCCAAACACAGCTAACATTCTTAGTTTTTATAAAAGGAACTGGACTGGCTGTTAGCAGACACTAAATACCTGGAGGTAACAGACATTTAGTTCCATTCAAGTTTTTAAGTCTTTTCTGTTAGATACAGAATTAATTAGCAGTTCATGTCTATCTGTGGATTTAGAGCGTAACAGGGTTTGTGAGGGGTTTTTTTTGTTCCCTTGTTTTTAAGATACATGTTTCTGTAGGCTTTGGTTGCTGCCACGTCTTTGAATCAAACTGACCATTAAGTATCTTGATTTTAGAAATATATGTCCAAATTATTTTTTGAATAAGCGATATAAAAATATCAACTCCTTTCAATATAATAAAGAAAAACATCAAATTCTTTCAATGACTGAAGTTCCACTGTGCACAGTTAAATCCACAGGTTGTCTCAGAAGAGGTCTGGCAAAACACGAATGGTGAGCAGTGCTGTAAAGTTTCTCTGACAAATCTACAATCACTTCAGTTTCTGATCAGGATTCCTGTACCATGCAAGTCTGGGAAACAGTCTCACACAAACATTTAATGCATATGACCTCAGAGAGAGAAAAAGAATAATGTAGCTATCTGAATCCTCACCTTATATATATTAATTTTTCTCAAACAACAATTTAAGGCCAATTAGGAAAGTGGAACATGACCTTGTAAGAACCATGGGGATCAAATGATGCAATAAAACCCCTTATCCAATAAAGAAAGATGCATCTGTTGTGAGTATAATGATCATTTTTCCCTCACTGCACAGATGTTTGTTAATATATACAAGTTACTGACAAGAACTCCAAATGCAAACCAGCACTAAGGCTAACCTCACAAATCAGAACTTTGTCCTTAGGTCCTCTCTTTATGTTTAATGAAGATCAGTGACAGAGTCTTTAAGTCTAAAATATGACTGGGAGTAAGATAAAGACAAAGATAAAAAGGTCATGCCCCATTTTATATGCTGTCAATCAGAAAAATAATTTAAACTTCTTAGTTTATAAAACTGCCACCCTGATGTATATTATATTCTCATGTATTTGAGAATTTT
>Ga0065711_1007498_pt1 | contig 14758 bp, 4 predicted proteins | sample Hoacrofraction12_FD_59098 | JGI IMG/M metagenome (GOLD analysis project Ga0065711, IMG submission 59098) | Hoatzin crop microbial communities from Cojedes, Venezuela - Epithelial fraction 12 v2 (version 2) | ecosystem: Host-associated > Birds > Digestive system > Esophagus > Crop | place... | reverse complement strand
CCAGGCAGGTCTTGAATATCTCCAGAGAAGGAAACTCCACAACCTCCCTGGGCAGCCTGTTCCAGTGCTCCGTCACCCTCAGAGAGAAGAAGTTCTTCCTCATGTTCAGATGGAACTTCCCACGCTTAAGTTTGTGCCTATTGCCCCTTGTCCTGTTGCTGGACACCACTGAAAAGAGCTTGGCCCCATCCTCTTGACACCCACCCTTGAGATATTTATAAACATTTATTATGTCCCCTCTCAGCCTTCTCTTCTTCAGGCTGAACAAGCCCAGCTCCCTCAGCCTCTCCTCATAGGACAGATGCTCCAGTCTGCTCATCATCTTCGTAGCCCTCCTCTGGACTGTCTCCAGTAGCTCTTCATCTTTCTTGAAGTGGGGAGCCCAGAACTGGACAGAGTAGTCCAGATAGGGCCTCACTAGGGCAGTGTAGAGGGGAAGGAGAACCTCCCTCGGCCTACTGGTCACACTCCTCCTAATGCATCCCAGAATGATATTTGATGAGGTAATACCTCTGTTTTGATGTAGTTGACTTCCCATCCGTGAAGCATGTCAGCTTAATCACAGAAGTTCTCTTAAAGTCACAGAATAGTTTGTGTGGGAAGTATAACCTCATAAATTTTGTTTTTTTCACTAGAAGGATTAGTATTATTGTAACTGAAGTAATAATAACTGTTTGTTGTATTTTGATTGGGGTTTTTTTTTTGATCTATTTGTTTTTTTAATTAGACTAACAAATAATTTCTTAGTTCCATATATACACTGTACTCACTTTTGCCTATAATAAAGTATTGCATGTAACAGAAGGGACATAAAGAGGTCATGTGGGGCAAAGCCCCAGACAGAGTAGGCCCAGTTTAGCTCAGGTTACTCAGGGATACTTTAGTCGAGGTATGAATATCTCCAAGGGTGGACAGCTACATCTCATTGAGCAGTCTGTTCCATATTGCACTATCCTGCCTGTGATTTTTTTCCTGGTATCTAAGCCATTTTTTTACTTTTACAACTTGTGTCTGTTGTCTCATTCTGTCACTGTGAATCTTAGAGAAGAGTCTGAATCCACGTTGTCTGCCAGCACCAATTACATAACTGGAGACAGCAAGTAAGATCTTCCTAAGCCTTCTTTTCTTTAGACTTAAGAAACTGAGCTCTTTTAATACGTCCTTCCATGTCATGTGCTCCAGACCACCAGTCATCTTTGTTACTTGTTCCTGGGTTCACTCCAGGATATCAGTTTCTTTCTTGTACTGGGGACTCCAAAACTGGACATGGCAGTCCAGATGCAATCTCACAAGTACTGAGGAAGGATGAAGAATTGCTTCCTTCAGTGGCTATGCTCTAGCCAATGCAGCCCAATATCAGGTGGCTGGAGCACCTCTCCTATGGCTGGAGCACCTCTCCTATGAGGAAAGGCTGAGAGAGTTGGGGATGTTCAGCCTGGAGAAGAGAAGGCTGCAGGCAGACCTTACTGCAGCCTTTCAGTACCTGAAGGGGGTCTAAAGGAAAGAAGGGGAAAATCTTTTTAACAAGGCCTGTTGTAATAGGACAAGAGTAATGTCTTTAAACCAGAGGAGGGTAGATTTAATCTACATATAAGTGTCCTGGGTTCGGCCAAGACAGGGTAAACTTTCACCGGAATCCAGGAAGAGGCACAGCCGGGCGGGCTGACCCCACCTGGCCAAACAGAGCAGGGTGTTCCATACCATGTGCCGTCATGCTGGGTTCCGGTGAGGGGGAGTGGGGCGGCAGGAACTCACTTGCGTCTCGGGAGCACGCGGCGCCGGTCCGGTCCGGGAGAGCAGTTCTGTGGGTCATGCGGTTTCTGTTGTGTTTTCTCCTTATCTGTATCATTGTTGTTACTGTTCTCTCTGTTTGCTGTTCTGTTAAACTGCCCTTATCCCGACCCACCAGTTTTCTGCCAGTTTCGTTCCATTCTCCTCCGCACCCTGGCGGGGGGATGGGCGGCTATGTGGTGCTTTTGTTGCCGGCCGCAGCCAAATCATAACAATAAGCAAGAAATTTTTTACCAAGAGGGTGGTGAAACACAGGAACAGATTGCCCAGAGAAGTAGTGGAGGTCCCATCCCTGGAAACATTCAAGGTCAGGTTGGACAGGGTTCTAAGCAACCTGATCTAGTTGAAGATGTCCCTGCTCACTGGAAGTAGGTTGGGCTACATGATCTCTGAAGGTCCCTTCCAATCCAAAACATTCTATGATTCTATGAAAATGATTATAAGAGATTAATAGAACCATGGAAAAATTTAAGCCTTCTTGTACTTTGTGAGAAATGTATTGTGTAATACCCGTGCTTTCTTTCCCTCTAATCACAAATTTTCTTCTGGAAAACTGCTACCTGATTTAAACATGATTCATCAGTTTACTTGGAGGTTCTTTTTGCATTGCAAAGGCATTGTTTTAAATTTCAGGACATAAACTTTAATTACCAAAATTAACAAAGGTAATAAAAATCTAGCAGTTATTAACTATGTCATATATTTTAAATGTATATCTAAAAGACCTCTTGTGAAAAAAAGAACAGTAAACAGTCCAACAAAAGTTACCTAATTCCCCATTTCAAGTTTATTACTTCAATAATTCTAAGTTATACAAAGTGACAATGCATTAAATCAAGTATAAGTTTTTATTTGTTGTTGTGATTTTTTAAAGTCAGCAATTTTAAGAAAGTGGAAATTTGTATTATTTATAAAGTACTGTTTTCATCCACACCCAGAAGTGCCTTTTAATTATTTTATTATCAAAATGATTTTGCAGAGCTCTAACTCACTTCATGTTGGCTACTCTTGCATATAGACTTTTAATGTTTCTCCCAAATCCTGTAGAGAGCTATGTTTTGCCAGCTATGCTAGTAATAATTATTCAGCAATTAAAATCCTCATACTTCCTTCTTACCTCATCTAGTCCCTCTCTCCCACTAGTGAAAGAGCTATAAAGGGAGGATCCACATCGTAAACAAGCTAAAGCCACCACATCACCTCAGACAAACTGCTCAAGTTGCTTCTAGGATATGGGCGGAAAGGGACTTACAGTCAGTCACAGGGAAAAGACTATGGGAAACAAATATTTATTACTGCTCCATAAGTCAGAACAGTCACTATTGAGTCTGGAAACAATGAGAGGAATGGCTTGAAACTCTGACAGTCAGTGGGTTACAGCTCTAGTCCTTTCCCTCTTACCTTTCCCTCTTACCTTTTATCCTGTTGTTTCTCACCTTGAATGAAGATTAATGTACCACACAGAAAACATTGCATTGTCTTCTAGTGAAAATAATAAGATCTACCAAGCTTTCAGATTTACTGCATGTTATTAACACTGAAAGAGTCCATTCACATTGATGTGAATTACTTTTTTTCTTTTATTATACTGCAGAAGCACCTGAAGGCCTCAGCTGTGATAAAGGTACAGTTATGCTTGACATGCTATATGTACTGCCTTAATAATTTGCAGTTTAAGTTTGAATCACAGAATCACAGATTGGATGTGGTTGGAATGGACGTCTGGAGGTTGTCTGGTCCCATCCCCCTGCTCAAGCAAGGCAACCTACATCCAGATTTCCAGGCCAAGTCCAGATGTCCTTTGGATATCCCCAAGGAGGGAGATTCCATAACCTCTCCGGGCAATCTGTGCCAGGGCTTACTCACCCTCACAGGAGAAAGGTGTCTCCTGATGTTCAGAGCTATGTCCTGCATTTCAGTTTGTGCCCATCGCACCTTGCTTTATTACTGGGCACCACTGAAAAGAGCCTGGCTCCATCTTCTTTGCACCCTCCCTTCAGGTACACAGTGATGAGATCCCCCCGAGCCTTCTCTTCTCCAGGCTACACAGACCCAGCTCTTTCAGTCTTTCCTTACAGGAGAGATGCTCCAGTTCATCATCTTCATGGCCCTTCATTGGACTCTCTCCAGTATGCCCATATCTGTCTTGTACTGAGAAGCCCAGGAATGGGCACACTGCTCCAGAAATGGCCTCACCAGCACTGAGTAGAGAGGAAGGATCACCTCCACCTGACCTGCTCGCAATATTTTCCCTAGTGTAGCCCAGAATATCATTAGTCTTCTCTGTTGCAAGTGCACATCGCTGGCTCATGTTCAACCTGGTGTTCATCAGGACCCCCAGGACCTTTTCTCCAAAACTGCTTTCCAGCTGGTTGGCCCCCTTCCGTGCTGCAAGGAAGTTAGACTCCTCAAACAAGACTCAAGTTTTAACTGCCTTTTGTCCCTCTCTTTTCCTTGCCTAGCAGAAGGTCACTTTCTCACTAAGACATTTAGTAGGCTTTCAAGGCTTCCACAGCAATGATCATGGGTGCAAAGAAGAGCAAATACAGGAAACATTGTGGACCTAGTGTTTCCCTGCCTGGACCTGACAAAGTCAGCTGAGAAAAAAGGGAAGTGCTGTATGGACATAATGGGCCTTTAATCATCTTTTTTGCTGAGCTACCACAGCCTGTAAGCCCAACACTGCTCAGTCTTGAGTCTGCAGACCTTTGCAACAGAGGCCCAAGTGCCGTTTTTCCAACAAGCTCGTCCTTGTGATCCAGCTTGCTCTACTGAAAACAAGCCTTCACACGAGCTACAACAGGCACTCTTATGCACAACTCACACAGACATGCCTATGGGCAGTAAACTTCTAACATAGTGATGTCAAAGACTGGTTAAAGCAAGGGAAAAAATTAGGCTTGTGTTATCAAAATTCACACATATGACAATCTCTATTTCAGTTTGGTGGCTATGATCATTCCTTGTTTCACATGCTGGGCATCAAAACAGGGAAGCAGGGCAAATACCATCCTGAATAGATACAGAGACTATCCCAGATACAGAGAGATTAAGTTACTCATCGTACTAGAAATACGCATGGGAGCTGGTTGAAGGGGTTGGATCCTGGTTCTGATGACCTCATGGAGCCCTGTCCACCACCTCACTTCTGCTGAAATACACCTCTCTGTCCTCTTCATGCACTTATCTGCATTCATATGGCTCTTTAGGAATCACTGGTGACACAACGAAACGGTTATAGTGAACTGGTCCCTTGACCTTAATTCAGAATAATGCCATGGAGACTACTGTAGGGAAGAAACCCAAACCCTCCTTAGCAATTAAGACTCTGGCCATGAACTAGACTGGGCCACTAATATATATAATGCATATATATGTGCTGTGTGTGTAAGAGTGGAGGGATCTGAAAGTTGTTTAAAACTCCTTACAGAAAAAGATGCTTATGAATTAAAGAAAGCTTTTACAAATTCAACACAGACCGGTTAGGAAAGACCATTACTTAGATTTGCTAAGAGACAGGTTGCTGGAAAAGAAGAAAGGTAAAAAGAGAGCAGATGAAACCCTAGTGTCTTCCGACATCATTAGGAAATTGTGGAAATAGGTGTTTCAGAAACACATTGCTGTACCAACTTCATCATCCCTAAAAGATCGCCTCTGATTTCTATTTTTCTCCATTTCCACTGATTCTAAAGCAAGTGTGTCAAGGGGAATAACTGGGACCTACATGTACAGTATACATGACAATGTTTCAGGCTTGACAAAGTTTGTATATTTAGAATAACTACAGCAAATAGCCTTCTGAGTCAAGCTTGAAGAAATTAATCACTTCAGATGTTGACTGCTGAGGACATTTGCCGTCATCTGTCAGTGATTTATTAAGACAGCTCCTGGATGACCAAGAAGATATTGCTTTAGATAACATTTGAATACACACAAGTTATATTATATGGTAGGATTACTCGTCTTTCAATTTCTTGTATCGTTCTTCTAATCCGGGCAATAAAAAGGTAGTCAGTCATCTATCTACATACTACAAGATAGCACAGCAACAGCAATATTAATCTTTTTTTATATTGTCTTTAATCTGATAATTAATACCAGCTGCAGTGATGGTCTTTGTGTGATGATTCCCATCTATATGCATTAAACTGAGACCAGTAATTCATTCATCATAAGACTAACGATTGCAGCTTTGAGCAGGCCTTAGTCCTATTAGGGTTAAAAGGGAAGGATGTGACGTTGTATCAACCCAAAAAATACAACTTTGGTTTATCCCACTGTCGAATCCTCTGTATTGCCCTAATTTTTAATGTGTGCTTTTGAATGAGCTCACTAATAGGAAGCAATGCCAAAAAGTCATGCTTGTTCCCTGAGCCTGTTTGCTATTTGGGCTGCTTTGGTACTTGTCCGGATGTCTATTGTTCAATTTCAAGTTACACCCTCAGTGTTAAATATGTGAAACACAGAAATGTGTTTTATGTTTGATTTTGTTTTAGTGGTTTTGATAGCAGTTAGATCTCATTTTCCTATTACATACTTTCTGTAGTGGTATTCTTTTTTCTCCAGTTTACCAGATCTCAACCCTCTTAGTCAATTGAAAATCTCCCTCCTCCATCATTCAAAAAAATTTAAGTGGGTTTTGGAGAGTAAGACTTTTCTTCTATTCTTGATAATCCATCAGGTAGGCTCAGATTTTGAAATAATGCAAATACGTTAAATAATCTGTGTTCCAGTTATGGATATGACTTTGAGATAGCAGTGTAAATTTCCGAAACTCTTCTAACTTCCAGGTCATGTTCCTGTATTTAGGAAGTGAAAATGTCATTAATTATCAAATGAACAAAGTTTATGGAGAGTAATACAATTCCAAAGTGTGACGAAGTTAAAAGCTGAGATCAGCAGTGCATTGGTCATTACCATTGTCCTGGTTTTGGCTGGGATATTGTCAATTTTCCTCTCAGTAGCTGCTGTGTTTCGGATTTAGTACTAGAAGAAAGTTGATAACACTGGTGTTTTCAGTTGTTCATAAGAAATCAAGGACTTTTTCCAGTTTCTCATAATCAACTGATGAGCAGGTGCACAGGAGCTGGAAGGGAGCATAGTGAGAAAGCTAGACCAAGCTGGCCAAAGGAATTATTCCATACCATAGGTGTCATGTTCAGTTTATAAATGGGGGTTGGCGCGGGGGGCAGGAGTCTTCCTTTTTTCCATGAATCCTCTCTTTTCTGGAAGTTTCCTCTTTATCCTCTTTTTCCAAGAGTTCGAACTTTTCCGGCAGTCTGGTCTTTTTTGGGAGAGTTTTGTGAAATCTGTGAGTTCCAGCAATTGCTGCTTGGGAACTGACTGCGAATCAGACATCAGATGGTGACAAAAATTCCATTGTGCATAGCTTGTTTTGAATATTTGTTATTATTAGTATTAGTATTTCGTTTGTTGTTTTATTAAACCGTCTTTACCTCAACTCACAAGATTTACCTTATGTCCATTTCTCTTCTCCATCCCACTAGTGGGAAGGGGACGGATGGGCAAGTGTCTGTCTGATCCTAGTTGCTGACTGCCGGGTTAAACCATGCTAACCATCTACCAATTTTTTAGATCATCGGTTGTTCAGTGGAGGATGGTGGCAAATACAACTCCCGGTGGATTTAAAACTTCTTCTTCTTTTTCAAACAAAGGTAGTTCATAGTTTCAAGAATCTTGATTCTTATTTGTGAATAACTTTCAGTTCATGGAAAGTCTTTCGAAAGATATGATACGATCTACTTCTAAGACACAGTATAAGCAGATGAGCATTTATTGAAGATGTCTGCAAATTGTCTTTCAAAATTTTATTTTATTATGTATTGGCGATGAACTGTTAAATATAGGATGGAATATTGTGATCCAGCTACTTGTGTGGCTGTCAGCTTTCAATGTGTTGTCTTACAGAAGTGATCAGCAGGTATTTTGTTTGGGTTTTCTTTTGTTTCTTTGTTCATCTATCTGCTTGGACTGCATTGCTAGCAAAAGTAGGAAACAGAAACAAGCGTCACCACTTAGTTCTTTGAAGATACCATCCCATAATCTCCTCAGGGCACTGCTGGTGTCTCATTTTGAAAATTCTGAAGGTGTGTGCGAGACCTTTCTGAACCTGTTTGGATAACTCGGATGGCATTCACCACCAGCACCAGCTGTGAAGGGTGGTGGATAGGAGGGAAGGGGTGAACTGGGTACGACTACTACAAGAGGTAGAAATGTTGGCATAAACTTTCTTTTCATCTGCTTTTAAGGTGTAGTCTTCAGAAAGCTTCTTGCCAGAAATTACTTATCTCAGATCTATTAAAATACTTCTTTAGAACTTAATTTTTGCTTTTTGAATGGATACAATAATATATGATTTTATATTCTAATATTTATCCCAGTAGCATTGTTCCTTGCTTATTGAAAACTTCCAACAATGTCTGAATTCTCATATTCCAAAGAATTAGTTGACTGTGATGCTGCATAATCAATACATCTCCAGATCTTTGAGAAATTAAATGTGTAAGTTGCATAAATGTTTTGTTGCCAAATGGAATTTTTTTGTTATTATCCCAACTGCTGTAAGAAAAGGATTCAAACTAGAAGGTACATTGAAAATTCTGAAGTCTTTTATCTCCTCCTACTTTACCAATTGTGACATATTCAGTTCTGGGAATATAATGTTTTTTAATCAGAAGTGGGTGTTCTATTCCAAAAATGCTAATTGCACAATAGTGGATTTCTGTGTAGTTACTTTTCATTCATAGAGATGACACAGAAGATATAAATGCAAGTTTTTTAGCATGATTGGGACATAGTGTTAAAAGTCACATGTGACCTGAGTTCCATAGATGGAGGAGGGAAAATTTATCACATGATCAGCTTCCAGGACTGGGAAAATGAGAAACTGCACGTTAGTAGAATACGGATTCTGTGTGGGGAGGGAAGGTTATGTTCTTCTCCATTTTCACTAATTTTTGATTTTGTAGCTGTAGTCACCTGCTCAGTGGGAAGAAGAAAATTTTGTAACCTAGCTGAAGCCAGCGTTTTCCTCTATGAGTGGTTCCTTTGGCCCTCCCTGTGAATGTTTATAAATCAAAACATTGTACACTAGTGGCTAAGTCCCAAGAATGGCAACGTGTCATTGGTAAAGATACCTGTTAGCGGTAGTCTCTTGGTGATATATCACTGTCATTCCCTCATTGATAGGAATAAAATAAGGTTGTCTTTTGACTTGATCAATTATTTTTGTTCCAAATATTACTTTAAAGCCAAAGAAAGGAATAGGGCTGCTCTCTTCCTATTGGTAATAATGAAACTATTGAAGCAGTGTTCGTCTTTTAATCATAATACCTTCATATTTATTGATACATAACTATAAGGTACGTTCTATTAAGCAGTTAGATGACAGTTCTTGAATTTACAACAGGAAGCATGACAGTACACTGGAAACAAAGTCTAAGTTTAACATTCTTGTTATTTCTAAAATAAAGTAAGCATTGCCACAGCATAAAAATTTTATTGATTAGTGTGATATGCTACCTGGATTAGCAAATGTATGACATACAATGGAAATTTAATTTTACACTAAGAAACTCCTCTCTGCTTGTCTTTTAGTGTATAGTGATTATCCTCAGTACATATGAATATACATACTCATTTTAATAGTCTTGAATAACCTTATATTCTTGGTCTACACCACATTTCTATGGCTCTTACATCGCGCTTTACAGGTTCCTAATAAAGTGAAACAATGATTTTCAAGTTTCCTGGGAAACATAATCTGACCTGGTAAATGTCAGCAAGATTCCTGGTACTAAAATACTCCATTACATAGGTGACAAACACTTTATTGCACCATATTAACACATTAGAAGATCATTTGCCTTAACTAATTAATCAACAGAAATCATATTCTTTCTTTTAAGTTAAAGATAGACCATAGAAATATTTTATCCAAAGTCCTACCTGTATTTTTGCCTTGCCAAGTGATTTTTACATCTATACAAAAACTAACAGGACTTTTATCAAGACTTCTCAAAAGTCCTGCCATTCTGTTTGGATAGTAATATTGCTAGGTCCAACACAAGCAACAAGTATTGTACAGCAGGAGAGAATGACACTGCTTCAAAGATCTCTCATAATTCTTTGAATATATTAAAAAATGAGGTAATTAAGCAGTACTAGCTAGAAATTCACGTCAATTTCCAAAGACTTTTACTGAAATCCCCACCTGAACTCTACTATAGAAGCTAAATGGTGCTCACGAGAGACAATGTACTTTTTGATCAAAACCTGACCAACTAACAGAATACAGAACGTAAGATTATACAGTCTATGTTACTGGGACCAAATCCAAAAGCAAGGTGGGTCCTGCCTTTTTCTAATGGTTACATTAATAATCTGTAAATGAACTTGGATACACACTAGAAAAGCTCCAGATAAAGCAATGCTCTTTAGATAAGTGAGGTCAGGAAGAACTGTTAGAAACTCTGCTTCATGTTAAATTTGCTGAAATATTTGCACCTTGGCAAGTGAATTAAGCATTGGCACATATAATTTAAACTGGCTTGGAGTTGTGAACTACCGTGGAACTACTTTATCTCACAGGGGTATTCAACCAACTGTGGCAACCGAGAAAAGGGAGCCAGGTACCACACAGAGAGATCAATCAAATCCTTTTTAAAATCAGCAGCTAAGATATCAGAGTGCTTAAGGTTTGATGTTTAGCACAAAGCATATCCTAGTGCCTTTACATAAATCAATAGCATGGCCTCAGCTGGAATAGTGTGTTCAGGCAGCCCACCCCTGAATAAGAGCAGAAAGAAAATTAGAACTTCTGCTCTCCCCNTTCTATAGCAAGGGAACAAGTAAATATGAAACTACTAAGACATGAAAGTAAAAATCCCTTTGTTATTGTTGTTGGATTCTTCTCCTCTTTCCTCTCTGTTCCCAGATCAGTAAGTCCCAAAGCTGAGAGTTTAAGTTTCAGTAACACCTGGCAGTTATATGACTATCCGTCAGGCAGGCAATAGCAATTTTGGAAGACGTTGTAAATATCATGCTTTCTTCCTTAAACCAATCTCATATAACAATTTCTATGTTCCGATAATCTTTAGATTGCCCTTGTATCGGTTTCAAGAAACAATAGCAGGGAAACAAATATCTCATGGAAAAATTGCCTGAATTCTAATGCCTTTAAAATCTGATTGGGTTATTCTGAGAAAAAGGCTTTTCTAAATCCAACTGCTTCATAGTGATGGGATGGTTACTGGAGAAAATGAACTTTCAGTGAGGTATAGGCCTCCTTTCCTACTAGTTTCATTACTGATTTGTGGAGGAATGTGAAATCGTAGGGTATGTATCTCAAGGGCAACCCTGCTCCTCAAAAGTGGTCAGGTGAAGGACGCTGAGGGAGTTGAGGATTTGTGACGGTGCATTGGGTCTCTAAGGGCATCCTTATAAACACAAACTATGGCATTATCAATGTCTGGGAGATTTTGGATTACCCAATACAGGAGGGTTCAAGATCATTGCTTACAGTTCTCATGATTATGAAATTAAATTTCTATCTCTGGCTTATTTCCCATGTCCACAGGAAAGAATATTGAAAATATATGAAAACCTGGGTTGAAACAATTGCATCCAAGCTTTTGTTCTTGTCTGAAGAAGCTTGGCTGTATCAAGCAGTCTAGATTCAGCTGGAGTTCTACCAAAGCTGCCTTTCACAAACCAGTTTTCAACAGTTCTCTGTGGCTATCAAGATTTCTAGATATTCAACACCCTATCAAGTCAGTACACTTGTGGAGAAACAAGGAGTCTAGAAACTTTAGGAAATACAGCTGAAATAATTTTTGAAGTCATGGCATCCAGTGTAAATGTAATTTCAATTTTTCTAAATTACAGTGATATTTTTTTAATATTTCTTGTCATAGAGAATTTTAAAACATAAAATTTTCACAGCCAATTGAAAGCTAATTTAGTCCCTAATGGACAAGAACCCTTCAACTTTTTTTCCCCAACTCAAATTTTGTCAACATTCTCTGAAAATATTTTTTCTAATGGATCTGTGTTTTCAATGAGTTTTACTTTTTCCATTTGTGTTTGCGAATAGTGGATGTATTCAGGTCTGTTCAGTACTTCATCTGCTGAAGTGATGCCTTGCTTTTGGCTATTTTTAATTCTTTTTTTTGATACAAAGGCAGTGAGTACTTTCATCTTTTTGTGGGTAAGATCATACACATATTTAATGAGGATACAACAAAGCCTAAGCTACTATTAAAAAGTGTCCCATATCATCAAACTCTCTTGTCCCCACGTGATTTCCAAATTATGGTAAACATACACAGCAACTTCAACTGTATCAGTGAATCAGGGGATAAATGTCAGCATTTTGATTCATCAGATTTTAAACCACTGCACTGTTTCAGTACTAACATTGACTCTAAACACAGTTCAAATATTACTTTGTCTGATATATCTGTGCCAAGTTCAGAGTACTTTAAAATTACTACAGAATTGTAACTTGTTGATGTGTTCCAATGCTTCAGTGTTTCCTGGTGGAAACTGGTAAAATTTGGAGCCCAATTATAGAAAACAGTATATATAGTTGTATATCAATAATACCATGCCCAAGCCATAGATGGCTTTGTAATGCCTAAAAGGCTATGCTGCCTCCCAGTATAGAATTATTTTCAATATTTATGCTCATACTTCATAATCCCATAGAATTTCTAATTAAAATAAAACTCTGATCTGTAGCAATAAAATGATGATGATTAACAGGGAGGAGGACAAAACCATATCCAGACACCACTGATGCAAGTATTTTCCATTTAATTGATTTTAGGCAGATCTACTAAAGCTCAGTAAAGCACAGATTAGTTGTAAGAAATACATAGTTCACAAAATTAAAATGAATTTTTTTGATGCTGTATATAATTACTTTGCCTTATTTAGAAAATAAATCACCCTGAAGGGAAAGTCATAGATGAAAGAAGGAAAGATAGTTCAAGCCTGTACTAGTTCTGGCTAGGATGGAGTTAGTTTTCCTCACAGCATCTCATGTGGTACTGAGCTTTGCGTTTGCGGCTACAGCAGTGTTGACAACACACCAGTGTTTTGGCTTTTGCCAAGCAGTGCTTGCACAGCATCAAGGCTGTCTCTCCAGACCACTCCTTCTCCCAAAGGCCAATAGGGTGGGGATGGGCAAGAGACTGGGAGGGGACAGAGACAGAACAGCTGACCCCAACAGACCAAAGGGATATCCCATACCGTATGATGTCACGCTCAGCAATAAAAGCAAAGAGAAAGGAGGAGGAGGCACGGGGCATTCAAAGTTAAACATTTGCCTTCCCAAGCAACTGCTATGAGTGCTGAGGACCTGCTGTCCAGGAAGTGCCTGGGCATCTGCCTGTTGATGGGAAGTAGTGAATGAATTTCTCTTTGTGCTTTGCATCCACATGGAGCTTTTGTTTTTCTTATTAAACTACCATTATCTCAACCCACGAGATTTTCCATCTTATTTTCTCCCACTGTCCTCTTGAGGAGGAGGAGGAGTGAAAAAGCAGCTGGGTGGTAGTCTGGCAGCTGGACAAGATCAACCGACTACAAAGGCACTTTCACTTTCAGTTTCTTGGGTTGTTTTGTTGCTTTTTTTGCAGGGATAGTGAAAGCAGTAAAGGAAGTTTGTGTAATTTGAATGTGTTGTGGATTTTTGTTTTTATTTAAACTAAACTGGATTTCCAAATCTTTTGACATTCATCTTTTGTTCCTTGCAAATTAAAGCTATTATACCTTCTGGAGCTATCCCTAATTCTGTTAATTTAAGGATTTTCTGGTCCAGGTCTCAAAAGAAATTGTGAGTTACAAGGTTAGCTGACTTATTAACTTGGTTCAGACAGGAATGTCGATCCTCATTTTGATTCTGAAGACCTTCAGTGATATGCTAAGATACTTGATCCAGATCCACAGAATTTCTCATATATTCAACTCTGTCTCCAAAGTAGCATGTTGTTTCTCTTCATTTCACATCCCGTGCATTTGGATTACGTAACATGGGATCAGACATTGTTGATCTATTACTATTTTCTGTAGGTTCTTCTCTTTCGCTCACCTGTGTTCATTGTCCCACTCTCTTTTCTTTTTTTTTTTTCTTCTTTCAGAAGAGAGTGCTCAGAAGATATTACTTCTGAGTTTCCACATGCAATGGCACAGATGTATTTGTGATATTGGTATACTAAGAGATAAAAAAGGGAATCAAAATATTAAACGATAATTGAAATTAACTAAACTGTTGCTGCTGTAGGTATTTTTGTGAAACCCCAGTCTTATTAAGTTTAAAATCAACTTCAGAAACTAATAATGTGTTATTGTTTAATTAGGAGGATGTACCTATCCAAAGTAGAACCAGAGAGTGATGAATCATATGAATAGCTAACGAGCTATGAAAAGCTCGAAACAATTCTGCAGACACCAAGATCAGTGAAGAAGGAGGGCAAGGAGGTGCTCCAGGTACCAGAGCAAAGATTTCCCTGCAGCCCATAGAGAAGATCGCGGTGACACGTGGTGACCAGGAGGAGGAAATTGATGAGGCCTTCTACAGGCTGCTGCAAGCAGCCTCAGAATAACAGGCCCTTGTTCTCATGGGGGACTTACACCACACTGACATCAGCTGGGAAAACCATACAGCTAGGCATTCGCAATCCAGGAGGTTCCTACAGAGCATCGATGATAACTTTCTGATGCAAGTGGTGGAGGAACCAAGAAGGAAAGGTGCACTGCTGGACCTTGTATTAACAAACAAGGAGGGACTGGTTGAGGATGTGAAGGTCGGAGGTAGACACGGCTGCAGTGACCATGAAATGGTCGAGTTCAGGATCCTGCGTGGAGGAAGCAGGGCGATAAGCAGGATCAAAACCCTGGACCTCAGGAGGGCTGACTTTGCCCTCTTCAAGGAGCTACTGGG
>Ga0065711_1007497_pt1 | contig 14758 bp, 9 predicted proteins | sample Hoacrofraction12_FD_59098 | JGI IMG/M metagenome (GOLD analysis project Ga0065711, IMG submission 59098) | Hoatzin crop microbial communities from Cojedes, Venezuela - Epithelial fraction 12 v2 (version 2) | ecosystem: Host-associated > Birds > Digestive system > Esophagus > Crop | place... | reverse complement strand
TCCCTCACACAGTCCTCCTCGACCAAGGGAAAGTCATCCTCTCTGTAGGCTTCTTCTCTTACCTCCGGGGCCTGGGATTCCTGAGGGCCTGCCTTGGCACTGAAGACTGAAGCAAAGAAGGCATTCAGTAACTCTGCCTTCTCTGCATCCTCTGTCACCAGGACACCCACCTCATTCAGCAGCGGCCCCACATTTTCTCTAGTGTTCCGTTTGCTGCTGATGTAGTTGAAGAAGCCCTTCTTGGTGTCTTTGACATCTCTTGCCAGATTCAATTCCACGTGGGCCTTGTCCTTCCTCATTGTATCCCTGCATGCTCTCACCACGTTTCTGTACTCTTCCCAAGTGGCCTGTCCCTCTTTCCACATTCCATGGACCTTTCTCTTCCACCTGAGCTCCACTAGAAGCTCGTTACTCATCCATGCGGCTCTCCTGCCTCTTTTTATAGATTTCTTTCTCAGGGGGATGCACTGCTTCTGAGCGTGGAGGAAGTGACGTTTAAACAGTGACCAGCACTCTTGGACCCTCCTGCCTTCGAGAACCCTGAAAGCATGAAGAGCTTGAAGCATGAAGAGATTTGTTTCTGGGGCTTAGTTCTTGTAATTTGATGGTGTTCAGGGGATAATGCTTCACCTTTTGTGTAACTTCTAACTTTTATATCATGTCATAAGTGGTCAAGTTTTTTCTATTTATGCAGTAGTCATGTTTCTCTTTTTACTAATACATCCTATAGCTAATCTGTTTAGGCCTTATTTTCTTAATTTCGTTAGATGCTTGAAGTAAAAAAGAATCCTTAATTTTGTACATTATTTCCAGCTTAGTCAAGTCTGTATTATTTCTCTGCAGAGTGATATATTTGAATAGCACATGGGCTCAAATCTTATTTGCCTTTCCAGGCAACCCTGCTAGTTCTGCACAGTTACTTTAATAGGGTGCACCATTTAACTCCAGTCTCATTTAACTCCCATTTAGCAGTAGGAAATTCCCATGTTACTGGTACAAATGAGTAAGTATGGTCATGGAAAATGCCTGTCTTTCCCCTCTGTTTTACATCATCTCAAACTTTTTATATAGTACATGATCAAAATGTTCACACTTTTATCAGATGACAAAATGGTTACAGGATTTAATTGCTTTCCCGCAGAAATTGTGCTTCTACATTTCTTAAGAAGTTAAACTCCTACCGTTCTTGAGACACATGTGCCATCAACCCGAGCATTTATCGGTAACCTTAAAGAGACTAAAGGCAGTTTTTTCCTGATATCCTGGGTTTATCCTCCTAGACCAGCATTTCTATCCCATTTGTAACAAACTATTTAAAGTCACAAATATGTCATATCCGTAATCAGATAAGGATTTTTTTTTCTTTCCCTTTTAATGAAGACGAATACTAGATGCTTTCTAAGGCCTTCATGTTCTTCCTGATTCACCCCACTCAAATTTTACATATTTGATGACTGGTTCGAAAACACTGAAAGGTGCTTGCAAAGAATCTGGGACTCAGTCTCTCTCTCTCTCACACTCTTTTGCATTCTCTGTCATGCTCTTTCATGTGCACACCCTCTCGCACAATCTCTTGCTCACCAGCTGTCACATACTTTCTCTGTGATATTTTCCTACATGAGGTTATTCAGTATTTGGATTAATTGTTATCTGATCTGAGATTTTTTTTAAAAAATTTGTAGTTCATATTCAGAATGGGAAAGATTTTTAGAATCACTGAATTGCTGAGGTTGGACGAGACCTTGGGAGATTGTCTAATCCAACTCCCCTGCTCTTAGAGCAAGTTACCTAGGGCTCTGTGCAGTTAGGTTTTGGGTATGTCCAAGAAGACTCCACAGTCTCTCTGTTTCAATGTTTCACCACACTCACAGTAACAAGGTTTTTTCTTGTATTTAAGTGAAATTTCCTGTATTTCAACTCGTACCTATTACCATTTGCTCTTCCACTGGATACCACGGAGTAGAGTCTGTTTCTGCCTCCCATCAGGTATTTATAGAAATTGATAAAATCCCCCTGAGCCTTCTCTTGTCCAGGCTAAATAATTCCAGCTCTCAGCCTCTCCTTCTATGAGAGATGGTCCAATCCCTTTATCATTTTAGTGACCTTTTTACTGGAATTGTTCCAGTGTGTCTATGTCTGTCTTGTACTTGGGAGCCTGGAACTGAACACAGTACTCCAGGAGTGGTCTCACCAGTGCCGAGTTACTTCCTTCAACTTTCTGTCAGCGCTCTTGCTAATGCAGCCCAGGAGGCTGTTGGCCTGCTTTGCTGCCAAGGGCACACTGGGCAACTTGGTGTTCACCAATACCCCCTAGTCCTTTTCTGGAGTGCTGCTTTCTAGCTGTTTGGCCTGCAGCCTGTACTGGCGCATGGGGTTATTCCCCTCCAAGTGCAGTACTTGACATTTCGCTTTGTTGAACTCCGTGAGGTTCACATTGGTGTGTTTTTCCGGACTGTATAGGTGTCTCTGAATAGCAGTACAACCATCTGCTGTACAAGCTGCTACTTCTACTTTTGAGTCATTTGCAAACTTGCTGAAGGTATACTCTGTCCTATCATCCAGGTCATTAATGAAGATGTTAAATATTATTGGCCCCATTTTTGATACCTGTGGTACACCACTAATTACTGGTCTCCAGATGGACTTTGTGCCATTGATCATAAGCCCAACAGTTCAGCCAGTTTTCAGTCCACCTCACTGTCCAGTTATCTAGCCTGTAATTCATCATTTTGTGAACAAGGACATTATAGGACGTAGCGTCTAAGGCCATGCCAAGGTTTAGATAAACAACATCCACTAGTCTTCTCTCATCCATTGACCCACTCATTTCGTGAGGGAAGGCTTCAGGTTGATCAGGCATGACTTTCCCCTTTGTAAATCCATGCTGATGACTCTCAGCCACCTTCTTGTCTTTCAGGCATTTGGAAATGTTTTCCAGGATTATTTGCTCTGTCATCTTCCCAGGGACTGATGAAAGACTGGCCTGGATCCTCTTCTTTGCCCTTTCTCAAAGATAGGAGTGACATCTGCCTTTTCCTAGTCCTCAGGAACTTCTCCTGAACATCATGACTTGCCAAAGATAATCAAAAGTGGCCTCACCGTGTCTTTGGCAAACTCCATCAACACTCAGACGTGCATCCTATCAGGTCCCATGGACTTCTGTATATCTAGTCTGTTCAAATGTTCCCTTACCTGGCTCTCCTCTACCAAGGGCAAATCATCCTTTTTCCAGACTTTCTCAGGTCTCCGTCTCAGGTGCCCGAGATTCTTGAAGGCAAAGGTGGTGGTGAGAAACATGGACTTTTCCATGTCCTTTGTTACGTGGTGCCCTGTCCCACTTAGTGGTGAGCTCACATTTTGCCTAGTCTTCCTTTCGCTGCTGTTACACCTGTAAACCTGTGTATGGAACTCAGTCTTCCAGCAGGCCATGCCCCAGTTGAGTCTGCAGGTCTGTCTTTGCATTTATAACCCCTTCTCACATTCTTGACTCTGCCCAAAGAGGTGACCATGTGTGACTATCAGTTTGCCTGACCACAGCAAAGAAAATTTTCTCCTTATTTGTCGTCAGATTGGGTGTATTTCTATCTTCCAGGCTCATTTTCTGGAAGCTTCTAGACTCTTAATAGCAAGCTGCTAAGCCATTTGCTTTACAGACAGCAGGAGCAGATAACTGCAGGTTTAAGTCACTGAAGGAACAAGTCTTAGTCATGTCTCACTGGAGGTTTTTACAATTAATTCTTAAACTGCATTCCTTGCCTGTGTATCTACTTCCCTCAGAATGCGACTTTGGATGTCAGAAAATACTGGAAAAATCCTGAGGCATTTAGCATAGAAATTTACCCTTCTTCTGCAACTCCTAATGAAGAAATTGTTGGTTCCAGCAGTTCAAACTGCACTATGAGGACATGTGAATGTGTAGAGGGTGTCTAGAGGGCAGATACCCTGATTTATTTTGTTTTCTACTTGTACGGTTATTAGTCAGTGATTTTTTTTTTTTTTTAGTGTAGTGAACTGCATGTTGTATGTAATTTTTCTGTATTACTCGTTTCAGGATTCAGTTTTAATGCAATTTTGTGCGAACAAACTAGACAAGAAGGACTTCTTTGGGAAATCTGATCCTTTCCTTGTATTTCATCGAAGCAATGAAGATGGCAGGTAGATGCCTGTTAAGTATTTCTGCTGTTAAACAGTAGGCAACTTATTTATTTACAGGTGGTAACATAGTTTTCATTTTTTTATATTTGTCAGATTAAGCTACGTTTCTATTATGATGTTTGTTGGATTTAAGTGTATCATGTTATGCAGTATAGGAATAAAACTATAGTAATAAATAGATCAAATATTGCAACTCAGAGTTTTAAGAGTTCAATGTATTACAGATATAAAGCACTATGAAAATTATTTGTAATAAAAATAGCTAAAGAGCATTATTTTTGCTAAGATATAGTATGCCTTTAAAATAAATAGAATTCTCAAGGAAGATTGTAGCTGCAGAGTGTGCTGATGTTTAGAAATCGTTTTAAGTAAAAATATTTTACACTGCAAATATAGAAACATCTTTTATCTTTTTGACAGAGTTCTAGGAAATAGAATTCAAAAACACCTTGAATAAAAATTTTTTTTTACAAGTGGCTGTTTGCTACTTTCACACTTTAATTTGTTAAAATAGGTTAATCTCTCCTATTGTGCTGCGAAGACTTGGCATGCTAACTTTTGGTCAACACGCTGCTTATTTAGGGGTCTACTGCCAGGTTAAGTTTTCTTGGAAACTGATAGTCCTCACATACAACATCATATCAAACCACAGGCTAGACATGTATGATACTACTTGTTTCAGTAGCTTAAATGTAACAGTTGTTAACATAAACCCGTGTATGGGTATATGTGTGTCTGTTCCCTGCTCTTTTCCTCTCAGAGGCAGATTATAGGAACAACTTCTTGAATAATCACTGTATATGTTAAATTGCAAGCCTGGAGGAGTTATGGCTCCTTTGTGAATGGCATTAAGGTCATTAGTGGAATTTTCTGGGCATTACTGGGAGTGCTGGTATATGCAGTTTCTCTTGGTCTTGAGTGCTGTGCTTCTCCAATTCCTTTGAAGAGGTGAGTGGTGAGCCACTGATTCTTTGTTGGTCTCCTGAATCCAACAAGAGATTGGGACCATACTTCTGCACCCGTGGGCAGAAGGATGCTCTCTCTTCTGTCTCTTAGCTTCAGGCATGCCTTCTGAATCATAGCCAGGATAAAAATGTAGGCCCTTGGAACATAAGGAAGATACTCCCTCAAAGGACAGCTTCAGTTACATCTGTATGTAGAATTACAGTAGCGATTTCACCAGTGGCCTTGCCTCCTATTTACTTTTGAACAATTCAGTTGCCAAGATGAGGATTCAGAAGAAGAATTCTAATGTTGCATCATTTAAAGAAAGCAGAATGCATTAAAACAATTTATTGTATTTTACCTGAGAGAAGGTGATTGTGGAATCTCACAGAGGCTTGTATGTTTTACCTGAGACAGCCCTGGTTAAGAAATCATAAACATAAAATGGGGAACAAGCATCAGAAAACTGTGACTCCCTTGGCTCAGTTTCTTAATTGCTAAGCAAGAGTTAAATCCTTACGAGACTGCTTTCGTTCTGGGTCTGTGACTGGTTCCTGGCTGTACAAGGCCTGTTTAAACAAGTGGGATGGAGACTGCTCTTGGCTGAAATAACTCACTGAATGGTTGTAGTTCTTGTTGAAGTTTTGGGTAAAAACGTTGTAGGTTTAGAGTTGTTTAGGACCCTAGTCTGTAATCTCTCTCAACAGGTCTGTCCTCTTCTGTCCTCCTTTCTCTGTGATTTCAGTGCAGTTCTTTTTTTCTTATCTTAAATTTTATATGGACATTGTACGAACAAGTACAGAGTAAAGCTCTTTTAATTCCATGTTTGATGACACAAAATAAAAAGTATATAAATACGAATGTATCTTTTTTTATTACAGTTTTACAATCTGCCACAAAACAGAAGTTGTAAAAAATACATTAAATCCAGTGTGGCAGGCATTCAAGATATCTGTCAGAGCGCTGTGTAATGGAGACTATGACCGGTAAGGTATAGGTTAACCTTTCTTAGCATATATGATCCCCCCCCCCCACTAATGTATTCTTTTATAGGTAAGTTTTTCTATGCAGTTCAGTTCCTGATGTTATTTAGGTTATTTAATCAGCATTTTGAAAGGGTAATACGTGTTCAAAACCATTAAAGAATTTAGAGAAATAAATATGCTAAATCTGCAGGAAATGTTAGTGGTGAATTCTGGAAAAAAATTCTTTGCTCTCTATGATGTGATTGAGAAACAGTTAGAAAGAAAAGATTAATTTGAAGAATGGCCACTGTTACTAGTGTGCAGAAGTATTTTTTAATAATTTTTCAATGGAAAACAATTATGATCTGGCTTCCTTGGGTGACATTGTAATGTCGGAGGATGCTGATAAATGAAAGCCTTTAAAATATGTGGGTAGGAGAAATGTAGAAGGTAATCATCATCGTGTTCAAATTTGAAGCTTTCAGTGATCCCATGCAGAAGGATTCATCTTTGAAAAACATGGTAATAATACCATGTTTTTAACCAGTATTTTACCAATAGTAACAAGCAAATTACTTGAGGAACAATGGATGTTTTTAGACTCCTTAAAAAATGGACATGTTAACTTCTAACAATATCAAGAAGAAAAATGTTTAACTCACTGTTGATGACTTCTTGTTCTGTTGTCATCATTCATATTTTTTAAATGCCTTTAGATATTGAGGTTATTATCTAGTACTCAGTTAAATGTCTGGTAGTTTATCTATCTTTGCTACCTGAAATCTGGAGTACTGGAATTATTTTAGTAAGACTCTGAGGAAGCATGAACTTATCAATTAGTCATAATACTTTTAGCAGTGTATAGTGTAATATTTAAAATCATGAAGGAAATATATGAAGACTGGAATAAAAATATGCATAATACATAAGCTGAATGTCGTAGATAGATGGATAGATGTGCTAAGATTCAGTTCAGATTTACATAGACTGTGTGAAGAATACAAGAGATGCAAAATGTACTTATTGGGGTATTTCAAAGGCAAAAGGTCAAAAACCTGGTTTGAAAGCCTTGTAACCCCTAAGCATCTGTTTTATCTTCTTAAGTTGAGATTGGTATGATCATATCTTATATGAGTTAAGGTATTTTATCTTATTGATTAAAATAAAAAGGGGTTTAGTATTGCATTCTTCTAACCATGAAGTAATGTTTCCATCAGTGGAAGCCAAATCCTTGTTTGAAACATACTGCTGCATGTAGATAAATTTAAGTAAGACTTTGCTCAAATTGATATTTTTCCATGAATGTGTCTTTGAAACAATCTTTAGTTTGGAATTTAAGTTGTTACATTTTTACCTCAATTTCTATTTTCAGCTTCCGTGTATGTGATTACCAGAGATTCATGTACATTTTGTTATTGTAGTACACGATTTTGCCATGTCAGAACTCTGTTGCATTACTTTATCAAGGTAATTATTCAGTGAAATATGTACACTAAAATTATTTTTTAAATTATTTTAATCTGTTACCATGAAAGCCTAGTCTTCTGGGAAGGCATTCCTTGAACTTGTTATTTACTAGCTAATGCTGGGGGATAAACAAGCAAACTACGTAATCATAAAATATATTTTCAGCCATCACAGGGATGGGATTTCAGTACTACGATACAAAAATACTACGATATAAAAATATTTTAGATCCATGTGTTATTTTGTATGTATAATAATCTACTAGTTTGGCTTAACAATTCTGATTTAAATGAAATAAATTCTAAATAGTTCTGTTGAAAAAGTGTTTGCACTGAGTACTTGTGTGTTGGTGGACTTTAACATTTTATTATCCAGCTTGCCCACCAGCTCCTGACTCACTGAGAGGAGAACAAGTATTCCCACATGTCCAGGCCAATCTGTCAGTTTGTGAAAAACTGATACACAGAGTCTCCTTCTGTCGTGTTCCCCCCCATGCCCCACAATCTACTTCTCCCATTTAATTCTAGAAAGCCGGAGTCATGGTTATGTTGCATAATCTGATGTTTATTTAGTGTAGTCTGATGAAAGAACTAAACTACTATTCTGTTGGCTTTATAGGAATTAAAATAAAAAAAAAAATTATGCTGCATTTTTCTGTCCTCTTTGTTCAGATAGCTAAGCAGCCGCCTCCTCTGTTGGGAGGTTGGGGGGAGTTTAAGAGGGAGAAAGTGCAGTCTTTCAACAACTACAAATTTCTTTCATTTGTAGCCACAGACAGGGCCTTCACAAAATCTTGGGTGGATCTCTCAGAGTTTTCACTTTTCACCACTGCACAATGTTTAGAAGAGGTTAATACTGTCTACCAGATTGAAATATTATTGTATTCTGGAGTAGTTATTTTCATTTAAGAATCAAAATGTTGGGACTAGAATTCCTTACTGCATTAAATGTACTTTACTTTGTATTGTGAATGTTGTTTTTAATCTGTACTTTGATGTTGAATAAGGGCCTTCTCAATCTCTGCACACTTCTTCTAAAATGTTGATATATTATTTTTTTCTGTAAGGTGTTGTTACCCCACAATAGGTATCCCTTTTCCATATAATAGCATATACCAAAGAAGCAAGTTCCTGTTTGTTACAATGTTCTTAAAAACTTTGATAATGCTTTAAGGTTTAAACAATCCTTCATAAAAAAAAAACCACAAAAAATTTAGAGCATCAGCAAGTAAAAATATCTCAGTTAAACTTCCAATGTGTTTGTTTCCTTAGCTTCCGCTGTATTTTGCTATTCATTTCTGAAGAGATACAGAGTAACACAAGTGACTTGCTGTTTTCTGCCCTATGAGAGATGACTGGGAAATTCTGCCTTCTGAGTTTGGCACCACTGATGCACCCATATGCTTTTAAAATATGAGTATTAAAGGCAATCCTGGTACATTTAAATATGTACTTTAATAGAATTGTATTTTTTCTCTTTTTAGGACAATTAAAGTAGAAGTGTATGATTGGGATAGAGATGGAAGGTAAGACATTAATTCAGTTGTTAAACTTTAGGGTTATCCATGCATATTCATGCACATGTTTTAAAATGGTTAAATATATAGTGGCCAGAACAGGCCTGTAGAATGGTATTTGTCAATGTTTAGAGGTACAGGTACTAGAAAAAATGTTTTGCTGTGCTACAATTCTGTTTTGCAATTGTCGTAAATGCTGATGTGTTAGCCTATTTCAAACATGGTGTGTGTGTATTCATACATAGAACAAGAAAGATGGAATGCTTTGTGAGCTGTAAAATCACTTTTGTGAATCTCATAACGTTATCAGTTAATGTACGTGTATGAAGTGAGGCTTAATCCATTTTATAATCTGCTTTCTTTTGCTTAAAACACTGCTTCATAAACTGTTGCTTTGCAAGCATGAGAAAATGCCTGAGCCTGCAATCGCTACTTTTGGTTGCCTAGGTATAGCAACGTAGAAACTACCTATTAATTATCATAATTTCAGATTGGGTTTGAATGTTCATTTCCATGGTTGTCGTCTTCAAGACATTGTTGTAAGCTCTAGAGTTGGAAGACCTGCGTTTTAAATAACCCCATTGCTAGAAAGAGGATCATGGAATATATGTGGAATTTCTATTGCTAAATTTAAGAGTGGCAATCTGTTCACAGAATCACAGAATGACAGAATGTGAGGGGTTGGAAGGGACCTCTGTGGGTCATCTGGTCCAACCCCCCTGCCAAAGCANGGTCACCTAGAGCAGGCTGCACAGGACCTAATCTGTTATTATTCAAGTTTGCTGTTTGTACTGAGTGTACCTTTTTTCTGAAGATACTAGCCTTTCAAATTGCTTTATTTCAACAAACAAGGTAGAATTATTTTTTTATCAAACTGGATTGATATTTCTTGTTCTTTTGAAAATGTTTGAGCTTGTATCTTAATGCTCAGCTTAGAAACTGTACTCATAAATCATGCTACTAGAACTTGTATGTAATACAAGAATGTGTTGATTTCTAGTTGTCTTTAAGTTGTTCCATCATAATTATTTCCTATTCTTAATTCATTTTTTTAAATATATGGATATGCACTTACATTTGGATTTTTGAAACTAGATTTTTTTTTGTCATACGGTAATGTCTTCAATATTGCTAATGCAATTTGCTTCTACTACTATAGCTGATGATATTGTGCTCCTGTGGCCCAGTAGATCTTCTAATCATAATAGGCAAATTTATCCTGTGCTGCCGTTCATTTCCTTGCTGACAAGGTCCAAAACCAGTTTCAGTTTTCTCAGCTTATACTTTTGGTTTTTTGGTTACATTGTGAAGCCTGTTGATTTATAAGCATTCTTATCACATGTTTACCCTCTATAAATACCTGCTAGTGCAAATTCATCCTTCTTGATTAGATATTCCCTGGAGTAACAAAATAATGTATTCTGGCAATTAAAAATACAAGGATTTAAATAAACAAAGCCATATTAGCAAAAAAGTCAGTGCATCATGGTAACAATGAATTTCTGTTTACAACCTCAGTTCCTCACTTAGATTTGCCAAATCCTTAAAAATGTGATGTTTTTACAATTTTGTGTATAAACTACAATATTTTTCAAAAATAACAATGAAAAATTAAATTATATTGCCAAGTTAATAGAAAATAAAGAGTGTATTTTATTTAGGTGTCAGACCCCATGCACCCCGTTTCATCCAAAATCTGAAACTAGGTATGATTAAAAAGAAAAGGAAGAAACTTGAGCGATAATATTGTGTAGCTGCAATTCTGAGTGAAATCTTCACTGTGGAATTCAGGCAATCATTAGCCTCTACGCTGTCCCAATCAGTATGAAAGATGATCTGCTTTTGCTCACATTCCACTCTGAAAATCTATAAAATTAGTATCTGAAAAATGAAAAGTGAAGGATACTATTTACATGTATTCCTTTTTATTCTAATTGTATGATTTTTGTGCCTTTTGCTTTCTACATTTTTTGAATTTAGAAGCAGGTAGAACACTGACATCTTACATGTTAAATTCCTTGGAAAGATGAGACAGCACTCATCTCATGTAACTTCAGACAATGTGAAAATCAGATAATTAGATTGAACTAATGGTTTAAGATACTTCAGTAGCTTACAGGGCAAAATGGTCTGATTGACTCCTAACTGGAATAAATTGCCATTTGGTGGTGCCTATGACTTACTAGTGATCGTAGCAAGAACCTAAGTGCCCAATTTAACTTTGACATTGCCAAATGTACCTCAAGGGAATCCCATTCAAGAATTAGCCTGTCAATTTTTTATACAATGCTGTTGCAACACAGTTTGTATCAATTTCCATTTTTGATGGACTCTTTGTTTATTAGCAGTTGTTACGCTAGCTGATGACCTCACTAGGCTGAATCTGTTTGCTCCAGAGATGTGCAGTCTGGGCAGAAACAACCTCTGAAAGATCATCAGAGCGCCTGCTAGATAGCAAAGCAAATTATACTGAATACTGCAGGTTGTTCTGCAAACAGTAAGGCAACATTACTGTACATACACTTGATTTCTGAATGTTGACTTGACTTGACTCCAACTTCTTTAGTCTTGACTCAAGAGGTTTTTTGCTATTTCCCCATTCTGTATTATCTGTGCTTTGGGAAACGGTGCTAGGATGCTTTGGGTTGAGCTTCTTACTGCCACTTTCGTGAATTACTGTAAGAGTAACTGTATATTCTTAGCTCTCATTTATTTTCAAGCATCACTTAAAATTTCTTGACTAAAAGGTAGCACAGGACCTTTGTAACGTTAGCACTATTGTTAAATATTTCTTTGTCTCAAACCAGTTGTCAAAATGTGAATCGGTTGTACTAATTGATACTTTTTATTGCTTCCAAGAGCTGTGACAAACCCCAAAATACTTGCTGCTGTAAGAAGTCACAAAAGTTGGTTTGTTACTTTGGGCAAGCCCACCTGTGTGAAACAAAGTGACTTTCTTTATGTTGAGTGTCCTTATCAATGACACGTCTTACAGAACTGAAAAATAAGATTATATGCATCTTCACATCAGTAATACTCTGATTTTTAAATTTCTCTCTGAAGGCTTTTTCAGTCATTGCAGAGAAATTGTCACTTAGCATACATGGCACAAAAGCCTTGATGTTTATGATCTGTTATACAGAAGAAATGTTTTTTTTCTTGACTTCTAAAGCTGTGAATATTATGATGCTAACCTAGGGCCACTGAAATGCTCATCTGAGAATCTAAATACTGCAGGAGACATTGTAAGTCTCTGATTCTAGGCGCTCTCACCTTATTTCTTGTCCTTCATCTTCATCCTCCTTCTCCAGCGTGATAGTTGATTTTTAGATTATGGTACTTTTCACCTTACTCATTGATGTATTTCTGGTGATGATTGTCCTTTCCTCCATTGTTTTGTTCCATTAGATTATTAAAAAAAATCCAAGTTAATACAATTGTAAAAGTGATTTTCAGCACTTCAAAGCATAGTACCAAAAGTGGCAGATTTAGGGAGATGCTGTTCAAGTGCTTATGTGTTAAGAGTCTCTAATTCAGGGTTCTGATATGCTACTCATGGACAAAAGTCTTTAAATCTGGGAATATTGATGTTAGGAAGGCAAAGAGAGTAGCATCTTTGGATTCTCAATGCAGAGACTAATAACGAGGTCTATTTGGTGAAGTGTGATCATGGATATTGGGAGGGATCGGTGCCTTGTTTTTCTTAATGAGTTATACTTCTGGCAAAGGCAAACGTTGTCTGACAGGCACTCATCTTTCAGAGCCAGCCTAGTGTAGGGGCGTACATCCATCTGAATACTGAGTGATAAGATCCAGGCTGATGCTCTTTTAAGGGCAGAGAACTCTGAGACTGGTTATATATGCCCATACCATTAAAAGTGTGATTAGTAAGATGAATTATATCTTTCAAGCTCGGTTCTTTCCAGTCTGTGTATATTGCCACGAGGAAAGGAGGCTTTCCAATGTCTCTTAGAGTTAAGGAAACAATTACTTTTAAGCAGTACAGATTTTTTTTCCCCAGAGACAACCCTGTCTGGAATTGCGTACGTTTCCTCTATTTGCTAGAGCATGTTTGTCATTGAGCTATTGTTTGAATTTCTGCCTTTGAAAAATAGAATCTGACTTAAAAATTTGAACTGTTATGAAAGATTCCTCTTTAACCGAGGTGAATTTTTCTCCAGTGCCATGGGTACCCAAGGTTAAATGCACCTTATGTGCTACAGCCCATATAGAATCAAATTCCATAGGCTGAGTGGATGGCTTCCTCCGTTCCCCTGGTTAAATAGTCATTGCAATCTGGAGAGCATTTAATCAGAGGAGATGATACCTCCAAAACGTGTTTCTTAAGAAATATCTGTGTCTGTCTCAGAAGCAATTTCTGATCTCCAAAGTGGGAGCATTTCATAAGAGGTGGTCCCTTCTGAATCTGAGTAATCAGGAGTATCTTCACCAGATAGTATTTCTCAAGCTTTCTTGCAGGATGCTTCATGTATTTCAGGAGCATTAGCATGGTGACTGGACCTTTTAATTGTTTGTTTTACATATTTGTGAATTCATGCTGGCTTCAGAAAGAGTGGTTTCTATTTAGAGTTTGTTTTTTTAATTTCATGTAATTTTGAATAAACCAGGAAAGAGATTCCATATCGCTATGGGTTGTTTCCATTTTTCCACCACTTGGAACATTCAGATTTATTTAAATTTGCTTTTAATATTTATAACTTAATTAGATGTGTGCTGTATTTCTTAAAAACAAATTTTACAAGTAACAAAGTCATAAAACTTTGACTTTCTGTTCTAGTTTACCATTGGAGGGAAGGTAGAAAAGGTTGGTTTCATAGCACACCAGAGTGGAGAAAGAGACCAGGTCTTGTGACTGCTGGGAGCTGTGTAGCCAGCTGTTTGGCTCTCACCCCTGCGGTTGCTTCCATTCCAGGCACCTGTCTGAGCTACGAACCTGCAGTTCAGTCACCATGAGCAGCCCGGGGCTTTCCGTGCCCCAGGTCCCCGACCCCAGCCACCTTTCTCAGCGATGCTTCAGCCACTACTCTCCCTCTGGCCACCCTGCTCACAGTGGCTCCTTGGCAGCGTGCCGTCCCCTGGTTAAGAGCTGATAAACCAGTTTTCAAAACATGGGTAACAGCACAGGAGTGTTGAATGTATTCTTGGAGCAGAAATAGAATTTAGAAAGGAAAAGCTTGGTGACCACAGCTTTTGTGTGAGGTTAAGATCTGCTCTCCAATGGTGTCTAATACTGTAAGCTAAGTAACCTCAGTGGATAGCTTTTCTCCTCCCAGGTGGGAAGACATAGCAGCTGAATTAAGCTTTGGGTCTTCCCCTTAAGAGTACCATTCAGTGTCACGTTACACAAATTGGTAGGGCTGGTCTTTTCTGGTTTAAGTTACTCCTTTCACACTTTTAGTTACCTCCCTTTCTCTCACATAATCTTGCGCACAGTTCCGAGTCTGTGATGCTGTTGGTGACCCAGTGAGAAAATGGTGATAGTCTTTGATAGCCCACTCTTTTTTCAGATTCTGTAAGCTTATGTTGGGGTCAGATCACTAATTTACAACCTAGTCATTATTGTGCAGCTAAATTAAGCAAAAGCCATCAGAAAGATTTAAGCTAATACTTTTCATCTCTAAATTTTTATTACTAACAGAGTGAACACACAACAGAGGGGAAAAAAACGGATTTCCCCCCCCCCCCCCCC
>Ga0065711_1043390_pt1 | contig 14759 bp, 5 predicted proteins | sample Hoacrofraction12_FD_59098 | JGI IMG/M metagenome (GOLD analysis project Ga0065711, IMG submission 59098) | Hoatzin crop microbial communities from Cojedes, Venezuela - Epithelial fraction 12 v2 (version 2) | ecosystem: Host-associated > Birds > Digestive system > Esophagus > Crop | place... | reverse complement strand
TTCCCTCTGTTTGCTGTTCTGTTAAACTGCCCTTATCCCGACCCACCAGTTTCTGCCTCTTTCTTTTCATTCTCCTCCGCACGCTGGCGGGGGGAGGGGCGGCCGCGTGGCACTTTTGTTGCCGGCGGCAGCCGAAACCAAAACATAATTCTATGATTGTCCCTTATAATTTTGGTAATTAGTTGATTATAGGACACTAGATAAATACAGGAACTGAAGAACATGCTTATTAAAATTCACTGAAAGACAGACAATAAAGAGGCTGTGAATTTAAGATTAAATGTCTTCCATTGCCCAGTGGAGAAATTACAATCAGAGTATGGTTGTCTTCACAATTTTTGACCCCTTGCCTTCAGTTGAATATTGGTTCTTCTTGTAAAGGTCCTTGTTTCCCTCTACTGGAGAGCTGAATGCAAAAATTAGAATTAAAAAAAGAGTGTAAAAAGTAAATGCATTGACTCAGAATTGATTTTGAAGTTTCTATTTGTCAATGGATAAAAGAAAATTGAAAAAATTTAGAAACAAAGTCTTTCTGTCAAAAATATTCATTGGAAATATTTACTTCCTTCACAGAGGCTTTTCAAGACTATGTTGCACCATCAGTTTTTGACCCTCACCTACTGATCATAAAGTGCTTTTGCAGACCCCTGTAAGGTCAGCAGCTCTCACATTATTGCTGGACTACTGAAATTACATGTGAAAAAGGCCATAAGCTTTCTGCATCCTTCCACCAGTGCAGGTAAGTTTGTAGCAGTAAAGACCACACATGGACCACAAAGTAAAGACCAAAGATAAACCCAACATAAAGCAGGAGGACACCTACTAACTTCTCTGGTGTTTCCCAAGCTGATATGAAAGATGCAGGCACAGAAGACATCTGCCAGCTGCTCCAAGCTTCTGGGGAAGACAATCGTACAGCTAAAGAAATCTCACTTTCCTTCTGTAAACTTCATCTCACTATTGCAGAGTGGACCATTATGGGATATAATTAGCCTCAGTTTTACACATGATTAGGCCCGGAAAGTTTTATGCAAATAACACACTTGCAAATCAGGAGTGTAATTAAGTTTAGGATGTGGCTGTTGGGGAATCTGCTCTAGTTAAGCAGCAGCAGGAGATGGTGGGTCTGCAAATGTGGGTCCTGATCCTGACCGCCAGCCCCTGTCCTCTCTACAGGGCTGTGTACAGCCTCCCCTTGCAGCACAGGTCAGGGGAAAAGACCCCCAGGCAGAAGCAACAACAACTTGTGGCATCTAATCTGGGTAGCTGGGACGTGGCACCTCTTTCTCATGTGAGAAAGAACGTTCAAAAATTTCAAAACTACCACTACCACTTTTAACAGCGTGTTTGTCAGGAGCCTGGTCCTTGCAGGAGGGTGTCGAGGAGCAACATTAGCAGGCAGAAAGGTTCTGCATCATTGGTGAACTGTCTGAACAAGACAGGTTGCTCCCAAATATGCTCTCTGGGACAGAGCACTAGGACTTCTCCCTGTGCTTTTCCAGAGGTATTTTATCCCGAAAAGGGCTAAGCAATTAGCTACTACTACTGGGCATTTTTTTCCCTAGTTGCAGGAAAGAGGAAAGTCCCACACCATGACCCAATCTCAGCAAGAAAAAAACAGATTATGAGTTAGAATTACATTATTAATGTGTCAGTCCCATTTGTTTCTCGGTTTCCATTATATTGAATCACAGTATTACTGCTTTTGGAAGGAATCTGATGATAAAGAAAGCCACCTCCCAATAACCAATGAGAATGATAAAAGAAGAGGCCAACCATCATCATCCTAAAGAAAATCCACCAACACCACAGCTCTGAAGTAGCTGTGATTCCCATAGGACTCTGCTCTGACTCAGAACACGGGCTGCAACTGATGCTTATCCCTCTGGATCACACTCACAGCCAACAAAGTGTTGCTCTCTGAACATAATACTTTCAACCATGTGAATTTTTTCCCCCAAAGATAATTTATTTCACCTCTGAATGAACCAAAGTGGAACTTGTTCCAGAGCAGCACTAGAAGAATGTAAAAAGTTTAGATAAATTCTTTGTGAGATGACTTTCGGTTTTTTTCCCCCTCTCTTTGTGAGGATTGCACAGCTGGGAGACAGAGCGTGTTGTCCTTTCTGCAGGTTCCTCACAAGACACAGAGTTCATGGTGCAGGAAAAACAGAACAAAGCAGCTTTAGTTGCTCTTGGCTACTCATACTTGTTTCCTAATATTCTGTATCACTCAAACAAAGGATTAGGCTTTTGTTGCTGTGATAGGAGAACTGCAAGAGATGGAGGTCCAAATTCTGGAGTTACTATTTCATGCTCTCCCAGGCCAATTTCCTCTTGGCTCCAGCTGGAGTCCTTGAAATCCAGGGAAGTTTTGCCTGACTATGGAGTGAGTAATGATTCCAGGAATCGACATTTGGAGATAATACCAAATTGAATATCTTTGCTAAATTAACTTTCCTCCTAAAGTCATCTCTGCAACACTCAGGAACATGATGTGTTATCTTCAGAATGAACCAGTCTCTATCGGTTTATCATAAGGTCAATATATGAATTACTGTTCATTTTTCCACAAGGCAAATGCAATTTGAGGCTGTAAGGTGGTGCTTGTCCATACCTCCAACAGACAGATGTGCTCCTTGGGAGTGGTTGTCCAGGGTTTGGTGGTAATAACCCAGCACAGGCAGCAAAATCAATCCCAACAAGTTTCAGAGGGACCCTTCCAAAGCTCCTCGGCATGTGACAGAGGGCTGCTAATGAGAGGGAGAGATCATATTCATTGCATGAGTGACAGGTGAAAGGGAAGATTAACGTTAGCATACACCTGCTCTTTGGTGCCCCAATTAAGACCTCCTACTGTCAGCAGTAACATAAGATGCAATTCAGTTGATGTCCTTCCCCCTCCTCCAGGAAGGCTGTAGCAGGATTTGGAATAAACTACAATGAGAAAAGAAATGCAAAAGCTTGAATGTTCTTCTTGCACTGCGAATCATATGCTCGCTTACTGTTTTTCTCCCTTTCCTGCCTTTTGCTTGCCACCCCTCACCTCATTCTTCTCATCTAGAGAGGGAATACGACCTGTTTCAGCAAGGGATGCCTGCCCTGGGGACAATCCCGGGCACAGACTGGAAAGCTGTGATTTGAATTGACAATGTTTATCCCTGCTTTAAATTCATTTGACCAACCTTGCTCAAGACACTGGCAACAGACAGAGGAAATGGGTGGAAATATAACTGAAGGAAATACGGGGAACGGAGAAGGAGGGGGTAGCTCATCACCTTACCCTGCGTGGAACTGCTTATGAGGCAATATTTTAACACAGCATTGGCAATCTGTGCTGGAATATTGCAAATCCATGAGTAGCTCTTGTGAGTGCTTTTCCAATATGTCCATACCATCCCTTTTTGTCTCCTACTACTGTCCAATATTAATCAAATATTGCTTATCTGATGGAATTCCAGCTGCCAAGGTATTGCAGACTTCTGCTCAAAATTGTCCCTTTCAGCTTTCTCGTTGCTGTCGTGTGAGGGGAGCAGCCCAGAAAATGCAAATCCATTCCAAAGGAAAGGAAAAAAAATTTGAACAAATTTGCCTCCTTCACCCTGTGGAAAAAAAATTGGCTAGAGGAGGTTTGAAAACGGCTTTTTTAATAGGTTAAAATTCAAACCAACAATAAAATTTTGGGTAGGTTTCCAGACACCAGGCCTCCAGAACCCCTGCCTCCCTTCCTCCCACCCAGCCCAGTGGGCAGAGGTGACTGTGCTGCGTGGCAGGCAGACGGCCAGGGCGCTTGGCCTTTCCTTTCTTCTCCCAGCTCTGCTGGCTGTTGGAAAACATGCATCAATTTGTTTTTCTCCCTTCAGGCAGAAAATAAAATTGGCAAAAATCTTCCCAGCAGGAAGCCAGGAAGCCCTGTTTAAATTTTCCCAAGGGCAGGGGGCAACTCAGCAAAGTCAGAATTTTCCTCCAAAATTTCAATTTGCGTAAAGACAAATTTTTTATTAGAACAATTTCTTGACAGGAAACATCTAGAAAACCCATTCCAGAGCTTTATTGGCAAAGAAATGAACTCCCACATTTCACAACCTCAGCCTTTTTTCTCCTTCAGCAAAGTGTCAGCTTTTTACCATGCAATTAAAAATGCCTCAAATCTTTTAGTTTGTTGGCCTATCACACTTTCTGTCTGGGGTGAATTAGCCCAAACCATCTGAAACAATTACATACGCTCAAAGTCCTCAGATCTCTAGAAACACAGAACACAGATGCATAGGAAGGGAATAAAATTCATGGGATATTCTCTAGTTCATCTATCTAGTCTTGTCATCTTCTGACAACGTCCATAGACAGGAGCTAAGTGGAAAGCAATAGCACAGTTTCTCAAATTCCTACTTAAACTTAAATTAGAGCTATGAAATCCTCTTTCTCCCAGTGTTGTTGTGAGAATAAATTCTTCAGTGGCACTAAAAGGCCCTCAGATATTTGTGCTGAGTGCTTGCATGGGTACATAGAAAGATGGATTGTATTAGCCCTCAGCCCCCAGAAACCATTAAGTCCCATTGCCCTGCAAACCCATCCGATCTACTTGCTCTAACTCTCCAAAGCTGCTTGCATCCAGCTCTCTTCAGTGCATGCATATTCAGTGGCAAATATAAGGAAAAAGTAAAAAAGGGGTTTTGGAGAAAATCTGCCAGAGAGAGAGGACACGCCACAGACCTGGTTTGGGGCAGGGGGCCAGCGAAGGCTCAGGCAGGGTTGTTGCTGGTGGGCACCGTGGCTGGCTCTCCCCAGCCTGCACTTCCAACTCCTCTCTGCTGCTCTCAGCCATGGACTCAGGCAAGTACCGACAGAAGCCAGTCACAAACCCTGCAGGTAATAGCACAGCAAACATGTATTAGGAATTTTTCCTGCTTCCAGGCACTCATCACCCTTTTCGCCTCCTCCCACCCCACCTGATGTTCCCACTCCCCTATAGCCACTCTCTAACTTGACTCTGTCAAAAAGAGCTGAATTAACTTCAACACTTTTGTTACTAAGTTTTCCTCAGTTGGATCGTTCTGAGAGCATCGAATGAGAAGGAGCTGGGGCACAGTGTCCGCAGCCAGCCTGGCTTCCAGCCTGACCCACTGCCTTCCCCCAGCTGTGACTCCGCTCTGGAGAGTTATGCACTCCTGTGAAGATGTGCTGGTGGCAAGAGGAGAGTGTGTGGTGCCTGGCGTGGGGTGACATGGGGATGGACAGGAAATTTGTGCATAGTTATTATGCAGTGACATGCAAAAAAAAAATCTGCATTTATATAAAAAAAGATGTTACTTTCCTCAGAGTAATTTTCCATAGATTTTAGTGATTGACTTCAGGCTTTGAGGGTTTAACTGCCATGTCAGTTTGCCCACTTTAATTTAGCATGTGGATGACTTATAACAACAAGCTGGTTTTATCACTTGAGACCCTTCCTAATTAATGATAGACGTAAGAGCTATGGAGAAAACACTCTGGGTGAGCACATTCCCTTCCCTTCTCTTTCATCCTGGAGAAGCTCTTAAAACTTGTTAGCTTCATTAAATTATTTGAAAAACTGTTAAATACATAGGCATAACAGCAGCAACAACTGTGCAAAGCTCATGTATCTCTCTGAACTGGAATTATTGCAATCAGGATTGTTCCAGATTCAGAAAAAGAATAAATATCACTATGAAAGGTCTTCATCAGTGTCTTCAGCCTCATCATTCTTTACTGCTGTGATTCAGCTATGAAAGTGTACACACGCTAAGGAGGAAGTCAAATTTTTACAAAAGGAAGAAAGAGGGATCAGAGTTGGCTGGGATCAAACAGGGATACAATCGTTCTGCCACTGGCTGAGCTTACAGTGCTGGGCAACACAACGGACACCTCCCTGTTTCATTTGTTCATCTGTAAACTGTTAAAACAATTCTCACCCCAGCATCCAGGAGAAATCAATCATCAAGACTGAACTAAACCAAATAGCAGTTAAGTTCTTGGATGGAAGACATAATAGAAACACAAATATTTTTACTTGAAGTGTTATACTGCCCTCAGTGTAGACTCTACCGGTGGTGATGTTAAACAATGCAGATTCTCCTTGCCTTCAGGACAGACTGCACTTTCAAGCATTTTTAGAGGATTATATAGCAATAACGTTTTCTTTTTCCTGAGCCTTTTGCGAGGTTGCACTCAGTAACAGGCATTGCAAAACCCCAAAGGTTTTAACTCTGAGATGCAACCCTGATTACTTGCTGGCAGCTGCCTTGCAAGCAGACCTCCAAGCACCTTTATGGTGAGCCACCTCGGGAGACCGCTGCAATGAATGGACCTCACCCTGCCCCTTTACTTGCATACAGCAGCAGTATTGCCAATTCTAAGCATGTGACTCCATGAGAGTCAAGCCTCTAAAGCAGTCATGACTGTGTTTCACAGATCTCTTTGAAGTCTTTAAAGGAAGAATACACTCTCATCGTCCTCATGCTCCACCTCCAGTTTTGGTTATACTTTGAACCCTTCCCCTGAAATCACTTGACCTCGAGTATTCCTTTGGTTTTCTGAATGATTGCAGAAACTCATGTGAAATCCCATAAATCCAGCATCTGGGGCTTTAAGAAATTAAGATCTTCAAGTACTGCAAAGCACAAGTTCATTCTAAAAGCAGGCAACACCACCAAGCTCTCTAGAAAGTAAGCACAAATCACCAAATTAGTTCAATATGGAGACAGCTATGAAACAGCCTGTCCAGACCACCTCTTGAAGATGTATTGCTCCAGCAACTCCACCACATCCTTCCAGGGACTGCCCAAAGAGCCATGGTGTGGCAGCCAGCGTGGGGGCTGAGCCACATCCTTCAGCATAACAGCAGGTAAATCTACAGAAGCTTTTTTAGAAGGGTTTTACCACAGATAAAAAGATTTCTGCAATTCTAGGAATTCTCGTTCCAGTTTCTTTTTTGGAACCAGCTTCCACTTTGTACTGAAAAGGAACTAAAACATTCCAGAGTTTATTTTCAATAAATAATACAGAGAAACAGGTTTAGCATGTAGCTAGAATTTGAGCTGCAAGCTACAATAATGATGGCACTGCCCAGCTTTCCATCAATGCTGTCAAAGGCCTGAAGGCTAAACAGTCAGGGAAACTGAAGCCCAGCCAGAAGTCACCCCACCGCCCAGTGCCCCTACTGGTGCCAGTCTCCTGGTTCCCAGTGCAGTGCCGAAGTCACTTGGCTGCACTGTCTTCCCAGACATAAACTGAAGACCCCACATCTGCCTGTACTAAAGGATGCTTTTATTTCCTGTGCCCCTTCAACTGCACAACTTGCATTAATCCAACAGAATTGTTATTGTGTGTCCCAAGAACAAAGCAAAGAAGTCATGTATGTGATCGCTTGCAATGTCTTGCCAGGCACTTTTGTTCAGAAATTTTCTTCCAAACCCTTAGGTCCGACCATTCTTCAGTGGTGGCCTTGGCATACAGAAATGACAGCATGTCATTTATCTGTGAGCTCTGCGCCCTCCTCAGCTTTGCACGTGCCAAAGTTGCTTGTGGAGCTCCCACTGGTCCTGACGATGCCTATAATTTAGCAAATGTTTATGTGACTCTTGCTTGGAAAAGGATGGAATGAAGTCCAGGCACATCACTCTAAATAGATCTGTGGGTAACAATTTAGCTACACATTGAACTTAGATTTAGTAGCATCGTTATTGCATGTAATGTTTATTTTATTAGGTTTATTTTATTAGTGTGCCCACAGCAGAATGTAAGCCTTGTCTCTGTCAACTCAAAAGGCACCCCACAAGAGGCTCTGACTAGAAAAATATGGTGCACTTCATTTTTTCCTTTGGAAAAGCCAAGCAGATGCTGATGAGTGGATAGTCACAATAAGTGTGTGTTTTGAATACAGCGCTAAGCTCTGAAGCTCAGCTGAGTTAACTTGGTGGGAAGTTGGGTTTAATTTGATCCTGTCTCTGAGTGTTCATAAAATGATGCAATTCAGCTTTAACCAGATGAGCAGTATCATCAAAATATATTATTTAAATCCCACCCCCTCAGCCATGTGGCCAAATTGGAAGAAGTGTCACTTAAGTATCTCCTTCCAGGCCAGGAAAAGATCAGTCACACTTTAAATTAAGTGTCTCAAGTAAGGATTTAATTTAGACTTAATAAGACAGCGATTGTACGTTAAATGCCATTGGGTTATTAAAACCATATTCATTGAGGTTTTACAGCTATGTCAGGACAATATGCCATAAATGGAAAAACTGCTAACAAGGCACAGTTATTGATTCTGACAACATGTGCTAGATAGGATGCATTTGCATGTTCAATCAAAATAAGGTAAACATAGAAGTGCCCACAAGTGTGTTTTTGAGTCTCCATGGACCCCTTCACCAAAGAGAGAAACACTGAGAAGCAAGAGTGAAGTTATCCTCACCACCTCCTTAACCATGAGATGTATTTGTTCTACTGTTGGTGAAACTGAGGCACGGTTTCAGGCTTTTCTAAAAAGTTTTTTAGGAGGGCAGAGATTTAAAACTACCCTTATGCTTCTCCTCCTGTGCCTTAACCACAGGACAAACCCAGCAGAGAAAAGACAGCGTGGGTCTGGATAAGGAGTCTGCTGATCCCATCTAGCCAAGGACACAAATGTGCCCAGACATGAGAGAGGACACTAGGACAGAGGACATTTGGTGGGGTCTGCCAGGGCCGTCCTCTGCTGAAGAGGGAGCGTGAGGTCTGGACAGACCCATAGCATCTTTGTGCTCAGGGTAAGTGAAGGACAGTAGGTCCTAGATGCATTAAGAGTTTATGTGTAGGGAGCTGGCAATATCTATGCCTGCACAACGGTGGAATAACATTGTATTTGCATGTATTCATTTACACACAAATACACATATCTCTTTATGAATGTGTATATACAACACATATATAAGAGAACTTTAAGGAAGGCCTTTCCCACCAGAGCAAAACTTGGAAAATAAGAATGTTTATACAAAAAAACATTTCCTTTGCCAACAAGTTTCTGTATTCCCCTTACTGTTATTAGAGACATTTGTGTTTAAATCAGAGCTCCCAGCCCTGCCTCTCCTTCCATCTGAGCCTACACAGATTGCATAATCCTCTGTTTGTGGCATCATCATATGTTGCTATAGAGATAGGGGAAACGTCTGTGATGATGTCAACTCACTCAGCCAGATAACTCCAATGTCAGGATAGAGGAGGAGAGGGTCCGTAAACAGAAGCAAAGCATCATCTCCCTTAGTCAGTAAAGAGGAAAGGTAATATTATTTACAGACCTTTAAAGGTAAACAGATGTCAGCTCCAAACGAGCACAACTTGAAAGCTTTCACTAGTGTGAAAGTCCTCAGCTCTGCTCCCACTTTCAAAGGCTTTACTTCTTCAATTGCTCTTTTATTCAATGGGTGCTATAAATTTGAGAGTAGTTATGCTGTTACTACCATGGGAATGTGGCAACCCGATGAATACTTTTCTGTTCATCTTGTGGCTAGAGATGGGCAAAGAGTGAGAATGCAGATCCACTACTCATAAACTATATATATTGCTCCTATTCAAGACTTCAGACAGGGTTCAGACCTGGCTGCTCTTCTGTTCTGCTAGGGAACACCACCCAAAATCCCAGTGGCAGGGAGCTAACAGGGGTGGGAGGGAGGTGGAGGCATGGCTGTGGTGGGACACTCACTCCTGAGTCCAGACAGAGGCGCCAGAATTGCAGTTTTCCTTAGAAATTAAAATATTTCTGGCTCATGGGGGTGGAGCGCCCTGATTTTCAAAGCTCACCTTCACTATCTGCACTGGACTTCCCCAAGGCTGCACAATGAGGGCATCGCAGACCACAGTTGGGAGCATCCTGACCAAGCTTCCAGGGGAAGGAAGGTCTGGCAAGTTCAGCACCTGAAGGCAAGTCTGGCTCTTGCTCCCATGGTCCGGGCAGACCAGGCATCAGGGAGACCAGCCCAGCACTTTGGGCCAGATCCCACAACCCTCTGGGGGAGGAGATGTAGAGCCTGAGTCACCACCACTTAGGGTGAGCAGGATGGATAGGTGGGTGGCTGTGAAAGCCAAGGGACTGGCTTAGCTATGCCTGAGCCACATCACGTACAGCCACCTGTAGGTAAAATGGTGTGAGGAGGGCTTCAGGCTGGCAAGGGGTGGCTGTCTTCATATTAACCTCCACCAGCCAGATCACAAAATAATTCAAGTCCTCTTCCTGGTATGCGGTTTCAGGACAGCAGCAGCCAACCTGGCAGATCGATAGGGGTGGGTTGGTGACCACCAGCACTAACAGAAACACATGGAGTTGTCACAGACACCCCTGCCCAAAGCAGGTCCCACAACCACCACCTCACTGCTTTGGAATCTCAGGCTACTGCCCTGATGCACAAACTTAGCAGCCACTTTGGTCTGCAAGTACCAAGCCCGGAGAAGCAGCTTGGATCTCACACCTATATTTTATCTCATATTTCTGTCTACATCCAAGCTTTCCTTGTAGCCTTTTGGTTCAGTCAAAAGAGAAGTTTACATGATATTGAAGGAAGCTGATCTGAAAGACATTATATTTTACAATTTCTCTAAATAGGAGAAAGTAGTGGCTTGGTTTCTTTCCGCCCCAGACTGTTTAATTACCGGGGTATTGTGGAATGCCTGCATTGTAATAAAACTCCAATGTGTATCCAGGTACCAGGGGATTTATTAACTTGCACTCAACACTGGCAATCAGCAGCTAGGGTCAGATGTGCCTGGTGATGATGACATCATCATTTTTGGCAGCTCTCTCCAGCGAGTGTTGAGTGAGGTAATGTCCCCAAAATTAAAACTGACAGCAGGATTAATACCGATAGATTCTTTGAGCCTTTTCTTTGTGTTTTAAATTGGTGTTCTATTTCTTCCATCAGGGGTTGCCGAAAGATTGTAGTAACACTCACCCAGCATTTCAGCACGCAACCACCACTGGTGAGAGTGATAAGGGACACCAGAGAGTGTTACTGAGTGAGCAGGTTACTTCAGCATGGTTTTGTCACATGCAGGCACTGACTGACTGTATTTTCTGCTGGAGATAGGCAGGTGTCATGGCATCAGACTGCTTGCCATCCTCGGAGAGGTGCCAAACGTCAGCTCTGGGTGTACAACTGGAAATAACTCTCAGGGATGTGGTTGTCCGCAGTGGAGTGAGATAGTGCCTTTATCCCTACAGATTTATATTGGTTTCAGTCGGAGGAAGGCTGTGTCAGAGTGTGTACTGCTCCAGTTAAGGTACCTCCAGTTATACACCACAACATACCCACTAGTCAGGATCATTAAGCCCAGAAAACCTTGCCCACCACAGTCACGGATATCTTCAGACTCCAAGAAATTTTTTTGGTTTTTAATTTGGGAGCAGTTTGCAGGTGGTTTAGCCTCTCTGGCCCAAAGGTTTTGCTTATTTGTTTTTGAAGTTTTGCAAGGGGAAGGGAAACCCAGGCTGTGGCTGACACCCTGTGATCAAGCTCCTTCAGCCCAAGACCTCAGCAGCCACAAATCAACGCCTTGAGAGTAGAGCATACGCTTCAGCCAAACCCGACCCAGTACAAATGGGCCTGCTGACACCAGGGCACAAGAACCCTATGAAGACTATTTAAACATCTGAACCTGGCCCTCTTTTCATCTCCTGGCATTTCTCTGGTCTGTTTTTCCCCATTCTGCTCCTTCCACCCTCTTCTGTATTCTCCTCCGAGACGGACACAACCAAACAATAAAGCCTGAACGCAAGCCTAAGTTTCAGAGTCAGATTTCTTACCTAAGTTTGCTAAACTGGCCAAAAGCAGACTTGAAAGATTAGCAAAGGCAAGCATCCGTGTTTTTCCTGTTAATCATCTTCTGTCACAGCAGCAAATGTGGGTGGGCTGGGTATTTGTATAGCCTATTGACAAATATAATCCTCTGATGGTTGTTAGGCACTGAAACAAAGAAATAGAAAATACTGAAACTGTTCAGATCTCAAATAGCTTATATTCACATTAAATATTACTTACTACCCCGATAGTCACCTAGCTCAGATAAAATCTGTCTCACCAATGCATTACTCTGCTTGAGCACAAGCTATAGACCTGAGTACTTCCATGCACTTAAAATGCTGTAAAAGCATTTTATTGTATTGTCTTTGTGCGTAGGTGGAAGGTACGGTGCATAGAGAAGTCCCTGAACACTCTCATGAAACAGGCAGACCCTTGTAGGCCCTACAGCCCTTGAGTTGTCCCCACCCCTTGCTCCATATTCAAGAGCAGAGACATACTGTCTCTATATTGCTAAGTCAAAATGAAGACATGGAAATCTGAAATAATGATGGAAGAAATGAGAAAAGTTTTGGTCATTGTTTAATTTGCTAAGGGAACAACTCCACCTAAGATTCCTTCTGCCAACTCTGACAAAGTGGCCAAAGATAAAGACAAATATGTCTCAGAGATGGAGCACAGCTGTTAAACTAACAGGAGGTGGGGGGGGGGGGAAGTACACAATAATTTCATTAGTAGCTGTGCCCTTTCCATGTTTCTTCCTCCAATGCTACTGGTGAGAAACATAGTTTGAGATATCAACTTTTCCTATACAGATGTTGCCCTTAAAAACTCTACTAATAACCTTGTAAAACTCCATTTCTCTAATGATGAAGTGCTTTAGTTAACTAAACCTCACAACATTTCTGAAAGCGTCAAACTAAACAGTGCAGCAACTTCATTGCAAAACACAGCACTTCCAAAATTGTTTGTGGGTTTTGCACAGCCACTCTCCCCCTCCACCCTCTGTGTTCGTTATCAGTTGCAGAAGAACCTCAGGGGAAGATTATGTACAAATTGACAGAGAAAATGCATTAGAGTTATTCCTACTGAAAGGTTTGTTGTGTCTTTTTTCATAAGCAAAAGAAAAAAAATACCCCCTTACCAAAGCTAAAATCTGTTCCAAAAATTATCTTGATTTTGCCCAAGATTTGAACAGAACGGTTTCTGAAGTTCAGGGTGGACTAACTGGTCACTCTCCATGAAAGAAGGGGAGAATGTGCAATCAGTCCAGATCCTGATCTCGAGGTCTGAGTATTATATTGCAAAAATGTTGGAAAGACTACTTTTCATGTCAGTGCAAAAACATCTCAAAATTGCAAAATGTGGTCACCAGACCCAGCTGTAGTTTCATGTCGACTTCTATCATCAGGCAAGTTTGGGTCTGCTTTATATTTCCCTTTCAGGTAGTGGAGCTGATAGTACAAGTAATTACAACAAAAATGCCTCCAGTCAATACCTACTTATAACAACCCCTTCCAGTGGCTGTGTACACGTAGAACGGCATGGGTATGTTTGAATCTACTTAATTAAGAAATAAACATGAAATATGCTACTAATGTTCTGCTATACTCCCCATCTTTTTGCTTTGAACTCTGAGTAGGAGAATCAACCGGAGTTTCACCCGTGATGAGACCCTTTAACCAAGGTTACTGCACAGTGTTTCGGGCACTGCCTCACTGCATGGTGCTGGTCCTGAGGACTCCAGAGCGGTTTGCAGTAGGCAGATGAGCCCCTGTTTTTTTGTATTTGGTTCATGTAGGCTCTGATTCAACAGATTAATTAAAAGACAATGTGACATTAGGGGAAAGAGGACATCGCATTCACTTCCATGTTTGCCAAGAATCCAGACCCTCTCCACCAATCTTTAGCCCCTGCATGCAGTTTGACTGCTAGATTTAAAACCACACCAAGATTGAGCTCTTCCAGGATACGGAAGCTGATACAGAGCTACTTACAGAAATATGTATATTGGCAGCCAGGATTCATACAACCTACCTGGGAAGATAAAAAAGCAATACCTATCTTCACACTGGGTACCAGCTTCACTCTTATTGACATTGTGGATTCTGTGGTGGTTTCCTTCACTCCAAAACCCACTAATTTAATGTACAGTACAGTGATTCTGTGTGGGGGGAAAGAGAAATTCTTTCTTCCTTCCTGTTGGAAAACTCTTTGGCAGTAACGCTTGGATTGTTTTCTTTGTAAATTATATTCATGCTGTTTTCAAGATGTTTTCCTGACTTTGTTGAAATTTGACCAATTTAACGAGTAATGTAGAACTTGTTTCCATGTTAAAAAACTCTCGGAGCTGCTTGGGAATAATTATTAAAACTTCCATGTGTGCAGCAAAGCCAGTCACTTTTGCAAATAGCAAAAAACAATGAAGTCGGTAACAGAAGGACTTTGCTCTAACAATAGGCAAAGTAGCGCAAAACCGAAGGCCACCAACCTTTGGGGACCAGGGGCCGCGCTGGCTCTGGGCCAGGGGCGTAACACTCGCACCTGGCTTTCGTGCCAAAATCCATCTGAAAAAAGTTTTAATCACAGATAAGGGGCCAATACAAAGCCCTGAAATCAATGGACAGGCTCATATGGAGTCCAAAAGAAGGCAAATCAAGCTCCAAAGTCCTGATCTTTCACACAGCAGTTACGCATGCACCTAACTCCTTCAGCTCCCCTTGAACCAGTGCTTTGGGGAATTAAAGGGGCTGTGGTTTGCTGCAAGCCCTACCTGGGGCAGGTATATATGACAGGTAGAGCAGCTGCACAGTCTCTGTAGGACCCACACGACAGCTGCGCCTGGCCCAGAAAGCCCATATGCATCTGCCTAAACACTTCTGGTTTTGCTAAGTAAGGATGGGTGGTAAACCCAAGTGCGCACTGAAGGGTTTGATAGACTTGGTGCCCGCAGTCACACACACCTCCATG
>Ga0065711_1009484_pt1 | contig 14759 bp, 9 predicted proteins | sample Hoacrofraction12_FD_59098 | JGI IMG/M metagenome (GOLD analysis project Ga0065711, IMG submission 59098) | Hoatzin crop microbial communities from Cojedes, Venezuela - Epithelial fraction 12 v2 (version 2) | ecosystem: Host-associated > Birds > Digestive system > Esophagus > Crop | place... | reverse complement strand
AGGTGGGAGGGAGGCTAGGCAGAGCTGTGACTTGGAGGGATAGTTTAGTATGACAACTGCAACACAGTGGTCCTTTGAGTCCGGAGACTGCGATCACTCCCACTTGGAGTCTGTAAACTTCATTGACATGAGCCCAAATACAAGGACTGAAACCACAGGGGAGCACCTACTAGTTCTAGGTTTGCTGCTTGGCATACATTTGGCCTGAGACAGGCAAGTAACAACCAGCAACTTGCTCAATTGCTATGCAGAGCCCAGATCCCACTCAAGAGTGACAATGTACCTTCATAACAATTCAATTCAGCCCATAAGACAGAGCTCTAAATAGACTTGACACTATTATTGCATGGAGGTGAATGTCTCTCTCTTATTTATTAACCTGGCTGAATTTCCTAAATTTGATCTTATAACTATCATGAAAAGCAGCCTCTTGTTATGACTCACTGCAGATTATTAGGTACTCTGTAGACATATTACAGGGCAATCCATACAGTGCTGCCTGTAGCACTGAGCTATTGCCAAGCAGGGTGACATAAAGCATGCTGTACATCCTGGATACAAACCTATGGCTTGCCATAATCTCCAATTTAGCATGGCTCGGGAGAGCTGCTTTTTCTTCCAGTGAAAATCAGTCTCATCAAGTGAAAGAGCTATTAAAAAAGATTCCATTCCAATGAGTAATGACTAATTAAAAGCATTACAACAATGGTGTAATTCCAATTGCTAAGCATTGAAGTAATTTTATGCTCTGTGACAACTATTGTGTGAGAACTGTAATTCCACATCTAAAGGAAATAAATGATTATATTTTAGAAGGGCAGAAATCTTCCCCAGATGAAATGGCACCGGCCTTTAAGTAGCAATACAAATCAGATTCCACTAGAGAGAACAGGGAGGGGCAAAACAGAGTAGAGATTAAATGGAGCCCTGGTATATAGAAGTGCACAAAATCACAAAAGATGCAGCAGTTGGCAGTAGTGTTGGAAACATATAAACCTTTGCAAAGATTTAGCTCTGACCAAAAGCAGAAAGAAGCATGCGCAAACACTCTTCTGTGAGTGGGTAGCAAAATGTTAACCTGAGCAATTATATCAGCCTTTCCTCATTTAGTTCTTTGAGGTCCTTTCCTACCTCTCTGCAGAAACACATAGTGGGTTAAAGCAGATTTTAACAACACTGAAAACCCTGTCAGTGCATACCACTCAAGAAAGTTGCTGGGTCTGACAGGCAGAAGGAATTTCCTGTGTGATTTTCCATCATGATTCAGAATAGCAAATTTCATCAGGTAATTTCTCTCCTCTCCCACCCTGCTGAAGCATGGTGCTGCCAGCCTAGTGAATACATCTCACTGAAAAAACACTCAGACTTGATTTAAAATTTTCAAGTGATGGAGTATCTTCTTTGTTCCCTGTTAAATTGTGCAGATGATTAGTTAACATGACTGTTAAAAAAAAATCAAGTCCTGTTACAAGAGTGAATTTGTCTGGATTCCACTGCTGATCTCCAGTTTTTGCTCTGCCTTTTCCAGGATATCTTAGAACGCTCTCAAGTAGGAGAGATATCAACCTCTCTTTTCTCTGTCTGTGGCCCAGATTCTTCGGTACTTGCTATGTGACCTAGCATTCAGAAGTACCAAAACCACACAAACTCTTAAGGGGGTTTAGCTTGTCTAGCAGTTCAGACCAGTCTAAAGAGCAGACTCCTTTGGAACCAAACTTGTGATTTTATGTAATAAAAAAAAGAAAATAGTATATCAAGTTTATTTAACTGGATTTTATTTTTTCCTGTGAAATTCTTATTGAACTGTTTCTTTCCCAATTGAACTTCCCCTCATGCTTGTATTTCTGCTCTGGGATTTCTCTGCTGTTCCAGCTAAGAATATCAGTTGTTCCAACTAAGAATGTAAATTCTTTTGTCAATTCTTTTAAAACTCTTGAAAGCAAATTTCCAAAGTATGGAGAGTGAAGCAAGGATGAAGCATTAGGGTTTGGCTCTTCTGTTACTGGGTGTCCCAGAAATACCATCTATAACCTTGTATTGATCATATAATCCCTCTGTCTCCTCTGGTGTATGAAGACAACCATTCTTCACTACCTTCTAAAGTTGTTATGAAAACATTTCTATAATTAACCCAGAGCTATATATTAATGAGGCTTATAAGAGAATTTAATCAGAGATACTTTAAGATCTATTTCAGATTCAAACCAACAAGGAGTTATTATTGTATACACTGCAGTATGTAAAAACCCTTTAAACAGTGATTAGATAATTCTGATGAAAATGGAAGAACTATTGGCTGTACATTCAGTTTCACTGGCAAGTCTTGAAGAGTGATTTTACTCCTTGCAACGAATTAGCAGTGGAAAGCAACTAGAGAGCTACAAATTAATGTAGCTCAGATGCAGCAGAACAGCATGTCTAAGGGCACCCTGAAGCCTTGTGTCTTGTTCTGATCTAGGCTGAACAAGCCCATGAATTTGGGTTTTCCCCTACCCTGACCTAAAATTCTCTCCCAAATCCTGGACACTTTTATGTCCAAACTGAAATGAATATCTTGGCACAAAGTTTTAGCTTCAGTGGCTTTGCACACTTCAACAGCTAGAAAAATGTTTCTAATGGAATTTCCCAACTAGCTGTATCCACAGACATTCAACTCAGACAGAAGCTCTGATCAAAAACAATCTAAAGGGACTTAAAAATTATACAAAACCAAGTTTCTACTGCTCTAAATGTAACTAACAGGAAAAGGAGAAAAATCTACTTCTGAATGTTTTTTTTTAGCAATATTCATATTTTATCAGGCTCTTACTGTATTGTAAGAGGATTCTCATGCTATCAGAATCGAATAATTCACATCCTTGTTCAACACAAGTAGTGAAGAGTACTGTCTATAAATCCCTTTGGATTACCACATGGCTTTGAGCATGCAATAAATCTTTTCCTCTATCCCATCACCTCCTAATCTGCTAAAAGTCTTCCAAAAGATCAGAACCATTAAGATGTCATTTTATAATGGAGGAATTACAGCCTAATTTAACAAACCTTGTCCTGAGGTCTATAAACTAGAACTAAAAAGTGAAAAAGAAATCCTGTGCTGAATTCAGTCACTGCTCAGGGTTCGTTGCCATGAGAGCCCTTGCATTGGCTGACTAGCTGCCAGCCTTGCAAACTGCCTGCTTTTCCTTGCCAGGTTTGAGCTGTTCTGTTTTAATGACTGTTGTTCCTTATCTTATTGCTGCCTTTTTTTTTTTCTTTGGTCCCACAAGAGAGCCAAAATGTAGAACTGCCTTGTAAATTAATTTCTATTAAAAAATAATAATCCCCTGTGTAGGTTCGTTTTGTCCTTTCTCCACTTGTTTCAACATCCAAAACTTGTACACAAAGGTTTGCAATTCTAAAAATGGCTGTTCAACCATCAGCAAGCAACCTTCCAGCTTATGAATTCATAAATCTGACCTTTCTTATAATGTTCTGTCACTTGAGCAAAAGAAGGTACCTCAGTTCACATAAATGTATTTGTATGACATACAGTGCTGGCTGAGCTCCGGATACATTTAATGTATGTAGCACTTCTTACAAATAACTAGCTGGACTCATATGTGCCTGCACATCTTACAATTTTTGCAGAGTCTTTACCTCTGTCCACCTTTCTTTTTCATTAGAGTTATTTGACTGGATGGGAGTGTGATTAGGATGAAGCTGTTAGTGACTAGGAAGGGGGCTAGCAAGTCCCTGAGGAGCTTGAAAGACCAGATTGCTCCAATATCCCTTTCCCACACAAAATGTTTTCTTATACACTGGCATGTACAGTCTGGCATTTTGTCAGGTTTCCACAGAAATTATGAAAATTGGACCAGCAATAGCTGCTGATGAAGTCTGATTTCTTGCCATTTACAGATCCCTTTGTCTAAGGTGGCAAAACAATAAAGATTGTCCTTTTCTTCCCTGTCTCTGTCCTCCTGTTCGGCACCACCCTTATCCTTCAAGAGACTGAAAGAAATACGTGCACATGTAAGAGGACTTTCTGCTTGAGCAAAATCAAACGAAAACCTTTGATGACTTCATGAAGGACAGGCTCATGGCTGTGGTACTGCTCACCAAATCAGAGGGTGACTCTGATCAGCTCTCAGCATCAGCGACATGGAGGAGGCAGTTTCATATGTCTTCTTACAATAGTAGCTTTTTTCTCCTAATTATGAATATTGATTACTTGAAGCCTGCATAACTATATGGTATGGTAGGGGTCATATATTATTAGCCCCTTCCCAGATTTGAGCTACTGTGTTTGGCTGACCTCCTGTGAGACAACAGGGAGTTATTACATGAGCCAATGACACACGGCACAGCAAGTCTCTTGTTAATCCCTTCTAAGTTTCCCAGCCATAAATTCCACTGAATAACCTCTTTGTTACAGTATAATCTTTCCTTAAATTTAGAATAAAAAGTTCTGTGAGAAAAGGCAGAAAATGAAAGCACAGCGTCAGCCTAAAAGTGCAAGTGCCTGCGTTCCTGCAGTCTCATTTTTCCTCAGGTTTCTCCTGTTCAGGTCCTGAATGAAGCCTTACGCTACTTTCTACCCACTTTAAGGAAGGAAACTAGGGAACATGACTTAGAGAAATAGCTGAGGTGTTGAGGATCCTTGGAATAATTCCTCTCTGTCATACTGTTTTTTCTGTGGTTTTGCGATGTGTCAAAACCTTGCATAAAAGCATGGGTCAAAGACTGGGTTTAGTCTCAGTGATGCCATCTCTCGACCTTGCTGATGCTAGGGCACCTGTAGCCTGGTGACATACCTTTCCTGCAGTGATTTTCACTGTAGGATGCTGAATCCTTCTATACTGGAGCACAAATAACTGGTATGCCCAGTACAGGCCATACAAAGGAAGAGCAAATCATCACAGGATACACTGTGTGAAGCCAAACAAGGGAATGCAAATCAGAATCAGGTTTTGGGCTTGGGAAGCAATGACATGGTCAAATGTATGCGAGGGGGCAGTGAGAAGTATAAAGGGAGGGCATGATAAGTAGCTTTATCTTCATGCTTGGAACAAACTGCTAATAGCCACAGGAAGCTGGAGCCACCTTCTCTGCTGTGATCAGCATGGGGGCTTGGTGGCATTAATGAAAGTCTTATCCATACAGCATGACTAGGTGGTATTTTGAATTTGTTGTGTGCTATCTACATCCTCTTGATTCCATCATTTCCCTTCTTCTCGCTGGAGCTGTCATCAGGAATTGTTAATGCACATGAGAGTTAATGCACATTATTAGATTTACTATTTTCTGACAGGGACTTTAATTGAAGTTTATGGATCTAGTCACCATATTTTCCTACCCTGTGGCTCCCACTTCTCTGAGTTCATGCTGCTATTGTTGGTGTCTAGGCAATTAATAAGAAATACCATGTATATTATTTATTCAGTATTCAGTACTGTCAGTGCAGTTGTCTGGCACTACTTGATGAAAGGCCAGTTACATGAGGTAAAAGTACATTTTTTCATGCAGCAAAACGCTTATAACCATATATATATATATATATATACACACATCTCAAAAATTGTAAAATACCTATTGCCAACAAGAGGTGGTTTAATGCAATTCCATTACAGAAGTCCCACTACAGAGTAGGGTTATTTTGCCCAGTGTCTGGAGTCATGTTTATGAGCTTAATTCTTGGGAACAATTTCCACCTTCCCTATAGGCATACATGCAGTTCAAATCTGTTTTCCGCCACTAGTTATCCTCAGTAACAGGCTTCAAACCCTTTCAACCACTGTGTTCAAACAGGACTCATTCTTGTGACACAGTCATTAGCGTGGCTTTATGCACTTAACTTTAACCATAGGAGTAGTTTTATTGCCTTCAAAAAGCACTTCTATATTTTCTCTATTTCTGCAAATATCTTATAAATTTTAAAAATCTATTAAAGGGCAGATACTACTTTGATTCTTCTCCTTCAAAACACTTATGTGTATCTGCCCTTCCCTCACTACCACCCTTAGTGCAAGATATGCACTCTTGTATTAGGTGGGCAAGTCTAACTGAATAACTTCTGCAAAGATGTTTTAACTTGAGGTACCCGCTATCTCTCACACTTCCTTCCTGCATCTCAGTGTCTGAGTGATTCTTGTGCATTGTACTAGACTGGAAAAAAATTTAAGACTAACTACAAAATAACAAAGACACATTCAAACAAAAGCTGAAATGGGCTAAGCCAAATGCAATGAAAATTTAGCATTTGCATTTGATTTCTTGATTTGTTAGCAAACACTGAACATAACTCCTCTTCAGCAGTGACATACTGCCTTTCACTGGAGAGCTGCCCACTTGAGTTCTTGGGTTGCCTCTGTCCATGTTCCTCAGCAAAATGCAAGTGAAGCATGTTAGATTAGCCATGTCTGAAGGTTATTTACACTATCCTGCATGACTTTAAGCACCACTATTTTAAAAGGGTTCATACAGTCAGTCCTTCTCAGGATTTATAAACCAATCATCAGCAGAAGTTGACGAGAGCAAAGCTACTCATATGAAGGCAGAGTTAAAAGTAACCAAATATACAGAGTAACTGGGTGAAATATTGTGTCTTGTAATGTACAAAGGGCAAATCTAGATGGCCTTAGATATCACTTCTAAATCCATCCTATAAACCATGCACTATTTGCTACCTATGGAAAGATCCTACCAGAGTAGTGAGAAAAGCAGGTTTACTGCTTTGTGTAGGAGAAAGCCGAAAATAGGCCACAGTTGCAGGGTATCTTGAGGCCTGGTGGGAATTGCAGAGCATGGAACTCATCCTTACTGGTCTGCAAGGACATGACATGCCTCCCAGGACAAGTTGCCAGCTGTTGCACATTTCAGCAATAGTGCAATAGTCCCTAGGCAGCCAACTCATAGTACGTATTAGTGCACTATGAGGATGGCTGGCAACTGTATGCAAGTAACAGTCTTTAAATTGGGATTGGAAGGAAATAAATGTTCCATTTTCTTCTCTGTATTACAAAACTCACTCAGGTACTTTTGTAAAAGTTCCTGGAAGTCACCTATTATCTCTTCATTTTCAAACTGGGCTCTAGGTCTTGAGAAACCTGATTCTCCTTCTACCCCTTAGATTTCAGCCTGGCCAGGAGTATCATGAGGAAAGACCATGGTCCCAGCTCAACTGTCCAGTACAGAAATCAGCAAACTTTGATCAAGTTAAAAAATCTGACTTTAAACATTGAAAGAAACTGACTTTCCACAACATCTAGAAGAGGTTCAGCGTTGGCCTGCATCTGAACTAGAGGCCTTGGGTTAGTTCTTACTGAGAATGGTCTGACTTCTCCTGTTACAAATGATAACCTCACTGCTTCACTGGAAAATCTTTAAATTGCTAGGCAAACCCTTTTGTTTTGCTCTTGCTCAACAGAAGACAGGAGCAGTGCAGCATAAGATGTCACACGAACTCCTTGCTCCTGCAGTAAAAATAGCATCGTAAGAGATGATGGCAATGCTGAACTCTTCTTTCAGATATGTCAGAAAGGGATGGCAAAGGCAATATTCCTCCCTCATTACACCTCATCAGGTCACACAGAACTTAGCTTGCAGGCTCTTTCTGACAACAGCAAACCAGCTCCAGATCAGCAATCTGGATCTTGAATGTGAGGATATCTGTCACGCTGTGAGGGAGGTAGGTAACCCAAGAGCGCTGGAGTCTTCCTGCTTGACTGCGATGCTGGGACATTTCTTTCCACAGTATTCCTTGTTCTTTTTCTGACTTCTGAAGTTTAATGATTTCTGCTTTGCTATTGGTGGATTTTTGGTTTGCTTTTTTCTCTCTGAGTCAAAAACATTTGAGACCTGAAAAAATCTGCATTCTGATGGCATTTTCTTCTCCTTTTGGTGACACTGACTATAAGAAGAAATGAAAGCCAAACTATTCATCCCTGTGAAGAGTTTTCAAGTGAGGATATTACATGGCAGGAGTGCCAGCAGGCTGTGCATGAGGTAACATTCAACAGCCAGATCTGGAACAAACAGGGCTTCCAGGGGAAGGAGTTCAACTTGTGCTTTCTCACAGGACGGAGGACGGGAAAGTTTGAGTTTGGGACAGACAGGAGATAGGGAGTGGGTGTTCACAGGTCAGGAATTCCTCTAATCTTCAGCTTTCTCTGACATAGCCTTTCCCTGGCCTGGACCAAAGAGCAGGATCCCTGGAAGCTTTGGCTTCCTGTGGGTGCTACTCTCTGCTTCTGCAGAACACAACACCCGTAGACTATGCCCCTATAAAATGTCTGCCTGCTTTCCTCTGCCTCACTCAAGGTCCAAAGAAAGGAGTAAAGCCAAGAGTGATTATTGCCAGCAAAAAAAGAAAGACAAGGGATTGAGCCACTCCTAAAACTATTACTTCTCCGTGTATAACGTTACAGTTATGACAGACACCATTTTGCTCAGTGTGTAGCGAAAATTCACGGGAGTCAACATCCACATCACAGCTTACCAGCAAGGTTTAAACAAATGCATCTAAAAAATAAAGACAAGAGCTTGTAATACGCTTCTTAGCAGTGTGAAGAGTAGAGTCTGATCCTGTTTTCACAGCAGGAATTTGTTCAGGGTTTTGTTAATTATTGTCAGGAGCTACCAGATTTCTCTTCCAGAGAAATAGCAAAAGAAATGTCACAGCTGGGGAGTCACACTGAGAGTTCGACGAGGCTCCTTTCACAACTCCAGTCTTGAAAAAGTACATTTACCGTAATGAATGTAGAATGGCTGAGAACAGATCAGATGGCAAGAGGTAACAAAATCAGATTTTCTTTTCCTGTGGAAAAAGTTTTAGATCTATAAGTTTGCTTTTCATTAGTATTTGAGCAGCTTCCTAAAATACAGAGTATTAGCCCTTCCTTGCCCCGCCAGCTGTAATGAGGAATTCAGTGTGCGAGAAATGTATGCAGAAATCTATCTAGGACTGGGTATGGGGCATATATGAGGGAAGTCACAAGAAGAATGAATATAAGAAAATCTTCCCAAACATGGAGTTTTCAAATATTTCCTCCAATTTTGATTTTTATGTGAAGTTGTTTTTGCTCATGACTTGTAGAAAATGACTGCAAAAATTGTCAATTTTCTGGAAAAAATTCTCTTCCCCTTAAAAATTCCTTCCCCAGATTACCTTTTTTTTTTAGTTTAAAAAGTTTAATGAAAACAAAATTGGTTCTTGGGTATATCTAGCAGAAGGAAACCTAAAAAGACTAGACAAGGTTGATCCATCTCCTCACCTTCCTAGCAGCTTAGTTTACTTGAAATGAGCCAGCTCATGGGAGAAGTTTGTAAACACAGTTTAGTTAGTCACCTTACAAAGGTCCTTCAAATCACGGAATAAAATTTTCTAGTAACCATCCAGGTCTCTGTCTTTTCAACCAGCAAGCAACTTCCTTCTTCCATGAGGATGTGGAGTTGGATCTAGAGGCTAAGTCTCTGAGAGGGAAGAGATCAGACACACCCTTATCCTAAGCTTCCAGCCTCATGTTAGGTCATAACTAAAACAATATAACTTGGAGTAGATGACCCACAGAGGTCCCTTCCAACCCCTAACATTCTGTGATTCTGTGATAACAGTGAGCCAGTTTAAATTGCCCCGCAGGTGGCATGTTGCCTGTAGAGCATCTTTCTGTTGCAAAGGCTTAGCAGAACTGTCAAAAGGGCCTATTTTGTTGTATTCTGTACAATCTAATATATAACACTGTTCAAGTTCTGCTAAAATAGCTTTACTGGAAGCATCATAGTAATGATAAAGAGCAGCAACATTGGCTAAAAAATTGTGGGGCAATTCTGGAAATATTTCTGTAGCAAAGGGTTGAGGTGCTCTCCTTGCTCTGACCTGTTCCATAAGTATCTAGAGCACCCACTAAAAATAAGTCTCAAATAGGAGAGTGCTGCATATGCCTGAAAGGCTTTGTCCTACAGATCTCTAAACAGACTGGATAATAAAAAAGGACTTCTAAGCTTGTCTAACAGATATCTGAAGGAGAAGCAATGTCTTGGCTGTACCACCCAGCAGGAGCCCGCAGGTTTTATCATAGAATCATAATATCATCGGTTGGAAAAGACCTTTAAGATCATAAAGTCCAACTACCCACCCAACAACACCATTCCTACTAAACCATATCCTGAACTGCCACATCTATACATTTTTTAAACACCTCTAGGGATGGTGACTCCATCACCTCCTTGGGCAGCCTGTTCCAATGTCTGACCACTCTTTCCGTGAACAAATTTTTCCTAATATCTGATCTAAACCTCCCCCGACACAACTTGAGGCCATTGCCTCTCATCCTATCCCTAGTGAGCTGGGAGAAGAGACCAACACCTGCCTCACTACAACCTCCTTTCAGGTAGATGTAGAAAGCAACAAGGTCCCCCCTCAGCCTCCTCTTCTCCTGACTAAACAGCTCCAGTTCCTTCAGCCGCTCCTTATAAGACTTGTTCTCTAAACCCCTCACCAGCCTCGTTGCCCTTCTCTGGACACGCTCCAGCAACTCGATGTCTTTCTTGTAGTGAGGGGCCGAAAACCGAACACAGTACTCCAGGTGCTGCCTCACCAGTGCCAAGTACAGGGGCACGATCACCTCCCTACACCTGTTGGCCACACTATTCCTGATACAAGCCAGGATGCTGTTGGCCTTCTTGGCCACCTGGGCACACTGCTGGCTCATGTTCAGCCAGCTGTCGACCAACACCCCCAGGTCCTTTTCCTCCGTGCAGCTTTCCAGCCACTCCTCCCCAAACCTGTAGCACTGCATGGGGTTGTTGTGACCGAAGTGCAGGACCCAGCATTTGGCCTTGATGAACCTTGTACACTTGGCCTTGGCCCATCGATCCAGTCTGTCCAGTTTTGAAGTGAACCTAGCCTGCTTCTGAGTCACTGTGACCACAGGATGACACTGTGCATTTGATCTCAGGGCTGAACTCTTTTGGATAAACTGACACATGATGTTTTGCATTTACTCAGGCTGCTGTCCCATTTCATAGAATCATAGAATCACAGAATGATTTGGGTTGGAAGGGACCTTAGCGACCATTCATTTCCAACCCCTCTGCCATGGGCAGGGACACCTTTCACCAGACCAGGTTGCTCAAAGCCCCATCCAACCTGGCCTTGAATTCTTCCAAGGAGGGGGCAGACACAGCTTCTCTGGGCAACCTGTTCCAGTGCCTCACCACCATCATAATATTCATTCTATCTAATCTAAATCTACCCTCTTTTAGTTTAAAGCCATTATCCCTTTTCCTATAACCATATGCCCTTGTACAAAGTCACTCTCCAGCTTTCTTGCAGGTCCCCTTCAGGTACTGGAAGGCTCCTATAAGGTCTTCTTGAATGATCTTTAGGCCATCTAGGAAGCCCAGACTATGGAGATTTCTTTCACCAGTGGCCAGTAAATGAAAAGATGCTGTACATCCAAGACCTTACATTTGTTGCTGAATTCTCCTTAGTATGTTGGTGGTTCATTTTACCCTGGACCTAAGAAGTAAGGTGAATAACTTGTTAGCTTTGTTATGATTAGATGATGTTATTTAATCGTGATCCCACCAGGTCTTCCATACCCTGTTTTAGATTTGGGAGGCTCACAGAGAACAATCAATATCATCCCTCAGAAAAGACAGACGAATCCAGCTGATCTCTGTATCTCAAGAATTCAGGGAGACCTTGGAGAAGTTCTGAATTCCTTATCTTTTCTTCAAGCTTTCTTCTTTTACTATTTTTTTTTCCAACCTTCCCATTCTTCTGCTGTTCCAGATAAGAGGTTCTGTTATCATTTGTGTGCTGGGCTTCCAGTCACTGAGCTGAGACCAAATGGTGTTCTTCCCCATCTGTCAAGAACTGAGATAACATGTGACTAAATGATTTCTTTTCTTTATAAATAGAGCAGTTAAAAGACATCCAGAATGATGTTATTATGAAAACTAGTGGGAATCAGAATGACCATCTGTTTGAAACTGGCAATGATGAGTTTTGTGCGGGACTAGATCCAACCCTAGATGTACAGAGGCTGCTGTACAATGATATTCTATTTGTACATGTACAGTGCTGAGGAAGAGCATGTTCACACATGATGATGATGGAAGTCCCGTGACAAATTGCTTTTATTATGCTGCATTTGCCTCTTGCAAGGAGTGTCTTGCATTGTAACCACTTTTTCATTGCACCTCTACCCTTCCAGAGATTAAAGCTGTTATTAGTGTTTAGGGTCAAGCACCATTCCTACAGTCGATATATGAGTGTTCTTACTTCATTATACTACCAAATAAATGGAATTCCCTAAACTGTAACAGCTAAAACCGGTAACTGCAAATATTCCCATAATCCCCATTTAAAACACCCCAAGTGACCTGTTGTTGCCATTGCTCATAAAAGGAAACTAATATGGAAATGTCTTTGTCCTACCCTCTGCTCAGACACCAGGAAGACTCTTTCATGCCTGGCTCAGTGCCATTTGCTGAGATAATTTGTTTGGCTGTCTCTGGCATTGGTCAATGGTCATACCTATTGATGGATATCCTGAGTGCATTCTTTTCAGCTGTCTGGATCAAATGTTCAGAAGAAGAGAACTAGAAAGAAGCACTTCCTACTCTCTTCAGGCCATTTTGTAAGATTTATGTACTTAGCCTAATAGTACGAGAGTAGGATGTGACTTTGGACCTCCTAAGAGAAAGGCAAACTTCAGCATCATCTTTTCCTATATAATCCACATTATAGAAGTATCTACAGGAAGGCAAGTGCAGGAGTGCCATTTTCTTTTAAGGAATACAGGGGGTCTGATAGACTATGTCTATCTAACTCCACCCTGCTGTCATTAAATTAATTTTGAGAAGAGCAATAACTACAGTGGGATGTCAACCATTTCAAACTCCTCTTAACATGGAGCTGTAATCATGTCACTCCCATACTGCAACACTTTCAGAAGACAAGTTACACTATATCATGATAGTTAGAGTCCAGGCGGTGAAACCTCTCTCTTGGAAAGAATTTAATGTAAGGCAGGTCCACTATGACTCTTATGGGGCTTTCAGATGTCCTAGATTGCCTTTCCCTAATTGGAAACTGTAATAAATGTGTTAGTACAGTTCAGCTAATCAAAATATTACCCTCTGAGAAGTCTGACAATATGTTAATTTTTTTGTGTGGATTAAGTTTAAAAAAAAAGAAAAAAAACCACCCACTATTCCTTAGGAAAAACTCTGACTTCTAGAACTTTTTCCATCAAAACTTATTTTGTCTCAAATTTCCCGGCAGGATCCATTGCTCAAGCTCACGATTCGGACTTTCTCCTAAGCCTTGCTCAGCGGCTGCAAGGTTGTGAATAACTGTGAGTTCCTATTGGAGAAGGTCCTGTTACAAGTTTTACTCTGACACTACTGTATTAGGAAGGTATTTTGTAGCACAATCCTAAGTGGCATAAATCAGTGTAACTCCAGTTGGGATCCTGCTAATGAATTCAGCTGAATCACATGAACTTGGTCCTGCCGTCATACGCTATGCTTCTTCCTTTAAATTATTTGCGGAAAACTGTGTTCACTTGTTTCCTCTTTTGCAGAAACAATAGCATCAACGAAGTGCCTTGACAAGAACATTTCAGTGTATTTATTCTAAATCCTTAGTCTCCTGATAGTACTACAGATGAAAGCAACATGCCCACAGAGCCTGAAGTCATTTGTTGGCATCCTCCTTCTTATGCCTTTTTTCTTGTATTTGAAATCTGGAGTATACTCTGCTCCCAGATATAGAAGAAAAATATGTGCGGAGAGTTTAAACAGCTGGGATAATAGCAATTTAATGTTTATACCCAGTCAAAGCGAACTCTTCATTGCTACATGACTACTTCTTGTAGATCAAGACTTGAGCACAGGGATGGACCAAATGAGAGTCCTGTTAGTGGCCTTCTGTGATTCTAGATTATTTTCTGTTTCCTTTTGTTTTCATATTCCTCCTTTTCTCTCCCTTCCTACCATATTTCTTTCATTTCTTGACACTGTTCTATATAAATTATATTAACTATAAGAGAAATTTAAACATTCTGTGCTGCCCCTGTGTGGTAAATGCTCAAAAAGAAGTGTTACAGAACCCATCCTGAGACTCCCTCAACAGCCAACAGACAGAAACAAGGACTTCCAGAGGGTGACTCATTCCACCCTAAGGTCCTTGTCTAAGACAGAAGGAACAAATTACCTTGTAGAGATTCTTACTGCTCTGACTGGCTCTTTAGGGAGCATAGGTGTGTAATTTCTAGACATCTATGGTTAGATGAGGCAAAGCCTCACCTAAACTTACCCTTTACACTTTCTCTGTAGTTAATGGAGGGGGAAAAGAATATACATCACCTGGCTTAGTTTTAACTGAGTCCTGAGACGGGAAGAAATGCTTTATGGATGTGGTTACCTCTCCTCATTGATTGTAGAAGCCCTAGTCTCTGGTTCAGACTAGATCACAGAATCACAGAATCACAGAATAGTAGGGGTTGGAAGGGACCTCTGTGGGTCATCTAGTCCAACCCTCCTGCCGAAGCAGGGTCACCTGCAGCAGGCTACACAGGACCTTGTCCAGGCGGGTCTTTAATATCTCTAGAGAAGGAGACTCCACAATCTCCCTGGGCAGCCTGTTCCAGTGCACCTTCACCCTCAGAGGGAAGAAGTTCTTCCTCATGTTCAGATGGAACTTCCTGTGCCTCAGTTTGTGCCCATTGCCCCTTGTCCTGTCACTGGGCACCAATAAATAGAGTCCAGCC
>Ga0065711_1043389_pt1 | contig 14761 bp, 10 predicted proteins | sample Hoacrofraction12_FD_59098 | JGI IMG/M metagenome (GOLD analysis project Ga0065711, IMG submission 59098) | Hoatzin crop microbial communities from Cojedes, Venezuela - Epithelial fraction 12 v2 (version 2) | ecosystem: Host-associated > Birds > Digestive system > Esophagus > Crop | place... | reverse complement strand
AGCAGGCCCGGTGCTGTGTACACCTCCCCATGATCAAAGAAGCCAAAATTTGACTGATGGCACCAGTCCCTGAGCCACCTGTTAACCAGGTGAGTTTTCCTGCCCCTTTCAGTGCTGTTCCCTGCCACTGTTCCCCTGATCCCTCAACCAGTCGCCCCAGTGCTCTGAAGTCCCTTTTGATGGCCTTGGGACTTCTCTCTGCTATCTTGTCCCCGCCAACCTGCATTACCAAGAGGGGGTAATAATCAGAAGGCCGCACCAGACCAGGGAGTGTCTTAGCAACGTCCCTAAACCAGGCCCCAGGGAGGCAGCAGACTTCCCTGGGAGATGGGTCCGGTCGGCATATCGTGCCCTCCTGCCATGTTCTACTGCTCACAACACAAATAAAACTCAGTTGGTAAAATTAGGGAAAAAAAAGAAATACTCATTTTTATTTAATTTTCCATCAAAAAAAAAGTTTGATTGGAATATTTCATGGACTATAGCTAAATTAATTAATTAGACAACAAAAAGATATTAAGTTTCATGGAAGAAACCACTCTTTCATGTTTCTTTTGCAATTATTTCCATGTCTAAGTCCTTTTTCCATATTACTTGCACAGCTGGAGTATTAGAACTTGTCACCACATTTCAATTTGGGTTTATTTGGACTGCCTAGGACATTTAGTATACAATGTCAATTTATGACCTTCTGTGATCAGTTCAGTCTTAATGTTATGTATATATTTTTCAATTCAGGTCTTTGAAGTGCTATTATTTAAAAAGGTAATAGAAATTTTTGTAATTTCTATTTTTTTATGCACATCTGCCTTTCAGTTCTGTAACCGTATCCTAACAGTTCTCATTTAATATAAAGTAAATTGTAAAAGCAAAATATGCAGCTAGCAGGATATTGTGTTACTAGAAACAGAGAAGTTGCTCATGTTTTTCAACTTACATTTTGAGGAGGCGTCCACCACAGAAAGCTGTGTTAAATCTGAGGTTATGGTAACCAGAGAACAGAGAGGATTTCAGTCCTGTGTGTTCCATTTGCCTTCTGTGACTATTCACCTTATCTGCCTAAGATACAGGGTTAGAGGTAGTTGAAAAAATGAGAAAGTCCTGACTGAACCCTCACTGCACTTAATTCTAAAAAACAGTTACTACTGAAATCCTAATTCTGCTTCAGTAATTTATATTTTTTTAATTTATATTTTTTAAATTAGGTTGAGTCCTATCTGTAGTCTATACATGCCATTAACCAATACTTCAAACTCAAATACTGAAGTTTTCTGCCTTGATTTATATTATATAGGATGCTAATGTAAACTCACTGAAGAATTGGTACCAAGGTTTCCAGCACTGAAGTGGAAACCCACAAACTCTTTGATTAAGTTTTGGCTTGGTTACCATAGCAAGAAACACTTGTATGTTTAAATGAGGACTTAGAAAGTCTGCTGGAGCCTTTGAAGCAACTCAAAAGCCTGTGACTTTCCCTGAAGGGGAGGGAAGTATAAAAGATAGTAAATGAAAGTTTTGAAAAGAGAACATCCTGTGAAGGGAAGAAATCATAATACGGAATTATTTAAGGAAAGACTATACATTGCATTGAAGTGTCAGGGAAGTAGAATTAATGTTGCCAAGGCCACTTTACTCTGGATATTCTTTTATGTTTCATCACAAAGAGATCCTAATACAATACAGTATGATTGGTTCCTATCTATGTTTACTATGATACCCGTATATATGTGCTTGTGCTCAGAAGCATATTTATACAGAAAGCCTCTAGTTCTGCAAAGAAGTACTTATTCATTTTACTGGAACAGTATTTTGCATCAGTACTTTTCAGATAATGGAAGTACTATCTCCTTTTGAACTTCCTATAAACTTCTCCCTCCTTCCATGCAACCACTAGTCAAGGAACAGCAACATCCAACAGCTCTTTAGTCCTTTCAGAAAGACAGAACAAAAAATTGGCTGTAACTACTAGTGGCAGACTAAAAAGCTCACTCTCTCTCCTCAAGGAACTAAATTGTGTAGGCATTTAAAGGCAGTTAGCTCTGCTAACTAAACATCTGCAGTCACTACTCATTATCCTTCCCTGAGGAACTCAGTTGCTCACAGTTATAAATCACCATAATTCGTTTGTAATATTTTTTTTTATTTCAACTGCATTTCCAAGTCAATTTTATAATTAAGCATTTAAAACATAAAGACTTATACTTTTCTCTTTTCAGCCTTCCAGTCTCTTTTTGACCCTTCCTCTGAACCTTGGGTGCCACAGTCCACAAGGTAAGAAAGATGTCTTGCCTCAATAGAAGGCACTCGATGAGAAGCAATGGCTGCAGAAGCTGTCCTTCACTTTGTAGGAGCTCAAGCTTAAACTGCTTCAGTTCAAGCTTAAGAACCTTAGTGAATGCTTACCACGTAACTTTATCTCAGTGCATTGTAACTTTTCCATTTATTGACACATTACAGAAGAGACTTAAGCCTCTCAAACCTGAAGCACCAAATCCGTTAGCCCAAAGAAAGGGTGCCTAATGGCATTAGTAAATAAGCTAAGCTAACAGGTGTTCTACAGACTCTCGGAAAAGGTAGCACAGTACAACAGACTTGCTGTGTAGCAATACAATGAATGTTAATTGGCATAGTAGGTTTTATAGTTCAGATACATAGATAACAGTACAAGTGACAGACAAACACTACAGAGGATGCATTGCATAACCATATGATATTCTGAAATTCTCTTTCTTGGAATAATAACAATTTAACTCTTCTCAAGTTAAATTTAAAACCACTTAAAAGTGAAATGGCTAGTAAAATGTTAGAAATTATACACTTTTCACTTCAAAAAGCAATATCTTATTGGTTTATTTTAGGGATGGTGACAATCTTTTATGTGATATTTATGCCATTTAATTCTAGATAGGTGTCCATGTCCCTTGTTCTGTCCACGTAAATGCTTTTTAATCAGAAAGAAGTGAAAACCACACTAGTGATTTCTGAACAGTCTATTACTATTAGGTGTCTTGAAACTTAAATAAAACGGTCTTGACTTACACCAGCCAGGAATCTAACCCTAAAACAGAAAACTGCCCCAGACTTTTCCATAACGAAATTCTTCCACTGCACCATGTGAGTCGTTCTCCTGATTTTTTAAAAAAGACTTTTAGTCAGAAAAGATGGAGATCTGCTGTATGAGCTGAAACTGTATCTCTATTCAACTGGCGGAGGAAGAAATATTCTGACAGGACATTTTTTTACTGAGTGATAAGTGGAGTAAAACCTAGCTCCTTGTAACTGTGACTAGACATGAAATGACAGGCAACATGGACAGCTTCCCACAAGATGAAACACTTAAACAGATGGCATGCAAAAACTGAAATTTCCAAGTAGTTTTAAAAGACCGTGTAGACAAAACAGTAATCTAGTACAGAATTAAAAAAATCTGTTATTTGTTTATTTATTTAATGAAGCAAATCTCACTTTTAGAAAGCAATCCTTCACGACCACTTCAGTAGGTCAAGGTTAGGATAATGAAAAAGTGCAAAAAGGATGTAAAAGTCTTCTTATTAAAAACGGAACAACATGAAACAATCCCAAAAAACCCAACTAAACCAACCAAAAAGAAATCCCATTTCCACTATCTTATTGTTTTTCTTTCCTCAGTCATCCCATCCATAACCATAGTCAGACTGACTTTTGATCACATGTCCACGCTGCCTCAGTTTTTCTCCAACAATTATTTCTGGTTCCCTGTTCTACTCAAAGGACAATGTTATTCAGCTCTTGATCATTCTGGAATTTCCTCTTCTGTTAGGTGGCACACCCAGGCCTTAGTGTTCTATACCCACTGAGAAGGAGAATCACATAATTATAGTGCTTACCAAGCCACATGGTCTTGGTGGCTTTTAATATGGAGTTTGAATTTCAACAATATTTTCAGAAATGCACACTGGAACCTCTGAATCTCTCACATTAGTCAAAGGAGCCTATTATTAAAAGAAAAAAAGGAATATAGCAGAATATAGCATATATAACTGAGTTTACAACTTGTTCACACAGTGATGAACAACCAAGTCATTCAATATTCTAACACTGTTAAAGTGATATTGTATTGCTATAATACAGTGGTGAGTTGACCTTGGCTGGCTCTCAGGTGTCCACCAAGCCTCTCTATCACTTTCTCTTCCATCAAGAAGACAGGGAGAAAATACGATGCAAAGTTCATGGGTCAAGATAAGGACGGGGAGATCACTTACCAATTACCATCACTGACAAAACAGACTCCACCTGGGGAAATTAATTTAATTTATTGCCAATGAGTAACAGAGTAGGCTGGTAAGAAATAACAACATATCTAAAAAACACCTTCTCCCCACCCCTCCCTTCTTCCTGGGCTTAAATTCACTGACAACTCCTCTACCTTCTTCCCCCAAGCAGCACAGGGAGATGGGGAAAGGGGGTTGTGGTCAGTTCATGACACCTTGTCTCTGTCACTCCTTCCTCCTCACTATCTTCCCCTGCTCCCGTGTGGGGTCCCACCCATGGAAGACAGTCCTTCATGAACCTCTCCAACAAGGACTACAGTTCTTCGCAAACTGTTCCAGAGTGGCTCCCTTTCACAGGGTGCAGTCCTTCAGGAACAGACTGCTCCAGCATGGGTCCTCCACGGAGCGACGGGTCCTGCCAGAAAACCTGCTCCAGCATGGGCTCCTCTCCATGCGGCAACAGCTGCTGCCAGGAGCTTGTTCCTGAATAGGGTCTCTATGGGCTGCAGCTTCCTTCAGGGCAGATCCACCTGCTCCGGCATGGGGTCCTCCACGGGCTGAAGTGTAGATATCTGCTCCACTGTGGACCTCCATGGGCTGCTGGGGGACAACCTGCCTCACCACGGTCTTCACCACAGGCTTCAGGGGAATCTCTGCTCTGGCACCTGGAGCATCTCCTCCTCCTCCTTCTTCACTGACCTTGGTGTCTGCAGGGCTGATTCTGTCATGTACTTTCAGTCCTCTGTCACAGCTGCTGCTGTGCAGTGGTTTTTACCCTTTCTTAAATATGTTATCACAGAGGCAATGCCACCATTGCTGACTGGCTCAGCTTTGACCAGATGCATCCAGCGGCAGGTCCGTCTTGGAGTTGGATGGCACTGACTCTGTCCCACATGAGGGAAGCTTCTGATGTCTCCTCACAGAAGCCACGCCTGCAACAACCCCTCCCCAAAACCTTGCCACATAAAGGCAATACAAATGAAATACAGTAAATGTATCATATTCCTACTGTAATCAACTTCATTATTAAGAGATTTCAAATCTGCACTAAAATAACTAAGATTTGTCAAAAACTGGAAAAAGATAAGTAATTCTCAGAAAAGCCTTCCTTTTTTTTGTATAAGATTTTTCAAGGTTTTCTGAGGAGTAGCATTTGCATATCATCTCAGCTATACCACAACGAGAATAAAGTCAACATTTTATATCTCATGGATTTATTTGGCTTTCATATAAATGATTTGGCTGCATCACAGGGGTACAGAATTGTACTCAATCAAAGTACATCTAAGTCAGTGGAAAGACACCTACTGATGGCAATTAACTTTTCACGAGAAATTGAGTGAACTCACCAGTTGTAACTTTGCAAAGAGATTAGACTGAAAAAAACAAAAATCATAGAAGTTAAAATTCTTCATTTTTTTCTGCCCAGCTCATTGCTTTAACAGTAATACTGATTAAAAACAATAATTTGAATGTAATGCATTTTAACATTCGGTAATTATTTGAAAAGCAGGTGCTTCAAATAGATAATGTGCACTGAGACCAGCAAAGAAAAACATTTTCTTTCACATATACAGTATAAATTGTCACAATATTCATGTGAAAAGAAAATGTTTTAGTGAGCCATCATTAATGGAAATATTTTGATAACAACAACAATTCTGGGCAAGCAAAGTTAGAAAACCGAACCGTGGAAAAATTTCTAGTCACATCATGTATGTTGATATATTGTTTAGATGGGAAGTGGGTTTGATGATTCAGGCCTTTGGAGTCAATATGGTGACAATCAAATATCCCAAAAGTAAAGTTCTGGTCTATTGCAACTGCCAGGTTGTGCTGTTTCTTTTTCTCATTATTTTTTTCAGAGAACATACTCTGCAATACCTCATGGAATAATTGCTAATGACCAGAAAGTAATTATAGTTCAAACACTAACCTCTAGGGTTTCCATAGTATCCACTGCTATTTATATAAAAAAGAGTTATTCCACCACAGGAAGAGGATAACCTGGCTTTCCAGTGTGTAAGGCAGCATTAGCAAGACTCGCATACCCTGAAATAGACACAGCCAGTAAAGCCATTCAGATAAGCCACCTTATGAATGTTTTCCAACTTCACATCTAAGCAACAATATACCATCAAGCAAAAAAAGTTTTTCTTTTTTAAAATGTCCAGAGAGAAGTTAGTGCATTGAAGAGTGCTTCCTATCTTAGAGTTTGCCTGAAGATGAAGTTCTAGTTTACATGCAAATGGATAGATTTAGGCTACAAGTGGAATTCAGTTTCATGGGACATTTATTAATTTCAAACTTTGCTTTCATTTTGATCCAAAATGAATCATCAAGTATAGTTTTCTACACAGAAGAAGCCTCAAAGTGGCTTTGGATATACATTTTTAAAATAAAAAAAACACTTTGACATTTTCATAATATGCCATTTCTCTTTTAATTTTTGTTTCAAAAAGAAAACTTTAGTGAAAAGGACATATGTCCACGGAAAGTTTTATTTCAGCCTCATCAGGAAAACTTTTCTATCCAGTTCTGAAAATAACAATCTGGCTTTGAAAGAATATTAGCTTAAATACACTGATGTTATTCTGTTTTGCTTTTCATAGTATTTTGTTCTACTGCTACTCAGTAGCCCACTTATCTCTATAAAATATAATGGTACATTGATATATTTGATGTGTTTATTTGCTTAGTGCTACATTCACAATCTCCCAAATAGGTGCATAGAATTCCCAAACAAAAGTTAAATCCTAATTTTATTTTTCCATGGCTTCCCTGGAAACAAGATCAAATATAGCTTTTTCAGTAAAACAGAAAATTTACAGGACTCAGGAGGTGTTAATATATGTGAATCTAAGTGGAAAAACAAAGGAGTCCACAGATCTAGTATAAATTAGTGGTTTGATGAACAACTTATCAAAGTTAATTAAATGAAAATTAACTGCCATTGACATCCATAGGCTTCAGATGAGTTCTGTTAGTCAAGGTGTTTCATACTTCTAAGCAGACAGAACTTGTTTCCTTTTGCTATTTCTTTGAATTTGTACTTTACTAGACTGAAATACTAGACTGTACTGTATTTTGTTGTATCTTGTACAGCTTTGGATTTTATGAGGTCTTTGGGTGCCCAAGGATCAAGGACAAGATTACAGTCGCTGAGCAGCATCTGAGACAGAAGTATTTGGAATTTTGTGCTTTCCAGTAATGAATGTTTTCTACCCAATAAATAGATTTTTCATTCTAATAATGCCAGAATTGTATATTATTACTTTCCAGAAGTTATTTCAGATGTATATATATGCATATATGTGCACATAGAAATTTGCAATGTATATATTTCAAATGCACACACATAATATATCTGTTGTGCTATAAGCAAATTTCCTTATGATAAAAAGAGATTATTTTATTTGTATTTGAACTCCAATCATACAACAATTTTACTTCATGCACTTTGTTATTTTATAGAAGACTTAAGTAGTTTCAAATATCTGTTTTTTCCTTTTGACATATGGTAAATATAATAATTATTTTATTTTATTTTACAAATTGTTATTATATATTACTATATATTATTAAGTTGTTACGTTATGTTATATTATGTTATGTTACATTAAGTTATGTCAATTATACAGTCATAGCCCAATCATCTGCATGTCCCTTAAACTCAACTAAATCATTAGTTTTTTGTTTATTCTTTAGTAGTCTAAGTATAAAATATTCCTTTAAAAAAATAGTATCTGTTAGGTTAATGTATAGAAAATGCAATTTTATCTTTAGTTCCAGGTTTTAAAACCTAAAGACTGCATTTTGTGGGTAATTCATGATAGCCTAAAGAAAGACTTCAGGCGTAGTAATGAAATTTGATTATTGGTTTAAGCCTTCCTTAAAAAAGAATTTTTAGTGCGTCCGCCTTGCATTAGTAAACTATCTCAAAAATTCCATGAAGACTGAATAAAATCAATCACTGTGCTCCTTTTGTCCTCCATCTGTGCTAAGTATATAAAAACTGCAGATTTTGAAAATCAACCGGGCCTACATAATGAGACGTTCTTGACAAAGAACAAGCTTATGATATGTCAAAGCCACTTCAGTGTAGCTGCTTCTCAGGCAGCAGAGACTAGGAGATGCTGATTCAGAAAGCAGATTTTCTTTTAGCTTTGCCTATTACAACAATAGGTCTTGGCCTTACCAATACTCACAAATTTTTTGTCTTAAAACTCCTGTTGTCTGCCTTTAGATTTCCCACCTAGCCTAATAGCAGTGGGGAATATCCACTACTATTCCTGTATTAAGACTGTATAGAAGGACAGTTTAAGATGTTTACTTCCTTCTACTACCTGGAAGGAAAGAATCCTACCTCAGCATCTCTGCTAACAGTCTTGTTGATCTCTTCATTGATCACTACTGCCAATCTAGTAAAATCTATAGCTCAAGCTGAAGGAAAAACCCATGTTCGTGTAAAAAGTTCAGTCTGTGGTAGCCAGGAAGTTTAGGCAATGGAGGATATTTCATATACTAATTAGACAAGAACAATGCTTAGAAGAAAACTATGTGTTGGCTGCCATTTTATTGTTGCTTGTGTTTTTTACATAACCCTTGATGTCACTCTTGCTTTGAGCAGTGTTTTGGAAGCTTCGGAGAAGATGAAGGGAGATAATATAACATGTAATATATTTTGAAACCAATGGCTGTACATTTGTCTTTGGTTTTGCAGAGCCAAGTACAAGGGAAACCACCTGAGACAGTTGTATGTAAAAGTGGTAAAAGCTACATTATAGAAGAAAACTACATTTCCAAAGTCAAACAATGTTATAGTGTGAAATACTTGAAATAAATGTTTCTGCTCCCTCTTGCTTATAACACTGGAATCTTGTGGAAATTCAATAGGGAAAAAAGCTCTCCTGAGACCTAGGCAATTATCTGACATAGAAGATGACTTTTATTTCATCCCCTCTTACATAATTTGCTGCTTGTACAACCACCAGTGTCTTTGCATATCTGTTAGTCTGTGGTCATGCAGTTAAAAGGCACTGCCATAATGCACCCACAAGCAGAAGAGAGCTGTCTGCATCAGTTTTAGAAAGCAGTCGTGGGCACGACATACACAGTGTGCCTGCATCTCACATAGTTTCCTCTCGGACTCCCTATAGTCTGTATGTGAAAAACTGATGCAAGCTGTTGTGGTTGCCCAGGCAGATACTAGACATACTCAGCTATGAGGAGTGCTATGTTTTCTAATGAGTCTTCTCCAGCTGCTTGTGGTTACGCAAACTACAAACACACAACTGGTCTGATCTTGAGCTCAGTCTGGGTGTAATTCTGAGATGAAAAGTATAGTTAGCTAGGGATACTCTGGTCAGGAGTACAATTCTTCCATTTCCAATAGCCCCTTGGTACCCCTTTGGCAATGGAGAGGTCCTAAAAGAAGCAATCTGATCTCTGAAGAGGGACGCAGAGGAGGAGCGAATATCAGGTGAAGGAGGAAGCTGCCGTAAGCAGAAGGAGGGGATGTCATCAGTTAGAAAAGCCACAGCGACCTCTGGAGCAGTCCAAACACTGGAAAATGTAAAAGTGTTTAGTCATCTCCCTGTTCTGACCACAAAAACGTTGTACAAAATTTGACCCCTACTCTGCTGGAAATGTCAACAATCGAACTGCAATATAAGCAAAATAATGCTTACTTGCTTTCTAAAATAGCAAGACGCGGCTGTACTCTGCAAGCCTTGTGAAACACATGCAGTTGAGGAGTGAGGACTACTAAGATTCCTGCCAGTGCCTTGAATCACATCATCTCAGCAGCCAAAGCTTGAATTCTGGGTCCCCAGTAGTTCTCAGTACGTCATGAGAGAATCAACATGCAGCAATAGTTAATTCATTGGGGCAAAACACTTGGACGTTTTAGCAGAGAAGTCCTCACAAATTCCAGTGATACATGTACTAAAAAGTTCATGTATAGCAGTGATGGGTTTTTACAGCTTCATCCAATGGTATCTTTAAACCCTGGACCTCTGACCTATAATAAGGCTCATATCCCCAAGATTAAAACCAAGGAGGAATTATAACTATTTTTCTTCCAAAATTTAATCTTCTGAAAAGAGTACTTTACTGTTCTTCACACACCTGGAATTTCAGCCTGATGCACTGGAAGTGCTAAACAAAGTCAGCTGCAGATGAGACTCCCATATACAATAAATTCCCATCTCAAGAAATGAAACAAGCCTTTTCCAAGTTCCATTTCTGAAATTCATGTGTCCTGTCTCCCAAAATGATTGTTCTAAACACCTCCGTAGGAAATGACATTTCTAAAATCTTACAGAATTGCAGCAATTTCTCCCCCTCATCCCTCCCACCCCAATTTGGGCCAAAATAAATCAATTTCAGGTGTGGAAGGAAAGCTCAAAACTGTCAGATTGAGTAATTCCACCTTTTTAACATCAAAATTACGCATTTAGAAATCACAATTTTTCACAAGCTAGCATTTAGGAAAAATAAACACTATTAAAATACAAAAATCAAATTTTTTTGTCCCTAGTATTTTTTTCTTCCATCTGAATTTTATATTTCATTGAAAAATGCTGGAAATATTTTCACTGTGTCTATTATTCAGAAATACCTAAGCGTATGTTCATGTGTGCGTTGCCAGCCAGGGGATGTTCAGAGAATGTTTCTCACTTAACATGGGTGTATGAATGTTCCTATGACTTCCCTCATTACATTCGTGCTTCAATTTTCCTTTCCACGCAGTTTCAAGTAAGTTTCTGCAGTGTGTGGAAGCCATGCTCTGTGATGAGTTTTCATGTATTGCCTATTCTTCACATAAGTTTGTAAAAAAATAGTACTAGGGAATAGCAATTTTACATCTTAAATGCTGTGTTATTCACCTACAGTAGCATGGTCTTACAACAGTATACACACAGAGCAATTCAAGATTATATGAAATTCTGGGGGTTTTTTAGACCTCTGCAAGCAGTTTTCATCTCCAGAGATTTAAGCAATGATTTTCATTTATTTTAATAAAGCTACTTTCTCGACAAGTAAGTTGACAGAACAAGCATGTGGAAGCATGCAGTTGTGTGTGTGTGAGTATACAACGCTGATTAACACACCAGCTATCTGCAGAGCATGCTTTGGGTACAGTGTCTCATAATCCACTGCCCTCCACCAGTGGGAAAAATTCTTGAAACTAAGGAAGATACATGCATTTAAAAAAGACATTCACCACGCATTCATAAGAATAAGAAAGATATATATTTGCCAAGGTTTACTAATGACTGTGGCTTTTATCGAGAGGTTGGTATCAGCTAGATAAATCATCTGCATTCCATTTTATCAGGCTTTCAAATGTAATTGATATCATCCATCTAGACCACACAGGTCTATACTTCAGGTAAAAATCAAAACAAAGCTGTGTGGTCTAGTTTGTAACCGCTGTAAAGACAGTTTATTGTTAACCTTCAGATAAGCCACTGCATTTAAATCTATTTATAGCCACCTTCAGTAAGTGTGCCTGGATTCTTTTCTACTTTCCAGGTCAAAGTCACAAAGGCTGTCACAGGAAAGTGTAAATTACACTTCTTTGCATCAGCAAATCCCTTTGCATAAGGGATGGAGTACATTTCAGCTGAAAACAGTGAGCTATTTCACTGCTACCTTCTCCCAGGACTTCTGCTACAGAATAGAAGAGTGGAAAATTTAATTTTGATAAAGCTGTCAGTGGAAGTCGTTGAAGAATCACAGACCTTGACCACCCTGCTTTTATGCCAGAGTTGCCTACTTTTAAAAGCTTGTACTAGCTCTTCAAGCCAGGTAACAAAAAGAACTACAAAAGGAGCTTGCAGCTAGTTTGTGATCTCTTGTTAAAGGCAATTAAAATAGCTTCCATTTGCTTCCCATGGAAGTGAATCAGTAAAGGTAGAAGAACATTGTATGAATCCGGCTATCTAACTGCTCTCGTGGAATCAAACCAACCAGCCTGCAAATATAGAAATAACAAGAATAGTTTAAAAAAATCTATCTCTGAAGGCCTAGATAGGTGTAATTCTCCTGGCATCCACAACAATGTAAATTTATTCTCTGCCCTGCCACCTGAATTATTGGCGTCCTGTTCCATACCACCACTCACTCACTGTCTGTGGAGCTATCGCCAGTATAGTCAATGCAACAACAGAGAGAATCAGGCATCCCAACGTTTCAGACAGTCAAAATAGCTTACGTCTAACCTATCTTGTTAGAACAGAAAGAACTTCCTCAAAGTGCCCAGAGGTACTCAAGACATCTAAAGTGATTGCTTGGGAAGGGAGAATACAGGACCCAGCTCTGTCCCTCGGAGCCTTCTAGTAAAACAGAAGTTTCTTAGCTGAGTTTACATGTGCACGCTGACATGTTTCAGAAAGCCTGCACAAAGGCCCAAACACAGTTTACAATCCTTCTTTCACAGTTACAACTGGTCAAGGAGGTTGACTTATGTCTGCTATTTATACCTTATGCCCCATGGCTTCTTGTTAGAGAGCAGGCTGTGCCGCAAGCCAGGTGATTGATGGTGAGTTAATGGTTCCATTGTCTGCAGTAATGCAGAAAGTACAATTCTCATGCATCAAACTGAACAGGAGCTTTGTCACTGAGGCTCTGTGCTTTTAAGTGGTGCCGTCACTAATACCCCTGAAAGGAACAGCGACCAGGACCAGAGATACTAGGATGAATCTTTTGATATCCATGTTATTAACACTTCTGTTTACTCCTAAGGGTGCAAAAGTTACAGGAGAGGGCTCATCAGGTTTGTTGTTAAGATGAATGCATTAGGATAGGCAGAAGCAGCACGATTTTTCTCCTTGCATACAGTAGTGTCTTGGGCTTTTTTGTTCACCACTGCAATTAAGTGCTTACAGTCAGTTACTCAAAATAATTGTTACAACTGTTTTAACAACTTTCACTCAATGCAAGCATTGCCTGGTTTCCCCTTGCTTTATCAGGCCTATGTCATAGTTTAACCCAGCAGCTGGCAACTAATTGCTAGTCAGTTGCTCGCTCACCCCTCCCCTTCCCCCTCAGCGGGATGGGGAGAAAAAGTGGGCAAAAGGGGAAATTCAGGGGTTGAGATAAAGACAGTAGTTTAAGAAGATAATAAAGTAAATACTACTAATAATAGTACTACTATTAATAATAATTAGAATTATAATAATAATTATAGTAATAATTATAATAGTGAATACACAAAATAAACTATACCAAATATAGATTTCTTACTACCTAATGACAACAGTTAGTCCCCAAGCAGCAATCATGGAATCCCAAAATCATGAATTTTGTGAAATTCCCACAAAATTTCAACCTCACAGAAACAAGAAGAGCAGAGAGTTTCCTGCACCCTGGCCAACCCCCTTTCTCAAACTAGGCATGACGTCTATGGCGTGGAATATTTCCATTGGCCAACTGGGCTATCTGTCTGGCAGTGCTCCCTCCCAGCTCCTGCACCCCTACTCCTGAGCTGAATATGAGAAACTGGAAAAAAGTCCTTGATTTCATAGCAACAACTGAAAACATCAGAGTTATGAACTCTTCTTGTACTAAATCCAAAACACAGCAGCAATCAGGAGGAAAATTAACTCTATCCCAGCTGAAACCAGGGCAGCCTACAATACTAGGCTTCCTCCATGATGCTCCCCCCTCCCCCTTACAGAAGTGCTTGGCTGTGTGCACACAAGTGAGAATACGTGCACACCAGTGAGAATGGCTTACAGTTCTGACATGCCTACTGAAGAGAAAGGACACCCATCACTCTTCATAGATCAATTTCAGTTCTGTGTTTAATAGGCGAGGAATTTAATTTCACTGTCATTATTTTGCATGCCCTTTTTAAACTGTTCACAAAAGGCAAGTCTTCTGTGTTCTACAGTGTGTGCTTGGTACAAATGAGAGGTTGGAAACTGGTTGTTGCTTTGGCTTCCACTTGCCTGAAGAGATTTCTTCATGTGATACGGCACTACTCCTGTTGGAACAATATTACAGTCACTTGCGTAGGACCTGACGCGATGACTCCAATGGTCTGGAAATGTCACTAGCTGTAATGTTAGAGGTGTAGAACCACCCACCTGTTATACCACGGGTGCAGTTTCATGAAAAATCTAAAAAGCTTCATCAGCCTACGTTTTATTGCTCTACACTGAGACCTGAGATTCACAGAATTTTCCCTGAGACCTTAGAATATTCATAGATTTGTGTACATATATATGCTCCACCATTACAGGTTTTGAATATTTAACTCAGTAAGATGCAAAACTTCCTACAGCCCTATATATAAACAGGAATTTAGTTCCAATGCTAGTTTCATATTTTTGACCAAAATAAAGTCTGTAAACTACTGTACACCAGTCTTACTCAAACTGATCTTCAGTGTTCTTACCTTCTCCCATAGGCTTCTTCTCTACAAGACTGCAAGCACTTTGAAGACCAAGCCCCAGAGTATTAATTCAATAGCCAAGCTAAAAAAAAAAAAAAAAAAAAAA
>Ga0065711_1043388_pt1 | contig 14761 bp, 8 predicted proteins | sample Hoacrofraction12_FD_59098 | JGI IMG/M metagenome (GOLD analysis project Ga0065711, IMG submission 59098) | Hoatzin crop microbial communities from Cojedes, Venezuela - Epithelial fraction 12 v2 (version 2) | ecosystem: Host-associated > Birds > Digestive system > Esophagus > Crop | place... | reverse complement strand
GAACCTCATGAGGTTCACACAGGCCCACCTCTCCAGCTTGTCCAGGTCCCTCTGGATGGCATCCCGTCCTTCTGGTGTCTCGACCGTACCACTCAGCTTGGTGTCATCTGTTGCATCTTAATATATTTTTCTACCTCTTGTGTGGCCACTGCAGTGCTGTGGTCAATCCAAACCCTCTCCCTGAGCTTATCTGATTGCTTGGTAGCCACCTCTAGATGATAATGTTAGCTCCTGCTCCAGTCTAGAACAGGGGGAAAATAGCTACAAATGGAGAGCAAATGAGCTGAAATATAATAAGGTGGATTGTTATCCAGATACTACACATCTAATCTTGTAGCCTTGGTGGGAAACTTTCTACTGATGATCCATGTAATCTGATCCTGATAAATTTACCTCAGTGATTCCAGCATCAAGCCTAGAATTCTGAGCTGAAACATGCCTTTTTGGAAGTTTTCCAATTTTATTAAAATATTTCAGTGGCGGAAAACTTTCCGCATCCCTGCAGCAGTTACTTTAGTGGTGGCATACCGATGTTGTTCAAGAGGCGTTTTACCGTTAGCCTTAATTTGTCCACCTTCAGTTCCCACCACTGGGTTTTGAAGCAAGTAAAGGGCCTCCTGTCCTAGGTATCTTTTCTCTACTTACTGTGAGTGAGCTCATGTGAGACCAATTATTTTTTAGAGTTTTATTTTGAACTTTCTTTATGACAGAGATGTCAAATTCAGAAGGAGGGAGAGCGCTACCTTTGCAGCACTATTATACAGCTCGGTGACGATTTCTTCCAAAGTGCTGGTTTTGCTATTTAGACTGTATCTCTGTAAAGTTTTAAAGTTTTACAAATTCCAGTGAACGTTTTTTAACGTTACAGTTTTGAAACTAACCTTCTGGGTTTCCTTTGTGGTGGTATTGTCATGCAACTATAATGCGTACCTTCACCCAGGTAAATTTTCTACCACAAAAGGAGTAAAGTAGTTTGAATCGTAACTGTTCTTTGTACTTGGCATCCAGGTGTGAGTTATGATCTTCCAGTCTAGATGGAATGGAATTGGAATGTTAGGCAATCATTAGGTTTATAACTGGAAAAAAAAAAAGTATTATCATGTTCTGTGCCACTTAATTCGGGGAGTATTGCTCAGAGTGCTTGTTGTTCAATGTAACACAAGTCAGCTGAGAAAAAGAAAAATTTGTCCCCAAATTTGAGCATTCCAGGTCTGTATTTAACTGAATAATAACTTTGACTGTGATGTCTATGGAGGAATGTTGCGTTAAAGGGTTTCAAGGACTCTGATAAGCAACGAGGGGGGAAAGGCCTCCTGTTGAGTCACGAGGTTCAGAGTGGAAACCTTGCTTTCTGAACTCCTTCTCAGAGAGGAGCCGAGGCGCAGCTGGATCCACTCCTAGTCCCAGACTTGGTCAATGGTTTATGTCTAAGGGGTTAGGTATGTAGCCACTTATCAGAATCATTTGCCTGTCAGAGCCCTTCCAGGGACTTTCACTGAAACAGTTTCTCAAAGTTGGAACAACAGGTAATTTATTCAAGCGACAGGTATCACAGATTCGGGATTGCCGTTGATAAATGCACTGTCTGCAAAAGTTGAGCTCAAGGTAACAGTTTAGCGCTTTAGTTAACAATGTGTTCCCGGGGATACGTCTGACAAAGTCAGAGGTGCGACTCTTACCAAAAAGGCGTCCCTTCTTAGGGGGGGAAGAGAGGTGTAGGCCCGTCGACCTGTTTGTTACGTAAGGCTTTTGCTTGGCTCCTCCTCCCAAAGAGAGTTTTCGAGTGCCAATTTTTATACTTTGAAATCTTCGGTCAGGTGGGACTAAGTCAATCATTATGTGTCAACTGGCTCTTGGCATGGTATGTTGTGTTGTCAGAAGTGGGACTCGGTGGTTCGGCACGCCCTTGGGGTGGGGAGTTTACTACATGTTTGTTAGGGGCCTTCTGTTCTTATCTGAAGCAACATCTGGCTGTGCAGCCTTTGGTCGTGCCCCAGGTGTAGTGGTGGGCCATCATTTGTTACTTAAGATAAGCGAAACTTGTTGTTCAAGTCAAACTGTTCCCTTTTGTTAATTCTTCAGTGCTTGACGCAGGAGTCCGAGCATTGACAAGTCCATTAAGGTCATTGACCCCCAAAGAAAAAAAACACAAAAAATGCACAAAGCAAAAACCCTAATCCTCACATGTTAGGGTAGTGGCAGCTCTGCTTACCTTACCTCTTTTGTGAAAGTCGTTTGCTTTGAAAAGTCCCCATTGTAAAAGGTCACTTCTGTGGATATGCGAATCACAGGTAACAGTGGAATTAGTGTAACCAGTGGGGACTATTTCTAACGGTTACCCAGTAGCATTCTTTCAGTGTGTATTTTGTCAAGACACTTGGCATTTGAATTTAAAAACATGACAATGAGTATGTGGACATTCTTTATCTACTGTGTCTAGCCAGGGGACCTTGTTCACCCTTGTGAATGAGGGGTGATGATGTAACGGTGCAAAACAAGACATGGTATCTCTCTGCGCTGTGTAGTGCCAGGCTGAGTCCCGTTGGGTTGCATGGGTATCACACTGGGCCCTCCTAGTTGGATGTGTGGAATCTGCCCCCTAGAAGGGGATACTGTCTGAAAGAGAGAAAGGGGGAAGGAATGCAGATATCGATTTGATCATTTTGTTGTGTGAGAATAACACCTGTCGCATTCTGGGCAAATCTTACAAATGCTTCTCTAGCCTCTGTTATCATGATACCCAGCTCACTCCAAGGAGGGATGTACAGGAAATGATACCAGAAAGACAACTTGACAGCAGTAACCTGCAATAACTCTGTTTGTCCTTTGTAACAGGGAAGAACTGTCATAATTGATACCATCCAGTGACAGAAGAAATGACCCAGATCAGTTCTGATACCTGGAGAGGGTCTCCCATGCACAAGGAAGAGCAAGGGCTGTGTCATTGATGTAGAAATGTCTCATTCCACTTTCGTATCTACATGTTTCCGTTGTTTCAGACATGCATACCACAGCCTTACCCTTTCACTTAGTATTTTCCTCCTTCGTAACATTGGCACGTGTCTAGCCATTTCTAGAATTGTCTTTGCTAGGTAGGTTAATGTTTTTGTGATTAATCTGTTTGAAGCTTTTTCTGCCTTTTGTTTTTTTGTCTCTTCTCATCTCTTGTAGTATTTTCTGCTCACCGAAGTACTTTGCCGTGTACAAAACCCTGGCTTTCTTTTTCAGGAATCTTGCCATCTGTTGAGTACCTTACACTAGCCTAATGTGTGAAAGTTACTAAGATTTGGCTCATGTTCTCTTTTCCTCATTTGTTCAGTTTGCAGGCTTGCCATCTTACTCAGAAACAAAACCATAGAGTATGAACATTAGGCTTTTCAAGGTTATGTGTGAATATGTAAGAATATCAAATGGGAACAGAAGTCAGTCTGTAAGTCAGATTGTAGTGCATTTTTGGTTTACATCTCTTAATTTTTGGCTTCCTTTCTAGGTTCAACAAAAAAATGTTCCTATTTTGAAATACTCATGGTGTGCATTTTAGACTACAACATAATGAGGCCCTACAGTCTGGAGTTCAAAATTCATTTTTTCTCATATATTGGAGTATACTCAAATGTGAGTTGGTTGAGAATCGCTGAAATACAGGGTGAAGGTAAATTTACTCTTAGAAGTTTCCCAATCCTTTATTAAAAAAAAAAAATAGGTAGGCTAACTTCTTTAAAGTCTTAAAGTCTTCACACAGACATACAGTACTTTTAATAGTGAATATTTTCTTTATTGTAAGGTTTTTTTCCCGCAGTTTGTATAACAATGTTATAAAACACCTGATCTGGTGAATGTAATGCATCAGGCTCATGTCCCTCCAAAAAAGGACTAAAAAGTAAAAACTTACTGGAATCTTTTCAGTGAAGATTTAATGTCCTTCAAAGAGTTAGGAAGTGTTTCCGCGTATCTCAGGAAAGAGAGGAAACTGCTCCGTTACTATTTAGTACGCTTTCCCTGCAGACAATCTGAAATTTATAGAAGTGGAACGTGCTTTTGGAAACCAAAACCTTCAGGTCAGAGGATTAGGAAAACGATGGAAGATGTCCTTTGTGAATTTGCTGTCTGAGACAAGAAAAGCTTTTTTGAAGAAGTTGAAAAGAAAAAACTCAGAATGCTGCAAAATGAGGAACTGCTGGTCCTTTGTACTCAAATGGTTAAAGTCGGCAGTACAGTGAAATACTTCATTAAAATTGTGTCAGCCATGGTGAAGTGTGGGCCTTGGACTAACCTAAACAAAGTGATGGACTGGCACACGAGTCTCTTGCAGCGCTACATCTCAACCGAGTTTCAGTTTCTCTAGCGTCTTTTCTCTTTTTTTTTTTCCTGCTGTATTCCTCCTTTGAAGGAAGGCACATTTTATTTTGATCGTTTAGTTCCTGTGTTTTGGAAATTTATTCCTTCATGTTTGTGTGGCTACCTTTCTGGAGTTATGGTGGGCCTTTTATTTTTCTGACCCTTAAATAAGCCTTGAATTTTAGTTCATCATACAGCATAAACTGAATTTTTTCATACTTCTCTGTCTGTGGACAGAGCTTGTTTTTTTTTTTTTATTGCTGGTTTGTGACTTGGGAAAACCTTGAAGAATAGTAACAGATTTTAAAAAGAGGTTTCCATATTATCCTCTGTGTAACTGGAAATGCGTTTCCTTACAGTTTTGTCTGCGGGTTTTGTTCAGGGCTCTGTTAGATTTGAAAGCAATCAACTGGAAAATAGTCCAGTTTGAGAATTACTCTGCAGGCTTCTCTGCAGCGTTTATACTTGGGGAGTAGGTTCAGAACTGGAGTGGCTGGCTGTAGTGGTGGAGAATATCAAATGTGGATTTTCAGTGCAGGGCATGAGAAGCACTGGGTTCCTGGGAGCTGGGGTTATCTGGGGAATTTTGAACTGAAAAGAATATGGATCGAGTGAAATCTACTGTTAAATGAATTTTAAGATGAAGAGATGAGGGATATCTGTATGTCTTTAAGGAGTATTATTGTTCTGTAATATAGTCTATATTTCTATAATACCGTTCTTTTTTTAGTAAGAGAATGAGAGTCCACAACTGACAAGACAGGAAGAATAAGAAAGTCTAACTTTTGCTCCATATTTGACTCCAGTGCATACACTGTTCCAAATTTGAGTATTGCTTTACGTATGATGAGGCAACGATGCAGCTTTCTCGTTGAACTAACAGGGTTAGGATGATGCTTCTCAGCTACTCACCGTATTCAGTTCAGGTACTGTTTTGCTGCGTGGTTCTCCTTGCTTTAGCCAGGTTAACTCATTATAAACAATAAAACCACTGAAATTTGAATATTGCTTTCCTTTTCCTTTATATCCCATGACAGTGTCCAGTTTCTTTAAAATAATTGATTGCTACTAACACTTCTTCAGGTCTTGCTGTCAGTTTATGATTGTATAATCTGTGGCAAGTTGCTGCCTTGCATCTTTAATAAATATTCAGGGCACAAAGTGAAAAGAAATCTATGATCTCACAGAAAGAATTACGATTTTTCTGCAGCTAGAGGTTTTTATCTGTAATACAAACAAAATTATTTAACTGCCAATAAACGTAACTGAATTGTTAACGTTTCTCCCTGACTGTGTAATTTTGTTCACTTCTGAGTAGGTTTTCATTTTTCCTTTGCTTTTTCTTTTAGGAACTTAGAAGAACAGGTTATGGCTCTGAAACTTATATAGTTCTGTATCACTGTTGTGATAACACTGTCATGTTAAAAATGTTAACAGTGTCAATACACCCGGAGATAACTGTGTCTATTTATGTCACTGGCTTTTTGAAAGCAATCTTGTTAGAAATGATGTGTTTGTCGGTGCTCATTCTTGAAAATGTAGCGATGCACCTGTTCTGATGAAATGAACGCAGGAGGACATTTCAGCGTTCTGGCAGTCTTGGCAAGAGTTAGATGCATTAATCCTTATGTCCTAGCAAAACTTGCGTGCTGTTTGGATAAAATTCAGCTTAAATTATCACAGCATCCCAGCAACTTCTGTTGATTTTTTTTTGTTTTTGTTTTTTTTTTGGACTGGAATCTGAGCCTCTCTGAAAAAAATCTGATTGAAAGTCAAGCTTCTTACTATGTCACCAAAATGAAATTTCCCCAAATTTCACCATAAAGATAATAGTTTAATTTTTAATAGATTTCTGTTTTCCATTAATATATGGTTTAAGATAACGCTGAGTTCAAGTTACAAAAATAATTCATGATAACTAGAGAAGGCATGTGTATATTAACTCATCTGTTGGGCTTCAAGGACTAAGAGTTCATGTTATTTAAAAAAAAAAATCTTAAAGGATACCCACATTCACTGTGCCTTGAAACCTGGAGATTACCTGTCCTGCCACCGAATTGTGATAGATTTTAAAGAGATGACTTTGGAAAAATGGCTGCTGGGAACTGAAAAGATTGATACCTACATGAATTACACCTTATTGTTCTTATTTAAATTAAGAAATTTATGTATAATCTAAGCACTAATTCCTAATATTAATTTATTATTGCAAGGAGGGAATTTAGATACAATCTAAACAGGAATCCCTAATATTAATTTCATATCTCAGGCTGGATTGAATTGTGAATGACAAACTTCTGTCATAAATACATGCAAATGTTTCATCTGGACGGTTTGCTCATAGTCTGTTGAAAGTAGTTTGTTTTCAGCATGCCACATACAGGAGTACTTAATTTAAATAAAATGGCATGTGTGCATGCATGCATATAGGAGGTCTGAATCACGAAATGGTGGGGAAAACTCCAGAAATAACAGAGACTAGAAATCTTCTTTAGCAGACACATTTATGCTTCTACTGGAAGTAATTGGTCTATCAGGTGTTAAATAATTGCAATGGAAAGGACTGAATTTATCAGTTCTAAGGCCTTTACAAGTTTCTACACTTCCTAGCAGTTCAATAGAGCATGCCAAAAAAATCCGAAGAAAATAATGCACCAAAACAATTTGGGAATAGTCAGACTATATAATATGAAACAGTGTTCAGAAAGATTATTTTTCTTAAAGTCCATTACAGAAGAGAAGTGAAATACCTCAGTTTTTTTAGTACCCAGGGTACACCTGTAACCCCGTGTGTTCTACACTTACAGTTTCCCTTAGTGATTCAAATGTTTATAAGATCGATCACATAATAATGCAATAACGCAGTTTAGAGGAAAAAAGTCTGAAGAAAACAAGGCTTTACGAGCATGGAGTAGGTATATTTGAGTGCATACAGTGCTTAAGTGTGTAGTGGAGAGATCTGGATCTGCTAATTTTTGGAGAGATATTTAATGAAGTCTACCTGGTTAGTAAGCTGAGATTGTTGCTTGATGTAGTCTTCATGTTCTCTTGCTGTGTCCTTTCCTTTTTGTCATATAATTGTATGGTGTATTCCCTGGAAAATTGTAGTACTGTAATTAAATATATGTATCAGTGCTTTTAGTGTTCTAATCTATGGCTGAGTTTTGAGCCACATAAGCTACAAATAACTTGGAAATTGCAAGGTAAAAGCAATTAATTCAACATTATGAAAAACAATTTTAAACTGATTAATGCCAGTTGAGATTGTATGCAAGTAGGCAGATCTAAAAAAAAGAGAAATATAACTTGCTTTTATAAATGGAACTGAAGATATTTCAGTCTTGCTTGATTTATATTTGGAAAAAAAAATACTGTGACTGTTCTACTACTTTCAGCTGTCGTTTTTGTCAGTTCTTAATTTACTTCTTTCTAAACAAGTTTACAAATTTATTCATTTAAAATTGTGAGTTGGCTGCTGCTGTTTCTGTTTAACACATGCTTAAAAATGTGCTACTTCTGAAGACGCTTATTTAGGTGAAAACTGAAGTCAAGCATTTGAATGCGTTTACTTTCAGAAATCTGTTTCAATTGTCTCCTGAACTAGATCTTCCAGTGTTCCTATTTTCTAGTTTTAACTTGGAAGTGGAGTAAAAATCCAACCACCATTATTTGTTTAATGTGGATTTGGGGACTAGTTGTTTGTTTCTACTGAGTAAGAAGAGATTACATGAAGTTACATACATATAGTTATACAGAGCTGCAGAAAGATTCTTCTCACTTTCTACTGAGATGTCCTGAGAAGCTGCATGAATCCTTATGTTGTAAGAGTTCTGTGAACTGATTTTTTACCCTGTAGTTTTGTGTTGAATGTCCTAAGTATGAAAGCTTATGTGATACACAGTGGTTGGGATGTGGCAGTTCGAATGAAGCTTTGTGGTGAATTTCTCTTGTTGAGAGGGAATTTCTTGTTACAACAGGATATGGATACCTTGGCAGTTGAGTAGGTTGGTAGTAAGGGCAATTGCTTGGAGTCGTTCAGCTTGAATCAAGCAGGACATGGATTTTGGATAGACTTTCCCTTACTGTAAAAGTGCACTTCATCAGGGTAAACTTGGCCAGTATCTTCTGTTAACTGTGCTTTTTTTACATAAATATTTATGGTGACAGTAGAAGACCCATGGGCTTAACACAGTCATTTTGGATCAAGACTCTTGTTTTCAAGACCTTACTCAGCTTGATTCAGGGCAGTATACTCTCGTAGGAGGCCGCTCTTCCAATTTAGTGTGGGCTGCTCCATGCCATTTTTCATCCAACAACTTCAAGGTCTAAGTGCTGAATAGGAAAAAATTGAAAGACTTTTTTCAGAATAAAACAGTGTGTTCTTGTAGTTATCATCTTTCAGCATGTCTCTTGAGTGATCCGCAGCATTCCTGTGCCATTTTTCACCAGTACATGAAAGTCTCGAGAATGTATGACGCTGGTTATATTCTACATCATAATCATCGCTATCAGAGTGGAAAACATAAGTAAAAATATAAGATTATTTGAACTTTCAGGTTCTAATTAATTAAGAAAAATCAGTAGTTGAAGTACTGAGTCATATTCACTGGCTAGGAGCTGCACAGCACAAACGAGAGTGGTGTCTGGCTAAAATACAATACAACTGTAGGTCTAAGACAAGGCAGAAGAACCTAGACAGCTCACAGAGTGCAAGGAAAAGTACCAGCGACATCTATTTATTTATCTAGCTATCTATGTATAAGGCATCATTCACAGGATCAGACTCACAGAATGGTTGGTGTTGGAAGGCACCTCTGGAGGTCATCTGGTCCAACTCCTTGCTCAAGCAGGGCTACCTAGAGCCAGTTGCCCAAGGCTGTGTCCAGACAGCTTTTGAATATCTCCAAGGATGGAGACTCCACAACCTCTCTGGGCAACCTGTGCCAGTACTTGGTCACCCTGACAGTAAAAAAGTGTTTCCTGATGTTCAGAGGCAACCTCCTGTGTTTCAGCTTGTGCCCATTGCCTCTGGTCCTGGCACCAGGCACCACTGGAAAGAGCCCGGCTCTGTCCTCTTTGCCCTCTCCCTTCAGGTATTTATATACATTGATAAGATCCCCTCACATGTATTGTGAGGATGTCAAAACCTATGGCCAAAACTGACAATGGTATGGCAACAGGGAAGAGTGGATGAAGTACAAGAATAAAACTTACTGATACCTGTGGCTACAGGTTTGTTGAGAAAAATTTTGCATATACACAAACACAGAGTTACAAAAGGTACAGTCTACAGGTGTCAGATTGTCAGGAGGTGCTGTCTTTATTGTGCTCAAAATCTTGGTTTATGGGCAAAGAGGAAGCACACCTTACATATCTAAGTCAGTAATTTATTACTAGGACAGTTGAAATCTGAATCATGTAATCGTTGTTACTCCAGATCTAATCATTGCAGAAAGAGTAGTAATAAAGGTCGATTTGTTACACGCTCACTTCTTAGCACCAGGAAAAGGGATGGAAAAGATGCTCACTCTCCCGCTGTTCCTCTGAGTTAAAAGTTGGTCACTTCTGAGTGTTGGTGACTTGTAAGTCACTGGTGTCCTTGACTAGGAGGAATTTGATGTATATGGTTTCTTCTCTAGGGTACATGCTTGGGGTCCTTTTTATACGTTTGCTACCAAGTTTTTACACCTTGCTCTTTTCTCAGTGGTTTGCAGATCTATGTTACATCCAAACTCGCTATATATGGTGTCTTTTCCATATGTTAGATAATATTCGTTCTCTTTGTTACCCCCCAAATGGTGTTTTTGTCCAGCTCTGTGTCTGCATTTCTTTATTCAACTGTTAGTGAGTTATTTACAGCCTTTGAGGTTTATGGTGTCAGGTGTGTATCTGCTGAAATTTCTTACTGAAAAGGGAAGGTAACAATATCTTCCACAGGAAAACAGGAAATAGTTGTTCTCGTTGAGCATCTCAGCTGTTTTTCTTATGGGATAGATGAAGCATTTTGTTACTACTTTGAAGGAAAATGGTAGCATCTGAAGTCATATTTATCAGTTTAAACATGTGATTCCTTGTGGATGTATTTAATAATAGAAGAGATATTGGACTGGAAATTGAGGCAGTATTAATGGTTGTAAAACACCCATGATATGAATTCATTTTCTAACTCATCAGGTACATACAGTTTGTTTTATATGAAGTTGAGATGTGATTACTCCTACTGAAAAACTGAAAGAAATGTACTATTACAAGACATCTTTTTATTCAAGAAGGAAGGAGAGACAGAAGCCTACTTGTAATTTTTGTTCAATAGCTGTCTTTTTTTTATGTAACAATTTCTGGGTAAATTGTTTGTACTGTCTTAACTTCCAGTCAGGTATTATTCTTACAGCGTGTCTGCTTTCAGGAAAAATGTTACCAAGGGTAACATGGTATTTCCCTTGATGGTCCTCTTTTATAGCTATGCAGTATATTATGGTCTTGTCACTTATTTTGTTGTGGGAATGGGCAAAGGGTGAGTAATGATGAGAATATTGGTTGTGAGTTTGAGGAAGAGGAGAAAATAAAGGTCAACACCAATATGAGAAATATTTTTCCAGTGCTGCTGTCTTCATCAAAGTGTCAGAACTTGGCTCATCACTTCTATAAACTGTTAGAAGAGAGAAAATATATAATGAGCCTGGAAAGTCTATTTGAATTTTTCATATGTGAACACAGTAAGCTGATCAATAAATTTTATACTAGATATACCAATTTATCTTCACTAAGTTTATTTATCTGCCACCACTTTTTAAATGAATGCTTTGGTAATTTTAGATACAGAACTTGAAAAGCAAAGTTCAGCAATGTTTGTCCTTGCATAGCTGGCTTTTAGAGGCCAAATTCCAGGGAAAAGCAAACAAAGAGCATACCCTTCCACTTATCTCATTCTTGAGATCATGCTGTTCATTTCCATCAATAGCAACTTTTATTATTTTATAGCGATACTCATATGACTTAGTTTAAAGTCCACGATGTTCCTGGTGCACTTTCAAGTTTGCCAGAAGAACATGCAAATTAGGAATTTTGAACCATTCCAATATGTAGAGAATCATTTCTGTCCTTGCCTTCAAATAAAACTTCAGACAAGAGGAGGGAGTTAATGTAGGGTAATGGATGTGGTGGGGTGGTTGGATGAGCCTAAAACATACCATCTATTTAAAATGTGTAAGAGTATAAATAGTCACCAGATGGCACTGTGACTGAAATTTAAACCCGGCAACCATAAATACAGTTAGCTAGATCGTGGAATAAATGTTAGTTGTCTCTGAAGTTGTTATATCAAACACTGGTTTTTTTTTTCTTTTTCCTGTGTTGAACTTTAACTGTACTTTTTCTTAGATTCAGTAGCTAGTGCTTAGGAACTGCTGGTTTATCCAAGCAAAAACATTTATGTAAATTGAGCTATCCAACTGATACTTACCAAAGATCAATTTTAGACCATTTAAATTATAAAAAAATCAGATGACTTTTGATATTCTGCTTTTACTTCTAAGGGAATACATGTAACAAATTATTTGAGGAAAACAGTCATTGTGATTAGTCTAATGCTGCTGGACCAAAGATTTATACTGGAACAGAGTCATAAGGTAATAGTTATAGTATTTTATCTTACCAGATCTGACATCACTTTCCCTTAGTCCTAAGCATCACACTGACTGGTTGAGTAAAAGTCTTCGTAGCAGTAACATCCCTTGGCAGATATGCAAAAATCGTAGAGAGCGCTGGAGTTGTACTGTCAGTATTTATATAAATTTTCGGAAGTTCAGAGTTGTAATGTGTTCTGTGTGATAAATCTCGAAAAAAAGATTGGAAGTGTTTAAATTTTAAAGAAAGAACTGATGCGTAGCTGATAATGGACAATTCTGAGTAGAAGTGTTAATTCTTTTTGCCTTGCAGCCTCAGTTCACAGCCATGATCAAGTTGATCCATATGCTTTATCAAAACAGCAATTCTGATTATCCCAAGAGCTTAATTTCCTTGCTTGAATGTTAAGGTCTCATAATATAGTATAGTTTACTTTTTCAATATTTCAGTTTTATATGGCAGATTACATTATCTTACCAAAAATAAGGCTGTAAGAGGGACACAGCTGATAGAAGTAGTTCTTTTTAAATTTTAGTTCATCCTTAAACAATCTTCAAGAAGGATGGTAAGTGTAGTATAAACCTGCTCTAAAACCTGCTTTCATTTTGGCTGGTAGATACTTTTTCTTTCCCAACGTCTTGTTTTCCCTTGCATTTGGAAGTACACATCAAAGGTCTTCCTTTACTGCTGAAGAACACAAATTCAGTGCACTTTGAACTTTCTTATGTTTTAATGTAGGCAATACCTGTTAAAACCCCATTGCTGAAACTTAATACACACATATGCACTCCTAAAATAAAATTACCTTACACCATATTATTCCAGGCAACAGTATAGGCTGGATGCTGACTGGGCAGAAAGTAGCTTTGCAGAAAAGGACTGGGTGGGCAATAGATTAAACAGTAGTCAATAATGTGTGTGCCTTTGCAGTGAAGGCCAGCTCCATACTGGGATGTACCAGAAGAAGTGTAGTCAACAGGCTTAGGGGAGTGGTTCTTCTGCTCTGTTCAGCACTTGTGTGACCACATCTGGAGTACTGTGCCCAGTTCTGGGTTCCTCAGTATAACAGAGATATAGGCATACTGGAGGGAGTCCAGTGGAGGACCACCATGCTGGTAGGGCATTAGAGTCCATCACGTGCGCAGAGATTGCTGAGAGAGCTGGGTTTTTGCAGTCATAAGTGGAGATGGCTAAGGGCGTTATGTGTGGGAGGGTGTAGAGAGGAGGGAGACAGAGTCATCTCGGAAGTGCACAGTAAAAAAATAATCACAGAATGGCTGAGTTTGGAAGGTGCATCTGGAGGTCATCTGCTGGAACCCCCTGCTCAAGCAGGACCACCTAGAGTCAGTTGCCCAGTACCATGTCTAGACAACTTGAATGTCTTTGAGGAGGGAGACTCGGCAGCCTCTCTGGGCAACCTGTTCTGGTACTCAGTCACCCTCACAGTAAAAAGTGTTTCTTGATGTTCAGAGGGAGCTTCCTGTGTTTCAGTTTGTGCCCATTGCCTCTGGTCCTGTTTGTTCAGGTTGTGCCCTTTACCAGTGTCCTGTCACTGGGCACCACCCAAATAATAAGCAATAGGCACAGACTGGAACATAAGAAATTGAAGTCAAGTATTGGGAAGATTCTTGTTCACAGTGACGGCACTCAAACAACAAATGGTTGCTCTGAGGGGAATGAGTGCTCCCTCAGTAAGTTTGCATATGACACCAAACTGGCTGGGAGTGTTGATCCGCTCAAGCGTAGGAAGGCTCTGCAGAGGGATCTGGACAGACTGGATCGATGAGCCGAGGCCAACTGTATGAGGTTCAACAAGGCCAAGTGCTGGGTCCTACACTTCGGTCACAACAACCCCACGCAACGCTACAGGCTTGGGGAAGAGTGGCTGGAAAGCTGCCCAGCGGAAAAGGACCTGTGGATGTTGGTCAACAGCCAGCTGAACGTGAGCCAGCAGGGTGCCCAGGTGGCCAAGAAGGCCAATGGCATCCTGGTTTGGATCAGGAATAGTGTGGCCAGCAGGAGTAGGAGGTGATTGTTTCCCTGTGCTCGGCACTGGTGAGGCCGCACCTGGAGTCCTGTGTTGAGTTTTGGGCCCCTCACTACAAGAAGGACATTGAGGGGCTGTAGCGTGTCCAGAGAAGGGCAACGAGACTGGTGAAGGGTCTAGAGAACAAGTCTTGTGAGGAGCAGCTGGAGGAACTGGGGTTGTTTAGTCTGGACAAGAGGAGGCTGAGGGGGGACCTTATCGCTCTCTACAACTACCTGAAAAGAGGGTGTAGTGAAGCGGGTGTTGGTCTCTTCTCCCAGGTAACCAGCGATAGGATGAGAGGCAATGGCCTCAAGTTGTGCCAGGGGAAGTTCAGATTGGATATTAGGAAAGATTTCTTTCCTGAACGAGTGGTCAGGCTGCTCAGGGCAGTGGCGGAGTCCCCATCCCTGGAGGTGTTTAAAAAACGTGTACATATTGCACTTCAGGACGTGATTCAGCAGGCCTGGTGGTGTTGGGGTGGTGGTTGGACTTGATGATCTTAGAGGTCTTTTCCGACCTTAATGATTCTGTGTTGCAGAATCTCCATCTTCAGAGATGTGTTCAGAGTTTCACTTGATGAACCTCTGAACCAAGCTACCGTAACTTAGCCCTGCTCTGAGCAGAGGGTTTCACAGAATCACAGAATAGTAGGGGTTGGAAGGGACCTCTGTGGGTCATCTAGTCCAACCCTCCTGCTGAAGCAGGGTCACCTACAGCAGGCTGCACAGGACCTTGTCCAGGCGAGTCTTGAATGTCTCCAGAGAAGGA
>Ga0065711_1008252_pt1 | contig 14761 bp, 6 predicted proteins | sample Hoacrofraction12_FD_59098 | JGI IMG/M metagenome (GOLD analysis project Ga0065711, IMG submission 59098) | Hoatzin crop microbial communities from Cojedes, Venezuela - Epithelial fraction 12 v2 (version 2) | ecosystem: Host-associated > Birds > Digestive system > Esophagus > Crop | place... | reverse complement strand
GAACATTTTGCTCACAGAATTAACAGTACAATACAGTGGTCTGCGATCCTGAAAGCCTCCGTTTGTATGCCACATTAACAGACGCCTCGTGGAGTCACTACATCAGTAACGGCAATCAATACCTTCCTCTTCCTATTTCCTATCGTGGCAGCTGACAGATGCGATGGGTAATAACAGTGAAAAAAAAGCCTGGAATTAGGATTTTTTTTTTATGCTTTTGTCTCCATTTCTGTAACATCATCATTTTTAAAGCTTAGCTGTCTTTAACCAGGACTAGCAGGACTGATACTTAGCAATACTTGCATCCCAGACAAAACATTGACAGGTACACTATATTCCGAAGGTAGCTATGCTGTATTTTCAAATGAGCGACTGTAGAATCACTCCTTATGCTTCAAATTCCAATCCTAGTCCAAGTTTGTGACCGCCTGCGTTGACATTCTTGCCATCCAACAAAGCTGACAATGTCAGTTTGATACCTGCGAAATAGAGAAAAGTGAGAGAAAAGACAACTGTGAAAACTCTGGACTGAGCTTCCCGTTCAGTAAGTGCAGTGTCTGCGTTGCTGCTTTCATTTATTGGGTAGCTTGGCTAACGTAATTTGGTGGCTGGCCCTGTAAGGACTGGGCATTTTAAAACAATTTGCACACATGAAATCATTCTGAATTACGGAAGTTATAATAAACTACAGCGATAGATTCTGCTTTTTATCACTCCAAGTAATTAAAGTTCTGAGTCAGTTCACTGCTGCTGGCCTACTGATTAATCTAATTTTAGAGGCCAGTATTATGAAAAATTGAGGCCTCAATACATACCCACCTTTCTAAACCACTTTAAAATTCAGGTATGAAAAGGCCCGAGCCCTGTCTACTGTAATATCTCACGTCAATCTGCTTGGTGTTCTAGCAGCAGATTTATTAGAGTACATTAACACCAATTTCACAGCAGCAAGATGTGGACCTCTTCCTGGACCAGGGGACCCTGAGAAAGTCACATTTTCAAGTAAAACAAACTCAGTAATAGGAAGCCTCTGAAGGTACTAAAAATGCATTTACTTATCTGTGAAACACCTAATTGTAGATATATTTTGTATCAACATAAAGAGTATCTGACTGGTCAGTGGATGGCGGTCTCTAATAATTCCGCTTCCAACAAACACCTAAAATTAACAAAGAAGTGCCTGGAGAAGTTCATCACTGGCTTGCCAAGCGGAACAGCAATCTTACAAAGCCAATCACATTTTGTCACAAAAAACCCCTCTGATATTTCAAGATTAAAATATCACTTCATTGATTCTGAATTTCTTCTGCATAAACTTACCTGGCTTTAAAGTCTGAGTGTATCCTAATCCAATGAGACTGGAGTTGTTCACTTTAGCCTTAAAGGGAAAAAATACTGTAAGTAAATAATTTAGTATCTTTCTTCAAAGTCCTCCCTGCTTGAAAATTAATAAGTAATACCTTTTAAGCAGGTAAAGGACTTCATGTTTTAAATCACACAAAAAAATCTAAGTTAATTTTACCATAACTTAAATCCAAAATCTCAACACATCTACAGTCACTACAGAAAATAATGTTTTTATTAACAGTTAATTTTTTCAAGACTGGCACAAAGATATTCTCGAAACAGTGCCCAATAATACGATAAACCTGTGTTCTGTGTCACTCTTAAGGAAAACCCAATAGCTGTGCTCTCATGCTGCCAAAGCCAAGACAAATGGATATACGGGCCAACTATACACCACAGAACTGCATGAAACCCGGACTTTATGGAGGTAAAGGTTGCTTCACATTTCCGCTGCAAGAGCCTGTTTTCAAATGCCTGTAAATACCCATGCACAGCACTCACAGAAAAAGAGGCATCTGGGTCGATCTGATACTTGGCCGCTATTCCAAAGCGAGTGTTGCTATTACCGGCTGTCCAAGCAAGATTCACGGCGGTTTCCAGTTTATCGTTCACCTTCTGGTAAATGGAGCCTCCAAATTCCGTTCCATCATTCCTGGAAGGAATGAATTCATCTATTTTTAAACTGCACCCCAAAACAGTCATCTTTTTTTTTTTTCCAGTAAGATCTATATTTGCAGAACACCCACTTCCATCTCATTTAACACCCCTATAACAACTAAGATAGAGACATTAGGCCAGACTGGTTATGAAATTATTTTTAAATGCTTAAATTCATTGACGGTTACTATATTTCAACAAACAAACTTATTAAACTGAAAAAAAAGCCATGACACACTATCAGAAATAGACTAATGATGACAGCTTCCAATTTTCCCTTCTCTCTGGATGGGAGTCTTTGTAGTAACGAGGTTTATCTCTGAAACAATTATTTTCCCAGGCACGTGTCTCCCTAGCACCGGGAAAGGGCTGTACCCATCACCGAGCTTGGGCAATCACCCTAACGCTGTCTTGTCAGCGTGCTTTTACCAGACACAGCTGAACTGTATCAGAAGCAAAGAGGCCAATTTAATGTCCATCGGCTTTTGCAAATGAATACCACGTGCAATGTCCTTGTGGAACATCTGTACTGTCGGTATCTCTCTACCAGGAACTGAAATGAGACCAATTTCACTTTGCAGAGAGCACTGGCCAAGAGCTGAGTGATGACAGCCTTCTACCACTGCCGAGCAGCACAGCTTCCAATTACTGACACCAATGTCACTCAGGGAATAAAGTGGGGTAAATAAAATGCAAAATGTTAGAGTGTGCAGATCATAAAAACAAAAGCAAAAGGCTTCTAAAAGTCTTGCACTCCTTGTAAACCGGTGAGCATCTGAATTTCCATTTTCGCTCATTTTCTTAAAAGAGGATACAAACATACTGCACAAAATGGGCTTTAAACCACAGGAAGATCTCTGCAAATAAAATAGTTATGACTATTTCTAAACTATGAAATAATCTGTTTCCAATTACTAGAGTATTTCAAACCATAAAAATTGGGGCATATTCAGAATCTCTCCATTTTCCCCCCTTTGGCCTGATGTTCCTCAGTTCCTAACAGTTGCACAAACAGTAGTGATACGCCTGCTTCAAACTTCAAGCAATAGCAACAGTCTTTTAAATAGTCAGAGCAATTCTTCCAGAAGAACACTACAATACTTACTTCAGATAAGACTGAAGCTCACATATAACTGCATGTGCTTGGCTCTCAAGAAAAGGAGGGGTTTAAAAGGACTGAGGAGAGCTGGTTTACAGGCAGATTTTGTGCAAGGTTCCCACACAGCTCTGTCTTGACCTGCAACATTAGGGTGGGTGGTCTGAGCTACGCTTAAAAAACGAGGAAAGTCATATTTAAAACTAGAAATTATCCAGCTCTACCTCCCTTCAGTTATTATCTATTATTAAAAAATAATAATAACAAAAATGTCAAACTTCCTTTTAATTCTAATAGTAATAATAGCACTTTTCAGATAAAAAACCATTATCTCCCTATGAAAATGAATATATTAAGGCACCATGCAGGAAGGTAACTTGCTGAAGTCCCCAGGTGGTCTGTGTAATGCCAGGAACTTCAAGCCCCACCTAGTTAAATTATCAGCTCTGCCACAGCATCTCTGTGAACCAATGAACTCTGTTGATAAAACAACCGAGCAGGCTGCTGATGGGAGTTCCACACACAAGTGTTTCTGGGAATACATTAAAACTCTGACACGTCTCAAAGCTGAAACGCATCAAATACCTAACTAATCTATTAATATCAATGAATAAGATTTCTATTCATGTCACACATTTATGGTTTTGCCTGTCAATTGGTAGAGTATGAACACTGGACAAGCTAGACATCCTCCCAAAGATGATTTATCTTCCACGTACAGTAACAGCAACCTAAGAAACAGACCCTCAGGAATCCAAGAAATAGTACCATCATATCTGAGCCCCCACTGTTGTTATAAAGTTATTTTCTGCTGTTGCTTTAAGTCAGAGTAATAATAACTACAGCACTTTATAGCAAAAGCCAATAATGCAATGTTTTGAACTGCTACAGTATAACCAAGTTGAAAGTCACTGTGCTGCAAGGAATAACTCCTGAGTGAAGGGGGACCCCACAGATTGGTTTGATGAAAGTTTTCTGCATACATTTTTGTGCTTTGGCAATCTTTCAGACATACTGCCTGGGCTGGGAAGGTTCAATTGTACCGTAAGGCAGCATGAGCTTCCTAAAGCAGATCTCTGCAAAACAGCATGAAACAGAACAGAAAGCCTTTGAAGCAGCAGCGCCAGGAAGGCAGCACAGTTGTTCAGCCCCCAGATGGGAACAGCCTGCAGCAGCTCTGCTACATGCAAATTATCCAACTACCCAAGGAAAGGGGAAAGGGCGGGCTGGGGAATAGATTAGGGATTGCCTAATCTTAAAAAACTGTCTTCCCCAAAGGCATAAACTGCTTTTTTAAAAGGAACAGGAGACAGATAAATTAAGGTTTCCATGGAATTTGGTCCTGGTTTCCCACTGTTCATGCACTCAGAAAGGACAAATGCGTAAACAGATTATTAGGAGTTATAATACTAAAATAAACTTTTACACCATATCCCTTCCAGCACCAAAACAAACCCAGTCCGTATCTCTTCCATTCATTCCCTTTTGTGTGTTCTTGTTCATCCTCTGATTAACTCTTTCATCTACAGATCAAACACCATTTTGTTTGATTTTGACGTGCAAAAGGCAGGCATTGCTTCTATTTTAACTTCTGTGAAGAATATTTTTATAACCCACTTGTTACTTACACATTAGTATGAAGCTGGAATTCATCGGTCTTATAGCCAACAGCAAAGTTGCTCTGGGTTACTCTAGACTTTGTTGTCTCAAAAGTCATTTGGTAACCTGCCAGCCACCCCTCGTAGCCAACCACCAGCGCTCCGCGTATCGAAGGGCCAGCAATGTCAAAATCCATGTCGCAGCCAATGTTGATGTGTTCCCTTTTGTACCCTGTCTTAACTTTAGCGCTCTTTTTCCTGAAAAGAAAGAATATCATATCCTTAATAAGGTACACCCGCAGGTAGCCATTCAACCGAATCAGTTACTTTAACCACTGATGTCAAGAGGCACAGAGCCAAGCTAACACGGGGCGCTCCCAAAAATGACTTTCCCTGTTGAAAGGCTCATCACAGCCAGCAAGTGGTAAGGCAGGGGGAGAAGGTGTCTCATATTCACACATGCTGCATCCCTGTTGACCCCAACCAGGTCAGACGAGGACTGAATCTCACTCCATTTATTCCAACTATATGAGTCCTCCCACACGGCAATCGTTACAACACAGCTACTACCATGCCTGTGAAGTGCCTAAGAAGAAGCTACAGAGCTGTAACTTGTCATTTTCATATAGGCTTTTCTCTTTTATTTTTTTAAGAATCATACCACCTAAGAAATAATTATCAACAATTAGAAATTATTCTGGGTAACAAGTACAAAAATCTCCAGTTAACGTAGAATTGGAGCTGCACTGGAAGCAGTTTACAATGCAGGACACAACCTAGAACACAGGGTAAGTCCTCCTCTGGGTCTAGAACCCTGGGGGCTGCAGTGCAGCGCGCTGCTCTGGGAAGCTAACGTGCAGAATATTTTGACTCACTGGCAGCACTGCTTGCAAAAAGATAATCAGGGGGAAAAAAAATAAACCGACATCTAGACCTACAGCTGCTGCTTAATCCCTCTGGCCCACATAAAACGTGGCATCCAATCGCCGCGTCAGAAATACTCATCCACCACCAAGGCACGCTGTGGCCAGCAAGAATTCAGCTGATAAATTCAGCTCGGGAGAAGAGCCCAATTACTGCGCTGAGCTATTAGAGCCGTGGCCAACTGGCTCCCGGACCTTGTTAAGCTTCGCATTACAGCTGACTTGTTTAGCACTTGTATTCACACAGTAGCTCATCCTCTGACATGGCCAGAAATACGCAACAGGAGTGCAAACAAAACCTTTTCTTCCCACCCTAATTCTGACTACAATTTACAAGGTACTGTATTTAAAAGTTTCCTTGCTGCAGTTTAGGATTAAAAGGGGATTGTTCATACTAAGATTTAAATCAGATGTACCTGATTTCATCATACATGGGCTGATCATTAACTGTCTCGATATCTTAGGACAGAAGAAATAAAGAAACAAGACAGTATCCTGGAAAACTAAAAAAAAAAAAGCCTTTTTTGTCACTTAAGCTTACTGACTTCTTACCCAGTGTTAGGAGAGAAGGAGGAGTCAAAGGTCAGCTTCAGGCCACGTGCAAGCTGAACAGAAAAGAAATTCACTGGTTGGATTTATAATTACAAATTGCCATAAGTGAATTTGCACATCACATCTTTTGAGCCAAAAATTACCTGATCTTCAAGAGTAATCTCAGTGCCTAGTGTGTTGTCGGTGTTCCACTTTTCCGTGAACATCAATCCATATTCCACCCATCTGTATTTTGTTTCCAAACTACCACTGACTTTGCTCGTTTCTGAGTTTGCTGAACCTGAGCTTGTAAATTCCTAAAAAAAAAATTACACATATACATTATATAGATATATTTGCAAGTATATATATATATTTGCACACAGGCAAATACTTATGCTTGTGGAACATATTAGTCATTATAATTTGGGATACTATTCAATACTTCAGAGTTCTCAGAAGATTTAAGAACATGTTTGCTAGTCATTAAGATCAACTCACTCTTGACCCACAAAAAACATCAGTGTCAGGGAGAAAATGCATTGCATGCTAAGGGAACAGGTATGGAACAGGAACACAGACAGCTCTCAGCATCAGCACAACGCAGAGTAAGGTGCTCATCTGTACAAGGTGTAGCTGTGAATCAGCGTGCAAGTCTGCAAATGCTTCACAGAGATACTCTAAATATGACCTCCAGCACACAGTTACCTTGCAACTACACTTGTTTAGTGACTGCTAAGAAAACAAGCCTGCAGCACACTCAGAAATCAGCCTATTTCTGCTCACCCAATCCAGCAAAGCAGGAGGGAGGCACTGATGCTTCCTCCGAGCACAGGCCAGGGCGACGGCCTCAAATACCAACGTGATTTTTATAAGAAGCAATTACCACGGTTGCAAAGGAGCCCTTCACTGTATCTTCTACTCTAATTTGTGCACAGCCTTGTATATTATGCAAAAATTCTAAGTGCAAGGTAAATTGCAAGGTTATATATCTGAAAAATGGTAAGGGGAGAGTAAGGGATACATATTTACTTTTAAAAAGAAATGTACAGCAAACACAAGAACAGTGCAATGTGTTGGATTTCAATGTGTTTCCAAACTCACCAGTCCATTTTCAGATTTTGTTTTCAAATCAAGTTTTATTAAACCAAAACCTAGAAGATGAGTAAAAAATATGAATTATATATATATGTTAATTTGAAAAGCATTTCTGATTTATTTCTTAAAACTCCCTTCTACATCTCCTGTCAACTATTAACAAACCAAGGGTACAGTTACCGAACTATGTGTTTTTATAAAGCAGATTACGCAGCTCGTACTCAATTCAGACAGCACTCGACTGATTAATCCTACTCACCTCAGCAACATAATTGGGACCATATTAGGTAATAATGTCTTTATTCATACTGAGCAGCATTTTGTTCATAAGCAAACTACTGACATCAATGATCCCATTCATGACACAAGGAAACAGACAAAATACAACACACAATTTTCTTTCAAAACAGACAACAGTCCTATGGGCAACAGGAAGAGTTTTGTCAAAAAAAAGCAAGTTGCCCTCCTGTTCCAGACAGCAAGGGCAATGTGAAGCTACAATAGAAAATTCTCTGGATTCTAACAGAAATTATTGGAATATTTATCAGAGAAGAGCAATAAAATCCTAACAGCTTCAGGAATTAGGTAAACACTGAAAGACCAAACTTTTTTTGGCTTTATTTACCATATCCCTTGGTGAAAACATCTCTGGCAGATTTGCCCAGATCAGCATAAGCAGGTGGAACAGCCATTTTCTGGGGGGAGGGAGAAAAAAAAAAAAAAAAAGGAATTACAGTGTTCAGAAACTTGTTTATTTAATTCATGTAAGCAACAAGCAACTTGAGCCCCATTCCTAAGTTTCAGGCAGTTTTATTTTCTGTCCACCACCTATCAATTAAATACAGCCTGGAGAAAGTAGCTATAGCAAATAGTGTGATTTGGTTTTGTTCATTAGCCAGCACAAGCAATTACCATGCATTTGCCACTGAGGACGAGAAACAGGCTGCGGAACAGAGAGATACATAAAAGAAGGAGAAACTGTCTATGCCTTTCCAAACAGTTAACTGTTGTTCTCTTATCAGTGTAACCACATGAATGAACTTCCTCCTTCAAAACCATTTCTCGGAAACATTTCTTGTTTCATGCAATGGGTCCAAGCACTGTGACGCAAAGAATGAGGGCCCCAAGTCATCCAGTCGGGAAATCTAACCAAGACAGGCATCTGGCATCAGGAGCAGCTCTCTCCCCCTGATTCAAAGCAGCAAACAGAGATCATTTATGTTAGCAAAATCAATATAATGGTCACTCTTCACCTTCAGTTTTGTTTCATTTTGGTACTGCTGCTGATGGGTTAAGATGTCTCCTCAGACATTGACCTTTAAGTATTTTTCTGTTCACCAACTGGGCAAACACTGAGCTTGCTGAGACAGCTTCGGGCTGCAGGGAGGCTACGCTGCGAGTCGGCAGCAGCCAGGAGGGCGGCCACAGCCCCGCGGCAGCAGCCGGATGCAGGCTGGAGCTCGCTGCGGAGCCTGGAGCGAGGCACCAGCCCGACGACGGCACGGACACAGCATGGGTCGGGAGGGATGCCCACACCGTCGTCCAGGTCCTCACTTGCCTGTCTCCAGCACGCCCTGACCATTCTTAGTTCAGTGGCCTGCCGCAAGAGATATGGATGCGTCCCATTTTCTTAGCCACTGAGAAAACCGGCTCATCATGTATGGAGAGGAAAATATTATCCTAAGAGGAACAAACCAACGAAATCTACCTTCTTATCTGAGTACGGTGATTTGTTCTAGGGAAGCAAAATCAAACCATCGGAAATGGTGTACACCTCCTGTGTTCACAGACAAGATTCCATAATTTTAAAAAAAAAAGGGACATAAATCACACTTATAAAGCTGGTCTTCTCAATACCAGATGTTGCACTAAAATTCCACATTCCCAAACTTTTTGGTTATGCAAAAGTAATAAGCAGTTTATTACACAAGCATGCAAATGCTTAAAAAAATTGCCTGGCAATCCTTACTCCAGACTACTCAACAATAGCAGAAAACTATTTCTTTAAACCACAAATAAAACAGCTATCTCTGAACATGAGGGGTGCTCATAATTGCCTTTCTGGCTGTAGGCTTGCTTGCAGCTCCCTGGGCAAGCACACACCCCACGAGCATGAGACAGGGAGTTTCAGCAGCCACTCAACGCCTCAAGCACTCCGTCCAACAAGTTGTTGCAGGTTAAAGCAGGATATTGCTATTGCATAAACGAAGAATCCCTGTCCTAGAGGGAACAAAACAGATCTGGTGGCTAAGTGAAAGTAAACCATCTTCTCAGAACATAAAGAAAGTAGGATACAAGGGCGCATGGTATGATGTAGCTTCAGTTGTGGAGACTACCTGGATGCGTCAAGAAGTCCCATCATCTCTTTCTGGGCATAGTTCAGTAATAAGTTTCAGCCTCAAATATGTAAGCAGCTAAACAGTTAAGTTTAAAATATATATATATTCCATATTCCAAAGCAGTTGTAGCTGCTTATATTAGACCTAAATGTCTCTCTTCATTTGTTGTGCAAACATGAAAGCTGGGATTTTATGTTTACAAGCACCACTCACTACAGGAGAAACCATTTTAACAGTTGATCAGATGTGGTTCTGGCAACCCAGAACCAGCCTTTAAAAAAAACAAAACCAAAACCAACCAATCAACCAAAGAAACCCCACACCACCACCACTGCCAAAAAAACAAAAACAAAACAAAAAAACAACCAAAAAGACCCCAACAAATTAACAGATTTCTTTAAGTAATTCCCCTGCTCCCTAGTAAAGTCCCTAGAAGCAGAGTACGGTGCCCTGCCTGGAGATCATACCTTCAAGCCCGAGCTAAGGCAGCACTCAGGCGAGGGATGGGAGCATTCACCAAGGGCTCTGTCTGTTCTTCCCTGCCAGAGCAGCCCAGTTTCACAAGAACCCTCTGCTGGGTGTTTCCATTTAGCATCATCAAAAATTAAAACTGTTAAAAATTCCTACATATGAAAATCAAATAAGCATTGCTTTGAAAGATAATGCACTGCTCTGCCAACTGCATTTTGGAATCTACCAGGTATATTTTATAAACAGTCCCTCTGAGTGACTTCATAAAATCAAAATATTTTCCTGAAAACTGAATGAAGTATACTTTTGGTCGATTTTGTAGGTTCCGTTTTCCCCTTATCCAAGCCCACGAAGCTAAGTTTTGCTCCCACTCAGGTCTGCGTATCCCCAGGCGGATGAGCTGTGACAGGCTGCTCCGCTGCTGCAGCCTGCGCTGTGGCTATGGAACAGAGATCTCCACTTAGGCAATTACTATAATTAGGGGACAATATTGAAAGCCAAATCCCTGCCGGTTGTAAGGCAAATCATGTAATGCACACAGAGCAAGGTGTTTAAAATTGCTAAGTGTGGAAAACCCTACGAGCTACGTACCTGGTGGTTAACCTTGCTGTTGTCAGCAAGAACCAAAACAATTATTTCTGTTGGCACTGGCTAATCAGAAGCCTCTTGTTTAACAGATGGAAAACAAAACTGATTACACCCTGTGCGAGTGCAGGTTGTAAGACAAGCATGCTTAACGGGGATTCAAACTCTTAAAGGATCAAGGAATGGCCGTGGCCAAGTGCCCTTGCTTTTCAGCAGTGGGATCCCTGCACACTAACTCAGATGAGGGTAGGACTGAAAGGAATTCATTGCTTTCATCCTTGTCCAGCTGTGCACATAGCTCCGAGGGGCTGCACACAAAGCAGGCCAAGTAGAAGATACGTAACAACTTCTAAGCAGCAAAACATTTTTATTTTCTTGAGTAGGAAATAGTATAGCACAAGTCACGAATGGAGAAAACCTGAACTGAGAAGTTAGCTCTGAGTGCTGCTGTGAGGACCCCCTCCACGAACGCCTGATTTATAACTGCCACGGAGAAAACAGGGAGCTTCCTCTGGAGCTGCAGGACCCAAGAGCCAGCCTTAGTGAACATTTCACTGAAGACGAAGCACATCCAGCAGGCCAAATCTGAATATTTTCCAGTGTCACAGATGGCAAAGTGTTCACCCTATGATGCAGCTTTGGCAAATTAAATCAAAATCAGCCCAACAGGCAGGAAACCCCCAGGGTGCCCTTGGCAAATGTAACGACTGGCTGCAGCCAAAGGAAAACTCAGCTCTGCTAGATAACTCTCTTACGTGCCTAAGTTAAAGTTCCCCTACACAGACTTATCAACTTTATGATATTTACATGAGGGGAAGGAGCAATCTAAAAATTGAAGATAAGAATAAAATTCCCATGAAGACAACGGGAGTCTATCAGATTCAAGGCTAAGAAAATAAAAAGGTTGGATTTAACCTTACTCTAGCCACGCTTTTTTCTAATAAATTCGAACCTGTGTGCCATTTCTCGATGGTAACAGTAGTTCCGGACATTTCAGCTTCCCGTCTCCACAAGCAGTGCCCCTGAAAAGGTGATAGCTGCAGAGCTGAGACGTAACAGCCCCTTAGGACACGTCTCATCGGTGTGTGAGCTGGGAGGGACAGACAGCATCGGGTTATGAGACCAGGTACAGCCCGTCTGCATGAGGGAAAAAGCACACGAGGGTCTCTTGCCTCAAGATCAAAAAAAAATGAATTATTTTTTTCTCATCTCCTCCATTAAAGGAAAAATTATTCCTTAGTATGAAGCAACTTTTAAGCGCCTTTCTGGACCGCCAGCCTGTGCAGTGTCATTTCCCAAGCAACATACATCGTACCAATAAACAGCCCCTGAGGGACGGTGCTTTTGCTCGCAGGCAGAGCAGGGCCCAGCTCTCTCCGCATGCCAGGGCAGGCTGGCCGGAGTCACCGGCTCTGCACGGCACCCGTGTCCCCGTCCCACCCTGCGACATCCCAGGCTGCCAGGGGAGCACAGTGCTGGCTCGACGGTTTGGATTTTATGATCCAAGTCATGACTACAGTCTGCTTTGAACCAGGTTCAGAAGCCTAATTGTGCAGAGATTTAAAAGTATGCTTAATTGTAAATACCTGAGGAGTCCTGCTGAGGTCAAACATCAAGCTCAGCACATTCCCAAGCCTTTTGAGCAGCCAGTATAAGCACACGATTTGTAAACACTCTGCAGTATGGGACACAATGCTTAGCAACACGTTTTGCCCCAACTTGCTACTGTGCCAACATCATATAATCCACGCACCACTATGACTCAAAATTTCAGATCTGGAGCCCACAGTTTCTTTCGTGCAGGTATTAGTAAGCCCATGCAGCGTCCCGCTGACACTGGCAGGATCACAGCCTGCCTGCCCCAGCTTTGCTTTTGATCTACATACATGACAGAGCAGATTTCAGTTTTACAGGCTGGTTTATGCAGTATCTCTGTAGCCCAATAAACGCAGGAGTGTAGAGGAGAGAAACCCCTTAAAAGCAAATGTAAATATTATTGTTTAGTCTATACTACCATTTATGGAATTAAAGAAAGAAAGAGCCTGCAGTTAATTGTATGGGTATAAATTAAGAATGACAGTGTTGTACAGCAACTGCTTATTAAACTATCAAATGTAAGTATCAATTAAACTAAGCTGGGGGATACTGCAGCCTGCTGTAGCTACGGTAGTTACTACAACTGCCAACGAGGAACAAAGACACACATACCCTGTATGTGAAATTAAACGTCCGGGTTAACTACCTGTGTCTTTCAAATACCTGCAGAGGAGCAGATTGGCAGTGCTGCTGTCCCCGCCACCGCCCTGTGCCACCAGCATGGTCCAGGGGCCTAGCTGGGATGTCCTGGGGAAGGGACACGTTCCTCGCCCCCGGTCCCGCTGCCGGAACACCCAGCNCCAGATCAGTGGGGACAACGAATTAAAACAACATTTTGTCTTGTGACAGCTTGCTGCTCTCACACCGATGGAGAGCTGGGGCTGCGGAGCCGGTGGGTGGGTTTTTCTCTACCTGCAGCAGATGCCAAAGCAGCGAGTGCCTGCGCTGTGGTACCTGACTGCATCCCGGGCTGGGAACATCCCTCCTGCTACTATGGCAACCACCAGCGATGTCCCGCACGCCATCACACCCCATGGCACCACCCGAAACACGGGCAGGAGGAAAAGGTGCGGACGGTAGATCCGCGTAAACCTTCAGTGGAGAGCACTGGGGGAAGGGTTTATTCTGGGATGTCTTTTCTGTAGCGCAAAAGCCTTTTTTCAAAGGAATTCTGACAAAACGTCATAGATGAAATGCCACGAGACCGGTGATTATTCAACCATCCACTGCACCGAACAAACCAAGCTGCCAAACCCTCCCGATACCACTAGAAACGAGATGGGATCTGTTCTCAGCCGGCATCACTCAAAATATTCCCCAGAGGCACAGCCTTGCCTCGGTCAGTAAGGATGAGTCAGCTCTGCATCGTTTTCAGAAAATTTCATCACTTTTTTTTCTTTTTTTTACAAATGCCCAAAGACTGAACGAGTCCATCACCCTCCAGCAAGAGTTGTTCCCAGCCAGGGCTGTGACGAGGCAGAACGGAAGCAACGGCACGGCTGCAGCCGTATGCTGCTCCTGGCTCGGCTTGGGAGGGGAAAACCGAGTCCCTGAGACCTTCAAACGGACATTATTCTCCCCAGGGAATAATGACTACAGTCATTATATACAGGAGCTACATTTTGAGAACAAGCAGAGTAAAACAAAACAAAAATCCGTTTGGCTGCTTGGGCTGGGGTTTGGGGTTCTGGTGCGTGTCAGGATGAATTTGCCAACCTCCAGAGAGGATCCCAGGGGTGCGGAGGAGCGGGGCGGAGAGCTCACCAGCGCGAAAGCGGTGCTAAACCGGGCAGCCACCCGCGACCTTCGCTCCCCGGGAACGTGAAGAACCGATCCCCGCTTGTGGAAGCGTTCAGTGAGAAACCTGCCTGCACCTCCGCGGCCAAACGACCTTCACATCCCCGTCGCGGCATTCAGCACACGCACCGACCCGCACCTGGCTTCGCACGATGGGCAGCGCCCCGTGCCACCGCCTCACTGCCTGCCATCGCCTCGTCACCCACCATCGCTTCGTTAACCCGCCACTGCCTTGTCACCCACCATCGCCTCATAACCCACCACTGCCTCACAGCCCACCACCGCCTCATCACCCACCATTGCCTCACAGCCCGCCATTGCTTCATAACCCGCCACTGCCTCACAGCCCAAAATCACCTCACAACGTGCTGTCGCCTCACAGCCCACCATCACCTCATAACCCACCACCGCCCCACAGCCCAAAATCACCTCATAACCCACCACCGCCTCACAGCCCGCCATCACCTCATAACCCGCCACCGCCTTACAGCCCGCCACCGCCTCACAGCCCGCCACCGCCTCCCAGGCCGCCGTCACCCCCGCCTCCCAACAAGCCCCCGTGTCGTCATGCCCAGCATTACATAAGAAAACCGTCAGTCCCCTTCCGACGGGCCCCGAGTGGCAAAAACCCAAAACACCACCCCCCCCCGGCCCGGGTCGCTGCGGATTTGCCCCGCTCCCACCCGTCACCCGTTCACCGAGTCTCGCCGCCCGGCCGCGCAG
>Ga0065711_1043387_pt1 | contig 14762 bp, 15 predicted proteins | sample Hoacrofraction12_FD_59098 | JGI IMG/M metagenome (GOLD analysis project Ga0065711, IMG submission 59098) | Hoatzin crop microbial communities from Cojedes, Venezuela - Epithelial fraction 12 v2 (version 2) | ecosystem: Host-associated > Birds > Digestive system > Esophagus > Crop | place... | reverse complement strand
CAGGGAAGGGACTCCTTTTTTAAAAATTTTATTTCCCTTCCCCTTCTCAGCACTGCCGCAGCCGTGTCCGTCCTGTCCCGTCCTCCCCCCCCCCCCGATAATGAGCTGTTGTCTTGTGCAGCATTGAGAGCTAAGTAAGCATGAAAAATTGGAACAATAAAGAAGTAGTTCTGGGACAGCAAAGCCCCTTGTTTGACAAGGCTAATTCCACACCCCCCAGCCTCATTTTCTTTCAGCCACCTTCCCCCTCCTCGCTCCTCCTTTATTAAATGAACTGGCTTTTATTGGGGTGGAAGCTGGGTTTCCTTTTCCCCTCTTGCATCCCCCTCTGTTCACATGTAATTTGGAGAGTTAATCTCCTCAGGCAGGAAATGTTGTTTCTTTCACTCTTTCTCTCCGGCCAGTTCCATTTGGCTCTTTTAATTGGGGCCCAGACCAAGGAAATGGCCACACCACGGAGCCCGAGCAGGAAGAGGGCTGTTTCTGTTGAGGGGCCCTGAGCATCCCTTCCCATTGCCCCATCTCGCGTGCTCCCTTTCGGCAGATGCACCCTTCAACCAGGGATGGGGGTACCCATCTCCCCTTGGCTGGCTGGACACCCCAGCTGACCTGGGGAAGGTTGGGCTGGAGATGTTGGTTGGCATTTCTGCTTCTTTTCTGAATTCCTCTTCTTGCTTCAGGTTAAGTTACCTGAAGGTTTCAAGAGGTAACATCGCTCAGGACAATCTCCCCCAGCTCTCCAGCAGTATGAAGGCACTTGGCCATTAATATTTTCTGTGGAATCTCTGAAAGACATGACGTCGTAAAACCTCATGGAAGTTCTCCAGATTTTTCTTTATGCTTTCCCCACAGTTTCTTTTAAAGAAAATAATTCAATTTTAATGAAAAATAGAGAGCTGGGTTTCTACCCCCACCCTCTATCTGTCTTGTGTGTTTAGGCTGAAGGAGATTTACAGTGGACCCTGCTGCTGGCTGTGAGTATGTGGGGCACGTGGCCCAGTGTGGATGTTAACTTAGGTGGTGCTGGTGAATACAACTCGTAGTACAAGAAACTATGATAGTACTAGGAGGTCTGATTGCTCAACACTCACTAGATGAGGGCTTCCTTCAGAAAGGACATGTAAATTTGCAGTCGTCACTTCACTTAAAGGCAGGGCAAGACCATGTTGAGCTTTTTTTATTTAATAGAGTACTCCAGGAAGCTACTGGAAACTCATGGGAGAAACACATCCTAGAGCAGAGCAAAGCTGGGCAGGAACAGGCACTCAGAGCCTGTTGCCTACAGCAGCCTCTGAAGATGCTGGCCTGGAGCGCACCAGCATTTACAGGGAAGCGTGAGGAGGCTTGAAAGGCTTGTGATGGGAACAGCCACTGGAGCCCGGTCTGCTGCTCAGAGCCCTGCTGCCACCGTGCCCTTCAGATGGCGAGGTGCGCTGGGGACAAGGCTCCAGGCCACCCTCCGTGCCTCCTGCACCAGCCCTTGGCTGCTCACAGCTCCTCTGGGGGCCGGGCCGGGGGATGAAGTGCTGCTGCTCCCGGGCAGGGCTGGGAGAGGCTGGTCAACTGCCAGTGGGCTGGGAAGCTCTGGAGACTCCAGTCTCCTCCTAACCACAGTTTGGCCTGAACGTTCCCGGCTCTCTGGCAGCCAAAATCTTTTGGATCACTCTTTGGCACAGTTCATCACTCCCAACAGGGCAGTGATTCATGCCGGGAGGCTAATTATCCTTGAATTCACTCTTCCCTCTGTAGATAACCTCTGGAGGAGGGGATAGGCTGGGGCTGCACTTTCATCACCTGCCATCACCCATGGGACTCGATGCCAGTGCAGAGGGCACCAGAGTCCTGCCTCAGCGGGGACACAGAGGACCCTGTCTGCACTCTCTGGCTTCAGGCGCTGCCTGGGAAGGAGCGGCTCGGCGGGCAGCACGCAGTCCTGCTGCAAGGAGACGCATCACCCTGCTGCAGCCTGCACCATGCACGGGTTGATGGCCACCGGGTGCCCTGCTTAAGTACTTGCTGAGAAGAATGGGCTGCTGAGTGTACTGCGCACGACAGAGGAGTCTGGGCTCTGAGAAAAGGAACTGGATTTTTGGACTAGATAACCAGATCCTTAGTGTGAATTGGCGCTGTTCTGGAGAGAGCAAAGTTTTGCTGGTCTTTACTGAGTGAGTGTCCAGCTTCTGGAGTGGGAGGCGAGGTGGCTGAGGACAGAGATACCTGGAATGGGGATATCCTCACTCGGACATGAACCCAGACACGTCCAGCAGGAGCTGGAGGGACGGAAGAGAGATGTCACTGCAGGCAGAAGTAGCTGTGATCCACAGGCTATCTGCCATCTCCTCTGTCACCTATTTGGGAACAGTCTTAGTCCAGCGAGGACATCCGCCTCCAGGAAGCTCAGCTCCCACTGAGCACACAAACCACCAGGAAAGACTTTTCTGGAAGACCTTTTTAGGCAGTGTGGGAAATCCTGCTCTTCCCCACACTCTGTGCCTCTGCATGGGGACTTGAGAGGGGTCCCCAGGCTTTGCCTGATGCTGGCTGCAGAGCATGCATGGGCTGTGCATGGCTCACGGCTCATTGACCCGGCCTCAGAGCTGCACGGGAGCTGGCTTTGCAGAGACAGGTTGATCTGTGCATGTAGAAAATGAAAAGCCATATCCTGCCTACAGCAACACTCGTGTAATTGCTCGCACAGGTGCTGAGGAGTGCTACACCTCTCTTTGGGCACCTGAATATCATCTGGGTGAATGTGGTTCCCTTTATTTAAAGCAAAGCAAATTAAATGCCAGCAGCATCCCCTTAGGCTTGTGAAAATTCCTGGCTCTGTTTCCTGTGCAGCCTTGCCCTCCAGCAGCCTCAGCCCTTTGCCTCCACTTCCCTAAAGCTTGACAACTTCGAGCCAGGTAAGAGTGCCTGTGCCAGGCTTGGGCTGTGCTGCAGAAAGCAAGGAAAGGCAACATGCCCTACCTGGGGCCTCCTGTGCTGGACAGGGCAAGCAGGAGCCTCCCCGGGGAAGGGGCAGGCCTGGACTGGATGTGCAGCTGTGCTCCATCCATGGTATTGCAGCATCACATGGGGCTGGACGCTGGGCTGTAGGATCCAGGCACAAGTAGGAAGCTGAGCTATTCAGGCCATCCCCAGCTGTCTCTGGAGGCTGCTCATGGCTCCAGGCTCAGACTAGGAACAGGCAGCAGTGGGCTCACAGACACACCACAGGGACAGAGGAGACACAAGCTGCTCCTCACAGAACCTGGCTGAGATGGAGCCAGCCCTGGGTTGAGGCAGTGCTGCTCAGCAGGAGCCGCAGCACGCAGGGCTGAGCATCACTGCTGTGGGGGTACCCCAGGGCCTTGCCCTGGTGTGTGGGGGACATGGGATGGTGTGTATCACCCAGCTTGCCCTCCCCTGGAGGGCAGGGAGGAGAGGGTTAACCTGCTCCCCCAGGTCCTCAGCTCTCACAAAAGATGATGCCAGCTCTCCAGCTCACCGCCTGTTGCATTCCCCCTCCCTCCCTGCTGCCCGTCAGAGCTTTGAATAGGGAATTAGTTTTGCCTGCGTTTGGACCTCTTAATTAGCTATTCTTTTTGCTAGGCTGGGGAAGAGGAGGGGCGCGAGGAGACCCTCACGCACCCCCAGCTGCGCCCTGGCCCTGCTCCTGGAGCAGCACAAAGGAGCCCAGCAGGCAGAGCCATTGGAGGGCGCTGGGGACGCCAGGATCTGTCAAAGCTTGTTTCCCACCTTCCAGAGCCAACCCTTTCTGTCCCAGCCAGGAGACAGCCTCCCTTAATTGGGCTGAAAATCTAATCATTTGTACCTCCGGGCCTGGGAAGGGGGCAGGGGCGGGTGTGCAGAGCCCGGAGCAGGGCAGGGCGGCTGGGCGAGGGCTGGAAGGATGCAGGAGGTGAGACAGGAGCAAGGACGGTGTGGAAGCCTGTAATGGGGAAAAGCAGGATGGGGATGAGGCAGGAGAGGGGTGAGCAGAGTCCCAGGAAGTGCATAGGCTTGCGGAGGAGCTGAAATGACAGAAGTTTTTTTTTAAGAAGTAAATTAAATGTCATTCCTTTGAAAAGAAAAATAAAACACAAGCAAAAGTGAGCAACTGAAGGGTGGAAGAGAGCAGCAAAATGTTAGCCACTTTCCGTGATATCCATCTGCTCTGATAACTCGAACAAGGCTGCCCTTGTAGTCTTCATGTGTCCCACTGACACCCAGAGCCTGAGATGCTCCTGCACCACAGGCATCGCATCTGCAAGGCCCCGCTCCCATCTCCAGGTCTTCTTCCTTATTACAGCTTTGGCACTGCTCTCCTGCCCCTTGGGTGCTGGAGACTTACCTCATCCACCTCAAAAATAACATGTGCAAGCCTTGCCCAAAAGAGAATAGCAGGGAAAACTATTCTCACGAACGGCCACGTGGCTTCTGCCATTGCTCGTGTTCGTGGGACAACCACTGCTCCAGCAGCTGTGCTCCCACTTTATTTCAGCTAAAGGTTTTCCAAAGCCCAAGCTGCCCATGTTGCCTGTGATACTGGGGTAGGGTGGGGAGGTGACTGCCAGCGTGTTAAGCTGTATTCAGCTCAGTCCCCACAGCATTGCTACCTACCTGGCATGTGCAAGTCAGGTTTGCAGAGTGAGGACCAGCCCCAGGTCCCTTGCATCTCGCCAGTGCTGCTCCTCTGCTGACACCACTTACACCCTTCCTGCTTTCAACAGCCTCACACAGTGGCTGGAGGCCTCCCCGTATTCAGGCTGAGTGTTTTCAGGTGGTGTCATAGGGGCAGCAGCGGAGGACAAGCCTGCGAGCAGTGCAAGCACATGCAGGCCATCCAATTTCTCTTGTCTTTTAGGATGGTTTCTTCAGTACTGGATATTTTCACCAGTACTGTTGAACTACCCTTCTTTAACTGCCCTCTGTTTAATGTAAGATCACTTGGTGTCTCCAAAATGATGTACACAAACTAGAGTTCTTCGTGTGCATGGTCCCTCTCCTGAGTAAAGAAACAGTATTTTCTGCATAGTTGCTTCATCAGCTCCTCCAAGGTTTGGGCCTTATTCTTCCAGACAGTGTCTTATTAATTTCTCTTTTTTTTTTTTCTGGTGATCTAGCAAAAAATTAAAACAATCTCCAAAGTCAAAGTCTTTGTCAGAACTTATTCCTTCTCCTTCCAAATGAGATCAAGACCTTTATGTTCATGCAAGGCAGGGGGAGGAAACTCCCCAGTGATGAGGCTGCACGCCATGGCTATGCCCCATCCTGTGCACCACGTGCTCTGCCCAGCCTGCCCATACGCACGGCACCATGGCCAACCCAGCAGCAGGATGGCAGCTGAGTGAACTGGTTTGAGTTGCAAGCACCAGTCCCCTGCAATCTCAAGCAGCAAAGCCCAGTCTGCCCAGTGCCTGATTCCACGCTCCCTGCCCAGCATCCTACACCAGACCAAAGGCAGAATAACAAGTGCCGGACTAGAGGGTGCAACTAGATAAGCAAGAGAGATGGAGGCATTTGAGTAGCTCTGGACCATGGAGCGATGGGTATGCTGACAAGGCATTATTGTCATGGAACTAAATTGCAGACTCCTTGCCAGGGGATGCTGTAGAGACACAGAGTAATAGGGGCCAAGCGCAGAGACTCCAGCCAAAGGAACCCAGGGCAGAGAGAGACTCCTGAAACTGAGCTCACCGTGGTCCAGTGGATAAGAAAAGCCTGCGGGGTGTAGGAAACACAACAGAGTGCTGGGGAAAAAGAGGGATGAGAAAGCCCCAGGGTGAGCAGGGACTGAGCCCTGTGGGGATGGAGGCAAGTAGCAATGTGACCCAGGGCACATGGTGCAGTGTGACGTGGCTGCCTGGTGCTATGACCTCAGCCCCACCATTAGCTCCATGGCACAGCTGGGCTAGCTGCCCTGGGAGCCTGCCAAGCTGGGCAATGGTCTCAGCCCAGGCACTGACAGAGCACCAGGCAGCAGTTCTGCACCAGGAGCACCTTGGAGCTGCTGCTAAGACACCTGCAGAGCTGGAGATTGTATTGCTGAGAATCAGGAAGAGCAGATGCTCAGCAGTACCACCCCTGGCTGGGCAGGCAGAGGCGTCAAGCCGGGGATTTGGCTTGGTGCTCATCTCTGCCAGGACGTCCTCAGTGTGCGAGGAAAGGACAAGCTCAAAGGGTTCATAGGTTTGTGAACAGATACAGGCACAGAGGTCCAGAAACTGCTAACCTTGCATCAGCAGCATCTCTGAGTGGTCAAATGCAGTGAGGAGGGTTTTGAGCCCTGGTTTCAGAGGGCTGGTTTGGGAGAGGCTGCTTGGAGGGCGAGGTGATGCAGGAGAGCACACGGCTGGGAGGGGGCAGGGTGCCAGGGTCCCCAAAACTCCCACTGCTCTGCAGGATGCCATCCCTTGCACAAGGCATCTGTGAACGCAGCTGCACAGAGCAGCAGAGCAAGCTGCAGCGGGTCCGAGGTCAGCTGAGGTAGCGCTGTCCCAGCCAGTAATGACGAGAAATTGCAGGCAGATAGAGGCAGGCGATCTGCCCTTGTGATACCCTTCCATTTTGTAGCAATTCATGCCTTAGTGACTTCCTGAGCCAGGAGTGGTATGCATGCCATCCCATGTAATAGCCACCGCGGAGTCTGCCCTCGGTGAATTTGTCTAATCTCTTTTCAAAGCCGTGTGCATTTTTGGCTTGCGTGGCATCCTGTGGCAATGAAGTCCACAATTTAATTACACGTCGCGTAGGATAGTAATGCCTTTGGTCTGTGTGGAACCCAGGGCCGACTTGTTTCATTCATAACTTCTCCCTGTAACCTCAGCTTCCTGATTCCAGTGGAAATTAGTCAGTGAAACGCTGGGACTCCCATGGCTGGTGTCCTTTTAGCTGGAGGAGTCTTTGGAGGCACGCAGCCAGGGCTGACCTTGGTGGACAGCACAAGGACTTTAAGGCGAGCAGGATGCCCATGGCTGGGTGGAGTGATGTGCCTTGCCAGCCTGCTGCAGCGGGGAGAGGATCTGGGAGACCTGTACGGGGCCAAGGAGAGTGACCTCAAGGGATTCATGGGCACTGGGGTTCCTTGGGCAACTCATGTCCATGGCTGGAGGCATGAAGCTTGGGGCAAGGAGCTGGTGGGTGTGTGACATTGGAGTGAGGTCACGAAGCAAAGCAGGGTCACAAGAAGAGAAGCAGAAGGGCTGCAGCGGTGCTGGAGCCTGCACCAGAGCTGAGCAGAGCTGTAGCGGGAGAAACCTAGAGCATCTAGTATATCTCGTATAACTAATTTTAATCTCTTGTGAGTAAAGGGGGCATGCCAACACAGGAAAAGCACTGCTTGAATAACCAATGTCCAAACCTTTCCAGCCAAGCTCAAGAGTTACATGTCAGACAAGGTGATGAGCTACAGGATAAAATACTTGATTTCAGTAGATTATCCCAGTCAGCATGTCCACAAAGCCTGGCTCCAGTGAGGCTCCAGCACAGCCAGTATCCAGCCAGGTCCCAGTCAGTGTTACTTACCTCCTGGCACAGGTGCAAGAGTCAGGTTTGTGTTGTCTCTTACTTGTGCTACTATTGCTTCTGGCTTTGTGCAGAAGTCAAGAGTGCAAGAACACAGCAGGAGCCCTGGTGGTGACCACAAGGTGATGGGAGAAGGAATGTGGATGTCTGAAGGCACTGAGAAGCACGACTGTAAGTTGACTTGTTGACTTGGATAATTCAAGTTGACTTGAATAATGAAGAACGTCCTTTGGCACAGAAGGTCAATAAATCACTTGCTCACTGGGCAAAAACTGCCAACCCCCTGCTGCAACCTGGAGCAGCTTCAAGTCTGGGCTTCACATCAGTATGGAGGAAAGGGAAGGATGCTCTCACGCAGCAAGTGCTGCCTTCCTCACTCTTCTCCAGCAAGGAGCTCAGGCCCTCTCTGTTCGCACCACCTTGCCTGCAGATGCCTGCCCTGCCAGTGCAAGTCCCAAGATGCAGCGTGTTGTAAGTTATCACCTCTTCGTACCCCTTCCTCACCTCTGCTCTCCAAAACACGCATCTTTCGCACGCAGCTGTGTGCTGGAGCAGGAAGATCTGGGTGGAGCTGAATGAAATTTTTTAGATGCACAGATTATTGCTTTATTTGTTAAATGAAGATTCAGAGCAATCAAGACTTTTCCTTAATTTAGATCAAATTAAGCCAACAGTTTCCTCTGGAGAAAAGGAAAAGTGTGGAAAAGACTCATTCAGAGATCAAAAAATGAAATAATGCCTATGGATGTTTCTGCCCAGCTGCAAAGCAGAGCTGGGCACGTGCAGATGCCGAGGGAAAGCCCAGCTATGAGGGTATAGGGACAGTTGTCCCTTCCCGGTGCACTCCCAGCCTCTTGCAACTGGTGCTTGTGTCCCCTCTCCTGTGGTGTGTGTCCTGGCCCCCACGCCATCGTGCAGCAGCCGGTTCCATGGGCAGGGGCTGCACAAGAGTCACCTCCGCTGCTCACTGAAACACGGGGTGCAGAGCAAGCCCTGCCTGCTGAGGAATGCTGGCAGGAACTGGCAGGGTGCTGGGGCTTCCTCCCCTCCTCTGGCCGCTGCACAGGCAGACGCTGCCCTCCCTGCCTGCTGGCTTCTGTCCCCAAATGACACCCCCAGTTTGGAGGGCTCTGAGGGTGATGATCCAAAGCTTTTGGTTTCTTTAGCAGTGTTTGATGAAGAAATCGCTGCTTCTTCTGATGGAGCCGACAGCCCATGGAAGGCCCAGTCTGGATGGCATTAACAGGAGGGATTTCTCACCTGGGAGAAAAGGCGCTGAAGAGCCTATGGTCGCATTGGAGCGAACATTTAACGGCTTTTCCTGGCTTGATGTTATTTCTTCCCTCTGTTTCTTCTTTGCTGCTACCCCTTGAAATGTCTGTCAGGACAAAGGCCATGTCAAAGTGTCAGCTGTACCAAGAACGTTTCTCTCGCTCCCTTTGTGGTCCCCTCCAGGGCTGATAAAAGGCCCACAAGCTGCTGGATGCGAATCCTAGTTGTGTGGTATCTTTTGCAAGCATTTGCATGGGACGAGCAGGAGCGAAACGCCCCAGGTCAGCGCAGCAGCTCCTTGCACCCACGAAGGGCTGCAGGGGACAGGAGGGCGAGAGGGAGCCAGGCTCAGCTCCGCCGCTCATGAGTTGGAAATTCTTTGCTGCTAACTTTCCAGCCAGAGGGAATGACTGACAGAGACTGATGGTGTCTCTGCCTGTGTGTAATCTTAGAGCCGGCTGGATTTGGGAAATCTCTTTCATTGCTTTAAAAAAATAAGCAAGCGACTAGACTGAAGGGTCCTGATTAACTGGGAAAATCTGGGCAAAATGCAAATGCCTTCTCAGGTTCTCGCCCCGGCAAACCGTGCTCTGCATCCCAGGAGCGGGCAGTGAAGCCCAGCTCAGGCTGCAGCACAGGAGGCACAGCCCGAGCCCCAGGGAGGGACGGATCCTGACCGCGCCACAGCCATGTGAACAGGTCCTGAACACAGAGCCGGATCTGCACTCCAAGCTGTCCAGGTCTGGAGAGGTCTTTGGATGAGGGGTGCTTCGTCAGCACTGGGATGTGCTGCTGGCCCTGCACGCCCTCCCCTGCCTGCTCCTCCCTGCCCTCAGTGGGCCTTGGTCCGGGATGCTCGTGCCCCTCCACTCAGCAACGGCTGCCTTCCTCCCTGGATTCACACTCCTTGCACTCTGAAGGGGGAGATACAACTGTTCAGAGATGACGTTATTACATTGAGTTGTTATTCACAGATGGGCTTTTTCAAACAGGAATTTGGGGAGGATTTGGCGCCTACCCACTGGCTCTGCCTGCTCTCTTCCCACGGGGTCCCTGAGTCACCCGGCCCCGTGTTTATCTTCCTACAGCATCTTGGGGACAAGTAAAGCTGGAACTGAATCAAGAGAAAACAAACACACTGGCAGAAGACAGCTGTGAGGGAAAGCTGCATGGGTGCAATATTAACTCCCCCAGGGGGTCGACCAAAGCCTACGGAAAGCTGTAAAGCTGTAGCTCCTGAAGGTTTTGAACCAGGTAGCAGGCTTTCCAGCCTGCGCCCAGCTGAAGCTGGGATACTGCTGTGCAGCTTGTGTTAGGAAGACCTTTGTCAGACATAGAACTTTGTCGTCCGTGGCTGAAATAAATTGAATTTGCAGACGAATGTGAAGTGCCAGGTGGAGCATCTGCAGCAGCAAATTTCCCGGCTGCCCAGTAATAAGGCTATGGAAGCAAACAGCAGGCAACCGGCTGCACACACTTGGTTGGGAAGCTGCAGCTCAGAGCCAGTGCGACCTCCAGCACTGAGCCACAGAGGATGCTCCGAGCTGGCACCACCCTCCCCCTTAGACTGTGCGTGAAGGGTGCCAGAGTGAAAAGAAATCTATTCCACGAGGAGGATCACCTGGGCACCAGCACCCCTGCTCTGTCCCTCCTGGCTTTGCGACGGGCTGCCTCACAGCGTGAGTGCTGACCACTCTCGGGGGCTGAGCTCAGCCCAGGCGCTGGGCTCCCTGGGATTTAGAGGCAAAAGGAACTTGTCCCTCCCGCAGCCGGTGTGGAGCTGACAGTGCTCGTGTGTTGTGGGGCAGGAGGTACAGATCGGAGGGAGAGGTGGGTGGGAGAGCTCCACAGCAAAAGTGTCTTTCTGAGGGTAAGCATGGGGCTATATGCTGACATAGGATCCCATCTGCCGTCCTGTGACAGCCCATGCCTCCTGCTGCCGCCTTCCATTAGCTTCTCTTGGGCAGGGACCTACGTCACTGCAGTGAGAAATGTCCCTCCTGGAGCTACGTGAAACAGGAGGAAGCAAACCCATGGACCTTCTCCCTGACTGACCCTTGCCCTTTGTTGTATGGAAGTATCAGGCTTTGGCAGTACTAAACCTTGCACACACGCTCCTAGAATCGCTCTGGCCTTCACGGACCTCGGCTTGGTGGGCGACGGGCTCCTCAAAGACACTGAGGTTCCTTAACTCCTGCTGACTTAAGTTGAGTGTCTGACCCTCCTTACCGGCTCTCATCTGACACCCATGGCCTGCTAGGGGTGGGCAGTGCTAGCAGGAAGAGATGCCTCTTCTTGGGGGACTCTGTGATATAGCTCTCCAAAGCTGGTGAGCAGATTGGAGTGCCTCTCTAAGAAAGACCCAGCAAAGGCTGTGCAGGTGGGTGAGTTTCGAGCAAGGTGCTCCAAGACCCCACAGTGTGCTGGAGAGAGGGGCACGAGCCACCCACTGTGTCAGCCGGCAAGAGAGAACCTCAGGCAAGGCACCATCACACCATGGCTATGGGAGCAAGTCTCTGCGTCCTGAGGCCACCCGCTGGGGCAACCCTTGCAGATGAAAAAAACAAGATGAAAAAATTTGTCCATGCACGTTGCCTTCAGTGCAACTCCCAAGACACAGCCTCCTTACCAGGGGAGGATGGTGCATGCTGCGGAGAAGAGCTGGGCTTCAGGTGTAGTGTGGCAGGTCACCCAGGTCCCTTGGAACCTCAGCACAGAGGTGTCCCAGGGTAGCAGTGCGTTAGCTGGTGCAGCAGAAATTCAGCCTCTGTGGAGCTGAGCACAGGTGACCGAACCGTCCGAGCACTCCCTGTGTACCCTGGGGGGGTCAGCAGCCAGCACTGAGCCCTGTCCTGGCTGCCACCAAGCTGGAGCTCCCATGGGTATTTGTCCTTTGCACAGCAGTTAGAGCCACAACTTGGTGTCCCTGGGAACGTCATTGCTGTAGAGCTCCCTTTGGCCTCAGGCTCACCGTGGTGGGACATGGGCTTTCACCCAGGCTAGAGCCTGCAGCACTCTGGCTTGGGGAGGGGGCCCAAGGGCAGGCAGGGACTGCTGGGACCTGACCTGCCAGGGCCATACGGGAAGGAGAGCTTGAGCCAGTGCTTGGGGCAGGCTAGAAGAGGCAGCACAAGGAAACTGCTGTGTCCTCCAGCAGCATTTGCTGGGGAGTGGATGTTTGTGAGAAGGGACACATGGGGAGTGGGCTGGGGAAGGGCTGTAGCTGGATCTTTGGTCTGGCCGCATTTGGAGGAGATTCCTCACAACTGCTTTGGACAACGGCTGGGTGCATAGTGCAGAGCCACAGCTTGTCCTGTTCATCCACATGGCAAGAGTTCCCATCACCGGCTGCCAGGTCTCCCTCCATTTCTGAGTGGCACAGGGCAAAAGGCAGGGCTTCTCAGAGTGGAGTGGAAGGAGTGGCAACTTCAGCAGAGTCTTGTGTCACTAGGTTGTCCTGGGGCTGGTCATTTGGGTTTGGTTTACACTGGCAGCAATGCATTCTTCCTGTAGAGTGGCTCGGGAGTCCCTGAGATGGAGCTGCTCCCCGGCATGGCCAGTCTTAGTGGTGGGCCATGTCCCCAAGGCATGCTCTAGTCCTTTTATTTGGGACATTTTCAAAAAATAGCTGCCCTGAGCAGTTCTCTCTGCCTTGGACTAGTGTTGACAGCGACTGCCACATACAACATGACGTGGCAGCATTGCTCTGTGTCAACACATGTGGTGACAGATGTATGCCAAGAGGGTAGAAATCACAGAGCTTGGTGGTGGTGTTGTTTTTGAAATTGGTGACTGTCCAGGGATCATTCCTGGTCTCTTTGCTGAGGAATGTTCCTCTAGGTCCCCTGAGAGCTTGCCCTGGTGAGTTTTCGAGGACTCCATCCTGATATCCCAACTTCTGCCAAGTCCCCAGGCTGTGCAGTGGATGCTTTGGGATGGAGAGGGGGTCAGGAAGATCAAACTGCTCCACCGGGGACTTTACTTCTGGAAACTCCCTTGCCTGAGGATGAGATCTCCTGCCCATGAACGCTGGGCCACAATGACTGATACATGTGCATATTTACAGGGTGAATTACAACAAAACTGCTGATGGCTGCCGTGAAACAACCCTCTTTCTTCCTTCCTGCAATGGCAACACCTGCCCAGAAGGAGCTGTGCAGAGGCCACCAGCCTAGTCGCTACAGTCCATCAGGTGGCAAGTGTTACAGTCACTATGAATGGATTGAGACCAACCAAACCTTTTGCTCAGTGTAGCCTCTCCACCACGCTGAGTATCACCTGTCCCATTTGCTAGGCTTTCGGCCACAGCAAATTGGACATAACCAACCCCAGGCTGTGAGGGAAGACAGAGGAAACCACTCCCCTGGACTTCTTCACGTGTAATGGTGATAGGGTAGGTTTTTCTGAAGCATTTTTAGGACACCTGGCACCACAGGAAATGCGCCAGAATTTGGGCAGACTGTTAACTGGAAGCGGTAGCGCAATTCCTGAGCTCTGAGGGACAGCAGGGAAATGGGGACCTGGAGTGAGTGGTGTCAGGTATGGGAGACCAAGGTGCTGCAGCCAGCACACAGCTTAGGCATCCACAGTGCAAACGTCGAAGGACGCACTCCAGGCAGCTGATGGGGACTGTGAGGTAGAGCTACAGAGAAAACAGGGGGATACAGGGCCAGGCGTACAGCAGGAAATCAGTTTGGATCATAAATGGGGGAGGCAGCAAGGGATGGGGCACAACACCATGATGCCAAGAGGAAGAAAGTCGTGAGGAGCTTGAAAAGCAGAGAAATGCCTCACAGTAATGACAAAAAAGGATGCCAGGAAGCTCAGAATAGCAAAAACACCCTACTTGGTATAGAGAAAATGTACTTCTGAGGCACAAATAATCCCCTCCCTTGAGCTTCAGGGGTGTGTTTTGTTTCCCATCAGCTCCTTGGCACATACGAACGTGGTGCAGGGTCAGTGACAGGGCGGTGCTGAGCTCCCAGGAGCACGGCTATGAGGTCTCACCGGGGCACCACTAGCTGGGCTTCTCAGAGCAGACCTTCGCCAACACTCCTCCACAGCCCCGCTGGGGAAGGCAGCACTGGGCAGCCGAGGGGGTTTTGTCGGGGTTGGTGGCCCGTGGCTGTGGAGGAGGGAGCTGGGGCTCAGCAGGGCAGGTACCAGACCTGCACAGATTTAAGCCCCTAAAGCAGAAGGTGGCTGGGGTCACCATTCCATGTGAGCTGGTGAATAACCTGTGAGCTGGTGAAGAACTTTGTTAATGTCAACACTACTGAACCGCTTACAGAAATTAAACTTTAGTAGATCTGTGATGAAAATGAGAAATTTTGTGTGTGTTTGTGTGTCCCCATATACATACAGTGACATTTTTGCCCCAGGGGAATCCAGCTGACCAGAAACACCTGAGCCCTGCCCTGAGCTCCACCGTGCAGAGGTGTGTGCCGAGTCATAGCCAGCTCTGGGCAGCTGTGTGGGCTTCGCTGTCTCCCTTGCCTTCACCAGGTTTTGGGGCGAGCCAGGCCGCCCTCAGCCTCTGGATTCCTTCTGCTCGCAGCACACGGCAGGGAACTGCGAGCCGGTGAGCTGCTGCGAGAGGCTGCTCCATGGACCCCTGCCAACCACTTGCTATGGCATACTTTGGGAACCGCTCCTTTAGACACACTGACGAGAGCAGGGTAATGTATTTCTACTGGAAAATAAACATATCTCTAATGAAAACCTGGTGCACCATAGTTTAGTCCTTTTATTTTTTATGTTCCTTAAGTGAAAATTAGGGGTTTTGTCTTGTCAGACCCAAGCCTTTCCCCATACTTGCCATGCCAGCCCATCAGCATTATTTCTCAAGCATAAAGAGAGCCTGGAAAACTTAGGCAAACAGAAAGCAACAGAAAAACCCTGAAGAGACAAAGGACATTTGACTGGGAGTTGGGTTTTCTCTCCTCTCCTCTCCTCTCCTCTCCTCTCCTCTCCTCTCCTCT
>Ga0065711_1007496_pt1 | contig 14762 bp, 10 predicted proteins | sample Hoacrofraction12_FD_59098 | JGI IMG/M metagenome (GOLD analysis project Ga0065711, IMG submission 59098) | Hoatzin crop microbial communities from Cojedes, Venezuela - Epithelial fraction 12 v2 (version 2) | ecosystem: Host-associated > Birds > Digestive system > Esophagus > Crop | place... | reverse complement strand
GGCCAGGTCATGGGGGTGGTGGATGGCTCCAAAAAGGCTGGGGCCTGGTGGCCTGCTCAGAAATTCAGGTTTCAGGCCAAAGTCCAGCTTGTGCGGATCAGACTGCATCTGTTTCTGAAATGTAAAAACAGGATTTGGAAAAGACTGTCCTAAAAGACAGCAGTAAAAGACACTTTGAGAATTACGTGGGCATAGCAATTTATTCACACTAACTGACTTTTTAACAAGAATATTAGTTTAACACGAATATTATATGGGACCCCCAGCATAGGTGCACAGCTATTCCCCAGGAAGGGGGATCGAAACGCAGAGAGAGAAAATCTCCAGCTCCCACTGCGTATTTCCTGCAAGGTTCAACGCTGTTTTCATGTATGCTCACATCCATCCCTCTGGAGCAAAACATTTCAGCACAGACCTGACTTCAAGAACAAAGTTAAAAATCTTTGGAGAGGCCTCAGACACTTGCTTGCTGTAAGAATAGGTCTGTCTTAAAATCATAAAAACATAGCCAAAGAGAAATGCCAGTCTGGACCCGACCCCAGGTGGGCAGGCGTGTTAAAAGCTGGCTGCGGACCCTCCTCCCGCTGCAAGGAGCACGTGCCAGACAGTTACGGCGGGGACGAGTCAACGGACACCAGGATCACTGACTGTGAACGGGAAGCTACAATCTAGAAACACTTGATGCAGCGGATCTTTCAGTGCCTCTCGGACCGCGACCGAGCAAGCTAGGGGCTAAAATGCATGAATTTACAGATGAAGCATATTTGAATCTAAAGAACTGAAGTCCCATTCTGACTGCTTGCACTCCAAGTTCAAAGCACTGTATGTCACTGTCTTTACTTATATAGCATTAGAATGAGCAGGCGTTCTTTTTAAGGTAAATTTGCTGAGGTAGCCGTATTGTAAACGATAAGTGGATGAAGGACGGGCTCTTCTTTGTGCCATATACTTGTTTTAGCAGTCCCTACCTCAATAGCTTTATAGAATGAGGAGGAAAACCAAATTCCCAATTACCTGTGCTGCCAGAACTCCCTAAACACAGATTGCTGATTAATTGTGCAGGTCAGCTGAAAGGATTTACAAATGTGTAACACTGAACCAGTAGATCTTAACAGTAATTCCTGAGCATGACACGCTTTATAAATCAGTATTTAATACTGTGCCAGCTCAGAGTACAGACTATTACAATGATATAAATATCCATATTAAAAAGTTATGACCAAGTTAATGTGCATGCCTAGTAGCTGTTTTTCAAGTGCTAGTAACGTATCTCTGTAGCTATGAGAACAAACAATAAAAAACCCCTCCCCCCAAAAAAGGCAAAAAAAGGCCTTTATCAGTGTTTTGAGACAATGGCCTGCGAGAACACTGAAATGGAAAAGATGGCCAAGTTAAGGTCATGTCTTTCAAGAAAGTAACACTGCAGTCCTTTAACAAGTTCAGCAAATACAAACGCCTCTCAGTTGAAGCCTGCATGCCAGATTCTTACACTGTCAACTCTTTTTGTTCTTCTTTTTAACAAGCAAGTTACAAACTTCTGACAGGCACTACTCAGAACAGCAAAACCTGACTGAAACTTTAATTGCAGCAATATGAATGGTGCTGTTCTAATAATGAAAAAATCCCCTGTCTGAAGAGGAACAGGAATATCACGGATGCGTTAAAGTATTTCTTAATGTGCTGGTTTACCTTAAAATAGTACCAAACAAAATTGATCACATCTATTGTATCCCCAGCTGTGGTTCCGGAGAGCACCCCTCTTGCTGATAAACCTTACGAATGGGTCTGAAGTCCAGCAAATGTACAATGCCTTAATTCAGGGCCCACTAAAATCAACGTAAATGTCTGCTCTAATTTCATGGCATGTTAGATCGGGCCATGAGGCCTTTGCTAAAAGAGAGAGGGCCAATTACGGAGCACAAATTGTCTCCTGAATCCAAGGCAGTAACACACCGGTCGGTCTATGGAGGAGTGTAAAATCGGTCTGTGCCCAGAGCTGGCATGCAGCACCGGCTTCGTCTGAGGAATCCCCCGGGTGCGCGCCCAGGTCACACAGGTCTGAGCTCTGTCCTGGTGCAGAGCTTTAGGCAGGCAAACAGCATCCGCAGCTGCATGCAATTTTTCCTGGGGTCAGGAAGGTTGTGTTTTAAAGTCTCCTATCTCGCCTGCTTCTGCAGCGTCTGCTGTTGCCCTCTGCAAGCAATTACTAGCGGGCCAGGCAGTTATCAATTCCTCCATACTTTGCAAGCAGTCTGGTGGCACTGCACGCACGCTTGAAATCTCTACGTAAATATATTTTATCCCCTGCTCTGTATGGCCAGGCACCATCTTCAGCTTGTGCAGAAGAAAAGGCACCTTCACAGCCTTGGGCTGGAAGGAGAAATCGCTCTGTATGAGCCTTCAGCCAGAGAATTCACGCTTTGTGGTCACATACAGAGGGGAGGACGTCGTTCCCATGTGGGAGTCTGACAGCCCACACCGACATAAACCAACTTGCCTTAATGACTGTAGACTGTACCTAATTTTTTGACTGAACAGAGATAGTGCAATATATTTCCCAATTATTCTTGAAATTATCATCATGCACAGCCTCAAAAAGTAACATCCCTTCCTGCACTTCTGGGCTTTACTCCTGTTTCTTAACATGCAAGATAGACAAGTATTAGGTAAAAGAAATGGCTGCATGAAAATGGCATTTACTATGAGTTATAAATACACCAGTATGACCTCTCTTTGAATATCAAATCAAGGAAGATTCAAAGGACATAGATGGCATGGGAATAATAATTTCATTTCAAGAAAATACCTTTTCAATAAAATAAAAAAAAGGACATATAACTCTCTAGGTCTATAATCTTGTCTTTTTTGATAATGGGAAGATGAATGAAGATCACTAGCAGGGGAAACATAAGGAAGCAGAGAAGAGAGATATGTCTACTGCAGCAAATTAACCTGCCAACCTTGTTTAAAAGGGTTATTTTTTAAACTCTATTAGCTGCANGTTTTAGTAGCTGTTCGACATCTTCATATTCTTATAGCACTACCTGATACAGTTCAATTGCATACACAGACTGCAAAGTGCTACAGACTCCTTGTTAATGTTGCTTTCGAACCCAAGCTATTGACTCCTGCAGTACGAGTATGAACAGTAAAGAACACCGACCTTTCCTGACTCACTGAAATGCTTCAGGAGCAACACAGAATTTTCCAGTGACGAATACAATGAAAATACTATACAGGGAAAGCAACCTTCACAGAGCCCATGCGCAGTGAAAATACAGCTGAAGTAAGAATGGAAATACCTTAACTGTTAAATAAATAAATTATGTGGTTTTCTCTGACGTGTTTCAGTAGACCCTAAACTGGCCATGGCCCTTACCCTTGAAGTCTCAAAGCACGTCTAACAGAGAACTGATTTCCAGCCCTGTACCTTCGGTGCAATGAGACAGTGTCTGGGTAACATGACTTCATCTGAGAGGCTGTCTCTGCCTGACCAGCCCAGACACGTGCAGGTGCCAGCCTCCAGCCAGGAGACGGGCTGTGAAAAAAGACTGATGGGAGCCTGTGCAGCCACACTGGATAAAGCATCGTAGGGATGGGAGAAATCCTCCTGTGCCCTCTTCTGTCCGTGAACATTAATAAGTGGAATGGGATACACACGCCTAGCCTCTCCAGACTTAAAACAATTCAATCTTGATATGTTTGTGTCCTCAGCCATAAATAAAAGCAGTGTTGTCGCTCACGGGCACATCCATTTATCTCTTCCTAGCCACAAACTGGTTGCTATCGCCCAATATCTGGTGTCCTTGCTCCGCGGCATCACAGACATTCCTTTGAGACTCCACCTTCAGGTTTTTAATTCTGACATGCCCTCACTGAAACAGACGGTTATGCTACAATGCTACGCATGGTTACTTCAACTAGGCATTAGCGCTGGCACAGAACTGGTAACCGAGGGAAACTCTTCCTCTCCCAGGTTTGCACTCTGCAATTCATCTGAAATGCAGGCGTGCCCAAAAGACTGACCTTGACTTTCTGTTGGTGATGGTATATCTGCCAAGCGATGTGAACATGCATAGCGCACCACTTCCCAGGTTTCTGCAAAAAAAAAAAAAAAAGAAAAAAAAGGATACAACATGAATTAGTAACTTTAAAAGGCCTGTGATGCTTTATTCTAGTTATAGCAGCTCTTGCTGACTCTTAGCCCAGCCTGTTTTGGTCTAGGGGATTCCCCATGCCAAGACAACTGCAAGCAACGGGTCTCCCTTCCGTGCCTTCCCCCTCTGTCCTCTTGGGAAACCAGAAAAGCAAAGGGTTTGTCCCTTGCTAAGACGTTTATCTGGATACCCAGGAATGCTCCTGGGTCACTCTGCTCTCCAAATAAACTCAGGCTCGGGTTTTACGCACTCCTGCAGTCCTCTGATGCCACTGGCTGAGAATGAAGCTTGTGTTGCTGAAATCGGTGAAGCTGTCTCCCAGTTCGCAGCTGCTCTGCGTGCCTGGATAGCTTCACAACTGTACACCGAGTTCATTTCTGAAAGTGCAGCTCCTCTAAGACTAGCCTTTCCACCAAAAGATGAAAGCACTTTAAAAGATCACTCTGGTTTTCAGAATGAATCTGACTCCCTCATATAACTGCTGGTCTGTACCTCCCAAACTCTGGCTCATAAATGTACCGAAAAAATTGGAGGTCAGTCAATTCACTCGGTTTGGGAAGGCTCTTTGTCTGCTTCCTGTCACCACGCTTTTAAGTCACGGGGAGGAGAGAGGGAGCAAAGAACCAGAGTGCTATTTGGGTTTTCTTGTTGATTTTGTACTCCCTTTCCAGGACATCTGGAAATCTTGTCTGAAAAAAAGCTCATTCAGGATATCCTTTCTCCAATTCTGTTATTTAGGGGTCTATAGTTAACTACATAGCTAACTATTCCTGCAGGTTTAAAAATGATCACAGGAATTCAAGAAGTTCCTCAAGCTACTGGTAACTTCAAAGTTCCACAAACTATGGCACACGGTCTGCCTTCTATTTCTAGGTGTATACCAACCCACAATCAAAACCACAAAAGAATCAAACCCACCTCGTACGCCTACTCCCCTAAACTCAAGCCTTTTGCTTATTCACAGCAACCGGCTGTGCTAGTGTTTCAGTAAGTTCACTTGGTTGGTTCGACCAAAATCTACACCTTCTTGAACATGCTGAAGACATAAGAAAACAACCCTTTTGGATCACTGAAAGACCGGATCTTTTGATCCTCATTTCTAAAATATTTTGTGTTTGAAGTGGATTGTCCGTCTACACTTAACAGTAAGATATCTGGGTATGAAGTACCATACTGTGTAACCCTGAGAACACACAGTAAATAATGAAAAGCAAAACCCCTCAGTCTGCAGTGACATGACAGGGGATCAGTGCCAGGGCAGGTCGGCAGGGTTTGGCTCGGGAAGCCTTGTAAGCCCGCGCGGTGGAAGGGTTGTCCATGATTAACCTCTAGGATTCATGCTAGGGGTTTGCATGAGAAGAACAGAAAACTTCAGGCTTTGAAACTGTGCATTTTCTCGAGTGACCGCAAGATGCACGCAAAGAAGGACTGACCGTGCTGCTCAGCAGACATGGTATAGAATACCCAAGATAAAACACGGCATTGCTTTATAATTAGTCTGCTGCTTTAACCCGGTGGGGACTGAGACAAGCTTGACAAACTGTATCACAAGAAGATTTCTTACCCTTAACATTGGCCTGAACGGATCTGTCAACTGTGAAGAAGAAATGACAGCTTGGTTACATGCCTGTCACTCAAACAATTGCTCTAATTAACAAATTTGTATTGCTTCATTAAGACATGAAATTAAAATGTTGTAATTTTACTTTCAAATGAAGCCCTTTTGGATAATAATTAGTCCTTAGCCTCCGTATTTGAGCCGGTCTCCCTCCCCCCATGGCTGCTCTACCTAAGTGTTGACAAGCAACTAAGAGGGCTCTGTCCTCTGGCATCACCATTAATTTGTTGATTGAATGCTACCAAGATGGCTGGTTAGCTACTCTGAAGAAAAGCACAGGTCTATCCTTAGGGCAAACTTCTGTTCTCGTCTTCCAAGGCTTCTCGGCTCGCGAGCAGACTGGATGGTGGAGAGGGCCACTTGTTCGCAGCGCTGATCCTTTGAACTGGGTTGGAACGGTGTTTCAGATGTGCCTCTGCAAACCAGTGACTCTGTCCGTTCAATGGCTATGCCATGAGGTCCTTGACTTGTACATTCAAACAGCCTTCACCGACTGCCTGCCTGCCTGGTGCGTCGTCTTGTCTCAAATGGGCTTTGTCTTGAATATTTTTCACATTGGAACAGATGCTGGTAAATAGTGGCTGTATCAAAACCCAATTTTCTCATTATTTGTGTGGCCTGGGTCTTTGGGGTAAATTCTCTTTTTTCACTCACACTTCATCAATTAACGCTGGAAAATAAATCCAATTTATTTGGTACTTCTCATTTGTTTTGAATTTTCTTTTTTGAAATGCAATATTAAAAGAGATTTATAGGTGTAAGAGGTACCTTGCAGACTCAGTGATGGCACAATACATCATCCTGAAATAATCGAAACTCTGCTACAGGCTGAAAGGGAGCATAAAACTAAATGACTTAATGATGGGAGGTTCTGGTTATCTCTTCAATTAGATGGAATAAACAGAAACGAAAAAATGTGGTTCCTTTTGGTATAAAGCTCAACTACAGCACCAATCCAGAGCAAACCAAAGCCCTGAAACTTGGCACAACCCAAAGAAAACAGCTCTGCTACACTTCAAAGTTGAGTCACACCACAACATGCATCGTCAAGGAGAGCTCCCCATTGCTTTTGTCACAGAGTTCTGCTAAAAACATGCCTGCATGATGTTCCTCCTTGCAAACCATGTATATTAATTCAAACATGCAAACAACCCATGGGCATTCAGGAAGAACAGAAAAAGGCTACGAGAGCTGAGACAATAAATGCTGTTCACATACACCAGAACTCGAAAATCCAGAGGCACCAAGCGATCAATAAAGCACATCCGTATTTCACTGGTGCAATCAATGATACAGTAACCAAGGGAATAACTGTCATTACTCGCATTAAAAACAATTACAGAGTATAAACATAAATCTTCAAGAGGTTTGTACACTTCTACATCAAATTGGACTTTTATGCCTTTACCCCTGGGCTTGTGGGGATGCCTGCTGACAGCAAAGCCAGAGCCGTTCCGTTGCACAGGATCTGTTCGCTTTGCTAACGATGAACAGAAGTAAGGATCAGGATTTAAATTGTTCTCATACAGCTTCCCTAGTGTGCACTGACTGCAACAGTTCGGATTAAGCTTTCGTTTTAGCATGCTAATTTGGACATATTGAAGATGGTAGCTCTAGCATTCAAGCTTTTCAGGAGCAACAGCTTTACTTGAGAAAAAGATAACATTTCCTACAGACCCGTGGATCTTTCTGTAGCAGGGTATGTGGGACAGTTCCAGGTCTGGCTGCAACATCAATAGGATTGGAAGTCTAGAAATATCACAAGGAGAGACAGCATTAATGAGTAAAACAATGCACAGAAGAAACAGAAAGTGAAAACCAATACTTCTTTATCACTAAAAATGCCTAAACAATGATGATCAACTTTTTAAAGAGGAAAGGATAACCATTAAGATCCACTTATTGATATACGTATTATCATCTCAACTTTCAAGCTTTCATTGTCCACCAACTTCCCATTACTTGAAGTAAATTAAACGGGAGGGAACAGCAACCGTTACACTGGAAAATCTCTCCACTATCACAAACCTGACTAGCAACATACTTGAGATATAGCTTCCAAAGTTGGATTTGGAGGACCAAGGTTGTGCTCTGCTGCTTATCAAAAACGCACCGGAACTGGCTAAAACTGCCAACCTGCCTGTCAGCACACAGAGCATCAGTCACCTCTTTAGTCACCGCACAAGGATCTGAACTCCATCCACAGTTAACCGTTACCATATGGATATCTGGAAGGGGCAACATCCAGTTGAAAAAAAATTACAGCTTTTCCCATGATTTGAATGTAAATATTCAGCTCATAGAACAAATCGCATCTTTGTGGGGGAAAAAAACCCCAAACCCCCTACATTTAGACAGAGTATCTTCCAACATTAAAATGAAGAAAAAAAATCAGGCACAGTATAACTAACAATTAACTAACAGAGCTGTTAACAGTCTGATTACCATACATACGAAGAATTCCACTAATGAACTGCAATTTACATATTCAGTCATTACAGTGGATGGGCCAATTTAAGAAAGAAGGTGTCTTCTCTGCAGAAATTTCAGCCCTGATTTCAGTCTTTAGTTGCAAAGACTGCAGGCTACAGAATATGATTTCCTTCCACTTATAAAGTCAAGAGCGACTTCAAGTAAACAAAAAACCCCACCCCTGAACTCCTCACATTGATCTCTCCCAGCTGTCACAACCGAGAGGAGAACTGAATCGGTGCGCTGCACTGTGGTGGGGCTGTGAGGTAACAACAGAAATGAGTAAACAATAATGATCATGACTTCTTAACTTCTTCATTATTATGTGACCTTACATTAATGTGTACTGAGAACTAATTATATCGCTTCTAAAGTTAACTATGCCATTATATTTTTTTTAAATGTATGTAAATGTATCTGAACCTAATGAGAAATAACTTCTCTTTGTAGTAAATCTGGAAAAAGCCAATTGTCCGTCGTGGAATTAAGCTGTAACTCAGATCTGCATTGCTCCAGAATCTGAACCATGTTCTAAACCTAAACCCAAGCTGGCTGAGCCCACCGGTGTATCTGAGTAGTAACAGCCATACAAACAACTCCTTCCTTACCTTGGGCTGAAATGCTCCTTGCAGCGAGCCGAAGGGGCCGGTCGGAGGGATCATGGGAGGAATACCTGATACAGCTGGAGGATAGGAGTGAAACAGCTGCAACAGAAAGACAGCAGAACGTCAATACGAGCGCAGTCAAGGTGAAGCCAGCAAGTGGGACACGACAGAGCAAGCGTTCCTGCGTAGTATCAGGGAAATGGCACATGGAGAAAACTGAGCAGCGCTGAAGAAGTGATCTCGTTGCAACAATGTTAGTTAAAGCAGTCAATGAAATGTTCACAAATGTCATGACGTTTAGAGCTTAAAAGCAGTTCCAAAATCATAAAGCAGCAGCCTGTCCCCCTGGATTAGGCCATCATGGCGTAACAGAGGCTTTTTTCACCCCCAATTACTAATTTTTAAATTGGACAGAAGATTTAAATGGTTTCAGTTTGCAAACCATTTCAAGAGAAAAGGCAGAATACTGAGCCAAATAAGACTCAGAAAACCACTGTTTAAGCGAAAAAAAACGCCTTATGAGTTCTAGGATGCTCTATTGTTAAAACTCCATTAGTACGTCAGGATTTTAATAGTATCTGTAGGAAATGAGGAAAATACGCACAATTCTTACTTCATTAGCCTGTCTGAGAGGATATCCTGCCACATCTAACATTAGCAGAGAGACAAACTGATCTGTTAAAAATTACTACTTAAACAAAATGTTGATGCAGACCCCCCAAAAAAATCAGGGTTCTGTTTTCCTAAAGACAGAATACTAAGCAGAAAAAAGTGCACATCTCCACTGACCTCACTGATCCCAGTGTATCTGTTCTAAGAGAATTTAGAAAAAATAAATAAAAAAAGCTGTTCTGTACTAACGCAGAGAAACACATGGGAAACCAGCAAGTAAACCGTAACACCCAAATCTTATCTTCTCTCTGTGGCCCGGCTGTGAATCTTTTACTCGTGCTGTAACCCAGTTCGCTCGACCGGTTCCATGGAAAACGCAGAGACTGCACACAAGACTGCATTCCGGCAGGAGCCGGGGTTTGAAGCATCACACTCCACAGACGCTCTCACTGGAAAAGCTCTGGATCTAACGGGGGTGGCTGCGAGCTCCGCTGGCGTTGCCACCCAGCAGGCTCACGGGGTTACCTGGCTGGCCCAAATTCGCCTCTGGACACAGCTGGTCGAAAAGCAATCTACCGTACGCTACTTTTAAGATCGAAGTAAATGAGTTAATGGCCAATAAAACAGAAGCAGGACTGGGCAAAGTAAAAGACTGGATATGCGGAGCGGGCAAACACTGAGGAAATCACACCCCAGACTAAATCAGGATCACAAAGTTGTGATGACATTGTTTATGCCAGGCATAAGTATGTGTTTTTCTTAATTGTTTATCCTTCCGCTAGCTCACCTTGCAAAGTCATTTATTCATATTATATTTACTGAAAACTGAGAAAATATTCCAGCATTTTAGCGGTATCAAAAGATTTTCTCGTTTTAAAAGCATGGTATCAAGTCTCCTTTCATGATACCTTTCTATTGTTGGTTTTAAGTCTATTTAATTTGGATCTGCTCCATTCAGTGATGCAGAAAGCATTTTTAGATTATTGATACTGAACTCTAAGTATCTGAGAAATCATTAACAGACACGTGTCCTCATTTACAGTAACTTTTAATGAGTAAAATGTGTTTTATATCCTCCAGTGTCTTCTGCATTTAATTCTACGTGTAATGGACTAATTCCAAACGACAGAAAGAGATGTAATACTTAATATTCTATTGGCTATGACTAATAATAAGGAATGCTTTCCTTAGAGTTTTATAACAACTGCTAAGTTAATTAAATGTGGCCTTTCCTCAAGGTCAGAATTATCAATAACAGTGTATCTCCAGGATCTCTTTGTATCAGCTAAATTCCTCCAGCCTTCAAAATATATCTTTCATAGTCAGTGTTTTCTTTTCCCCCCTCTCTTTCGAGCAAAGTTCCCCCCTTCCAGCTTTCTTCAGGGAACAACGTGGTACCCACAGCCTTCCTGGGACCAGGTGCCATCTAGACCCAGCGCTAACTGCAGGCAGAAGTGATGTCTCGCTGTGCTACAGCAACGCCCCTCCCCAAAGAAATGATTGTAAAATCAAAGACACCAAGAAAAAAAAACTCTTCTAAATCTCTGCATGAGCTTCTTTGTGTGCTGGGTTCCCTAGTCGAAAGTGGATTGACTTGAACTCTCAGAGAGGCCTTGCCCTCCCACAAAATTCACTTACAAGCTTTAAAAACATTGCCAGCTTTTCTTAAGGTACCCGAATTCTTGGTGTGGATCTATAGTGGAGACTCCTGTCACTAGGAAAAGGTCTACGGAAGCGTCACAGTTTCACAGTATTCCTGCAATGGGAAAAGCCCTCCCGGGTACGTGCTCCTGCCAGCAAAGGGTGCTTGTTGGTGCTGGGGCTGCTCAGGACACTGATCCAAGCTGTCCCACCACTACCTGTACGACCTGGAGTCACAGCAGAGATTCCTGCAGTACCTGGGCTAGTAAGGCCTTGCTGGAGTGTCAGACAGACCGTTGACCCAATGCAATGTGCGGCCATCATGCTGATCTCTGGTACTCACTTGCTAAACATCCTACAGACACAACAGCAATCATTTTGCAACCACTTCCCGGGGACAAACCTTTCCTGAAGGCAGGGCAGGGGCGGCGCAGTGGCCCAGAGCTCTGCCAAGGGCAGCAGCATGGCTAACAGAGAACAGCGTGAAGCCTTTCCTTGCTTTAACGGGGCTTCAGTCATGACCTTTGCAATTCAGGTAACTGCCAGCTTTATAGGAGGTTATGTCACTGAATTTGAAAAGCATATACAGTCGGAGTCTTTTGCCATGTTTCTTGTATTACATGTAGCCTTCTCTGATTTATTTGTCTAAAATTCATTTACCTATTTCCCAGTTCCGTGTTCTTGCTTGAATCAACATGTCACTTTGATGATAACGTATCTTTTGAATCCATGTAAAGCTCAGCAAGTAAGCGGGCAATTTTGCAAACAATGATGCAAATGAGCAGCATTATCTTCGTGAGTAAAAGTGATTATCGTAGGCATAAATGTTTGCCTAATGCTCCTAGACCTCTGATCCTGCAAACACACTCACGCAGTTGAAGTTACTCAAACGAGGTGTCAGAAATTAGCGGGGCTATTTGCATGTACTACAGGCATGATCTGTCAGCAGGAACCGTGTTCCACTGGTACAGCGAAAAGCATCACGCCATCATCTTCACCAGTTTTCTTTGCCCAGTTCCACTTCTAAGCAAAACCAACACATAAAGCCAAGTGCTTTGCAGATTTCTGAGTGCTGATGCAGTACTCCTTCTCTCATCAAAATATCACGACTGGATTTAGAAAGTCTTGTCATATTCAGCCAGATACCTGCCTCTGCCAAGATGATGAAGGAAACGCAACCCGTATTTCAGCAGCAAACGAATCAGTACATTTAAACCCTTAAAAGCAGAAGCTTTACAGTTCGCTGCAATATTAAAAATCAGTTCATCTCAATAAGTAACATTTTTGGTAGCTTTTAGATAAACACATTTAGTGCATAGCTGGAGTTACGTTGCTGTCATCAAACAGAGCTTTCAAACCACAACAAGCCCAGTGGATCAGATGTGCCTTTGAAATCTGAAGAGTAAGACAAGTTTTCTGATTTTTATAAAATAAAATATGATATATTAGGAAAACTATCAGATTACCTATCCCTGAAGGATCTGTATGATAGTTTGTCATTTCATTTCAAGTTTCTTAGGAAAAATACCAGTCTAAGGGTTTATGGCACAACTGAAACACAGTGATGCAATTACTGCGCTCTCCTGCTTCAGGTAACAGTCGGCTCTCCTGTCTCATCCTTTTCACATCGAGCCCGTCTTCAAACGGTGCACAAGCAAGAGATCTTTTGATTGGAAAAGCTGATACTGCATCTTGATCAGAAACAAGCACCACGAATGCAAGCCTTCAAAAGCCAAAGCAGCCGAGAACGATCATGGTAAATCCTGGAGTGATGATTAGGGAGAGAACCGACACTGTGCCACTGGCTGAGTGGTGATCCCAACCCACCACAGAAAAGCAGTGAAGTCAGTTTTAAACAGAGTAATAGAACTCACACTGTGACGGTAGAAGGGGTCAACTTTTGTAGGGTATTTGTCAAACTGCAAAGGGATCAAAGCACAAACTAGTTACTTCATATTCCCTCACTTTAGTTCTGCTGGTAAAATAGAAGACTACTTCTCTACCATTTGGCAACCAACAGAGAGGAAAAAATATGCAGAAAATTAGTTTCCAATGAAACCGTTTGGGATTTTTCTTTCTTCAAGGTAAAACAAGGTCTTTACGAGACAGCGAAACGGGAGGCACTGGAGCGCGGCACCCCAAGCACTGGGCAGCCCCCTGTGAGCGCCCGCCAGCCAGCAGCCTCGGCCCTCGGCCCCGGCGCTGCCGCCAGACCCTCCGGTACGTGTACCGACAGCGAGGAAGGGACAGCCCCCCTCTCCGAGCCAGCCACGCCTGGGCAGCAGGGCACGCCTTCCCCGCAGCCTGGCAAATCCTGAAATTTTTGTAATAAAGAATAGAGTTGTGCTCTACTTATCCTCACATTTCTGCCTGGGGTACGCACCATGGGCGGTGCTGGCGTCGGCATGATGGCAGTGGGTGGGATGGCGTGAGGGAAAGGCGTGAAGGTGTGCTGGTGTGTGTGTTGGTGTGTGTGCTGGTGCTGGTGCTGGTGCTGGTGGAACTCGGTCCTCAGGTACGGCGGCGGGCCCAGCGAGGCCCCGCGATCTGCGCTCTGCGAGGCCAAGAATCGCGTGTTTAGTTCCTGACGGAGAAGATCTTGCTCTGAAACACAAACAGCAAAACAACCCCCCGTGAGCTCAGGGACTTCTCCACACCTTGTGCCGCTTACTTTCTGCTGGCTGTGGTAGCAACGCCGTATTTAGAACTTGCTGGTGGTAAATCATGACACTGTAACGGGTGAGAAAGCTCTCCCAGATCTTCCCCAAAGGCCTCAGAGACAGGAGAAAGAAAAGCCTCCATTTCCCCCCTCTCAGCAGGCCTGCCTTCACTACAGCACTCCTCTGAGCGCTGACCTGAGGGTTCTCCCCACATCTGCACAGGCACGGACGCAGTCCTAAATCGGTGAGGAGGCATGGGGGGGTAACCTGGAGGGAGCAAACACCGAGAGCGCCTGCTGCTGACACGAGTACCCTGCTGTACGGACACAAAATGATACTACTCTAACGCTGATAATCCTCTATTTTCTTCCCCTGGTTCCCTCCCAGTGACCTGGAACACGTTGCTTCTCCCCACAGTCGCAGTATAAAACTAAAACTCTCCGCATCTCTCCTCCTGCCACACACCCCGAATCTGGCAGGGACAGGAGCCCAGGACCACTGTGGCAGACCTTCCCCCAGCCGGGGAAGCAACGCTGAGCACAGACCACAACTGCAGCAAAGACGTTGGCTGCGGAGGTCACAGATTCTCTCCAGGCACATGATGACCTCCAGTGTGTTTTCACCACGGGGAGAAAAAAAACAGACACGGAAAAAGCACAGCCTTCCAAAAACGGCCATTCCAGGGTAGAAGCAAAGTCACTGGGCATGTCTAGGTCTGGCGCCGGCATCACTCCACGCTGCTCAGCAATGCGTACAGCCAACCAACCACTCTCACCCAATGGACCAAGCAGAATTATTCCGACTGGGAGCGGAGAATCGGTTTCCCACGCCACACCAGACGCGCTGGGGCCACGACCCGTCTGCCTCTTACCTGAGTAAGTACTACCAGCGGGGTGTCCTGGAACCTGCAGCGTCCCCGACGTCAGTGGAGGTGGAGGAGGCAAAGCCGTAGGAGGGGCAAACATATTGGGGTGGTGGGGGTGCGCGGGGGGCTGGA
>Ga0065711_1043386_pt1 | contig 14763 bp, 15 predicted proteins | sample Hoacrofraction12_FD_59098 | JGI IMG/M metagenome (GOLD analysis project Ga0065711, IMG submission 59098) | Hoatzin crop microbial communities from Cojedes, Venezuela - Epithelial fraction 12 v2 (version 2) | ecosystem: Host-associated > Birds > Digestive system > Esophagus > Crop | place... | reverse complement strand
TTGTAAAAAAAAAAAAAAAAAAAAAAGGAATAGTTTTGGATGATATCTCTGATATCTCATTTTTTCTAACACTTGAGTACAAGGAAATAGGAGAACTAAATAGTCATACTGGTGGTCATTCTGCTGCTCATATGTTGAGACATCTTTTTCAGACTGCAAAAAATAGAAACCGACAATTTTTGTTAATTCAACTATTAACTCTAAAAAGAATTTCTGGGGATAAAATAAAATTATTTCTTTAGCTACAAAGTTTCCTCTGATCATGAAAGCCATCCCTTTACTGATTGCAAACCCCACTGGAAAAAAAATGGGGGTTTTGGAGCTTCTCCAAAGAGAATGCCATTATATGCAAGTATTCCTGTCTATTTATGAAGGGAATGACTTTTAAAAAGTACAGCATCAGATGGTCGAGTAGCTGAGCAGAAAACGCTCCAGATACTCTTTAATCTTTATTAAGATTCATCTTAATATATTTACATTCGCAATGCATTTCTGAGCATCACTGAAGTTTCAAAAGGCCTTTTGGCTTTCACAGGCAGATGTAATTCTCCTCCTTCCAAGGTGACAGGAACAGCAGTGTTAAGGAGTTATCAATGTGTATGTGTATTTTGTTCCCACCTTTAAGCATCTTGAAAAGGACAGAGCTGTACTAGGTGACTGTGAGGTGGAATAAAGTCCATGAGCATTGTTGGAAGAATGATTTCAGTTCATTCAAGTATGTGGTAGATGATGTAATATCTGAATGGATGAAATTCTATTTGAATCTCTTTAAATATTTACAATTATGCAGAATTACAGATAAAAGGTGGGTAGCAAACAGCGAGCAGTTCACACCACACCTGAACGCAGCACAGGACTGTTACGCCACAGAATCCCCACAGTTCTTGGCAAATCTGTCTTTGAAAACACTGTTTATGCTGCTGAATCCTAATCCTGGTTTTGCAGAATTTGGGACCTAAGGTTTGTCTATTTAGAAAAGTTTCAATAGTTACACATGCAGCAGAGACATACTTAGTTTGGTATAAAAAAAATTGCTTGCAACTATTTTCCTATTGAGATAAGAGACACAGAATGGTAATCTTATACTTGGTTAAGAATTTCCACTCGAGATCCATGTAAATGGTTCATTTAAACATCACAGTGAGTGATAATTATGTTCACATTTACAGCTTTCCTTCATATTTCTGTTTGTCACATATAAGGTTTTCAGAGCAGGACTTACCTTGTATTAGAAAATACTTTGAAGCACGAGAAGAACTGTTTTCTGCTCAGACAGACTCTTGTGTTCAGTTTTCTTGTTAGAGGGAAAGCTTAATATCTGTGACTTCAGACTTGGCAGCAGACTGAAAGCGAGGAGTGAAGAGCGCAGGGGAGGCAAGTAACTTGGGGACAGTCTGCTTCACCAGTAGCAACTGCAATTCTGAACAGTGTGATCTGGAAGTCATGCTGCCATTGTGATACCGAAAGCTGTGCTGAAACGGCCCCTTGTCAGGTTTCAGTTCAAGATCTCTGGTCATATGTGTACTTCTAAGAATTTGAGAAAATGGAGATGGCATTACATTAAATGCTTGTAGTTGAGTGGCTCCTATCCATATAAAGCACACGCTTAGAAAGCACACAGCCAGCCAAACTCTAGAGCTAGAAACACAACTGATGAAGCTTTTAATTGCTAGGACAGACAGTGAAGCTGTTGAATTTTATGATGACTGCACACTGAAAACAAAGTACAGTCCAAGCCTGACTGCCCAAATCTTAAGCCTTGGACGATTCTGTAATCGGGTGTCAGGTACTCAGCATGATATATTTTGCATTTTTGAGCTTTTGTTGTAGATTTTCAGCGAGCATATTGCTGTTTCAACAGGTACTGCAATGGCTGCAGGAGTTCTGCTGCAAAATGAACTACCGTATTCTTCGTTGCTAGAGAGCAGTCTGTATCTTGCAAATATGAGTTCAGGTAATAATTTTCTTTGATATGCTGTCCATAAAAAGCACTTAGAGAAATTCCAGAACAACCCATTTCTATAGAAAACCCCAGATATATTATCCCCAAATTATAAACACAAAATGTCTGTAACAAAACCAGACTGCGTTGCTTTGTCATCACCATGATGTGTTACTATGTTGAGCTTTTCTGTAACTTCATATTGTCAGGACTCTTAACTGAATAAACCATGTGATTTTTGTGTTCAGAAACTGTCTGCCTCTCTGAAAATACAAACACCTTCAGCAAAAACACTCTTTAATAAAGTATTTAATCTGTTATGGGATGTTATTCTTTCGTACTGTTTTGGGTGAGTACTTACAACTCCTGCTAGATTCAGTAGGAAGATACTGATGTGCAGCATTTCATCTTGCCCATTTCTGGCTCCGCTATGATTTGATATGTACTGAAGACAGGTTTCTGGGAAGAGAAAAAGAATTAAATATAAGAAAGCAATATAATTAATTGTAAGACATTTTTCATGTTTCCTGGATATAGGTAGCACTTGAAAGAGCCTTTTGCATCTCCTTTCTCTTCCACCCAGCCCCCAAAGTAAAAGCCCATTTAAGTATTTCCTCACCTCTTAATATCAGCTCTACTGTCAGAGTTTTGAGACAACAGCGAACAGAATCAGCTGTAAGGTTTTTCCTTCTCTCATACGACGTCGCTACTGATGTTTCGGGCCTGGTATCTGCAGCAAACCTTGCCACGTCTCCTGAAGTGCTGGGGTGCGGTACTCAACGTTTGGTCACTCCGTTCCTGTTCAGTACCTAGAAGAAACAGATTTTTGCCTGATGATTTTTTTATCAGAAGAGAGCTTTCTCTTCTGCAAATTCCGCTGTAAGAGTTACTGGTTTTGTAGTACAAAAAGAAACACATACTGGAGATGGTATGTAGGAAAATGCAATGGGATTAATTTGCACGTTGAACAAAGTTACGGCGTGTTTTCTTGATTTCCCCGGTCTTTCTCTTTAATGCGCAGTCTAATGCAGACAGTGGGATGACGGAGGTTTTCTGGCATCGCTGTAGCCTGTTCTCCATGAGAATTTTGTGCTTTTGAGAGCGTTGCAGTCTTGCTGGCCAGCTCATTCTCCTTCTCAGCACACTGGAGGCAAAGTGGGAGGCAATTTGCCACCTAATACCTACCTTCAAAAGCCTAAAGCGCTCAACTGATACATCTCCTCCTCCCCACGGTCTGTAGGGCTCACAGCTTTGCTTAATAAAAAACGCCGTGCCCTGAAAAAAACCCAAGCCTTTTGTTTGGAAGAACAAATTGTGTTTTGTTAGAAGATATGAATGGTCCAGAGCGAACAGTCGGCGATTCATCACGTACCGAACCGTTCCAGTAGGAACACACTAATCCCAATCATTACAGAGCTAATGATGCATTTTGGAGCAACTGAGTGGAGGAGGAGAGGTGGCTGTGGAATGTTAAAGCAAGAGGTGGGGGAGTACAATGTGCTTGCAGATTTCTCGGGAAGCAGAGCCTCCAACTACATTTGGATTGTTCTTTTGCATCTTGCCGAGTTCTGAAGGCACATTATTTACAACTAACTAAATACTCTCATTGTTTATGGAGAATGTTTTGGTTGTTCCCGGTCCGTTTTCAAAATTATCTGCTTGAAGCGCAACTATTTTCATCGAGCAGCGGAACAGTTTGTCCCGAAGGGGCTCAACCCGCGTAGCGTCGCGCAGCCCCGAGGATGGCTGGCGGCAGCGCCTGCACTGCTCGTTGCTATGGAGAGCGCGCAGCCCCCCGTGCTGACTAGCTGCCGGAGCCTACCGAGGGATGCACTGCTCTCCGCAACTCCAGCGCTGAGCAGCTGGGACTTCCTACCAGTGCGTCCCCGGCAGCCCTCCCGGACGGTCGCTGGGGCGGGTCAGTCATGCAGGCTTCACCCCGAAGGCGCTCGGCAGTGAGTATTTTTAGCAGCTTTTTCCAGGGTCGGAGGCATTCTTCCTCCGATCCCCTTCTTCGCATGATCCAGAGGCGCCGGAGCTCGGTTGTCGAGGTGCTCTCATCATCGACTCACCGGGTTATGGTTGCGGTGTCGTCTCTGAGCCCAGAGGAGCTGGATGCAACTTTTCCTGAGAAAAAAAGTAAAGTACTTTTCATTAAGAGAGTTGGTGGTTCTGGGTATTTTCTTGGGATTAAATTAGTGTACTTTTGTTCTGTTAACTGTATTTTATATATAAGCATAAAATACTGGGGGTTAAATCTTTTTTCCTGCATTTTATATTTTGTTCATTGATTCCTTACTCAAGGATTAGTATATGCTTTTCACTCTAACAACTCAGTTACAGAGAACAGATCAAACAGAAGCACACGTTCACACATACGCCAAGTATGTGGCTAAGTGTTTTCGATTGCAGGTGGAAGAGGACCGTGACATTTTTTTTCTGTTGCAAAGGATATCACACAGCTCCAACTTCACCAGAAAAACCAAAGTTACTGTGAGAAGAAACAACTTCTGCAGGAAATAAAGCAATGTTTTTTTCTCTCAGAAACCTTACTTTAAATCTGTGTCGAAAAATGAGTCTAAAATGTATATTCCCTATGTTTATGCTGCTTGTAACTTCATCAATTTACGGTCGAAGCAATACTTTTAAGGTGGAGATGAATTTATGAGCTTCCTTGCTGAATCTGGTTTTGCCTGTGCTCTAGGAAGTTCGAGGCGTCCAACAGCAAAATACACGAAGGTCGGGGAGCGCCTTCGCCATGTCATTCCTGGTCACATGCAGTGCTCAATGGCATGCGGTGGCCGTGCCTGCAAGTATGAAAACCCAGCGCGATGGAGTGACCAGGAGCAAGCCGTTAAAGGGCTCTACTCCTCCTGGTAATAAGCGGCATTTACTCTTGCTAAATGTAACTGCATCCATTGCATTTATCAAAATACAGAATTCAAAGTAAAATAATGTGGGTTTTTTTTTTAAATCAGGTACTACTAAGTTAAGTGTAACGATAGCTTGATTCAGAATTACTACTTAAAAGTAAACCACAGTGGCCATTGTACGTTGCCCAGTAAAGATGATGGAAGACTTCTGTTTACTTATGATATGTTTTGTTCAGATCCAAAGGAATTAAAAACCCCTCTCTCATGAATTACAAAAAACCCAGTTCTGGGTTATAGATAGTTCTTGCTAAGGTTAAAAGGCACATGGATTAAAATGTGCTCATAATAGAATTTAAAAGTAAAAACATGTACTGAAGATGAAATAATATAAGGTATGTGTTCAAAAACATTCATATGCAGTAATAGTCACATGAAATGCATCCTTTCACTCGTACTGATTTTCTTTTGTAATGGCAAATGCTATTCAGAAGCATACAAACCTTAAAGGGCCAAACAGACATCCAAGTCCAGATTTCTGTTCAAAGGATTTTTTAAATATGTTCATTGCCCTGGCATTTGAATAGTTCCAGTAATGGTCTTTCAATACATCATGGCTGTATCAGCTTCACAGGGTTTATCACTGACACCAGATGATTGTAGAGTGTTTTGAAAAATCATTTCTAGTTAATCAGCCAGGTCTTTCTTGAAAATAGCATAGTATTCTTATTTGGGTAGATTCATACCCAGGAAATTATTAATAACAACATTGCTGTCTACTTTTCTAATCTCTCAGGGTAACGGATAACATACTGGCTATGGCTCGACCCTCAACAGAGTTAATTGAGAAGTACAACATTATTGAACAGTTTGAAAGGTAACAAATTTAGTCATTATTTCTTGGAGGTATTACTAACAGAACTCCTGACCCATTTTGTTTTTCAACATAGATTTGGATTGTTGATAAAGATCCTTTCATTTTAACAATATACAGGTAAAGATTTATTCTCCACTAAGAATAGATGTGTGTTTTGGAAAATATGGGATAATGAGATTTTGGCTGCATATAATACTCTGACTCATCTATTCCTTCCTTAAGATGTGGCATAAAAACCATAATTAACCTTCAGCGTCCTGGGGAGCATGCGAGCTGTGGGAGTCCACTGGAACAAGAAAGCGGCTTCACCTACCTTCCTGAAGCTTTCATGGAGGCTGGAAGTAAGTTCACTCCTGCTGCTGTTCCTCATTAATTATTGATTTTGGCACTTAAAGTTATTTTTACTTCAATTCTTGTGCATTAAAAGCAGCTATGTAAGAAATGTTGCACAAAATGGGATGTAAACATGAAACTTGGCGAATACCATCAAGAGTGAATAACAGCTTATGGAAGATCGTATATATGTAGAGGGAGATGGAGGCTTTCTAGTCAGGTGTTTAGAATAGAGAAAGGCCAACAGCTAGTTAAATTCTTCTTCTGACTTCCCAAATATATAAAACATCAATGGTGTTTCAAATTCTGGTACTATTCATGTTTTCTTATCTAGACTATAAAAGGTTTTTTATTTGAGGATGTTTGCCTTGACAGTATTTTTGTATTTTCATATTATGGTGAGATGAGAAAAAGTGCCTCTCTGTAAGAAACAGCTTTTAATGGAAGAAGTGCTTTTATTTCTAAAGAGAAGAAATTACCCTCTACCTATACATAGCTCAGTAATTTTTGTATGAATCACTCGGTTTTGTTATACCTTTTACATTCTAGCTGAACTTTAGTTTGACAAATCTTTGCCAGCTTCATGTATTTATCAAATTTCAATAGCAAGCGTACTCTGAAATGGGAAAATAATCTCCTGCAAACAATACCTAGTCAGATTCTGAGATCCATTATGCAATTTTAGTACTATCGTTTATTATTAGTCATCTCTCTGCATGTAGTACCGAAATTTTCACATTCGGTACGACAGAAAATAACTCTTTCTCTTTTTATTTTAGTTTATTTTTATAATTTTGGATGGAAGGATTATGGAGTGGCATCTCTCACCACTATACTTGATATGGTAAAAGTCATGGCTTTTGCGCTGCAGGAAGGGAGGGTAGCTGTTCACTGTCACGCCGGGCTTGGCCGGACAGGTAGGTGCTCTACTGCAAGATCAACAGACTTGGTTTTCTAAAAATGTAAAACAGTCTCTGGTTATAAATTATTCATCATTTGTTTAGATCCTATATCATTGCAAGATGTAAATCTATAAAATGGTTAAAAATGCTGAACAAATGCGTGAAAATTATCTGAACGGCCGGAGGAGATCAGGTTTTGTATATTAAAACAGTAACCTGTAAGGTTAGAAAATTTTTGGATCTGTATAATAATTCCCTGTTACACTCAAACAGGACAGCTTCTTTTCGATGGGAAAGATGCACCCAGCGCACTTTCATTTTCCAGTATTTGTTATGTGCTTACAAACCTGCCACTCGTCATTCAATCAGGTAGATTTGGTGGAGGGGGTAAAATTTCACTCACCTCTGTCCCTTTCAAGACCTTTTTGCCCATGTCCTTCCTGTGGAAGCCACCATTGCTCCTGTGGTGACAAATGATGGAGCTCCCAGAGATGCTGTGGTGAGAAACTAGCTCTCACTGGAAGCATAGGGAGAATGGGTTCACTGTCTTGTGGTCCAACAAATGCAGCTATGCTTAGGGAACAGCCTCGTAATAGAGGGCAGAAAGCCTCTACCTATATTAATTTTTATCCTATAGTTCCACTGAATATTTGTTTTAGTCCAATAGTTCTTCAGCTAATGCTTGGTTTTATATTTTCCAGGTGTTCTGATAGCTTGCTACTTAGTTTTTGCAACAAGAATGAGTGCTGATCAAGCGATTCTTTTTGTCAGAGCAAAAAGGCCTAATTCTATTCAGACTAGAGGGCAGTTATTATGCATCAGAGAATTCACTCAGTTTTTGGTTCCTCTGAGAAATGTGTTTGCGTGCTGCGAGCCCAAGGCACACACAGTGACACTGTCCCAGTACCTGACCCGTCAGAGACATCTGCTCCATGGTTATGAAAGCAGGCATCTCAAACACGTGCCAAAACTTATTCATCTGGTGTGCAAATTGTTGCTAGACTTGGCTGAAAACAGACAAGTGATAGAGGCAGAATTGTTGGATGTACCAGATCTCTCAGCCGAAATTGCGAAGACCTTTTCTCAGCTGGTGTCCACACAGCTAGACAGAGAACTCGCAAGGCAGGACAGTGACATGTCCGACTCCTCCCACACCCACTCCTCCACTTTTGAGACCCAGGATTCGCTTTTCTCCCTGGGACATGAATGCGATCCTCTCTGGAAAAGAAGGAATGTCGAATGCCTTCAGCCTCTTACTCATCTGAGAAGGCGTCTAAGCTATAGTGAGTCAGATTTAAGGAGGACTGAGTTTCTCTTAGACCAAGGAGAAACCGCATGGACGGTGCCTGCTCAGATACTAGTGTGCAACAAACTTAAGCAGACCAGTGGCGAGGAGTGTTCCGCCACAGGCGAACAAAAGCCACAGTTGGATTTAAACAAAGAAGCATTAGTGCGTAATACATGTATGTTCTGGAGTCAAGGTAAATTTAATTTGGATGGACAAAAAGATGGATCCGCACTTTATCACAGGAGGAACTCTACCAAAGAAGTACAACGCAGCAGAACCTTTTCTTCAGGTCTAGCGTCTATCCACAACACCAGGGAACCTGGAACGCTAAAGCATAATTTTACCCATGAGATTAGTCATAGAAAAGACCACAAGACTAATATGTATAGCAGAAGAGTCTATGTCTCCGAGGACTCTGATTCTTCTTCTTCTTCTAAAGTGAACTTTTCCATTGGGTACGAAAGCCAAGGCAGCAAAGATGTGTCAGAGGCAATTCCACACATTGTTCTGCAGTCAGAATTAAGTTTGGAAGCCCGAAGAGTTTTGGCAGCAAAAGCACTTGCAGATATAAATGAATTTCTGGGAGAGGATGAAGTGAAGCAGAAGGTAGAAATGTGGCAGGTAATTTTTAACTTGATTCGATGTTACGGGCTGCTCTGCACATTTCACCTAGGTTAATTCCTAGAATGGCAAAAATGCCACCGTGAGCTTTGAAATGGCACGTTGGGGCACCAGTTTGTCCTGCGGTGCAGTAAGTGATTGTATTTGTCAGTTATGGGCCAGTTCTCTCAAAAGCCAGCCAAATGCTCCTACAAATTTTGGTCTCTAGCAGGAGGTGAGAACATTGTTTCTGGTTGTATTCATTTCGTTCGTTTGACAAACTAATGAAAATTGATGCAGTCATCTGTGGTTGTAGCTTGGCTGCTGGTAGCATAAAAGTCCTACAGATTTTAAAGTAGAGCTGTGCTGTTATTTTCATCAGTGCTTTCTCAGAACTAATCAGAGGATTCTGTGTCTAAAAGTAGAAGAATTTAGTAGAAACTTAACTGCTTGCCCTCAAAACCAAATCCTCCTAGCAACATTTGCTTTGAAGTTGGAATCCAAAGCTGGTTTATGTATTCCAGTAGATAACTGGGAGGTTCTGAGCAGCACTGTTTATGGCATCCTTCTGTTTTAAGGAATCATTTGAATTACTGCTGATTAATGTTGATGCTTTGGAAAAAAACAGAAATATATTTTGTAACTGTTAAGTGGTCTTTTTTTTGTGGGAACGTAAGCAGCCAAGTACTGCTACAATCAAAGAGAGTTAGTTAACACAGAATGTTAGCAAAAGTAAATGGATGATGCATTTTCAGTTTTGTTTGTTTTTTTAAGAAAGAACTGAATTCTCGAGACGGAGCCTGGGATAAAATCTGTACCGAGAGAGATCCTTTTATCCTCTGTAGCTTGATGTGGTCCTGGATAGAGCAGCTGAAAGAACCTATCGTATCCAAAGATGATGTTGACATGCTGGCAAAGAATTGCACAGAGTCACAGGATGCACTTTACTTACTCAGAAAGGTAGATATTATATGTATCATTTCATTCTTTAACTGCCAAGTACGTTTTGTTAATGTGTGTTAAACCATTTATGGTCTTTAGGCAAGGGGATTGTGCTTTTAAAAGGCAATTTCAATCTCCTTAAAAATCAAAGTGAGGATTATTTTGGTATTGAATAGTATGAGTTGTAATCAATGCTGTGACAACGAGCATTATAAGAAAAATACCAGATACTGTCTTTGAACACCCTGCAGCAGAAGCTCAACTTCAGCATATTTCCCTGCAAATTCTGCAGTTTGAGATCCAGAGGCAACAACGAGAAACTTTTTCTATGTGACTCGATGTATGGCTTTCATTAATGCCACATCTGGCAGCTGTGCTTAATGGTTGTTGTATTTGCTGTGCAAACATCTTAATCCATCAGCTTTGGAAGAGCTGGGGTGAGAAACAGGAAGAATTTGCCAGTTCCAGGAATTGAAAGCCAGGCCAAATTCCTCTACATAAGTCAGAACCGTGGCCATCTATATTCTGAAATCCCTATGAAAAACAGGTACTTCTGATCCAAACTGTTTAATTGTGCTTTCCCCAAAGGGCTAGATGCAAGGTAAATTAAAAAAAAAAAAAAAAAAAATTATCTAGTCTCCATCTCTTAATTACACAAATTCATTTCCTAATTCTTTGTTTCCAAAGTATTCATGAAGAAAACAGGGCCCCTTTTAACAGCCTCCAGATATCCAAGAATACAGCTTCTAATCAATGGGTGGTCAGAACTATATGTGCAGTCACCACCTTCATAACATGACATTCAGAATTCCCAAGCTCATCTAAAAACGTTATGGTTTTTCCTGAAGCATCCTTCCGCTCTATCAGAGTTTTAACTTTCAATTTGTATTAAATATAAAAATGACTGTTTCACACCTGTTATAAGTGAATGTGAAAGGAATAATAATGATGGTAGGTTTTTTAATATAAAAATGTTAATTTGTCTTACCTTATCCTGTATTATTTCAGAATCCCAGAATAGTTGAGTTGGCAGGGACCTCTGGATATCTTCTAGACCAACCTCCCTGCCCAAAGCAGAGCAGCTTGCTTGTATGACAGATGCTCCAGTCCCTCCCTTGTCTTTGTGGCCACTTGCTGGATTTACTCTAGCATGTCGGTGTCGTCCTGGTACCAAGGAGCCCAGAGCTGGACCCCGCACTCCAGATGTGTCCCCTCCCTTGGCCCGCTGGCAGCTCTCTGTCGAAAGCAGCCCAGGATGCTCTCCGCTGCCTCTGCGGCAGGGGCCCGTTGCCAGCTCATGTTCCTCACGCACTGGGACACTCGGGTGCTTTCCTGCCAGCCTGCTCCCCAGCCAGTCAGCCCCCTGTGTGTACTGGTGCGTAGTTAGCTGCTCTTCCCAGAAATCTTGAAAGTTCTTGTTTAATTTTCGCTGTCCGTGACCTGCCAGTCTGGAGATCTGTCTCCCTTGGAAACAGGAAGGGAACTAGCGGCCGCAAAGGTGCTGTTGCTCCGTTCGTGCATCCTTGCTAGCGCTGCCCAGGTGTCTTTCTGCAGCCTTCCTTTAATGGAGAAGGAGACTTGGCGGGATGGAGAGAGATGCAGATCATCCTGTGTTAGCTGGGGAAAGAGCACTAAATGGCCTCAAGTTGCATCAGGAGAGGTTTAGATTGGATATTAGGAACAATTTCTTTACTGAAAGGTCAAGCACTGGACCAGACTGCCCAGGGCAGTGGTGGAGTCCCCATCCGTGGAGGGGTTCAAAAACCATGTGGCTGTGGCACTTCAGGATATGGTTTAGCAGGCATGGGGGTGTTGGAGTGATGGTTGGACTTGATGATCTCAGAGGTCTTTCCCAACCTTAATGATGCTATGCTATGCTATGATTAAACATACATAGCACATGGGGCTGAAAAGATCAAATCTCGCTTTTTCTATGTCAATTTACATGAATGCTACTCTTCGTGTAGGGGACCTCGAAAAAGGCGGCTCCAGATGCGTGCCTGACCTCCTAGAAATTTCCAGAGCAGTTTGTGGTACACTACAAGAGAAGAGTTTCTCCCATCATGACTGAAATAATCATGCAGAGGCTCCTTAGGCTTCTGAAAATTCCCTCCCCAACTCCTACACCTGAAGGTTTCAGTACAGGAAGGCACAGTCTGACATTTCAACAGCAATTAACAGAACCTGAAAGTTAAATGCTTTTCTTGAAAATGTTTCTTCTAATGAGCTGCTGTTCCTTTTGCCCACCAGGAACAGTGTCAGACTATCCTTTGTATTTTGCACTGTGTGGTGAACTTGCAAATGCTGCCAGCTGATGTGGAGGAGGCCTTACTTGCTCGCGCTATTAAAGCTTTCACTCAGGCAAGTAACCGTTTGCCCATGACATCGTATTTATTTGTTTTAAATCGTGAAGGGTGAATCAACAGAGCAGGCCTCTGCGAGAAAAGTTACAGTAATTCCTTCACACTTAGCGTACTCATGCTTCCATTTTATAATAACCAGCCTACGCAAAGGGTAGGACATATTCTCCACAACATCAGATGCTGTCACTACAGCCTTAATCCTTTCGTCTCATTTTTCTCTTTCTGGATCATAGCCAACTCATGGACTTCTTCAAATGAGGGAAAAGATCAGTTTTTAAGTGGTGAGAACAATTAGGCTTACCAAAGGCTTTAGATTCTCTACTACTTGGAGTCTTTCCATCAGATTAAACCATTTTCTGAACTGACACTGCGATTCAGTTATGTTTTGGGCCCTTCACATAGGATGTGTGTAAGTCACTTCTGCTCCTGGAGTCATTTACTGGCAGTGGCAGGCTGAGCTCAGAGCTGCTTTCTGAGTTGCAGCAGGTGAAGTTACTTGAGCAGAACGTTCATCACGCTGCTTCCGAACCTCCTGTAAATTTACAGACGTGTCGCCCGTTAGAACGGTAGTGACATTTCTCCTTCTACTGGTTTGTTCTAATGTCTAGTCAGCATAAAATTGAAAATGCTCGGCGTTAAGTGCTCCATCATGAAACACATACTTTCTTTGATACATCTTAAAACTATTCTTTTTTAGATTAGCATTTTGCTGTATGACATCTATTTAACAACTGAATTTACATTTCTCCCTTTTGTTAGACGAGCTTCGATTCAGAAAATGGACCGTATGTTTACGATACCCTGAAAAAAGTATTTAAGCAAACACTGGAAGAAAAAAGAAAAAGGCTTAAGGAAGGAGCAGAGAATCCCTCTTGACTTCTGCACAGCTATGCCGAAGAATTCGATGGGCCTACCAAATTACTTTGCATTTTCCAGCTACTGTATTTTGTGCTATCTGGCATGATTTACCTGACTTTAGGTAGCAGTCGTCGTTAACAAAGCATTTTATTTTTTCAGAGGGAGTTTTGGTGACAATTGTTGCATCTACATGGTTCTAAAGAGCAGCTCCTGTGTGACCGTACGGTAGCATTTGGTTGCAGGTACTCTGCTTTTATATTGAGCTGTTCTCTGGTTTTCAAACATATTTACTGATTTAGAGACGTCTGTCACTGGCAAGCAGCGTTATTTTCAGGTTACCCCATTGCCATAAGTTCAGTGCCATGGTACACAAAGGTTTAACGGATTGAGTTAATATTTACGTATCACGTATGTTTACGTTAATGTTATTTGATTTTACTTTGCAGAAAATAAATATTGACTGAACTTATTAAACTCCTTTTCCTTTTAGAAATTTTAGAATAAGGCTGAGAGTAGTAATGAACAGATCTTAAGGTCTGCTATTGACAGCAGGTAATTTTTCCCTCCAGATCTCTCAGATAATCGTCACCACTGTGTTTCTAGCAGGTGTTGCAGTAGAGAAATACATTAAGTGTATTGAGTATTAAGTTTTCAAGGCCTTAATTTAGACTTTTTTGGCTAAGAAAGCTTTAAAGTGTTTTTAACAGAAAATTGATTGTGGCATTTTAAGTGCTTTGAATAAAAGTAAAATGTTACCTTATTAGCTAAACTGTTATAGATCTTATGTTAAGTGAGAGAACTATCAAACCTTAATAAGGATATAATTCTGTCCATACTTATGTTCAGCAAAAACTTGCATAATAAGTGTTACACAATAATACTAAAAAACAATCAGTGAAAATCTTATTATCTGCATTATGCTTTGTAGAGGCATTTTTATCTAATAAGACAGAAACAACTGGGATGTCATCATAACAGCAGTTTTTGATTCCAGGCTTGGGATGCAGACTGGAATGCCAGTTTGCAGGATTAACAGTTTGTCCAGTTGGATATATTTAAGGAGTTAAACAAGAATCTGTCCTTTTCCAAAATATTTTTATTCGGTACTGTAAATGACTAACATTTAGAGTTAAAAATAGGCCGGTTTAAAATATAGATAAATTATACACACTTCAACTGCTAGGTGATTATATATCACATTCAGATCCAAACAAGTACTTTGGCAGAATCACCCTGAAGTAAGCACACTTGAAAGTAAAATACTGCCTGTGACTCACATGCACGGAAGCAGCTTTGTCAAGAGGCACAGCAACGTAACAAGCAGTGGAACGGTAGCCAGCCTACTCTCACAGTCAGACAGGGGAATATTAAGATCCATTTGCAGGTGCCTTAGTTTCCCAAGAAATTGTGTCAGTTTGCTACAGTTAGCAGCTCTGAATAGCAGCACCAATTGCTGGTATTACACGCTTGGGGTGCAGAAGCCAGCTCAGTATTGTTTAAATCAGTATAATTAACAAGGATTTGCACATGACATTAGGTCCAGCTAGAATAACCTTTCTGAAGTTAATGTCAGGTGTTGGCATCTGGAAAAAGTACCTCCATTGCAGTCATAGAATCACAGAATGGTTTGGGTTGGAAGGGACCTTGAAGATCATCTGGTTCCAGCCCCCCTGCCATGAGCAGGGACCCCTTCCACCAGCCCAGGGTGCTCAGAGCTCCATCCAACCTGGCCTTGAGCCCTGCCAGGGAGGGGGCAGCCACAGCTTCTCTGGGCAACCTGTGCCGGTG
>Ga0065711_1043385_pt1 | contig 14764 bp, 21 predicted proteins | sample Hoacrofraction12_FD_59098 | JGI IMG/M metagenome (GOLD analysis project Ga0065711, IMG submission 59098) | Hoatzin crop microbial communities from Cojedes, Venezuela - Epithelial fraction 12 v2 (version 2) | ecosystem: Host-associated > Birds > Digestive system > Esophagus > Crop | place... | reverse complement strand
CTCTGGCAGACCGAGAGGCTCGTGCCACCCCAGGAGACTCCAGCTTTCTGTTAGGCGCCTCCTAATCTATTAGGGCATCTATTAGGAGTCCCCTAACAATTTCAGATGATTATTAATTCCAGTTGCAACGGAGATTCAGTTCTTGCAGGATGGGAAAGATGCTGGTGACACGCGGAGGGAGAACAGCCCAGCGGGGGGGCCCGGGGGGAGCGTTAGGCAGAGACGGGCGCTGCTCAGCAGTTCGTCCCTGCGGCACCGAGTCGAGCTACGCATCGCTGCGCGTAACTTCATAAAATGATCGTTGCTGGATGCAGCAAACGGCTTTGGGCTCTGGGTCGGGGCAGAGCCCGGCAGCGGTGAGGGGGAGCGGGGCTTGCCAGGTGGTCTGACACCCCACCTGAAGGCAGCCCCCCTGCCTTGGGCGCAGCGGCTCCTTACCCGCAGACGAAGAGCTGGCAGCAACCAGGGCCTTCGCTTCTGGAAGGAGAGGGGTCCCCAGCACAGCGCCCAGCGCGGGCTCCTCTTCCCGAGGGGACGGGGTGCCAAGGGAGGGCTCCCCGCTGGCACAGCTGCCCGCTCCTGCCTGCTCGCCGGCAAGGTCGGCTCTGGCTGCGGGGCTCTAACCTTTTGTAGCCAGTTCAGAGAAGTTGTTGGTGATTAATTTAAGCTGAAGGTTAAGAGCCAACATAAGCTAGAAAGTCAATGACTAATCTATTAAGCTCCCCAGTAACTTAATTTACATGTTTTTAATGATTATTTCCTACCTGGGCACTCTGAAAACTAATTGGACTTGAATCGTTAAGTGCATTCAGAGGTGGACTCCAATTAGTAAGTACCACTCATGTCTGCTTTTAGATGCAAAAGAAAATCAACTTTAGTTCTGGGGGCTGCCAGCACGCCTCATTGCCATGCAAACGCTGCCGCCTCTCCCCCGTTCGAGGGGTACCCGCTCTCTAATAACCAGGATGCATTAGCCCGGGGAGCCAGGTTTGCTGTACCCACTGCCATTTAGGAATTAAAATCCCAATTAAGGACTTGATGCACTTCTTGAAAATTGAGTTTTTTCATCCATTTTAAAAGAAAAATCTGCTTGAGACTTCAAATGGGGCTCAGGCCAAGCATCACTCCCAATTAGTCGGTGGTGTTCCTGGGCATCCAAGGGACCGGTGAGGCTGGCTTGATGGTTTCTTTACTGTCAGGTCATGAGCCAGCCATTCCTCCTCAACTAGTTTAACTGTAGACTTCATCAGTGACAGTCCCCATCTTCCGCTCCCCAGCCGGCACCGTCCTCTGGGAGCAGCGGGTAACAGGGCCATGATTCAGTGCACAGCGCAGCGTTGGCACGGCCAGCGAGCCGCGGGAGGCACGCCAGGGATGCTGCCCTTTTCTGCTGGTTCTGAGACTGAGATTAATGCACCTGAAGGAAACCACTGCGACAGGAGAGCAGGAGCAGCCCCTTCTGCACCATGTCTGCTTCCCCAAGGCCTGGTCCGTACGCCTGTGAGGGAATCGCAGCCCTTTCCAGGAAGATAATTGCTGATGACTTGTAATTAGGAGCATCCACGCCCAGCTCTCAATTTGCAGCTCCTCCGTTAGAGGTGGGCGTGCAATAGCAGACGCACACCTCAACCTCGGCAAGCGAGTACGGCTCCAGATACGCCAGCGTGCAGCTCATCGCCGTGAGCATGAATTCCCGGGGATGGGAGGGTTGCCAGGAGGTGGGGGGCACCCCCGGGCTGCAGTGAGGGGGCAGGAGCAGATCACGCCTGTTCGCGTGCCCGTGGGAGAGAGGGTGTCACTCCCATCGTAACACCCTGTCAGGCTTCGGGTGCCCCAAAACCTGCACGAGCGACGCAGCCAAAGTGCCTTCTGCTTCCGTACACGCAAGGAAAGCGCTTGCTTTGAGGAGAGAGGACGGGCGGTGAGGGGCGAAATGTGGCTGGAATGAAAAGCAGCTACTTAAGAGATAACATGAAAGTCCTTTTAATATAATTTAATGGCAAAAGGCAAAATGAGGTTTTGAGATGCGGTGCCGGTTCCCTACTTAAGGCGAGGATGAACACTTGTGTTGGATCAATCCACACAAGGATGAGGAGGAAAAAAAAAGCCCAGCATGGTATTTATTTCTCTAAAAAGTCTGGCATCTGTGCTGGAGCTGTGGGAAGCAAAATGAACTTGCTCACACCAGAGGCGCAGGGCTGTCCTCGGAGCGGCACTGCATGCACCCAAGCACGGCCGGACCTGGGCCCCGGGGCCCGGAGGAGCGGCTGGGTGCGAGAGCCAGCTCAGCCGCCCTCACCCCACGCAGCACCCCGCACAGCACCCCGCACAGCACCCCGCGCCACGGCCGCTCGCGCCGGGAAGGCGACCAGCCGGCACGTTACAGGCTGCGCAAATTAATCATAATGAAATGGGGAATTTCACAGTTTGCCATCAATTAATAGCCGAGCAAACAGAACACAGTGCTTGTATTGGGGAAGATGGTTCCCCCTAAAGAACAGTTCTTTTAATGAGGCTCATAATAATACTCATTAATTTGTGTATATCTGAATGTTCAGGTTCGCAAATGAGAAAGGAAATAGCTTTGCATTACAGTTGAGTCATATACACAACAGCTTCCCTGTTCCTTCGAAGCCTCAGGTGGGTCGTGCAGAATTTCTTTTACTGATAGAAAAAGTTTCTCAGAGTAAATCCCGCAGCCGGGCAGGGCACAGAGCTGCCCGAAGCAGCGTCCAGCCAGGGCAGAGCGAGGGCATCGGGGTCCTGCAGCCCTCCCCGCTTCCACCCCTCCACACTTCTCCCACTGAATGCATCCAGAACTTTCCCCAGCAGTGAGTTCTGCAGATCAGCTGCCTGTGGCAGGAAAACGAGCTTTCTCCCCTTCTGCTGGAGCAGCTCCTTCCCCCCGGTGCCCCCGGCGGGGTCCTGCCTGGCTCCCCCCGGCACACGCCGCGGAGATGCCCCTCGCCACGCCGTGCCTCCCGGGAGCCCTGGGTGCTCCTCTCGGAGCCAGGAGCAGCCTGCAGCAGGAACAGGAATAGGGGAGGAAGCCTTGCTCAAGCCTGCCAGGCTCTGCTCTACCACAAATAACGGCTCTGACGGGGAGAGCCGCGTTCCCTGGCCGTCCTTGGGGGATGGAGCGTTTCATTGTGGGCTTCTTCATCAGCTTACGATACAGGAGCGGTACAGATGCTGTCTGCTCCCCCCGACGGCAAGGAAATTATGCACCTGGGCTAGCAGCCAGCATACAGAGGATTTATGCTTTCCAAGGTCTTTTATTAACTTGACAGCATATGGCTCTATCCGCAGAGCATCTCCTCCTCCTCCTCCTCCCCCAGGATGCCAGGGCTGGACAGGGCTCTCCCTGGCTGCCCTGTGCCCCTTCCCACTGGTTCTGGGGCAGCTGCCTGGGGGAAACATCAAAGGAAAAGACACACACGGCCCTTTGGGGGTGGGTCAGGGGTTAATGAAACGACATGAAACAATTTTCTTATTTAAAGCATATTTAAATTTCTTTTTTCTTGCACAGATGCAAACCCAGAGCTTTAAAGTAACACTAGCGATTACTTAGGGAACTCCAACATTTCCTTTCAGGCATGTGCCTGTATTTGAACAGGCCCACCTGAGCACAGTGACAGAGGGTGAGTTTTGGCTCCACACAGTTCTCCATGGAAACCTGCACCGAGGACGGCTTTTTCACTGCATCGGCATACGTTCCCACACTGACAGGAACCAGCTCCTTAAACGCAGTACCCCAAAACAGCGCCGGTGCTTTCTTTGTATTCGTATCTGATTTCTGTTCTTGCAGATGCCCGACACAACAGTCCATAAGGGTCCCTTCGAACCCGGAGGCTGCCCGAGCCCCTTCGGTCGATGTATGCATATGAGCCCCCATTTGGAAAGCAGGGTTACAATTGATTTTTGTCTTTAAGATTCAGGCTGCAATTGATTTCTCTCAGACAGAAGCTTTGCGTCTCATGAAATGCAGAGATTCTCTTGGAAATGCACTGCAGCTGGCAGCGGGGCTATGGGCAAGGAAAATTGCCCTCATTTTTAAAGCTTTTAGTAACTCCAAGAGAAAACCCAAATGGCTGGGTTTCTGCAGGTCGAGGAGCGGGAGGGAGGTGGGGAGCAGCTTCAGAGAAGGCAGCCCCGCCAGGGAAAGACCTTGCCGAACTGTTTCCCTGCCTCGGTATGTGTAGGAGGAATGTCTAATGATGTTGAACTTAAACTGGCTGGAAAGATGTCATACTGCTGCCTGGCTTTAGATGAGTCTTTTCCCTCTCCCAGCTAAAACGTGGCTCAGTTGCACTCAGCTACTAAACCCTTCCTTGCTTGCAGAGAAGCCAAAATGCCGGAGGCAATACTGGATCTCCAGGCTGGCTGGTGAGAGCCGACACCCTCCGGGCCAGCACCCATCCCTGCCCTGGGGCATCGGCAGGCCAGGAGCGATGTACCCCAAGGGCACAGGCGTGGGAAGGGGCTACATCTCCCCAGCAGCAGCTCAATGTTTCCCCAGCCACCCCTCCGAAGGAAGCCAGCGGGTTACCCTGGCTGCAGGGGCACAGAGGGCTCCCTCAGCAGGGAGCAGCTGAAAAGCTCTCCAGAATTCCCACTTCTTTCTTAGAGCAAGAAGCTCGACTGCCAGAATCATTGCTGCTAATGAGGCAGATGTGCACCGCTTTGCTCTAAGTCAGCGTGGCAGAAGGATGCCAAGAACAGAGATTTATTCCCCACTCCTCCACATTTGGAAGTCCACAACAGAACAAATCCCTTCAGTTATCAGTACAGAAACCCACTCAGCACCACCTGTCACAGATCAGCATCGCGATGGCTGCCAGCTGCAGCCCTGCCTTTCCCTTCACTGTGTCCTCAGATTCCTTCCTGGGGGACAGGACCCCCCTGAACCTTCAAACCTCAGTGCTGGCAATTAAGACCACCAGACCTCCCGAGCCCCCTGCAAGCCAGCTCTCCCTGGCTGGGACAGCCCAAACCCTGACCCACCTTGTATCTCCAGCGCTGGCCCAGGGGTGACCATGAGGAGGCTTCACAGATGTCCAACCAAGCTTGCTGCTGCTGGAAAATCCTCTGCCCTGCCCCACACTGGTGTTTTCCTGGCTCTCTGGTCGCTTTGCTGGTGGGAAACCTTTCCCCAAGAGCAGTGAAGCCCCTGGGGACACAGAGCCTGGCCACCCACAGGAGCCCCACCAGCAGCCAACACTCCAAAGTTTCCTCAGCAGGTTCCACCAGGCAGGGGTTTTCTGAAGCAAAGCTCATCAGCAGAAGTGGCTCCAGCTGGGCAGCCCTCACACCAGCAACCTCCCCTTGCAGCCCTGCTGGGCTCTGCAGCAGCCCTTTATATGCGAGCTGCGGGGCGTGCAGAGTGCCCCAGCTGTGAGCATCCCCGGCCGGGGAGGGAGGACTCTGGCTGGGGGGGAGATGGAGGAGCATGCCTGCTGTCCCATCCCATCCCATCCCACCCTGAGCATCATCCCAGGTTTTAGCAGGCATTTGCCCATGCCCAGTGCCTGGTTCTCCCCCAGCAGGGCACGACCACGAGGTGTTTTAGGAACAGTGCTGGAAATGCCATCGGAAACTGCATGGGGATTAGGAGCTGCTGTTTACCTGTACATGAAAAGTTCCAAATCGATCGAGGCAGGACCCAAATCAGCCCTGTGCAAGCTGAAACGTGGGCATCGGCACGGCCTTCTGCGGCTGCTCGCTGGCTGCCTGGAGTCCAGCCCATCCCAGTGCCGCAGCATGTGGCGTGGTCCGACCCCGCAGCATCCCGCTGCATCCCACCGCATCCCACCGACCCGCCGGCCAGCCTGGGGGACCTTGCACGGTCTTCCACCCCCTTTGGACAACGGGCTTGGCTTTTCCCTGTGCGCACCTGCACATTTTCCCAACTTTCCCGAAGGATCTGTTCGGTGCGGCAGGCGCGAGCTCTGCTGGCGCGTTCGGACCTGCTGCGTGAGTTTGTCTGCCCGCACGCCTGGAAGCGCGGTGCGGGAGGCCACAGTGGCATCTGAGTAGCGCTGAGTGCTGTCGAGAAGATTACACCCGCTGAAGTAGTAATTAATGTTTGTTTTATTATGTTCTGGGGAATGATCGGCCAACAAGATAATTCAAATAAAGCCGAGCATGTTCCGATTGAACACTGTTTAAAGGCTGATTCATTGCAAACTGGCCCATGCAAAGGACTAATAATTACAAGAAAAGGCACAAGTAGGAGCATACTCGCCATTTATCTGCCTTTTATGTAATTAAAATAATGGAAATTATGGCTTAATGAGTGGAAATTGGATGTGCACTTGAGAGTTTTGCGTATTCTGTTTTCCTACCAAGTGCCCTCTCCAGCCGTGTCCCTCCAGCCGTGTCCCCAGCCTCGGGGCGCAGCCGGACAGCCAAGGGACCGGGGCCACTTGGGGAGAGAAAGCCGGCGGCGAAGGTGCCGGCAGCGTTTCTGCTGCCCGCTGCGGTGCTGCCCGCCGAACCCTCGCTCCCGAGGGGCTGCACCGCGCGGGACCGGGTGGCGAGGGCTGGCAGCGGGGCTCCTCGCGCCAGACCTCAGCAGAGCAGTCCGGCGCGAGCACCGCTTCCCGTGATTAATTCTTTCCTAATGTGTCATTAATTTATATACAGTGAAATTACTGTGTCACATTATATGGTAAATAAACCTCAACGAAGGCAGAACATCCAGCAGACTGAAAACCACCCGGTTTTGTCCTACAGCTGAGCGCTGAGAGGCACAGCGAGCGAAAGGCTGCGAGGTGCTGGGAGCCGGGACGGCGGAAGGTGCCCGATGCCGCTGCCGGCAAAGTCCCGGTGCTGCCGCGCCGCAGCCCGAGGCATCGCTAGCCGGTACGGCGCGGCAGGACTTGCCACCACTTTTCATTCCTTCCTCTTGTGTGCTGCTAAATTCCCCTAAATGGGGAGAGAGAAATCCTCTCCGAAAGAGAGCGGCAGGACGAGCACGGCGTCGTTCTGCTCTCCGTGCCCGTCCTCTGCCGCACAGGGACCCTGCGAAGGGAGGTGCTCGGTGCGGCGTGAAATGACGAGAAGAAAACTGTCCTCCATCTGTTGAAACAAACTCCACCGCTTTTATTCCTCGGAGTAACTGTACAGGGGCGTGATGTGTTGTGAAGCCCATGGAGACGGCTGGGTGCCAGCACTGCCAGCCTGCTGGGGACCCTCCTGCCGCGCCGGCACGCTGGCTGTGCCGAGGGTCCCACGCACGCCGGCTCCCATGCCGAGGGGCGGCTTCCCACGCTGGCTCTTCAGGGAGCGTCTTCCCATGCCAGCTCTTCGGGGAGCGTCTTCCACGAGATGGAGCCTGCGGGCAGACGATGTTCTGCCGGGAGGACACCGGACGGCGAGCGGCTGTCCGGCCATCCGGCCGCCCCGACACACCGTGGTCTGTCTGTCCATCTGTCTCCCAGGCAGTGCCCGGAGAGCGGGGCAGAGCAGCCTGTCTGTCTGTCCATCTGTCCGTCTCCCAGGCAGTGCCCAGACAGCGATGGGGGTAGCTGTCTCCTCTCACTCCACAATACAAGCTGACTGGGGACCTGGCGTGGGCCCGTGGGCACGTGTGTGCGTGTGTCTGCACGTGTGTGCGTGTGTCTGCACATGTGTGGCACACACGTGTGCCCTCCAGCCCTAAGCACACAAACGAGTTGCTCCCAGGAGGACCTGACAGCCCCGCATCCAGGGATGCCATCGCAAGGTAAGGTGGGAACAGGCACAGCCTTTAACCACAGACGACTTCATCCTCTGCTCAAGAGGCACCGGACACTGTCCTGCAGGGTTTTTTTGGGCTCCACATCACCTGCACAGGACGCTGAGGCTGTCTCAGTTTCCCCTCGCACACCACCGGCTGCGGCTGACAGCAGGGGCTCCTGCGCAGGGTGAGTGAGTCTTGGTGTCTCGACAGCTCGCTGCTTTGCCTGTTAATCCTGCGAGGGAAATGCAAAGCCAAGACAGATTAAAATAAATGCCAGAGCCCGAGGAGAAATGTCAGCAGCTGGGGGGGCTGCGGAGGGAGAGGGGGGCCGGGCACCCTGGGGAGGGCTCCCACCGCCCTGGCTTGGCTCGCCCTCCGCCTCCGCAGGAAACCTCTCCGGGCTCACGCTGAGCTGGTTTGCACCCGCGCTGGAGAGCCTGGGAGAAAGGTTGGGGCTTGCTGGACCGGGACTTCCAGTCACACCGTCCCTGTGCTTTATTTATCCTGACTTTCGCTCTCGCTAGGAAAACCTGCAGCGGAGGCGAGGGCAGCTCCGCTGACTGTAAGCGGCTTGGGGAGAAAAATAGCATCGTGTTTCACGCCATTTCCACATTATGCTAATGCACATCTGTTGAATGCCTCCTCCCCGTCACGAATTCCAGCAGGTCCTTTCTCCTAAGTAGGAATTACTTCCATTTGCTGTTTTTTTAATTACTCAGTGCTGAGGAAAGTAGAGCAGTTGGATGGTTTGGTGGCTGGCTGTGGCAGCCTGGCGATGCTCGGCACAGGCGGGGCCCCGCGGTGGGCGATGCCGAGGACCTTTCGGGGCGATGCCGAGGACCTTTCGGGGCGATGCCGAGGACCCCTCGGTGCAGCCGGCAGCTGATCCTGCAGCGCGGACCCATCCGGGCTGTGTGCTCAGCCTGCTCAGCACCCCAGGGCTCCTGACCTCACCCGGCTGGGGGAGTGGAGAGCCAGGGAGCCCACCACGATGCTCAGCCCGTGCTGAGCCCCCAGCCGCCGCCAGCCCCTGGGCTTCAGCAGGAGCAGAATGACACCAGGAGAGAAACTGGCCTTTCCTCCCAGAAACGTCCCCAAACAAGCTCCGTGCCAAAACACGCGCAAATGAGGTAGGGAAGAAACGGATCAATAAAACATTCAAGAAGCGAAGAAAAAAGGACAAAATAATGAGAGGCTCATTTGTTTGCTTCCTTTGCAGGTCGCCTTAAAGGCAGGATGACAGGAGAAAAACATCAAATATCTGATAAAAAAGAAATAGCTGGAGGAAAAAAAAACCACCTATGATAGCGCTAACCAGGCAGCAAACCTTGTGCTTCACCTCTGCAAACACGGGACAAGAGCCAGAACTGGGCTTCTGGCTCGGGTGGACCGCGGCAGGGTGCTGGTACGCGAGGCAGCGCCGGACGGGCACCGCGGGACGGCAGCGCTTCGTTAGCGCCAACAGAAATGGGAAGAGGACTTGGAGAGCGAGAGGAGACAGATGAGCGGTGACAGGGAGTATGGAAACAGGGCCTACTTCTGGCAGCCTGAGGAAGTCGGTACGGCCTTGCTGGGGATGCAGAGACGACCGCTCTGACACGGGATGCTCGGGACGCCCGGCTGGGACCGGCACCGTGCGGGTGTGCTGGGGGCTGGCCAGGGGACCGCAGCATCGCCGCACCCCACGGGGCTGCGTTTAAAGGCTCGCCCTTTGCCTCCTAGCAAGGGCATTTTTCTTTGCAGATGGAAAGCCCTTCAGTCTGAGCCTGGGAGGAGCGGCCGCAGCAGATCTCCCTGCCTCAGGCCCCCCTCAGACCCCCAGGTCCAGACCCCCTGGCCCCCCCAGGCAGGAGGCAGCAGCCGTACCCCCGGCAGAGTCTCAGCATCTCGCCGTCCCGCTGATCCGTCCCAGGGCCACCCGTCAGCAGGAGCCGTGCGTCCCTTGGAGGGAGCCAGGGCTCGTGGCCACCCTTGGCTGAGCCTTCCTGAGCGGAGACGCTGCCACGCCGGGACCAAGGGCAGCGGGACCTACCCGTGGTGTGCCCCCTCTGCCACCTCCACCCAGCCGACCTCGCCCTCCCGAGCCTTGCTGCCGACGCACACAGGGCTTTGATTAGCAAATGCTTCCAGCGCGATGCTCAGCTATGCAGGGATGAAGGCTGCTCGCACGGCAGTGATTAATGAGTGAGACAAAGACCTGCTCTCCCGCCCCATCACCCTTGAGATCTGCCTGGTCATGCATACTAAATGGAAAGAAATTTCAGGGGTTATATTTTTTTCAGGTGTTCTTCAGATAGGTCTGTGCTGAAGACCCTGCCGTGATTGCCCTCTCCAGGTTGGGCTGGGTTTGAGGAGAATTTTGGTGTGAACGATAGGTCAAATGTGAATTCACCTTGCTGCAGACACAGGATATTATCTCCCATTTTGGAGGCTTTTAGCCTTCTTGCAGAAATGGAAAAGAAAGGAAAGCCTCACGGTCTAATTATGTTGGTTACAGATAATCAGACTCTTCATCACGTTCGGATGACTTTGGTTTGACACTGATTGATTACACCCGAACAGCTGCCCGGAGCGCTTCCTCCAGCTGTGAGAAAAGAAGCTTTGGAGAGTTACGTTGAGCATTATGGCCTCGGAGACAACTGCTTGCAGGTCACGGGCATCCCCTGCTCCTGCACTTGGGAATCTCCTTCAGAGAGCGTCGGGAATGCCGCAAAGGAAAGGGAGCACACGGAGACGGAGCCGTCGCGCGCCCTGCGGCTGGAGCTGCTCTGCTCCCACGGGGAGGTGCGGGACCTGAGAGCCGGTGCTCGAACACCACTGGGAACTGAGTTTCCAAAAAGCAAAATTCAGTTTTGAGCCTGGGATGGGCTGAAGCGGGATGCTGTGACCCCACGGCAGCGGGACGGCTCTCGCGGGGATGCAGGCTCTCCTCCCGACGCTGCCGCGGGCTGGCCAGCGACCTCGAGCACGCGGGAAAGGCTGGAGCCGAGCCGTGCCCACGGCTCCCTGCGGGAAGAGGACGGCAAATCCGACAGCCTGGGAAGAGGCGAGGTTTGGGTTGGACACAGCCTTGGAAAAGTCAGGCAGGGCTCGCTCGCCTGCTCAGCAGCGGAACCTCACCCAGCCCGGGGTCGGCTCCGCTCCTCGCTTCAGCCGCCTCTCGTTCTCAGCTCTGATTTTTCCATTTCTGACATTTCCCTAATTGCCTCCGGCTTGTTCCTCCACGCCTGATTCTCAGCAGCGGAGAAACTCCTCTGCCCGATGGACGAGGGAAGGGCTTTGGCTTTTTCTCCTGAGTGCTGATAATACCACGGGAAAAGAAAGGCCAAAATACAAAAGCTCTCCTTATTAGGCAGTAAATGATGTCGGAGTCTGAGGAGACCTTCGGGAGAGCCAAACCGGCGGGTTTTAATTGCCAGTAGCCATGACAAGGCTGGCCATGCCTACGCACCTGTAGCTGCCGAGGGGGGTTAACTTTCACAGTCTGATGGGTTTTTTTGGTCCATCCCACGAAATAATTATCTTTGGGATCCCTGAGCTGGTGAGGGCTCACTGCAGGCGTAGGAGAGCAGGTCCCAGCGCTGCCCTGTGCCCCGCCGGAGCCCGACCGTCCCTCTCTGCGCAGTGGTACGAGGCGATCGGGACACGGCGCCGGGGGGGGAACCACAGAAAAGCTCAGACCAGGCAATTATTGTATAACAAATATTCAACATGAATATTTTGAATATTTAGCTAACCTTGGTCTCGGTGCAGTCCTCCCTGGTCCAGGGCTGCTCACGCAGCTGCACTGGGACGGGGCGCACAGGCAATGCAAACCTAGAAAAGACAAAAAAAAAGAAAAAAAAATAAATTCTCGACATTGTGTTTAACAAGCCGTGATACGCCCGTGCCTGGGCATACGCTGCGATGCTGCCCGTGGGACTGCTGCTGCGGCCGGCTGGGCTGCGTCCCTGGCCTCTGCATTTGGGTGATGAAAATAAAGACACATAAAAGTTGCTTTTCCTTCCTCCACAGGCAGCTCCTGGGCTTCCCTCTCTTTTTCCGCAGCAGCCCTCGGAGCTGGGTGCTGCCGTGCTGCCCACGGAGCTGCGGTGCGTGCACCGATGGCACGCGATGGCACCGTCACCGCGTCTGCCACAGCCTCGAGGAGCCCGCGCCCTGCCCTGCGCTGCTCGCAGGGGACCGGCAGCGGCACAGCGGATCTGGAGCGAAGTGGGGCGTTACTGAGGGCAGAGAAGGAGCCGGCTGGGAGCCGACCCGCGCCGTCCTTCCCCTGCCACCACCACTCGGGTCCGGCCGCCAAAGGGAGACGTCAGCTCCGTACAGCAACACGTGGGAACTGTCTCTCACTGTCTTAGGCAAAGAAGAGGAAAGAAGTGAAAAAAAACCCTGCATTGAGAATTTAACTGTGAATTCTTGCTGGTGGAGGCAAAGCATAAACCAATAAATAGCAGAAATACCTCTGACAAACGCTGCACGGTACAGATGTGAGACGAGTTAGCTGTACGTAGGAGTACGCAGGAGGACGAAAGGCTTCGGAGGTACCTAAGCAGGAGAAAGGCGGTGGGGAGTGATAAGCCAGGTGCTTAGCACGGTGTTGGGGAGGCTCCAGGCTTCGGCTGTGGTGATGCTCTCGCCCCCCCCCGTGGTGTGGGGGAGAGAGACAGACTTTGCTTGCAGGGAAATCACAGCAAGGGCCGTTTCAGGGACAGTTTCTGTAAGGAGCCCGAGATACCCGCGGCGGAGCCTTCACCAGACGCTGGCCGCAGGCACGTCCCTCCAGCAACGGATGGTTCGTACTCACTGCGCGTCGCGCTGGATTCTGGAGCCCCGTTCCTGCCCCGCTGCAGGATCTGCCCGGACCCCGGCAGCACCTCCAGCCCCGGCTCGGGGAGGGGAAGCTGCTGCTGCGGCTCTGCAGCTGGTGGCTGCACGCTGGCATCCCCAGGGCTGCACGTCGGCATCCCCAGGGCTGTGCGCTGGCATCCTCAAGGGCTGCACGCTGGCATCCCCAGGGCTGCACGCTGGCATCCTCAAGGGCTGCACGTCGGCATCCCTGGCAGTGGCCTGGCAGGGGCCAGAGGCTGAGACCTCGTAATAACCAGCCCTGCTCTACAAGTAACATCAAGCACTTTTGGTTATCGGCAGCTGGGAACACACTCAGCTTCAGATATTCCAGTCTATGTAATTGAATTATTTAGGGGCTGGCATGGCGCGATGAAATAGGCTTTCTTCCTATTTTTAGGTTTCCATCTACAGGGCTGGAAATTACAGCCATTAAAATGTTCTATTAGTAATGATATATAAAAGCGAAAAAAAACTGATCAGACTTTTCTAGTGCACATAGAGCATTAGGATATATTAATTTTAATGACAGAGCCCAAAATTACAAAGCTATTACAATCATACTTGAAGTTTCTGAAAAAAGAGAATAATTCGAAATTATTGCTAATGAGTAAAAAAATATTTAAATCATATTTAACGGACTTTAAAATTGTAGCCAATATTGCCACGAGCCAACGATGGCTCCTGGTGCTGCCAAGCCATCCGTCCCGCGCAGGAGGCAGCGAGGGGCCCGGGAGGATCTGCAAGCGGCGTTTCTGGAGGGGAGGGTGGGCAGAGCCGCCCCCCTCGCAGCGCTGCTTTGGGCTTTGATTTCACCGCTCCCAGCCCCCGTTACGGGATCTCCTGCCGTCGTGGAGAGCACAGGCAGCGTCCCAGTGCTTGAGGACACGTGCCTGGCTCGCCTGGGCGATGGCACGCCTGTCCCTTCCTTGTCAGGGATAAAAGTGGTTTCCAAGCCCATCAGCTGCTGAGCAAAAAGCATAATTACCAGCCCCGTATGCTCTACCGCAGCGCAATTCATGTCCCTTGGAGGACTGGAGATTTTTATCTTTGTTTTCTTTTAAAAAATAAACGACTAAGGAACAAAGTCCTTCGACAAAGCAGATGGGGGAAAAGAGGGAACTTGAAAAGAGAAACCCCTGCGACTGGGGGCTGCGGCAGCTGCTTTCTGTGCTCTGGTGCCTGCGGGGTGCACGGAGGGAGCCGGCGGCACACGGGGACGGGCTGCGGCGCCCGGGAAAGCGGCTGGGGTTTCCCCTGCCCTGTGAGCCGGTGGCAGGCTGGGATCCTGTACTCACTGAGACGGCCTTGAATTCAGTGAGCAGCCCCTGACCCCGGAGCAGGGTGCCTTCCGAGGCAGCCCGAGGCTTTCCGGAGCAGGGCTGTGAACGAGGGGCAATTTACTGCCTTGCCCTTGAAAGCTTTGGTTCTTTCTACGTCACCCAACTCTTGGCTTCCTCGTGTAAAATTCCGTGTTACCCAAAACCGGTACAAAGCTTGCTGCCCGAGTTCAGGCCCCTCACCTGCGTTCTGCGCTTCCTTTTGTCGAGACCGTGTAGAGCTAGGAGGGAGCAAACCCAGCAATGGTGGGCCAGTGTTGGCAGGTGTGTTTCTAGCTGCGCTAACCCGAGGGTGCAATTCCTCTCCGTTACTAAACCCGTGTCTTGTTACTGAGCTGGGGCCAAAGCGTGGGAACCTCTCCCCATCACTGGCCAGGTCGTGCCCGGGGGGTTTCCCAGCTCAGTCCCCTCCTCAGCGGCCCTGCTCCCGCAGCGATACCTCCCATGGCCTCCCCGCACCCCCTCCCTTCTGCTTCAGAACAAACCGCCCAGCTCCAACCGACCTGCACAGGCTGGCTCAGCATCCCCCGGCAGCCGGGGTGCGGGAGCCGCACGGCTCGGAGGGAGAGGTGCCCCTGGGGCATTCCTGGCTGGATCCGGGAGCCGGAGCGGTGATGGGGACGCAGCGGGACAAGGACGCTGCGCGGTCCAGCCCTCGTCCAGCACACTGAGAGGCACAGAATCACACAGAATCACAGAATGGTTGGGGTTGGCAGGGACCTCTGTGGGTCATCTAGTCCAACCCTCCTGCCCAAGCAGGGTCACCCAGAGCAGGCTGCACAGCACCGCGGCCAGGCGGGGCTGGAATATCTCCAGAGAAGGAGACTCCACAGCCTCCCTGGGCAGCCTGGGCCAG
>Ga0065711_1043384_pt1 | contig 14764 bp, 3 predicted proteins | sample Hoacrofraction12_FD_59098 | JGI IMG/M metagenome (GOLD analysis project Ga0065711, IMG submission 59098) | Hoatzin crop microbial communities from Cojedes, Venezuela - Epithelial fraction 12 v2 (version 2) | ecosystem: Host-associated > Birds > Digestive system > Esophagus > Crop | place... | reverse complement strand
GGGGGGGGGGGGTATGTTACTTTTCTTCCCAGGTGTGCTCTCCAGTACTCCCTAATTCCAGTGCTTTCTCTTTCTTGACATTCCACTGTTGTCAGGTTGTCTGTGAAGAGAGCGAATACACTGCTATAACTGCTATTTTTTAATTGTAAACTTTAAAACATACAGAATAGATCCTGCCTTCTTTTCAGGAAATCTGTGTACTGTTTCTTTTATGGCCACCTAGTGCCTGACGTGGCAGTAGGAAAATATTTTTCTATGGAAAATCCTAAGTGTAATTTTATTAACGGAATCTTTAAATACTAGAGCTAGCTTAGCTTTACTGTAAAATAAGTGTGTGGTGGGAAATTTACATTCAAAAGAATACTTTGTGCAAAAATAAAGTGCAGTGTTATTACCATTACGGTACCTGTTAAATAATGCTTTATTTGTGATCCAGTTCAGAGGAAAATGGGCATGACTAGTTTTCAAGCTGTGCATTCAGGTATAAGAAGTTTAAATCAGCTGGCAAGACTTTTTCATTAAGTCTGAGTGAGAGTGAATACGGAATTGTGCACTTTTTCCTGTTGAACTGTGTTCTGTTGAAGTGATGGGCTGATTTTTTTTTCATTCTGCTTCTATACGTGAAGAAAGATCTGAACTATCATAAAAGCTCATTTGTTTTCAGCATACACATGATTTGTTAGCAGAGCATGAACAGACTTCAGTTTGCCATCTTTTGGCCCTGCTTCTAGTTTTCACTGAAGCCCATGTATGTCTGAATGAGACCGAGACCAGCAGTAAATAGGAAACAGTGCTCTGTTAGAACAGTAAAATTCTGGCGTCATTTAATCGCAGCAGAATTATTTTTTTGGAAGGGGTGGTAGTGAAGATGCGTGAGGAGAGGAAGGCAAGAGAGTAGCATAGGAGACTACCCAGTGAAGAGGGTTTTTTCTATATATCTTTGAAATATTGTCATCCAGTTTTTCACTGAAGTTTTTAGGCAGGTTCTCCGTTTCCCTTAACTTACTGAGAAATTGTGTGTTATTGAGAAATTTTTGATGATTACTTTAGGGAGCAGGTGTCAATAGCTGGTACACTATTTTAAAAGTGGATGTGGAAAGTATGTATCAAACATTTTTATTGTGACCATTTATACATAGTCACCCTTGATGGTGCTGGAGATTTTGATTATGTGTGCATGGTATGGTCATCACAACCTGAGTGCATAGAACTGTTGCATTTAACTCTCTTTTGACATAACTTTATTTGTTTATAGTTTCTGAGTACCTTTACAAGATGCATGTCTTACAGATCATTTGAAAATATTTTCAATATACAAAAACATATGGGATGTCTAAGCCTCATGTAGAACAATTTTATATAAATACTCCCCTATTTCAATATATGTTAGAAACATGGAAAGAGCAATAATTATTTTAACAGTTACCTTAAACGAAATGTGTATATATAGATTTAGCAATATCATAATCCAACAAGGATTTTTTAAGATTTAGGTTATTCCTATGTGTAGTTCCCATTTCAAATCACTGGTGCTACAGACGTAATAAAATTTAGGTGTGTATATAATTGTGTTTCTGGATTAAGAGTGTCATGCAGAATACTTGTTTTTGAAGAAATAGCCTGGATAATTTCATTCTTTTAGAAAGTCTCAAAAGAGAAATTACCTCCAAAAGGCTTAAACATCTCTCTGGTTATCCTGTCCTTATGTGGTATTCTTGCTATATAGTGTACACAGCTCTGTTAAAGCATAGGCTGTCTAACCTGGGCAGGGAGCAGTCATGGTTCCACTTGTTGGCACAAAAAATAGAAATGTCCATCATCATCATGGGTATCAGAAGCAGAGCCCTCTCTTTGTATTAGCCGCCATAGTTGAATATGGATGAAGGAAGGCGGCAAACAGGCCAAAACTTTCTGTTCAGGGAACGTTTGAGCCCTAGTTGTGATGGCCACTGCCCTGGAAGCAGTCTGAGGCAGACGAGTACGCCTGGGACTCCCAGTTCTGCACAATACTTCGTAATCCCCCATAATCCAGGGTTTGTCTTAACAGCCACAGTACAGTCCTTAAGGATGATAATTTAAATGAGGGAAGAATCAGCCTGGGGAAGATATGCTAGTAGGCACCATGTTGAATCAAGGGAATCATTATACGAAGCAACCAAAGTAACCCCTGGAGTTTGTGTACGAGAGCAGGGACTTACTGGGTTATATACCTCCCAGTTTCCCTTTGGTCTGGCAAGTCTGCTCCTTTCGTGCCAAGCTCTTTCCTCCTTTTCTATTTATTCTCAACAGAAAGAAAGCAATTGCCTGATTGGAGAATTTAGGGTAACAGAACCGATTTCACTGCAATGAACCCTGTGTTGATAGAGGTTCAGCTTGTTCAGCTGAGCATTTCGCTATGCACAGGGCAGCTGTTGGAACTGGGTGCTTGAGAGTGTCTGTCCCAGCTGGTAGCACGCTCTTTCAGAAGTGGGAGAAGCAGCAAGTCATGGTCACCAGAAGAGACGTGGAAGCAAACACTGGCTCAGTAAGAAAGTGTATCCAAGTTAGAGGGTACAATGCCATGTTTTATTCTCTTTTACCACCAAGGTCTTAAGTGGTGTTGTGCTGGTATAATTAGGAATGCTATTTAACTTCTTTGAAGAGATGAACTGAAGGTGGGATACTTAAGTACAGAGAGATGAAAAATAAGAATTATAAATACTGTTTGTGTTGTAGTAGGTCATAGAAGTTCTAGTCAGAGGTCAGGATGTCACAGTGGAAATGCAGAAGAAAGGGATGAACTGTTTTAGTTTGGAGTCAGAATGATAAAGTTTTAGATATTGTAAGACTAGGCAAGCAGTAACAAATAAAAGCTTTGATATTATTACATTGCTCTGATTTCATTACTTAAGAGAGCCCAGTCCCACAGAAATAGCCTTGCTGCTACTGGAGAGCAGGTTTCCTGTGTATCAACAGAAGATTATGAGCTATCTGCATGGAGGTGCTCTGTGTCTGTGCTTCTACTGGCTCTTTAATCATTGTGGGAAGATGTGTAACGCTTTCCAGGGCCAACACCCTCTTGTAACCACTGACTACCTTTGTGGCTTCTTGCAGAGCAGACGGTGTCAATAATACAGAAGCCTTTTCACTACCTTGCCTTTTTGCTCCAGGTTCCACTGATCTGGAAGGAGCTCTTTGTTCTTACTTGACTCTTGTCTGGCCAGCCATATTTTTCATTTGTTCAGGTTGTATAGTGCAGTAGTGCTGTATTTTCAAGTATTTACATTTATAATGTCAAGGGGAGCTGTTCCTCTGCAGCTTTAGTTTGCTCTGGAGCTGAGCGGAATGAGAATCTGAGAGCCATGACTTCTTCCAGTTCACACAAACTCTTTGAGAATGGTAAAGTCCTTATATACCCAGCATATTTGGCTGAATTACAAATAATCTCAGAGGAACTGTTGTTTCATAGGATTACTTAGTTTTAATTTGCTTTGAACTGTAAGGTACGTAGAGATATTCTGGGGGATAATGTGCTCTAGGCAAATTCTCCTGGGGGAAATCCCAAGTTGGTCAAGAAAATGAGCAGAAACATTTCTAAGCTACTCTTGTCTCATGGTATTTTTTGCCCCTTTTCATTCCAGCGTTTCCTGTGAAATGATCTCACCAGATGTATTAAGAACAATTTTATGATTTATTGGTATGTTTTGGTTGTCACTTTTAGTTCTGAATTGCTGGGAGGTTTCTTCCTCTTGGGCATAAGCCTAAACCACCACCTTTTCATAGCTCAGGCAACTATCATAGCCTTCTTGCTTCTTGACGCGTGGCCCTTACCTGAAAGAGAGCTTCCTTAGCTTGGGCTCCAGTCTGTGTTGTGCCTGAAATCTAATTTCTATATATCCTGCTAGTTGCCACAGGAAACAGTGTTGCTTTGGCAAGGAACTGTACAAAATGACCTTGTCTCTTATGGGTTGTGTGCCAAAAAAGAAAACGTGAACACTGAAATTGGACTTTTGCATGGCTCAGAGTTTTGAATCATTTGGTTAAAAACAAAACAAAAACAAGCCCACATAATTTAACGTGGAAATTCTGGGCTTATGTTTTGAAAGAATGCTGTGTTGAACTTAGCCAATTTTTTCACAACCTGGCCTTATACCCAAGTCAGCTGAGTTGTATTAAGAATTAGCACAGATTTAGTCCACTGAGTTGTTTAGCAGATAGAATCCCATGAGTATTTCATATGCATTTCATGCAGTCTTCCTTAAAAACAAAATACACTTCAGTGGAGTCTTGACCATACAGCACAAAAGTTTCCTTTCACACTGCAATACTTCAGACTTATTTAATACCAATCAGTTAGAAAATGGTCTGGGGTGCAAACTTGCTAATCAGACTCTTTTTTCAGTAAAGCAACTAAAAAAAAAAAATCTATGAAGTGCTAAATTGTTTACCTTATTTAGTGTAAATTTAATTTATTCCAAAACTTGGAAATATATTTTAAAAGTTGTAATCTGAATTCTTTTGAACTGGGAATTATCATGCTGGATTTTTTTGCAGCCAAGTTACAGCTCCCAGAAAAATAAGGTTTGCATGGAAAGTTCTTGGCAGATCTCTCTTGGAACAGCACAAACAAAACTGCTCAACAAGGAGGCATTCATTATTTCTGTCTTGTTACCCTCTGTTGTTACAGAGTCACCAGCTGTAAGGTTACTGGCATCTTTGAATCTTTCCAATAAAAAAGTGTAGGGAGCAGTCATTCATAGAGAGAGGTATGTTTCATTTTTTGAGGCTTGCTTTTGTTTTGAATAGTTATTACACTTTATCAAGCTGAACTAATGCGTTGTCTGCATGTTCTCACAGCAAGCAAAGTTTAGGAAACTAACTGAATTTCAGAAGGACAAATCTGTTGGTCTAACTTTAGCGGGTCTGTCGTCCTAAACTGTGCAACTAAACCACAGATAACTTAGTGCCACCATGCCATGAGAAGTGGAGGTTTGTCTGCATAATATTCATAACAACTAGTTGATAAATACTGCAAGTGATTCACAGAAGCAAAAGCTCAAGAGAGAGTTAAAGGATTTATGTTTTTTGAACATTGTGATGTATTCTTATCTCTTTTGGTTATCCTGAATACATTAGTCTCATATAATTGGTGTTTATTGGTATTTTCACTTATTCACTGCTTTCAAGTCCTCAGCTTTATCACACCCTGACAGTACTTGCTGGTGTCTAGCTTAAAAGAAAGAACAAAACATTCTTTCTTTCATGCGATAAAACTTAAGTACACATACTAAGTTCTATACGTGTCCCTTAAGACAAATGTATTTTGGTTTTATATTTTCATATTTGATAGTATACTTCCTTTACGGATCTTGATAAGAACAACATTTATGAGAAAAATCCATATAATATCCAGTGCCTGGTACAGTACCATTCTCTGACTGATCGCAGGAGCCAAGCCATGTCCTGAGAATGTCTTCATCTAATTTTAGGTAGGTGGGACTTTGGCTGGACTTATATAAGGGGATGAAGTGGAAGCTGTTTTCGGACGAGTCATTTCTACTTCTTAGGTTTGGATTTGGGGGGATATTTTTAATTGACATGCTGGTACCAGCAAGGGCTGATTTAGCTGGAACGGAACTAAGAGCTCAGTCATTTTGCCTGAACTGGGTTTCTCAGAAGAATATAAATAAGAGAGCTACGTGAGAAACCTGTAAGTAGAGCCAAGCTTTGACATGGTAAGTATTCAGAGGTGGACTGTTACGGCTTAGGGTAAGGTCGGTTTTGGATGTACAGAGACTTGGTCCCCTCCTCATTTACCTCATCTGTCTTGACTGATCCATGGGACTTTGGTGTTCCTAGATTTGGATATGGCCTAAAGCTTTTTACTCCCTCACAGACTAGGGACTTTATGCGAGAAGATAGGTATAAATAATGCTTAGATCTGCTATTCAGTCCTGTTACTTTGTCATTCTTTAGTCTGTGCTTTATTGTCTCAGAAGAATGACACTTACACATTTATGTATACAGTAGCATTTGCCTGGGTGGGCAGTTCATCTTTCTCATGAGTGAATATCCAACTGCAAGGATGAATGTAGTTTAAATATATGATGAGATTAATGCTAATTCTTTTCATCGATGAAGCAAAAAAAAATAATTATGCGAATGGAACTACTGGAATTTTAAGGTATGTTTTCACTTACAGTTTACATAGATGTTTTAAAGCCTTAAAATTTGAGTAGTGTATTGGTTCAGTAATGACTTGATCATGGCATGTTTAGCTACATTGCAGTACATTTTTAGAAAAAAGTTCTACCACTTAGGAGGCTACTTTAGTTCATTTTTACATATAAATGTTTAGAAAATTATTTTCTAAAAGGGGTAGAACAGTACTTGAAATCATAGTTAAATGACACAGTGAATCATTTCTGAGGTTAACAGTACCATGTGATGCAAACCATTTGTCCAGTACATAATCATTTTCCAGTTCAAGTTTCAGCGTGGTAGCTTTCTGTTGATAGGGTTTATCCTGAGTTAGGTGTTGCCCATACTAGTGCAGCCAGCATAAACACTGTGTTGTGTATTATGACTAATGGGACAGAAATACAGTCATGCTAAGACCAGATTCAGATTGCTTCTTTACCACTGCGTTATTTTCTAGAGCTAATGAGAAGCGTGGCCTCCCAGGTGACAGAAAAAACTTTGGGCTCTTGCAAATGGCTGTATGTTATTTCCTAGAGAGGTACTGGTAGCAAGCAGAGTTTAGCCATGCTTTTCTAGCTTCCCGGGTTTATGGTTTTGGGAGTTTATAAAAAGGAAATGATGAAAAAGAAAATGACCATTAACTGTAGCAAATGTTTAAAATCTTTTCACTCATTCTTTTCTATGCGTGAGAAGTAAATAGGGAAGAAGGAACAGAGTGAAATCGGTGTGCGTATTTTGAAGAGAAAACAAAATAAAACACGGTTTGTGTTTTGAAATTAAAGCCATCTGGTATACTTTTCTGTTAAAAAAGTCATGGACAAACGGCCTACTTGGTGTCCAAGTATTTACATTGCATTACAATCCTTTTGGAAAGGATTTTAGCTGAAGGTGTAACTTTTTTTGGTAAGCTAAGTCACAACGCTTTTATCCTCTGTTCTGCTTAGCTGTCATGTATAATGTCTTTTGTAGCATATGACAAAGATCTGTGCTAGTGAAATTAATGCCAAGTATGCCACAGGATTGTAAAATTAATATTGGAGACCTACAGTAAGAGTCAGTGGAAAAAAATATCCACAAGGTGTATTTTTTTAATCAAACTATTAAGACTACATTGAATACTCTGTACAGAAAAAGTGGCATTTAAGAAATTTAAAAATCTGTAGGCTAGAGCCCAACAGTAACAGTCACTTAGAGCGGTGGTGAAGGCTGGCATAAAGGAAGCTTTTGAGACCTGAATCCTGGAGCTGCGTAGCCACCAAGGCCACTGCCAGCAGAAAGTACAGGCGCTGGAAGGATCCTCTGTTTTGTAACAGCTGCCAATGGCTTCCAAAGGCAATAGTCACAGCTGGCAGGCACTCTGTAGTGGGGACATCCTGAGTTTTGCTTCTGATCTGGTAGCAGTGAGATGGCTTTTTGTAGTTGCAGTTACAGCCTTTCCATGTCTTTTAATAGTTTTTGTGTGAGGGATTCAACTAGGCCAATTTAAGACTTCATGCAGAGTCAGAATAGGAACCAAATGTAATGTAGGGAAGTATGAAGGTTAAACCCAATTATTAATATTTGCACAGATTTTACCAAGACGATTGGTGAAAAGACTAGTTTCTAGCAGCTCTCTTGCATGTCTTCCAGACCATTCTTAGTACAGTGGTTTCTGGTCTCAAAACTAGCAATGCTGGTACGACCTTTAGAGTTGGAAAGGGAAATTTATTATCCGTTTACTCAAAAGGCTTATGATGTAAAATTTTCTTTCAGTCTGTCACATTAACGGATTATAACTATGCTTCTTCTACCTGTCTCCTGCAATACAAATCCAATGTACCAGAGCAGACTGTTACGTTTATCATACTTGCTCATTGATTAGAAAGGTCTTCGTCTCTTAAGAAGTGGTATGACTGGAAAGAGCTTATTGAGGGGGGAGCTGGCCATACACATTGAACACAGATCATCTGGCGAGCTGAAACTGAATGATTTCTCGTCTCCTGTGGATTTTCTTTTCTTCCTCTCCCATCCTTTTCTTTGGGAATCGGGGGGGGAGGGGGGAGGGGAGGCTTTAATTTCAGTAAGTGCGTGTTGTGGGAGTGTTATCTTGTTATTAGAATAGATGCCAATCTCATACACCTCCAAACAGCTTTATTAATTGGAACACAAATCTAAATGGCAAACTGGTAAGCAGCTTTCAAATATAATGTGTTGTATCCTCTCAGAAAGAAAAATAGATTAACATGAAAGGAGAGAATTTTTAATTCGGAATTCTGCACCACTGATTAAGTTGTATTTCAAGATTTATTTAATCTTGTTAATTTTTACCTGAATTCTCTAAGAATCTGCGTTCCGGTTTAGTCGTTACTGAAGTCCCTGGAAATTTGTAATTGTCTTTGCAATCTTTTGATTGACTCCTTGTTCTATAATTCTCAGAGACCTAACAGAGATTTTTAAGTTAGTTTAAATAATTCTCATATCCTAAAATCATTCCTTTTAATTGGAAAAAGCTACTCTGTATCTTGTACACAGAAGTTGGTAATTATATTCGCTGTAGTTTCTGCCATTGTGCTAAGGCTATAGTGATATTAAATCAGAAAGTCCCTCAATTCTCGGAAGTAAATGTTATATGCAGTGTTTGACCATATAATCACATACGTTAATTATAATTTTTGCGTGATTTGTCCTGCACAGTTATTTCCCTACGGACTAATGCTATTTAATGCTGTAGCTTCAAGGCAGGACTGCTGTTTGTTTGTTTTTTTTTTTTTAAAAAAACCAATAAAACACAAAAAAACCCCAAAACTCAGTCATATACTCTGAGAATTCTGATTTAATCAGATTTTTTTTAAATTCCAATTTTGCCATAGATTGCTAGAGAGACTCATATCAACCAGTATTTCCTTAGAATGTGGCTCTTCAAACAAAGGGAGCGCTCAGTAGGCCTGAAAACTATAGTGCAAGAAGTGCAAGAATTCTTTCAGCGATTGATTACTTTCAAAAAGCTTGTGGCCTGTTTCGATTAAGCAAAATTAGAAAAACTAGGCCTCAGAATAAGTATACTGCATGCAATATCTGTACTAAATCAAGACATTTTGCATGACTGTTAGCAGACTTGACTAGTTAATGGTTAGCCACCATTATTTGTTTTTAGACTATCTGGATTTTTCCTGTGTGGTTCCTTTAAAGCTGTAATTCAGAAACCAGTGGAGTCATTGACTCACTGATTCCTTCAGTCAAAGAACTATTCATTAAGTATGCTTTGGGTTAGAGCTGCTGTTGACTACCTACCTACAAATCTGCTGAGTGGTTTCAAAATGCCAAAACGTTAAAGGAACAGAAAAATATTTAGTTTCCTAGCACCAGGTGGAGCAGACGCAAGTGCCAGTCCCCAAGTAAACATGCTTTGACTTCCATGTCTTCTGAGTGGAAACACATTCCCCCTCCCTTTCAACCAAGCAGTAGCTTGTTTTCTTGACTCAAATTATGCATATCATGGCACACACACAAAAAAAAGGAATCATTTTTATTCTCGAAGTGATACCTTCATAAACTTCATGCTCTTCATTTTTTAGTTTAGAATAATGATATAGGATACATATTGAGATATTTAATTAATAACATAAAGAAAAAACAAAACTATTCCGCTTCATGAGACACATTCTTTTGAGGTACATTTTAGTTTTCACGTTTGTCAGTACTGACGCTTGCCACTTGAGGGAGTGACGCATTATGTGCTGTTTGGACTCTTAATTTGAGTCCATTCTCAGTAGTTTTGCATACACTGGGAGCTCAGTCTAAGTCGAAAATTCAGACATCACGTGAGGATATTTTGGCTACAAAGAAAACTTAAAATGCACTGTATAAAAATGTTTTGGACACTTACCCTTTGGGATGTATTTATCTACTAATCAAATCACTGTGTGGAATTTGAGAACACTGCTTACCAGAATCATGGGGAGGTGCCTACAGGTTGTGTGCTGGTACAGGCTTTAAATAACTGGGTCATGCTGGGAGGTATCACTGTGGAGAGCCAAGGTGTATGCTAGAGTCACAGCTGTTTGAAGTGCTTGTGATAATGTCTCTGAATTAGTATGCAGAATGCCTGTTTCCTATGATTTTGGTGTGCCTGTGAGTAGAGGGATTTCAGTCTCCTTCTTTACTTCAGTCTTATTTTACTGAATTATTCATTATTTGCAAGTGCTGGGAAAGGTGGGTTCATGCTTCTAAAAAATGGCTATGAGATTTTATAGGGCAAAGCGTATTTTTAAATTGAGGGCAGGAATCCAAGATGCCACGTTTGCTTTCTGTATGTTCAATATAGAAACCGTGAGTGAATATGGAAAAATTTTCTTGATACAATTTAAAATAGACCAAAAAGTGGGATACTTAATAATTTGTGTTTGAACTATTGTTTTCATTGTTTATTCTGACTCTTCATCAATAGTTACTGTCTTTGTTATTCTAACAGAAATTTGCATAAATGAAATGTTGAAATAATTTGATGCTGTACATCTATGTAGTAAATCTATTTACTATTGTAAATACTAATACTATGTATTAGTCCTTTTGTACATGTGGGTTTGTATGCAGTGTTATATTTCTGTAGCTCCTAGTATTTATTTTAGAAGTTACTCTGAAGAAGTGTATTTATTATATAAGGACTGTATTTGAACAGGGGTTTCTAGTAACAATACATGATACTTTCCTAGGCAGCTATTGTATTAGAACACACACAGCATAGACAAGATGAGAAAATTGTAAATTCTCTGTGTTTTACCAACTAAATTAAATAACAATGTGACTACACAAAATACAGATGCTACTTTTGTTTTCTTTTACATGACCTGGAAACTTGAAGATTTTCCATGATGACATCCCCAGTTAAATTATCCAGAATGCTCAGAAATGACTGTCCTGTTCATGGTTTTTCTGTTCGTGGTTTTCTAACAGGTCTTAAACCCAACTTTATTCAGCCAGTGCTTGAATTAACTAGTTTTTAGAAGGAAAAATACCAAGACAAAACGCTTGTAGGATACCCAAGAGCATCTTGTCTGGGGACATTTTGTATGATCTGGTGAATTCTCAAGGTACAAAATACAAGGTACAAAAACTCAAAAATGTCATTTGCCTCAGATCTGATTTAGCAGCATCAAGAGCTGAGAGGATGGGAATTCAATTCACCAAGGCTATCTATTGTTCTTACATATTTCAGCATTCTAAAAAAGCTTAGGAAAGTGACTAGACTAGAATGTTTATGCTTTATTCCAGGAAAAAAAGTATTTATTTAGTGAGCTCACAAAGTACAATATCTGTTCTAGAAGAGTTTTTGGTACATCTATCCTGATGAACTTCTCTATGTAAATAAAGAATGACATACTACGTTCTGGGGAAGCTTGCGTTCCTTTTCAGTTGTGAGTACTTACTATAAAGCATATTGCAATTTCATATTACAGTTTTTATTGGAAGAAAGAATGAACTATCAATAGCTGTCCAGCCTTTATGAGCCACTCAAGGTACAGTAGATGTACTGTATCTGTTCCTCAGTCATCTTTTTTTCAGACTGACGACTTCATGTAGTTGTGTCTTGCATGAAAGCCCTTTCATGCCTCTGAATATCCATAGAGTCCTTTTCTAAAACTGAATTTCAAGATCTACTGTAGCCTTTCTCAGAGAGAGGGAGGGAGTGAGTGATGGGGAAACCTCAGTTACAAGGAGCATTCATATAGGTGAACTGTCAGCATATACAGTAGTGTTCTCTCTACCTTTCCTAGCTTTTCTTACTATATAGCTTTGTTTTTTCTGACTGCTGTTACACACTGAACTGATACTTTAACAAAAGTTACTCCTCTTTATCCTCAGATCTTGCTTCTGAATAGTAATGGCCAATTCAGAGCCTGTCATTCTGTATTCAACGTCAGGATATCCGTCTGTGTACCTAGGTTTGCATTTTCTGAATTTTATCTGTCATCATAACTAGATCTTCTAAGGCTCTTGTAAAGCTCTTCTGTTGGCCCTTGTGTGAAGTATCTGAGATACCATTGCCAGCAAACTTTCTTACTTTCTTGGTCTTTAGGTTGCCATATCAATCTGCAAAACAGTACCAAGTTTTGCAGAATTCCCTGATATCCCTCCCTCCACTGTGGGACCCCTTATTAGTGAGTCCCTAATCTTTCTTTCCTGTATTCTAATCAACGGTACATCCATGCAAGACCATTTCCTACTACCCTGCATTTTTTTAGTGTCCTTAAAACTTTTGGAGAGGAACCTTTTAACAGCTTTTGGAAAGTTGAGTTTTCTGCATTGGTGACATTTCCCATAATCACAGGGATGTCAGCCTTTTCCGGTAGAAGTTTTTGATCAGGTATTAACAGTTGTCCTTATTGAACAACTCTTCAAGGATTCATAGATAACTGATGATGTAATGAGAGAGGGGGAGACTGCTGGGTTTTATTAATAACATAATCCTGCAGACTGTTTGTACTTGGTTTCTTTTAGTCTTTAACCAGCTTGAATAATTTATGTGACTTCTTTTTATCTTTACTGCTGTGGTGAAGTCTGAGTTCATCTCAAAGACCATTATGTGCAAAGAAAAGAAAGCTATGAGTGTGTATTATAAACAGCCTGTTTGGATAATAACTATTTGTTATTATCCAAATAATAACAATTTGTGCTGCATTTATAATAATTACTTATATAATAATGATCTTATAAAATGCAACATAATACATGTATCTTCAAAGTGATTATAAAGAAAAAAATCAGTACCTAATTCGAAAGCGTTCATTACTAACAAAATAGTGTTCTCATGAAACAAATACAAGGTAAAGCAAAAACTGAAAGTCATGCATCCGTAAGTGAATCACAGAATACACCCACTGACTACGTTATTCCTTCCACAGAAATGCATATGCTAGACTTCTGCATTTTGCAGCTCAGAACAGCAGGAATATGTACTATGAACAAAAATGCCAAGTAGCTGTATTACAGTATAGTCAGTATCACTTAATCTTGAGGGCTTGAATATGTCTGTGTAATCAAAGTGTGCAAACTCTTCTCTCATGTCAGGTGAGGGCAGAATGGTAGCTTTCAAGAAAACAAGTGTTCTTACCGTTATAAAAATGTACTTTAATTTTCTTTAAATTCAGTTGGTTCCATTACATTAATATTTCTGTGACATAAACCTACTGTTAGCAAAAAATAGAAAAGCTGATACATATAGAATGTTTGCATTTTGGTATACAGACTTCATACATAGAGTATGAAGCATCTCGTATCTTATTGAATATTGCTGAAATACTGGTCTTTATTTAGCAAATAATGTTTTGAATTTCAGGAAATGACGTTGTAAAAATGGAACTAAGAAAAGGAAATTAATCTGTATTAGAAACTCTCTGGGAGGGAAATGAAGAAAAGAAAGTCAGTGCAGACAAATAGGAATGACAGAGGCCGAATCAGAGAAAGGTGGGGATTTTCACAGAGAATGAGGAGTGTATGGAACGTGGGTGAGAGGCGCCTGACAGTTTTTCAGATCTAGAAATGCCCACTTAATCTTTCCAGAAGCTCAATAGTCTCTTCCACTTGTACCAGTTAATTAAAAATCCCACACAGACCAAAGCCATCTATTTGCGCTAACTTTGTATTGCTGCTGTGGTAATACACTACAGAGAAATCCAGCATATTTTAGGATAGACCATGTTTCAACTGTGGCTGGACTGAATGTTACAGAATGCTGCAGCCCGCTGCTCGAAGGCCCCCAGCTTTCTGTCTGTCTGTTGTAACCCTGTTCCCACTGGCTCCTCTGAGTGTTCCTCTGGACTGTCATTAAGCTGCATTTCCAAAGGGGCTGCTAGTATTTATGGATCCTCTCTTTCAGCAGGAACTGGCGGTGGTGGTGGTCATCAACAAAAGTAACAAGCCAGAAAGAAAATGGAACTCCCCATCAGTGTGGATGCTTTCAGCCTAATGGGTGCAATGTGGGAGGAGGAGGGAGGTACGGTACAATCTGATTTGGGGTGCCTGGGAGTACATCAGCCCAGATAGGTCCCAGCAAGGTATTGTTCCCATGTAGCAAATCATTTATGGTCACAGCGTGTACTTTGGGAATACTCTGGTCTTCCTGCTTGTGCTGCAAATCTGGACCTCCTGCAAATGGTGCAGCTGCAGTGACACCACGTCAGGGTCTGGGTGGTGCAAGGGAACATCTGGGACAGGTTGACTCACCTGCTCCTGGGACATGAGTCCTTGGAAAGAAAGGGAGTCGCAGTGGCCAAGCAGCTGCAACGGTCAGCCTTCTCCGTGCTCATGCGTCCAAGCCTTGGTCCTTGCTATGAGCCTGGTTTGCGGTGGCAGTGGCCACCATTTCAAAATAATTTCAAAATAATGAAAATAAAAAACAGCGTGCTCAGTTCGCGGTATCGGCGCAGCACTCCCGTGATGCCCTTCCAAGTGTTGGGCTGGGGAAGGCGCGTGCACGCGTCAGGCTCCACCGCGGGCAGTGATAACGATCCCCCGCCCCGAACCCAGCGACGCGCGCGTCCCCTCCCAGGCCGAGGACGCGGGCCCGGCCGCCGCGGGCCTGGCGCGCCCCGGAGCGGGGAGCCGC
>Ga0065711_1043383_pt1 | contig 14764 bp, 11 predicted proteins | sample Hoacrofraction12_FD_59098 | JGI IMG/M metagenome (GOLD analysis project Ga0065711, IMG submission 59098) | Hoatzin crop microbial communities from Cojedes, Venezuela - Epithelial fraction 12 v2 (version 2) | ecosystem: Host-associated > Birds > Digestive system > Esophagus > Crop | place... | reverse complement strand
GGAAGATTTTTTTTTCCCCCAGCTGTGGAGAAGGTGTTTTTCCCGTGGAGGGTGCGGGAGAGCGGCAGCATCGCCCCCAAATCCGCATCATTTCAGTGCCCTCTCGTGGCAGCCGCTCCCCGCTGCAACCCACGGGCACCCAGCCCGGCCCGGGGGGATGGAGAATGATTTTCCCAGGGATGTTGGCAGGACCTGGGTGTTGCTTAGGGATAGCAAGATATGGGGCTGCATCCAGGTCACCGTGTTTATTTGCACAATTTCTCCTCTGAGCAGGTATAATCTCTTTTCAAGGCTAACATTGGTCTTCAACTCCTGCAGAACAGACTTTCACCACCTCTTTAAATCTCACATTAAAAAGCCTCTATTCCACCTGCTTTCTGACAGAGCCAGACCTCTTAGTGCTAATCCCTTCCTGAGCAACGATGCTCCCATCTTGCACTGCTCAACATCAGGTACATAACAGGACCTTCACCTGGCCACCACAGGCAGAACAAGCCATCCTCTTCAATCACTTCACCCCAGGGCCTTGTCCCCTCAGGCTTGGTAAATGGTGCCACTACAGGGACCATGTCTGGCAAAGCATCAGGTCTCCATCCAAGGGGGGAGATGGAGTGATGCTGCAGGCTGGGAACATGACTTCACAGGAGTCATACCTCTTCCCTCCCATCCCAGCATGCCATGGCCTCTCCAGGGAGGTCAGTGGATGAGGACCACAAGAGAGGTGCTGCAACCACTCCCAGGTGTTGGCTTGGCTGGAGAGAGAGGCTTGGGATGGGACCCAGTGGTGAAAGCCTCCCTGCAGACCTGCCAGGTCTGACAGAGTGGTAGAAAAGCACAGGTTGTACATGCAATAAGACGAAGTAATACGCAGTTGGAAAGATGTCTGCCCTGGGTGGAAAGGGGACAGGAAGGAATCCAAGGACCTGCTTCCTCTGCAGCAGGACATTTTCATAAAACCTCGAGACCCCTTCGCCATTGTACCACGTTCTAGCAGCAACCTGGCTGTGGGTTGCTCTGTTTTGAACAGCTCAGGTGCTGACCTACTGGTATGACCCAACCCTTTTCCCAGGGATAGCAGCAGCTTTCAAAGCCTTTCTTATGCTGTGCATGATCTTACCTGTTCTTTCAGCTGATTTTGATGATTTGCTCTATTTCCATAGCAGACAGATCTGAAAAAGATACCCTGCCTTTGAATTTCAATTAATTCTAATAGCATCGGCATAACGTGGTCCCCAGTGAACTCTAAATGATCCTTTTTGTTCAGAGAGTTTTATTCCTCCAGATTCACAGCAGAGTAACTCTAGACTCAATGTCAAGAGAACCGACTAAATCCAAACCTACTCTCATTCTGCTGGTAGTGCATGACTCGAGATTTCCCCCCAGGAAGAACAGACCCATGTCTTAACCTAGCAGGAGTTAACATACTGAAAATCCACATCACACAATCTCTCCTGGACATGGCTTTCTCATGCATATACAAATCAAAATTTCTCTCTGCAGTTCAAGTGTTACATTCCTAGATATTACTTGCATTCATGACAGCTGCAAATTACTCTTCAAAATCAGCTCTAATCTAATAAATTTACAAAGAATACTGGAATTTCTAAGAGGGGAAGAGAGGGTTGCTCTCTTGCACAAGTTCAGCTGTCCATCTGTACAGCTGAGGCAGGTTCATCTTAACCAGCACATCAACATTTACATTTCCCTCCAAACTCTGTTAAATGGTTGATCACTTCTCTGTTAAGTTTCCTGTGAAAAGTACAGTACAAACAGTCATGCAAAAATCCCAGTGTCCTCTATTTAGAAAATAAGACAAAATTACAGATGATCTTGGGATTTCTACATGGGAACGGGACCTTGACTGCTTTCAGCTTGGACTGTTTTCTATTTTTAAAGAGCGGTATTTTCTGAGACCTCCTCCACCTCTCCTCATCACACACACTTTCAGGGGAAAAAAATTATTCCTTTTACTTAAAATATTTTTTTCACTTGCAGGAGAAGACCACTTCCGTTATACACTGTAGCCAAGGAGTTTGTGTTGCCTCTGGGCAGGTGATTTACCAGAAAAGGAGGGAAAGTGGTTTGTTTTTCCCCACCTTTGCCTTCCATAAAGGACTGGGAATGGTGGGGAAGAGACAAGTCACCCCAAAGCTGCTTTGCTCTACATCTGCCCAAAGACCTTAAGGACTCTCAGGAGGGTGGAAAAACCTCCTGTTCCTTTTGTTTGCCCTCGTTCTTGACTCCCCAGGTAAGGGTCAGTGTGAATTTGGTTGTTGCAGTAGCACCTTCCTCTCATCCTCCCCTGCAGACACAAATCTTTTGCAGCATGGAAGAGGTCAACTTTGCTTTGGGTCCTGCTGAATGGGAAGGATTGTTTCCACAAGAGGGAAATCAGGTACAAAGGGTTGGGTTTGTGGCTGTCATATCATGCTCTGATCCAGCAAGGCTGGAAGAAGCGAATCTCTGGGGGTAGGCTATTTTAAGGACTATTTTTAGCTTCTTTCTCCTTTACCCCTGTCTCAAAGCGAGAAATAGGGAAAGGATCACAACTTTGTCTTCTTCACCTGGCAATACCTTGGCACCCCAAAATCCTCTACTTTTAGTCTGAAATGAGCCATTCTCAGTTGCCGGTAGACAGGGTTGGACCATGACCCTGTTCCATCTGACCCAACTGCAAGACAGGGCAGGACTGAGGGCTCAGGTGTGGGGAAAATCCAGGCTCTTCACCCCTCAGCCAGGTCTGGAGCTCAGTCCAAGCCCAAGACTCAAGTACAGGTTTGCTTGTGAGTGACGTGGGCGGGAGGAAAATGCTCTGACACGAGCCTGTTCACAGCCAGAACTAAATCCACCCGGGGAGGAGCGGGAGTGAGAGCAAGCACTTTGCAGCATCAGACCTGTAATGCCAGTTATACAACACCTATGCACAGAGCCTTAGGCTACACTCTCACTGCTTTTCAAATTTCCCAGTTTTATGCATTTCTTCCAAACTTTGATGAAGGATCTACTCCTCAGATCCAAATCCCTGCCGGAGGCATCACAGGATGGAGTGAAAGTTTCTTTCTGAGGCTGGATTTCACTGTCTTCGGTCTGTTCGTGCTGTCCCACCCACTTCTCAGCCCTTGCCAGGAACATGGGTTTCTGCAAGCTTGTTCTTGTGTGAGGCAGAGCCCTGGAAACATCAGAAAGTGTGCTTTGTTCCCAAATTCTGCTTCAGTGAAAGCTGGAGGTGGAATACGAGGACATGCCCAGGGAAACCCTGCTTCATGCAAACAGCCCTGCTTGTCACCAAACTGCCACATTCACTGGGCCTCTTCCAGCCATGCCAAACAAACAGGGCGGAGATGAGGTGCTCCCAGGCACTGCTTTAAGCCTTTTCCCTGCTGGTGCGATGCTGGGGGCGGGAGGAACAAGATGCTTTATTTCCAGCTCTGTCTCCCAGCAGGACTGCTGGCCCTGCACGCAAGTTCACCCTCCTCCGCCACAAAGCCAGCTAAGTGACCTCAGACAAGTCCCTGCTGCATCACCAAGCACCCAAGAGGCAGAGGGTGAAAACAGACCAAGCCCTACAGGACAGGGACCATCTCGCACTGGGTTCCATCCAGGTTTTGAACCTGCCAGTGTCCAGCCCAGCCAGCTTGGGACCACTTTGCAGGTATAACCATGCTGTTTGCAAAGCCCTGCTGCACACCAGCTGGGTGAAGAGCATCAGAAGCAGGAAGAGAAGTTGGCTTTAGTCACCTGGAAAGCCTGGAGGGAAGCACGATGGGGAGCAGATGAGCTCTGCGGCACTGCAGTGCTCTCCAGGCACTGCACGCAGAGCACAGCTCTGATGGCTCGCAGACGCCTGCCAGACTCACTGCTGGCACAAATAGGCCAAGGTGTTTTCCTTGCGCTCCCTCGCTCCACCCGAAGCTGGAAGAGACCAGACACTTCCTTGCAGGCAGCGCAGGGCCCCGGGCAGGCAGGCATGCCAAGCTGACCCACAGCCCTTCCAGCTACTCTGCCAGCAGAGACTTCCCAGGTGAGAGATGAAAAGCAGATGCCATAAGACAGCTCAGAATTCAAGTCTTGTGAAACCAGAGCTCCCAGAAAGGACTTTGTGTTGAAAGGAGGGGGTCTTAGCAAGGGCCTTAAGAATAGACTTGCTCCCAGCCTCTCCTCAGACCTTGCCTCCAGGACACCGCTGCTCAGTTGGCTTCTCTCCAGTACAGCTGTCCTGATTCCAATCTTCACTACAAACAATGGTTGCATTCCGGCAGAAGCAGTTTGCTGCCATGGCGGTTACACTCCCTGCTGGCTGAATACACGATGGTGACTAAAAGACTCCCAGTAATATGTTGCATCCATGGAAGAAGAAATCAGAGTGGTCGCAGATACAACACAAGGAGTTGAAGTACCAAGATGTTGCCACTGGGCTCACATACCCAGCTGTTTGAGGCTTCTTTGAACCTCCCTGCTTTTAATTACAAGTTTTTCTATACTTCTCTATTCTCCCCACACTATGCTGTGACTCAGGACTTGGACTACTAAGCAGACCAGGGATTTTGGTAATTGCTAGAGCTGGAGGTAACGCCCTTGGTATCACAGACCTCCAGGTGTACACCACACTGGAAGGACAAACCTCCTGGGTGCCTGGCAAAGATACAAACACAGGGAGAGATATCCTTTAAAAGGGTGGCTTTGGTACAACCGGTATTAAAATTCATCTCAAGACTCAAGCAGCAACCCAAGTCACAAGAGCAAATTCAGCTATCAAAGTTCTGAAAGTTTCTTGTTCAGCCTCAGAACTGGTCGAAAACCCCACATCAGCAGTGTGTCCCCAACAACGTGATGCTTTACCGGGGAAACCCCAAGAAACACATCCACCTTTCCTCTCGCTCACAGCTGCACTGCTCTTGGGGCACATTCTGATGTCCTGCAGCTTCCCAGATAGAGATGATGTCTATAGCCCATTGATTACAAACTTGGACATCTTCCCCAGCCGCACTGCTTCAAAATTAGCTAAGAGGCAGAAATCCAAGCTATTTTCATTTCAAGCTTTGAAGAGGATACTCTAAACAAAAGGGAACACTTCAGTAAAATATGTTTAAAGAGGGAACATCTTCTCTTTCCCCTGGAGCCTTGAAAGATGCAAGAGAAAAGTTACCTGTGAAGTCGGGTAACAAAAAGGATGCCTCAGTGTGGGAACCGTTCCTTGTCAGAGCCCACTGAGCATTAACCTGCTCCCCACTGAGAGGCAAAGCCCTGTACAGAGCAACACACACCTGGTTCAGCTAGTTGCATTTCTTTCCAGGAAAACAGCTCGTTGTTCTCCAGATCACGCGCTCAGGAGGCAGGCAATCCTCCGCTTCTCCAGGGACACCGATACCCAGCAAGATGCTGCAACTTAATGGAAATGTTCCTCTGGGTCAAGTGACAGAGCCAACTGCTTTCTTAATGTAGCCATCTTCATTTCAGAAAGGAAGAGAGAATCAATTAACAGCCTCCGAGCAGGGAAGTCTCCCGGTGAGCAGTCATATATATCTTGGAGATCGTGCCCCACACTTGCTCAGATAGCAGCAGCTTTTAGTGCACCTGGGCCAGTCTTCCACTCCATTGCCTGCAAAAGCATCATTGCAACCTCCGGCTTCACCCTGGAGGTACAGAACATTTCGGGGTGGAACTGTAGTCCTACAGAAGCATTTGCTAAGCCAGCAGGAAAAGATCAAGCCACTGACAGTGACAAAACACATCCATTAACAAGACTGCACCTACTCAAGTACGAGCAACAGAGCATACCCACAAGAGAGGTTTCTCCTCTCTGGGCAGAGGTGCTCTCCCCTTCCATCATATCTCCGGGGAACACTTTTATAAATAAAGACAACACAGAAGCCTCACAGCTTAGTTTCTCCAGATGACTCCCCCACCATCTCATTTTCACAGCTCAGCTGCTTAAAACCTGCAAAGAGATCCCTCTGCCCCTGTGAACTTGGAAATCTCAGAGGCGAAGCTGAACTGCGACCCAAGTTTCCTCTCTGGAGGGGCAGTTTGGAAGCATCTCTAAGAAGAACTAGCTCTGACTTTCCTCAAACCACCTAGAAATTCATATGGTGCCTAATTAACCTTGTCACAAAGCTGTAGCAACAAGTCCTTATAGTACTAGTAGTGCTACTACCTCAGCTCCCTCTTAATAAGCAGCAGTCTGGGCATGCATCTGAAAATTAACCAGCGACTAGCTTGTACTATCAAAGTCTTGTTTGTGTAACCCAGCTCCTGAAGTGATCTTTAATTTTAAAAGACTTTCAGCCCAGGTAATTTCCAAACAGAACACTAAATCACTAATCTCACCAAGTAGAACTTATTTCACAATTAATGCTTTTTATTTCTGTGGGACAAAGACTCCTTGCTATAAATCAGGAGATCAGAACATGGCCCACAGGGCTGAGACCTTGGGTAACACCTAGAGAATACCAATACACCCCCAACATGATCCTAGTAAGTAATAATGGACATGATACGGGTAAGGAGATCACTGTAGACACAGAGAGACTTAACTACAGGTATGTTAAGTACAGCAGACCTGTGAAGTAAATATTAAGGGATTTAAAGGTCTGTATGGATTGCTGAAAAGCAGTTATCCAGGCAGAGCAGAAGACAGCACTTGCTTGAGAGCAGCTGATGTCAGCCTTTTAAGATAGAAAATTACTTCATTCAACTGAAACTAAAACGGTGTTCAATAAACAGCCAGCCTGAAGTGTGAAAACTGCTACAGCCTCTTCAGGGAGCCTGTAAATGTCTAAACATACAGTATATTCCAGAAGCAATAAACTGAGACATCAGTCCTGGCAGAAGTGTGCCGCCCAGGATTACCTTTCACTTCTCCAAGATGGACCAGCTCAGAAACCGTGTCTTAATATTTGAGGACTTCAGAAGGAATTCAATCCATTTCTAAGCTAACAGAACTGCTGTATGATCATTTACACCCATTTATGCTCCAGTCCTTGTTAAGAAATGCCACTGAATTTAGTATGTTGTAAACCTGTTGCAAGAACTAACACCCATAGCTTAGGGGATACCACCATGCCGCATGCAGTGCCTCAGATGCATTTTCTGCTGTAAAGCTGTGTGATTGTGTTTCTTTGGTTTGGGGGTTCCCCCCCCAAGGTGAGGAGAGATGGGTAGAGCAGCACAAGACTAGAAATGGAGAAAAACACGCTGCCCGCCAAATCAGCAATACAAGAATCACTAAGCTGACACAAACTCTACCCAGTAGGAGCCTCTGAAGCAGCTCCTGACAGGGAGACATGGGACTGCAGTTAAGGAGACTAAGTCTGAGTCCAAGAGAACACAATCAGAATTTTCATGAAGTTTTGTTTTTAACCAAGACAAGACGCACCGTCCCGATGCGTCTTCCCGATGGTGGAAGAGATCTGGGGTAAAACCCGGAAGGTCAAACCTAAAGCTGTGATTCTAAAGAACTTCTGCTCAGCTGCAACATGAGCTCACAATACCCCCCTGAAGAAGCTGGAAACCTTTCCAGGAGCATTTTCGGAAGCAGAACAGCTTCTGTTCAGGCAGCTCAGACCCATACAAGAGCCAGCTACTACAGAAGAACAGTGTGCTCTGTAGGACCTGGCCTGTAATCCCAGCATATACTGGGGAGGCTAGGCCTTCCACACACTGCAGCTACTGGAATCATTTTTGTCTCATAGCTAGGGGCTAAAATATTTATCCAGTGCATGGGAGACCCAAATCCAAGTCCTTTTACAAGAAAAATACCTAACTGCCAGCGCAGAGCTGCAGCCACACTGAGTTTTGTAGGGTTTGGCAGTTACCCAGCTTGCTCTGTCCTTCACTCCCACTGAAGTCAATGGGCTTCCAGAGAAGATAAAGGCAACAAAGACTAAGCCAACTTCCCTGTAACAGCAAACCCTGTCTTATAAAAGAATAAGCATTCCTCACTACTCTATTTAAACCTTGCTTCTTTCCCTGTGCAATATGAAAAATAGACTTTGGCTGTCACTCAAGGCTTTTTTGAACACAGTATTTTGAACAATGTCATCCAGCTCTGGGTGAAAGATTGCTCAAGTCCATTTCAGCCCTCACTACCAAGAGTTCCTGCTGCCAACCTGCATTGCCATTACATGCCCAGCACAACTCACCAGATTCATGCTTACAGAAGTTCCAGCTTTCAGAAGGAAGAGGGTTCTGAATTCCCTGGAGCATCTACATCTGGCCTCAGCCTCTTGAAGGATGTTTTCACTAATTTAACTTAAGAAAATCAGACCATGGATTTGATCAGAAATGCTATCAAGTTTCACTTTCCCTCTCAATTCCCTCCCTTCTTCCCCACATACAGAAGAGCAGGAAAAGCTGCCTTAGTCCAGACATCAGTTTTGTTTCCACTAAAAGTAGAAACCCAGACATGGGTTTCAGCAATAAACAGCACTTAAAGAAATCCACTTCTTGCCAGGACTTTGGGCTTCTCTAACAACTTCAAGAAAAAAACTAACACTGAGCCAAAACATACCACTTGATCTCACATGGGATCTGATCATACATCTAAAAGCATTCGAAATTCCAGGAAGGGAAAGCTTCCTTATTCTTACGGAATACAACAAAAAATACAGGAGGAATGAATTTGTTTCATTCCCTGATGATTTACCCCCACGACCAATACAACCTGAAAGCTTTGAAGCAGGCTGAGCACTCCAAGCATTCACCTGCAGTCTACAGGAGACATAGGACACCACTCAAAAGACAGTAAAACATGCTATGTTTGGCATTTGTTTGTTTGAAATTCAAAAGGGTTTTCAGATCTCTCTGCTTAGCCTATCTCCTACAAAAGCCATAAATCTCCCTCTTCTGGCTAAACCAAACCATATTCTTACATTTAAATCATAAGATTGAACTCAAAGACCAGAGGAATTTGCAAGCACCAGCCCTTTTCTTCCTTCCCAACATACCCTATGGTCTTTGACAAGTCTCTAAAAATCCAGCTTTCAGGAGCTAAAACCTCTCGTCTTTCGCTTGGGAGATTTGTTTTTGGAAAGACACTCTGCTGTTGACCTGCCAGGATTTGCACAAGAGTGTGCTAGGTCTGAAAAGGATATGTCCTGATCCCACAAATGCTATTAAATAGCAGGGATATGTCATGCTTACCTGGACAATAGTCAATACTAAAATTCACCCTGAACGTGCAACTGGGTGGAGGAAAGGATTCACTGATAAACCACCAACTAATACGTGAAGCAGAGAACTGAGTATCAGATCACAGCAAGAAGCACGAAGCATGGGAACAGTGAAAAAATGATGAAGTTCTGGGCAGTTCCAGCACAAGAAACAAGCAGCACACATCCATCCTGGCTGTATTACCCCCAAGGATCATAACACACCATCATGCACTCTTCCTGGGAAAAACCCTTCCCAATGGCAAAGGCGGTCCTGCAATACAGGCCACCATCTCAGGGGGAAAGTCCTCCAAACAGGTAAAACCTATCAGCTGCAAAAGGCACTGTCTGGGGCTCATGGAAAGTCAAGGTGGAAAACCCAAGATGCTCAGTATCAAGTCCAGAAAGCATCCTTCTGCAAAGAGCCCGGGATGTGCCTCGTCCCGCGCTGGGCACGACTCAGCAGTGGGGCATCAGACACCCCATTAGACCATCAGGATGTTGAATCCAAAGCCACACCTTAATGGACAGGAACTAGCTCTAATATTTTTTTGGTATCCCCGAGAAGTCTTTCAACCTCAGCTTAAAAGAATGCAGTAATAAGCCTTTGCTGTTTAGACTTTGGACACTCTGGAGGAGGATACAACCTCCTTCTAGATAACCAGAGACACCATCTAAAAGGAGATCAATTCTGTCTCCCTGCTGAAAGCAAGCCACTCCAGTTTGTTTCGGCAGAGGGTTTAAACGCTCACCACCCCACCACACTACAGTGCAGGAGCAGAGGGGAAGCCAAGAGCAGAAAACAGAGAAGGCATCGAAAAAAAAAAAAGGCCTGTGAATTTAAACCGTTTCTGCAATCCTCAAATACTTTTGCTTCCCTGAGGATCCATCAGCCCTCTTCCAGACAAGCAGCAGCGAGGTGGTCTCCCCTTTCGGAAAGCTTTGGATGATAACCAGCAAGAACATTATGCTTCAGCTTCCAGGACAGAGCGTTCCCACAGGATTTGTGGATGGCACAGCAGAGCCAGAAGGATGCATTTAGCAGTTGCTTAAGTTCTGGCACCCACACTTGTTTCCTGATGATAAAGTGCAACACAGGCAGCCTTCGGATGTTGTGTAAATATTGTCAGAACTCTGGCACAGATTCTGTTGTTTGTTAGTTTTACACAATCCCCAACTGTTTCATAAACACTAATTATATCTCCCATTTCCTCTAAATGAGCTGCAAGTGCTCCACACATGAGGAAACTAAGGCAAAGTGAGGATCCCTGCTTCCCACCAATGCATTGGCAGAGGGGAGCCAGCTGAAGGAGCTTTTCCTCCTCCCCTGAATGAGGCCACTACCTAGATGGCACATTTACTGGAAGTTAGCACTGTCACCACCTCAAATGCCCCTCGAGGTTTCTAGACCAGCTCAATGTTACAAGCTTCTCAATGACCATGTGATTCAAAGCTTGAGCTCCCCTAATGCCGTAGAGATCTTCACTTCCAGCTTCTTGTCATAAGCTGTACCATCTGCTGAACTCTTCCAGCTGTGGATGGCGTTCCAAGACAATGGATCCCATCCCAGCTCCCTAGCTAGATCTTGCAGATATCTTCGAAGCAACAGCAGTACAACCAGGACAGTCATGGCACAGATGTTTCTCCTTTGCATTTTGCCCCAGTACACAACCAAACAGGCTGAAGCTAGCATTTGGGTCCATATTTTCTTAGACTGTTCTGTCAGTTCTCCTATCCTTGCCAGGCAGATTTTAGTGGCAGCAAATATCGAAAGAACCAAGAGCACCAGGCATGAAGTTGGAGTCCAGACAAGTCTCCAGGTGAGGACTATCTATGTGTAAAGTTTTTATTTTATGATTAATGACTTGCTTGCTAAATAGGAGCATTAAGACCCAGCACTAAAGGCACAGGCATCCAAAGTAACTTCAGTGCAGAGTACTCCTCTGTTTTCATCATCTACTACTGAATCTATAACTACATGGTTTTTGCAAGGAGGGATGGGCATTATGAACTGAGAGATTAAACTCAAAAGCATTTTAAGGAAGATAAATGGACACGATACACCTGGCAAAGAGTGACACCTCAAGTCTTAACAATATGTTTCTTCATCACCTAGAAGAGGTTATTTCAACAGCTGGAGATAAGCAGAACATGACCAGCTGAGCTCCTTTCCTTGCCCTGGAGCACACAGAAGCAGCAGGGAGCACTGCAAAGCCACATCATCTCACATCACGGCATGCTGCCCAACACAGAAGGCGTTTCAAAGCCAATGGGGCATGCCAAGTAGTGTTGTTTCCTGTGTTGTGAAATACAACCAGCCTTAGAGAGGTTCATAGGTGGTTCTGCTAAAACAAAAATATAACTATTGATTTTTGCTAAGCCTTGTCAATTTTATAATAGCCACCCATCCCTATTTCAGACAATAAAACAGTATCAAGCTGTCACTGATGAGAAACACACCCAACACCCCACAGGTGAGCTCCAGTGCCAACACTGCTATGATATTTTAACCCAGCACTCTTAGAAGGCACTCCCCCTTCAAGCTGAAACACAGTTCAGGCTTGGAAGATTTTACATCAGCCTGGAGAAAGGCTGGGGTGTCACCTGAGCCCAGGTGTTGCAAAAAGCCTTAAATATACCTGAACAGCCCTAAAGAGAATTTAAGCTCATCCAAGGCTGCACATCTGAGCTAATTGCTTTAGCTCTAAGGAAAATGCAGTGGGAGACTAAATTTGCTGATGATTTGCTCGGTCATTTGCACTCCTGATCTCTGCTCCTCTGATCTTGGTGTTATAGTTGCACTGCTGAAGCCTCCCAGCATCTGCTGTGCCACAGACGACTCGAAACAATCCTGTGCCACAAAGCCTGTTCAGTGCCTGGGAGATGTCAAGGGTTTTTTTGGTAGGAATCATCATGGCAACCCCTTTCCCCCCACTTTTACCAATTAGTTGCCCATTGCACAGCAGCTCAACAATAGGCAGCAACCCACTGACTCTGCAGCACTCTCAGCCACATTTCCCACCAGCTCTGCATCTTAGCCCTTCCTCCTCTTTCCACACTATGGGCAAATCCATGGAGAGAGGAAAGATTGTCATTTATGGCCCTGCAATGCCTCTCAGGGACAAGAGCCTGCCACAGCAGGCAAGTTCTGCACCATGAACGAAGGTTGTGAGCTCTCTGGAGAAAGGAACTTGCCCCAAAATACAGAGGTAAAGATATGTTGCCATGAAATACACCCAGTTCAGCTAACAGAGCAACTTCAAAATATTCTAAAGCATCTGAGGGTATTATATGGGTAATATAGGCGAAATCCCATATACAACATAATTTGATCTCTACAGAAAGGTCTTCTACTGGGAGAAATTCCTTCTTTTCACAGAAACATGTTACACCTAAATAAGCTTGTGTAAGAGGAAAGAGGGATAAGCAACTTCATTCTCACCGCAAATCACAGCTGACAGGAGTTTAATACCCAGCATTAGTTTATTTGGGCATCAAAACTCTGCAAACATCTGCTGTGCTCTGACACAAAAGCACCAGGATTTGGGGCGTAGGTCATGCTTTTACTATGCTTGGCCCAAAAAACTCTACTCTTCAGTCACAGGAGAGTCATCATAAAACCAAGAGGCAAGGACAGAGCTCTCAGGGGCACAATGAACCACTGAAGATAAAATTTGCATCCTGGATTTCTTGAGGGTAGTTTTATGGTCAGTTTGGATGAGAACCACAGGTTTGCTGCTGCTGGCACCACTACTGTGGGGTAAAGCAGCCTGTGCTGGCTCAGCAGGCAGATTTCAGCAAAGTTCAGAAAGCAGCGTGTTGCACGCCAGTCTTTTGCAATTGGAGTGGTTTATTGCATTGCACCTTACATAAGGGTTAGACTCCTAAATTCCATGCTTAGGCAGTTAGCAAGCCCGCCTTACTGTGCCACACATACATACCTCCAATCCTATACCTTACACTGTGCTCCAGCATTAACAGGAATTCAGAAAAGGCAGCAAGAGGAAGGAAACAAACCCTATTGCACTACTATACAGTACGGACCAGAGGAGATCCAGCAACTGCAGGAAGAGTCAGGTTTTGACTGTGCTAGCCAATCTTTCAGCATTGGCAATACAAGCTGTGGGCTGAAAAATCCTACCGCAGCTTTAGTTTCTACCTGCCCCTTCAAGACAAATAATGTCACACATTCTAGATATCAACAAGCAACAGCATCCACTTGTTTCCATGCTTGAACCACGAAAGAGAAAAGCTTTATACTATCTTAAGTGAGCAAAATCACAGAGATACGTGGCAGGAGTGGGGTTTTTTTAAGGCATGCAGAGCTGGTCTTTGTCAGCTCTTTGGTCTGAAAGCTATATTGGTAAATCCTTAAGGAATCGTCAACCATGACCTTATGTTGTCCCTTCAACCTAGCCTGACACATTAAACACCTAGATCTTGGTCCAGATGGAAATCAATAGAGTAAAACTGATGGAGAAAAAGTTTAAATCAATGAAGAAACATGTTTCTAAGCTTTTGGCAATTTATACAAAAATCCTCTCAGATGAGGGATGCAATCTGAGCAGAGACACCCAAGAAGAGGGACTGCACCCTGCAGAGGCTGAGTAGAAGCCAGAGGAGCTTCTGACCTGGGGAAATCACCATACCGAATTTGTTCTCCATTCAAGAAGCATGTAATTAAAGCAAACAAACTCCTCAGAAGGAGTAAGACACTCACTTGCTTTGTTCTTCACTTTTTGCAAATGGTAGTATTTAGTACTCACTGCTCACATGTCTGGCAAGAGCATGGGGCAGCTGAGACATCATCATGGACTTGACTCTGACAAGCTGGGAAGGGAGTCCTAGCACCACAGACCCAGAACAAGCCTGCCTACCCTGCACAAGACAACTCCACACAGAGGAGAAGCAGTTGCTTGAAAGCTCTGCATCAAGGGGAGGATGGTTTACACCTGCTATTTCCCTCTCTGGAAATACAAATCACCACACAGGTTGGGAGGCAGGTCTCCATCTCTGGAGCAATTTGACATGCTAGTTGTTTTATCTGCCTTTCCTGCAGGACACAGTGACAAGTGGCTTGTGGCATTACACAGCCTTCAAAAGCTTTCCCGCCATTGCAAATAAATTAATCTCAAAGAGGCAAGAGCACACCAAAGCAAAGAGGCCTCTAAGCAGAAATGCTGCCTCCAGGAAATTACCTTGTCTCTTCCCCTGCCTCCTCCATCTTGCCCCATCATAAAACTCAAGTTCAAGTCCCAACAGGCACCACCTTTAATGCTGAGCTGCACAAAGAATCAGGGTACACGTGCTACCAAGCCAGAGTTACACTGCCCCATCTCCTCCCACTCCCAACACCTCCCCTCTGCACCTCTGTTCACCCCAATTTCCAGGACACTGATTTAATGAAGACTAATGTGTACCCTCCAAACATGCAACAATACACTATTTCTGGAAAAGAAGCGTCACCTGATTTTAATATTAAAGGATCATTTTTCCCCACCCTGAGCACATGAACTTTTAAGTACTGCTTAGCAGACTGTGCGCTTGTTCCTGTAAGTCATAGAAATCACCCCAAGCTCCACTTAAAGCAGCACAACTCTGATTTCCCCCCCCCC
>Ga0065711_1007913_pt1 | contig 14764 bp, 9 predicted proteins | sample Hoacrofraction12_FD_59098 | JGI IMG/M metagenome (GOLD analysis project Ga0065711, IMG submission 59098) | Hoatzin crop microbial communities from Cojedes, Venezuela - Epithelial fraction 12 v2 (version 2) | ecosystem: Host-associated > Birds > Digestive system > Esophagus > Crop | place... | reverse complement strand
AGAGAGAGAAAGAGAGAGAGAGGGAGAGGGAGAGAGAGAGAGAGAGAAAGAAACAGAATCTGAATCCCACACAGAAAGTGAGTATTTGTATAGGAGCTTGTGAATTATGCAAAGCTCATGTTCTTTCTCTGTATTAATTCTTGAAGCATTCAGCTGTAAGCAGCCACATGCAATTGTTCTGTTTTAGTGCGTTTAAAACAAGGAAAGCTGCTACAAGATGCAACTGTGTTACTCTAGAGTATTCATCACATTCAGCCTGTCTTGAGATTAAAATGCCTGGTTACATTTTCAGGGTCCTAAATGTGTTGTATTGAATAGAAAGAAGAATCCCGGTCTATGGTGAGCAGAAACTTTAGAAAAGAAGAGTAGCTGCATTAGGCAATGGAAAGTGAATATGAGGGCATGTGTCTGGAGAAGGGGCGATTTTCACTAGAAAGGGGTGTCAGTGTGCCTCTGGAGGGGTGGGAAGGAAGGGCAGTGGAGCAAACCAGAGAATCAAGCTTGTAAAGCTGAAGTTTGTCACCCTTTTGCCACCCCCTTAAGTGAGGGGGGTGTATGATGCTGTAGCTATTTCATTAGATTTTAGTGCAGGAAGACACAATCTTTGCTGCCTGCAAATGGCCTCTTAGCCAGTGCCCTTCATTAACTAGACCAGTTTCCCGATGCAGAGAAATCACTAAGGATACCAAGGAACTCTGCTCCTGCTGCATGCATTGCACGTGCTCTTTGTCTTGCTGGCACTCAGCACATTCCAGAAGTACCCACCTTGCCCTTTTTCTTCTTCTGTACAAAAAGACACATTTTAAAGAAAAAGAAACTTTTTAAATGGAATTGTAGATTTTATGCTGATTATGCAGAGCTGATAGAAAAAATTATTTTTTTCTCTTTCCCTTTCTCATATTAATTTTTCCCATTCTTATATTCATACAGTTTTCAATTCTCAACAAATGAGGGAAAATGCACCCACCAAGAAATTGTATACAGAAGGACAGAAATTGCAGAAACCATAGAAAACCACGTCCCATCTCATCTGCGGCTTTGTCTGCTTGAATGAAATCTCTGTTGTACCTTTAGCTCTGACTTCACCTTTTCTTTTTCCCAGCCCATCAGTGCAATGGAGATTGGACTTTTGTGCCCACAGATCAATGTTACCCGAAGTGGAAATTAAATGCCACCAGATCTGGACAGCTATTTTGTTGTCATGGCAGCAAACAAAAGGGGAACACCCCTGAGCAAGGTTTGATGGCACTCTGTTCTGTGCAAGAGCATTTCCTCTGATTTTTTTTCAAGAGTAATTGTATTGCTAATTCTAGCATATTCACATATATATGTGTAAAACCCCAGGATGAAGAGTTAGAGCTTGTCATGGATGCTAGTTTGAATCGGAGTATCGGCAGGATCTCTTTCCAGAAAGCATGTACTTCAAAATAAGGTACTTTTTTCTTTGTTAGATGAGATACCAATTTCTCAGAGCACAGAGCTAGGCCTCCCCAGTAAATGAATTGATGGAGGCAAAGGCAGTGCTTAGCTTCTAGCTTTTTTATGCCAGGAACAGACTTCAGATCTGGCAAAAATTTTAGTCTGTCCAAATTAGAAAGTCGTGTATATAAAGCAAGTGTTAATGAAAATATCTTGATGAGAAAAAGTGAGAATTTATGCTAAAGGAGCTGTCATATAGCCACAAATGGTTTCCTGCTGTAGGTTTCCCTAGATGTGATGCTCATCCCCTCCCTACTTCTATTCACATACAAAAGAGGCCCAGGACAGTACTTACCGATGGACGCTCTGCCTCAATCATGTTTTCAACCTCCCTAGAAGAAAGCAGAAATTAAATAAATCAGGAAAGTGGCTGTTCCCAGTGTTGCTTGTTTCTGTAGCTGGTTTGTAAGCAGCCACTTGAACTTTCCAAACAGGCAGTGGTATGAGCTGGCTTCCAAGCATTACAGCTGCAGCCTCTAGTTGTAGCTTCTCCCAGTTTGAGCTGAGCATCCCAAGCACCATTTCCAGGAGCGCTGCTGCCTGATTTACTCCTCTAAAGAGTAACTGTCTTGACAACACTGAACTTTGACAGCTAGGAGTAAAACAGAAGCTGTTTGGCCTAAGCAAAGTGACACTGGGTGCAATTTGCAGAGCTCTGGGAAACTAGTTGAAGAGCAGGATGGAAAAGAAATAACTACCTACTTCTGTGTTTCATTCCTGAGTGAAAATAGATCTGGTGCAATGATCTATCTGGCCAAAACTTCAGCCAGTGGCATATAGCAATAAAAACTAAACAGGTTCATTTTTGTTATTAAAAATGGCTGATGGTATGTTTACAAAGGATATCCTGCAAGTACTAAGCTTCTCCAAAGACAGTTCAAAGCAGGCTCTTGTTAGACTAAAAGGGAAGCTTCGGGAAATGAGTTTTTAGCTTGGAGTTTGTAATGAGGTTAAGAAAATTAAAAGCAGGGTGTAGCAAACTGGGAACATGACTATAACAGACTAGCAAGCTCACCTCCACCTTTATGCCCAGATAAAGGGATCTATGACTTACTCCGAAAGACTTCTTTTCTCTGAGAAGACCCTCAGGATGAATTCTCCCTCCTGATGGGGTTCGTATGTTGATGGGATGATGACGTACTCGCTGGGAGGTAGCCGGAAGCGCTCAGAGACTTCTCGCATGTTTATATAGGTCTTACTTCTAGCTTTGGAGGCATTGTAGAGGAAAAAATCCTTTTGCAAGTGGTGCTTAGTACCATGCATCTGCAGAACAAATGAGTTGGTTTGTCTTCAAGGAATCTTACCCATTCCCCAGGTGGCTTGTCATACAGGTGGTACATGGTTGGGTCAGAAAACACAAATGAAGCAGCAGCTTAGCAAGCAGGGAGCTGACAAGAGATGCTAGCTGGGAAGAGATACAGAGTCTGTCACCTCTAAGTTGCTGCTGGCTGGGTCTAGTTGGCTTCTGAGGGCTGCTCCGGGGCCCACGTGCGGAGCGTTGGCTGACTTCTGCTGTGCAGGTACTTTGATCTGACTGTTTTGTTGGATGCTAAGTTGTGTGCAACCAAAGTTCAGCTAACTTCCTTGGAGGATGGCATGGCAAGAAGTGGTATATGCAAAGTTCTACATGCAGTGTGGTAAGGTGCAGGTGCTTTCAGTGCAAACGTGTCCTTGCCGGGACAAAACATGAATTCTGTATCTACTAATGAAACATGATAATCAAATGTTGCATTGGTTCAAATATGAAAATTACATCAAGAATTGTGGGCTAAGAACACCTGTAAGCTGTTTGCTGCAGAAATAACCACCTGTAAAGTAGTCACCAAAGACAACATTCAGACTGTCATCTTCATGTTTTCCACGTAACGTAGCCTTCAGGTGAGCTTGTTTGCGAAACTTGTGATGCCAATGATTCAGCTACTGGCAGGCTGAGAAAAACTTCTCTTAATCTGTGTGCTTTTAATATATTTTCTTCAATGGCTGAAAATACCATTTGTTTTCTAAACAAATATTGAGACTATAGAGAAGACTCTGTGGCTGCAGGATACAGGCCATTGGCATTATTCGCAGGAGGAAACGGAAGTGGTTTAGGGTGCTTCTGCGTGGGGTGCAATGGCAAAGTGCTCACTGATGCTGCTTCCTGCTGCTCAGGCTCACTGACTGACCGTGCAAGTCATGGCCAGGTCGCATATGGATAGAAAACAAGGACTAAGGAAAAGGTGCAGGTGAAAATGGGGTGTGAATGAGAAGGAATTAAAAATTACTCACAAAATGTTACTAATAAACACTCAGAGCAGAAAGGTTAGCAGTTTCACTTTTGTTACACCCCTGAAAACAACCTTGACTGGACAGTTTCCTGCTGACTTACAAACAGGCATAACAGCCACACTAGCTTTGAGCACACACCAATATATCAGTCTGCCTCCGTTCTGATCATACCTCTTTGGGCACCTTAGGGAGAAACAAAGAGAAGAAACAGTCAGAGCTGTTTGCTGAGTCCACTTGCTTATACATCATACAGAAGGGCATTTACATAGATTTCTGGGGATGCAGACAGTAAATAGAATTCCCAAGTGAAGTAATTTTTCTAAGCAATTTCTTTCTTCCTTTTCAGATTTCTTGGGATCTGCATGAGATCCGCTAAGATCTTAACTACGTATGTTTGTGCAAGGGACTGAGCAAATTGACTTCTTCATGAAGGGACAGAGGTTAATCGCTACATATGTGTTTTGGATATCTGTTTCCTTTTTTACACTAGTCTGTTAATGAAATGTTTCATTTCAGCAAGGATGAAAGGGAGATTGAAGAAAATACGGGAAACAGTATGTCAAAATTTGGCATTAAGTCACCATAAAAACCTAAAAATTGTATTACTTATACATGGGGTAAACCCTTAGGTTACTATGGGCTGAATGGTTACAAAGCCTTGAATTTCCTTCCTCTCTTCCAGGTTTCCCCTGAGTTCCTTGCAAAGTAAAAATTGCAGTTCATGTAGTTGGGCTGATTGATTCAGCGACTCCCTTGGTAAAGGCATACTGCCAGGATTTGTGACCATGGTAGGAAGAACAGTCTAGAGCTGTTACCTCGTAGATGGCAAAGCCAATGGTGTACAGGTTGGCTCCCAGTTTGCGTTCTTTCCTCCTATTTTTCTGCATCAGTGCGACGAGAAAGCTGCAGACAACTTCTTCATCCTCAGGATCATCATCTTCCTCCAGGAGCTTCAAGCGATACTGGGGATTGGTCCAAAATGTATCTGTGAAATCCCATCAACAACCCAAAGCAAACATGTGACGCTTCAGTTTTCTAACGATACTCATGATCAAAGGGAACTTTCAAGTTCCCTGCCTGTGGCTCCTGAGGGAAAGGTTAAAACTGGGCTAATGTGTGTATATTTTTTATATGTTATGGGTTTTACATAGTTCTAACGAAACTGCACAGCAAAGGAGGACATAAAATGAAGAACTGGCATCTGACAAACTTCCAAAGCACCTAAAGCTATCAGAAAGTGGATTTCCTGAGTGAAATCTAAATGTTAGAGTGAAATTTATCTCTCTTATCTTACCGGGGGCATTGTAAAATATTTGAACAATGATTTGTCTTTGCCAGGCCTGCCTTTTGGGCCTAGGAGATGCTGTCACAAACCTAATGGCAGAAGATTTCCAGCCACATCATGTGCCTTGTCCACTGAGGAAGCAAGGCTCTTCCTGTGGCCAAGCGCTGATCAGGCTGTGGTATGACCTGGGGACTGTGTTAGATCCCACAGGCTATCAAAGAGGCCTTCTCTCTCTTAAGACCCATTGCTCACCTGGATAATTGCGGCAACCTCCAGCTGAGCAGCCTCTCACCCAGCGCCCTTCGTTGACTGACACAGTCCAGGTCTGGAGTTTGTCGGCTTCCAGAGTATCAGGTGTGAGGTTACAGATCTCAAGTTTTGTGAAGTGCCTCATGAAATCTTCAAATGATATCCTGGAGGAATTGAGGGGAAACTGAACCCAAATAGATTTACATGGCGGGCGGTTGTCTGAAAGATCCTGGTGAGGTGGAGGAGGGCAACCCATGTTACTGCCACTGTTAGGGCAAGTTTGCAGTGGGAGTGCCATGATTTTCTAATGCATTTGGCCTGCTGGTTGGTCAATTAACACAAGTACAGATCCAGCTGGGGTACACTGGGTTTAGAGGATGGTACATGGGAAGGGTGATGGAGAGCATGTGGAAGTGTGGCATAATTAGAAGGACTGTGCTGGTGGCACTCAATAAAACCTGGTGGGAGAATGAGGGGAGCACAGAGCAGGGCATATTGGGAATATGAAGGCAAATGGGGATTACTGCAATGGTTTTAGTGGATTTAAGTAGTGAAAAAACAATTCATTTTTGCTATAGGTGCATATCTCCTAGAGAAACGCAGATTTTTGACCAATATTCTCACCAGAACTCCCCATCCTCCATGATCTTGTGCTGCAGGCGGATTTTCTCTGCTTCGTTAATGAAGTTCCACTCTTCTGACCTTCAAAAGTACACAAGTTAGTTACAGTAAGCCTTGCAGAATGGAAAGCAAAGAATCATCTTGCTACATCCATAAAATTTTTCCTTTCTGAGCCTTGAAACCATTTGTTCTCAATGCTACCCTCCTCTCCACATGCACAAATAAATAATTGCCCTACTCCTCTCTGCCTTCCCTTCAGACTTCCTCTTAGCAGCTGTCAAAAATCTGCTGAACTGTGTTAATTTTGTTTAGCTTGAAGACAAAAGTGTTTGCAGACTGTCATTGCTGGAGTAGCTATTGAAATTCCTTTTACTAAAACCTAATGAGAAGCTTTATCCAAACTCACTCATGTTCTGACATCTTCCTTCATCCAGTTCTTCCGTAACTTAGAAGAATTTTCTACTGTCACATCTTGTTTTGAGAATGTACATTGCTGAACTTGCTAGATGGTGAAATCAGATTGACTGGGCTCTCCCTTAATTTCCATTACTTAGAGCCCCTCTTAACATCTTTTTTTTAGGTACTCTTTACATCTTCAGCTAAGCACTCAACTACGATCAACTTCAATGTTCATGTGTCAAAACAACAGCAAAGACAATTCAGATATCTCATAATTAAATGTTAGGGTCATGCACAAGCTGCATAAGGGCAAATAAAGCTGCAATGTTTTTTTTTTTCCAATCATGTAAAGCTGTTTTACTCACTTGTCACTCCAAGGTCCATTCCATTCCACCTGCCCCCAGGGGTTTCTCAGCCTTACCAGACGTATTTTTTCTCCTTTAAGTGTTGTCTAATTGAAAAAGAACACAACAAGAACAGATTGAGAGTAGGTTCAAAAGGAAAAGTTCTGCCTGTCGAATTGCTGATACCACAGCTCCTCCAGTGACAGTGCTTTCCTGGGCCATCGTCCAGCCTGACCTGCTTGGGGTGAGTGCGGGAAGGCTGTAAGACCAGAACGTGGCTGGCTGTGGCCACCTTTGCCCAAGCAGACCATGGTGGAATATCTGTTTCCCTAGAAAGCCAAAACCGGACAGGTTTATTTCTCCACAAGGCTTTCATTTATTCAAATATAAATTTTGTTTCCTTGGCTCATAATTTGTTTTGCTTTTCCCCCCCCCTTATAGCTTTGCTGACATGCATAGTTCTAGGCCATCGTAGACCACAGCTACCCATAGCTGGAGGGAAGGGACCATACGTACCTCTTCCACGGCTGTGACAGAGTAGGCATGACCTTTCACGAGCCCACAAGACATCCGGGTTTCATACTGCATCGGCACTATGGTCTGTTAGACACGAGATAAAACCTTGTAAGTCATGCAAAGCTCAGCCGGCTGCTCTAAGGCATGTATTGCCACCCCGTGCTTTGGGAGGGAGGATGACACACTTTCAGGTGACAGGGGGTTTTGTCTTGTTCTCTTCTTTGCATTTGCCAAGGTGGCCAAGCTCAGTGCCCACAGAATTAATGTCGTTGGTTTGAAAGGAGTGAAGCATGAACTAAAAAAGCAAAAAGTTAATAATATAAATGGAAAAGAACATTTTGTGATTTACTTTTTCCCTTTGTGAAGGTTACTGCTTTTTGCACTCCGAACATGCTAGTATATAGCATGCTTAATCAAAATAATTAGATTTTCTATTAGTAGGACTATTCAGCCCTTCCTGGGACAGTATGTTCTTGTATGGCTCAGTAAGGTTATTACTTATTAACTGGAAACATCAGAGCAGATCAACACCTAGAAGAATACTTTGATCTTTACCCATGTCTGCAATGTTATCACAATGACATTAAAACATCCTATTTAATACACTGTTCCTACTAACTTACATTATTTTTTTTTAATTTATTTCCTGTGGAGATGTACATTTTATTCCATAATCCTTAAAATCCTCATGACTGAAATTTTTTCCCAATGACATTCAGGAAGAGCATAGCTTTCTTCAGCAATGTGTTACTCGGGTGTAAATACATTTTCTGTCTTGGTAATCAACTGTTAGCGTGTCTGATATATTTTTATTTGCAAATCTTAGAATGCTGTTTATCTGGGAGGTAAAGAATTGAGAGGAAGATGGCAGGTGCACACAGTCTGCTGTGTTTGTAGGAGAGATCACTAAGAACAGTGGGAAGGGAAGGCTCTGCTATGCGCACGTGGACAATGTGTGAAACTTCCCCTCCTCCATTATGTCTGTCACTGAGAGATGACTGCAAGGCTGTGCCGGTAACTCTGCCGTTCCTTCCTGACACGTCTGAGGGCATGAGAAAGGCATGGCTGGAAACACAGAATTAGTAAGGTCACACAGATGCATTCTCAGCTTGCGCAGGGAGGATCTCATCCAAGTATTTCCTGGCTGTTGCAACTATTTTCCATTATTTCCCCTTTGCTCCTATTTTTTTTTCTTCCTCCTGTTTCCATACTTTCTATGCCTATAACTTCATATCTATTTCCTTTTTTCTTCATTTCTACTCACATTGTCACCATCATTACTTATCAGAACCCCTTTCTCTCTTTTCCGTTTAAGAATATTAACTTCTGCTGGTGCCCTGGGCCACTTCTCTAAAGTGCTTCTGAAGTCTGCACTATTTGCCTCTTTCCATCAAGAGCCATGATTTTTTTCCCCTGGTTATGGCTCAGGAGTGTGTAATAACCAGCAGCAAAACAGCTGTTGGAGCAGCAACTATAGAGAACTTTCAAACCTGCTTTGAGTAGACAGTCACTGGGGAGGAAATTCCCCAAAAACATGGGTGATTTGGGCAGCCATGCTTGCAAAACAAGGCAGTCATGCTGGGGTTTCCCGAAGAATTACACCATTTCAGCCTTTTAGGAAGACTACATGTGGGTGTCAAAAGAGGAAAAATCAGCTATTTCTGCTGCAAATGTAGAAGACAATTTGTGCAACCAAAAGTTTTAGATGATGTAATTAGGGTGAGTGTTGTGTGGTTTTTTCTCTCTGTAAAGTGAGAGATGTAATTTCATTGTCATGTAAATGCAGCTGCCTAAAAGGCAAAGTATGACAGCTGCCTGACAGAGAAGGATAAAGCAACTTGTCCCTCTGCAGATTTGGCAGCTTTTAAGTTTCCCAACGTGGGATTTTACTTTAACAGTTTTAACATCCCTCTCTCTATTTTGCTAGATACTTAGGTATGCTGGAGTTACTTTGTATTTTATCACACACATAAAACTTCACGTTTTTAATTTTCCTCGTTATGCATTTTAAAAGAGGGTCTTAAAGGCAGTAATCTAAAAGGAGCATGCCGAGAGCAGACTCCCCTCTGTTGGCAGGCAGAGCTTCATAGTGCACTCTGTCTCAAAATAACTTCACCAAGAGCTTTTGTGCCTGGAATGAGAGCCATGCAGAGCTTGATTTTTCTTTCTCTCACGCCCTTTCCACACTCGGGTATCTTGTTCCATTCTAGTATTTTAATTTTCTCACTCTCTCCATCCTTTGCAAGTGAGGGACTTTATAAAATCCAATAATCATGTCCAGTTCCCAAATACAATAATCAGTGCGCCACTTTGACACATTTGATGTGATTTTGCTGTCCATTTCTACTGTACAGGTAAGCTCTGGATATTATAAGCTTTTGCCACAAGCCAACAACCCTTTGCCTCAGTATCAGCAAAGCCCTCTAGTATCAGCCACTGTGTTTGAAAGGACTGAAATCCTTTAGTACTTATGTCAAATAGCATCCGTAAGAACAGGTCTTTAGTGCTGCGATAACTCAGTGAGGCCAAATAAGGATTTAAAAGCATAGATAATATGTTTCTCTAACTGTTCTGTCTGTAAATAAAAGCCCTGTGAAGTCAGCCACTGCTGGAAACATACGAACCCAGGCTGGCCTTTCGTCTGTCCCCTGGTAGTCTACAGTGGAGTGAGTCATCTGCGCATTTTCTAGATTCTTCACCATTCGAGCAATCAGTTCCCCAATGTCACTCCGAGGAGCTGATCCATATGAAAAGCCGAGGTTATCCTGATACAGAGGATGAGAGAAAAGTATCACGCAGAAAGATGAGGCAGGGAGAGAGAAGAGAAATGATGCAAGATGAGTGGTAAAAAATGGCCTAGAGAACTTCTCATTACATGCTAGATGGTCCATACTTATCTACAGTGGTTGGTAACACTGGTTGTTCTTCTGCCCTCACTGCAACTTCATATTCCATAATGGTTATTGAAGCTAATTTTTTTTACTTTCGCTTTTAAATTAACCACAGTAAATGAAGACAATTTAAGACTATGTTGGCAACTGAAGGGTTGATTTCCCAAGCATTTGTGCACTTCGCATCCTTGGCATGAAGACTTGTGTCTTCAAAGGGTTGCAGCAGCTCCCTACTGAACCTCATTTCATTGGGCAAGGACACTGAGGGTGGGAGGTGCTGGTTTTGCTGATCGCACCCTTTCTTCCTACCTCTGTGTTCTGTTTCTGTTCATTTCCCTTTTGGCACTTGCTATTTGCTAATGGGTGGTGTCTAGGGGAGATTACTCCATCTCCTAGAAATGGATGCTTGCTATGTGGACTAAAACAAGCAGTTCCAAATGGTCACATATATTTGATTATGGATGGAGAGGTCCCTCTGCCATTTCTTATGGCTCATCTGTAAAGTTCGTATGGACTCACATCAATGGAGCTGGCCATGAGGGATCCTCTGTCAATGGCATGTTTCATGATTTTATAGATATCTTTAGGGGCATCCTTTATCTCGTAGAACTCTGTCACTCCTCCTGTGAAGTCCTCCATGGCTTCGGTGGTGTTGCCTCCTTTCAAAGCTTCGTATGACCCATGGAGTCTTGGAAAGAGAAAAGAAACATAAGATTCTCTTTTACACAGATAAAGATACCTACCTATATATACTTTTTATACATAATAAATATTTATTTTGTGTGTAGGTATAAATAAATATATATAAACACACATACACTTAAAAAAACCCACAAACCATCTGTTTGGTAACCCTCAAGTTAAAAGTTTGGAAATGTGCCACCTGCACACATCAAAACAAACAAACAAACAAAAAAAGATGTTGAGAATCGAATGTAGACCTCTGAATGAGTAGCAAAAGCCCCTACAAAATATGTTTTACCCCATCCCCAATTCTGAGGTGTAAGCACCTATGGGAACAGGCACTGGTGTGTTCAGAGGCTCTCTACATGCTTATTATGGGTTCTGTACGCAGTGGTTTAGCCCCCTCCCCAGCCAAAGCTTTGTCGGGGAGCCCGGCACGGTCCAACAGGTCATTTTACTTTGCATAGGCCTTTTCCAGGAGGGCGCTCCAGAACTCGTTGCGCTGGGAGGACTTGGTAAAGACCAGCTGGTTGTTGTACGTGGGTAAGCAGTCATCAATGACGACGTCCACCCAGTCTCCATAGCGCCAGAACTGAATCGAGGCAAACAGAAAAAAACTCTGGGTTGACCTGGTGCAGGGAGGGGGAGCCTGGCTGAAAAGCCAGGCTGAGAGAGGGAAATGTGGAAATTAACTGCTTCATAATGTGGCATAAAGCGATGGCTGTTGGGAGGGAGGCAGCCAGACTGAATTCCCCTGTGCAACGCGTTCAGGATAGCGAGAGGTCCCTTAGCAGATCCAAGGGAAATATGGAAAGCAGTCAATCTTTTCTGAATAAGCGGTTCTTCAGTAACTTGTTTTTGATGGACCAGCTGCTTGTGGGCCTAAAAATAGATACTCTTGCCAACTACCAGCGTGCCTGTGCTGGCTGTAGCGCTGTGTCCGAGCAGTGAGGCAGGACCAGGCACCTGTTGCTATCCCTTACACGCAGGACACCGCAATCTGCATTTGCTTCCTTGGTGGGTTAATGCTCCCTGGTCGCCTGTATGGCCTGACCCTGCTGTGACTGCCCTGTTGGAAGAGGTCATGGTGAGGCAATTCAATCCCTCCTCCTTCCCGGTTGTCGCTCATGCTTCCAAAGGGTGGAAAAGCGAGAGGGAAAAGCATGCCCGAGAGCTGAGGTCTCTCTTGGGTAAATACAGTTGCATCTGCTTCCCGCCAGATGAAAGGACTCACCTGGAAGTGAAAGATGCCAGCATAGTTTTGTATAAAGGACTGGTCATGAGGTATGACTCTACAGAGTAGTTTTTTGTTCAGTGTCAGGCAAGCAATGGCAGCAAGGAACCAGCAGTCACCTGTAAACAAGCAGAAGCAGCAGACAAAATGAAAGGACAGAGCATCTAGAATCCGAGGGAAAACCTGAGATACTGCAAAGTGACATGTTAATTCTCAGTAGAGCATGCCATTGCCTTTCAGGAGAGGGCTCTTCTCCATGCATTCTGCAGTACTTTAGCACTTTAATTATTTGTGCTCTGTAAATGCTCACTGGCATCATTCGTGGCTAGGTAGACACCTGTTAAATAAATGATGCTCCCTGTAAATTAGAAACAAGCCTAAAATCTGATGAGCACTGTTACCTGTGTTAAGATTTCCCTGTCCCATGTGAATGCCTATCTGACTTCCCGCATTGCTTCTCCTTCCAAGCTTAGGACAGAGACCAGCTGAGGGACAACTCTCTCCCAGGTGGAGCTCTGTGCAGCTGAGGTTCAGTCTCTTTTTCATTTTCTGCTCTCAAGATAACCCACTGTGCCAGTCATCATTCTGTGGGGCTGCTTTCCTGCTTCATTGCTCTGACACATTTTCACTGTTTTGAATCTGTGTCTGCACTGTTGTAAACACTGTCCCCTTTAGCACTTTTCAGTTCCTCCTTCAGACTCTTGCACAACTTTTCCACCTCTGTGGGAGCTCTGGGAAAGTGTCTTTCTCCCATAGTACTTCTGTGTTCAGCAAAGGATGCCTCAACCCTTAATTAAAACCCCTTAGCTGCTACTGTAAGAGAGGTTATAGGGTAAGCTTGCCTGAGCAGTGTGAATTAGTGGGTAAGAGAATTATACGAGATAGTGAAAACTAGACCTGATTACAGAGAGGTGTAAAATAAATGTATGAAACTGGTGGAGTGGTAAAACATATAAAAATATGTGTATATTTTGGAAAGCCAACTCTATACATATAGCAGTACATTCTAAGTTACCTATTTCCCCTTAGGAAGGATGTGGGGTCCACTGTGAACAGGAGTTTTCTAAACTATCCAATGTTCAGCAGAAGTCAAAAAGGTATACAATTCTATATGTAGTTGGGGAAGGAACGGAAGACAAAAGAGAGAACATATTATGCACATACATTTATTTGCAGCCACACCTTGGCAACTGTGAAGTTCTGGTCACCTCAAAAAGAAATGCAGTTTTAAATAAATGGAAAAAAAGAAAAAGTACAGGGAAGGTGATGTGGACAGCCACAAGCACAGAACAACACTTAAATGAAAAGATTAACACACGTTAGGATGTATTAGCTTAGGAAATAGATCACAGGAGAAGCTATAAAACCATGAAAGACATGGGAAAGCTGAGTGGGGAATGACTTTACAAAGCAGTGCAGGGGAGTGCTGTGTGGACAACTGTTGCGGCATCATTTGTACCTAAGTAGCAGCTCTATATATCAAAGTATCTTTGAGCATCTGAGCTTAAGGTCTTCAATATAGGGGTTGTCCTTGAGTACAAGGCACACTTAGCTGGAGGCCTTCAGAAGCTCCTGTATGGAAATAACAGGACTAAATACCTGAAAAAATACAACAGTGGCTGATTAGATTTTTCTCTTAGTCAAATAGCTCCTTGTCTATATCACTTATTCTTGTCTTAACTAATTTTGTCCCTCCTCAAAGCCCAAAGAAAGGCCAAGTGTCGCTTTGATGAATGAACTCATGATATTAGTTCATGAAAAGCAAAACACCCTGCAAAGCATCTTTCACTTAAAGTTCTTCCCTAGATTGCTATTAGGTAGATATCAACCATTTACTACAGAGAAAAGGAATCAGTAGATGTGCAGTAGTATACTGAGACAGAAGATTTAAAATATCACCCTGGCAGCAAAAGAAAACTAAGTGATGCAGACTTTAAAAAGTGCAGAGTTGAAGTAAGAATGTCATACCTAATTCTCCTTGGCAGATATCTGTTCTGTTGGCTCCACCAATAATAAACCGTGGATTCTCACAGATTTCCTGCAAAATATAAACAGATGTATGAGCAGGAAAAGCATGCATTATGATGCCGGTTTGCCACAGAAATAAAGGCTGTTTTAGGACACAGTTTTCCAGCAGGATAGTTTGTGGATATCAAAATCTCTTGCAGAGTTTTCAGCTGCAGAATTTTACTATGAAAATATTTTGGATCCTGGATGTTACAGACTTGAGCCAGAGTTTTCTGCATGTATCTACAGGGTCTAATAGCTAGCCTGGGGGGCTCCCTCTGTACAGGGTCTAAACACATTAAAATTAGAAGAATAGGTAAAAAATATTTTTCTACACAATAATGAAAAAAAACCCCTATTGGAGGAGACAGGAGAGCAGGTAGGTGGAAAGAGCATCAGGGGACCAGATTAAATTATTTTTAAATGACTGCAGGTTTAAGGTGTCCAATTTGTACTACCTAATATGCTGGGGCATTAATAGGGTTGAAGACTCCATTTCATCAGGAATGAAACCCAGTAATATTCCTCCTTAAAATTTGCCCAGGATCAGATGTTTAATTCTCAGGAATAATCAATTGCTGATTAAGAGATTTTATTTTTTTCCTCATGTTGCAGTATTTAATTGCCAATGCTGCATTCAGAAATGTATACAGATATCAAGGATGGTGAGGGGACTGGAACATCTCCCCTACAAGGAGAGGCTGAGGGAGCTGGGCTTGTTCAGCCTGAAGAAGAGAAGGCTGCGAGGGGACCTAATAAATGCTTATAAATATCTGAAGGGTGGGTG
>Ga0065711_1043382_pt1 | contig 14765 bp, 8 predicted proteins | sample Hoacrofraction12_FD_59098 | JGI IMG/M metagenome (GOLD analysis project Ga0065711, IMG submission 59098) | Hoatzin crop microbial communities from Cojedes, Venezuela - Epithelial fraction 12 v2 (version 2) | ecosystem: Host-associated > Birds > Digestive system > Esophagus > Crop | place... | reverse complement strand
TTTTTTTTTTTTTTTTTTTTTTTTTGTTGTTGTTGTTGGAAAGTGTCTTTAGAGTGGCAGGAGGCGAAAAATTTTTATTTATAATTAGATAGATTGGTTGCTGTATCTCTTTCTGAACGGTAAACCTGATATGGCATTATTGGCAGCTCTGCTTTTATTGACGGGCTATGCAAATAGAAGTTAGCAATCTGATTTTGTTGTAAAGACTCCATCAAAATATTTAACATCGTCATACAGTTTCTTTTCTGAAGTTAAAAACTGAGAACAAACTATGGACAGCCTTAGAGGCCTTTATGGTTTGAATGACACAAAGGAAGTCCTTGTGCAGCTATTGATGTACAGTTTGTATTCTAACATGTAAGTGGACTTTTACTTGGTTCCCTCCCCCAGTTAAAGAGGCCGGAAACTAATGAAGCAGATGATGATCCTCCCTTCTTTCTACAGTAGCTTGCACAGCATCATCGGACCACTGGGGAGTAGAAGAATACCTCTCTTCCAGTGGAAGATTGCCCTTGAAACAATGCAGAGATCATTCAAAATTTCAGGCAGTGTTCCATTTTGAGGGTTGTCATATGTCTTTTCTACTTTTCTGTAAAGCTTTTTCAGAAGTAGATTGTAGTCCATTAGATGTGTTGTTGTGGATACTAAACAGCGGGAACTAGATAGAACTACTGTTAGATGAGTAGTAGACAGATTCTCTGACTGCTGGTTTCAAATCAGCTATTTAGTTTGCCATCAAATGAAGTGATGGGCTGAGTGAGGTCTGGACTGAGCGCTATTCAACAGTTTTGTAAGGAGCCCGATGAAGGAACAGGTAGCATTTAGTTGCAAATGGCATTAAAGTAGCTGTAAGAGCAGGATTCAAAGGTTTAAGCATAAACAGGGGAAATGAAGGCAGTTAAGCCCCCCAAATGAACAGGATGGCAGTCAAAAAGAGGCAATGCCTAAATTCCCTACTTGTACAGAATAATAATCTTTGTGTATGTATGAGACACTTCAGGAGAGAAAGGCTAGAAAGCATTACCCAAGGAAATTGTAGAAGCTTGTGATGGATCATGAGTGAACATTACTCCATTTCGTTGCAGGGGAAAAATCAGTGCTACAGTTACAGGTTTGAAGAGGGACAATAAGTTAAAGAATTCTGAAACATGTTTATGTATGTTTCTGCTAAGGGCTTGGGCTGAGTTTTGCATCTCTAGGCACCACAATTCCAGAAATACATAGACAAAGAATAACCATGGAAGATTTAAAATGATTTAAAATTATAAACTATTACAGAATATAATTCTCAAAGCTTGAAAAGAGAAAAATGTGATAGTATTTATGTATGTAAAGAAAAAAAGATGTATGAAAAAGAATGAGAATTAACTCTCACACATCTGCTGCAGGCAGAGCAAGCATCATTCAGGTTTAGCATGAGTTTACTTACGAAGTTCCTTCCAGCTTTGTTTTTGATTAGTATGACAGTTAAAATTAGCTTATCTTCATTCTTGAACTGTATTGTTAAATAGCTGCTGCTGTTCCAAAGAAGCTGAATGTGTATGGAGCTGCACTAGAAAATAAAAGCTTATGTAGATACAAAATATTCTGAGTTGTGCCTAGTCTGAAACAAGTATTTTCTTACATGATTCAGTGTTTAATTTGTGCCATTATGGTGAACTCTAATTGCTATAGTGATTCATAATTTCATGAAACTTCATATTCAGAAAAGAATTGAAACAAGAATATCTTGTTAAAGATTTACCTTGTTTATATCACAGTACAAATATCCTGTATTTTCTTGTGAAATGGAATTTGTTTTCTACAGCTTCAGGTCCTTGATAATACTTTGTTCAGTTTCACAGTGCCTGATGAAAGCCACTCCAAATTTTTTTCCTGGTTTATCTTACTTATTCAGAGCTTTAACTATCACACAGCTATCCTATTTTGGCAGTATTACAGCTGTAGTAGAAATGTGCTAAACTTAAGAAAGCAGTGGTGTAATGAGTAACAATATAATTGCTAGGTATTGTATTTACACAAATAGCTGTGAGATTCATGCCTAAACATTGTCGTTGTTTAAAATACATAACTCATTTTTGAAAGCTGTTATAAACATGTCCATAGCACCTCAGGTGTAGCATGACATGGAGTAAAAGTGTCACTAAGGACTTCCTGCAATTATTTGGAGTTGATATATAAAAAAACCAAAAATCTGAAGGTATAAACACCATTTAAGTAAAAAAAGTAATAATCTGACAATTTAAAAACTCTTCCAATTGATTAGAATAGTATAAAAATTTTCTGCTTATTTCCTTTCCAAGTGAAATGATTTGGAAATTGAGAATAAGTTGGCCCACAAAGCAACATTATTTACTCCTAGTTGTCTGTTCCATGCATGTTGCACTAAAAAGGTTAGTTTGGATAATATGAGATAGATGACACTTAGCTGGAATATCATTATATTTTTGTATTAGAAATAAGAAAAAGTTTGAATTCTAAGTGTTTTAACCTAATTATGGGATGATTCCTTACTTTAGATCTTGTTTTTAAATTCATCCTTTGAACTCGTTCTTCTGAAGAACTTAATGCTTTATTAAATTTTGTCAAATGCTAGGCACAACTATGCCAAACTTCTGTAACTGAACTGACATGATTTCTTGGAGCACTGTTTGTCAAAGTGGTATAATTGTGTATTACCAGTACATTAGATGTTCTTTGGAATGTGTGGGGATAGAGAAAAGTGAAGAAATTTGTCTGGGAGAAACTAAGAGCAAATTGGTAACACTGTTACTTGAAGTCCTCTTGTTACCGTTGTTCTGACAGAACATGAAAACTACATTGAAATCAAGATTTGCAAACCCACATAAATGTGATTACAGGAAAAAATGAACCTTTTAGCCAAAGTCATTTGTTCTGACTCATTAATTGTGCTTTATCCACTATACTTCAGATGCAGCAAGAACTTGAGACAAGTTGCATTGTTTCGAAGTTGATCAATTAAGTATTAAATTTTCAAAAACAGTATTAGCTTAATCTTACTCCCACTGATGTCAGTAGAAGTTCTCATGGGGAATAAAGATTAGTACTGTATTGAGCTTATTAGAAATTTACACTCTTAATCAGGTATTTTGTTTCTGAAGGAGCTATTCACATGGATACATTTAAGTAAACGGAGGTTGTGTGGGTGGAAATTGTGCCTGCTAATGCAAAATCTTTTTTCTCCTCAGGATTGTAACTGTTTGATTCCAGTTTGTCTAATCCGTGTGATTTAAGTATCATGCGAGATTATATAGTTAATTGCAAGAAGCTAAGAAATCTTCCTTAATTTCATACTCTGTTTTTTTTTGGCTCTCAGGATAATGCATGTGTGCTACTTCTAACATATCTTATGAACATAATTAAGAGCAAGGCACTGTAGGTTTCTTTTTTTTTTTTTGGTGATAACTTCTATGACATTTTTTACGGGTAAAACACTTGGGTTTTTTCCTCAGAAGCGTTTAAGAGTTAACATACATTAGTTATTCTGTTGTCAGAATGTGTCTATATTATTTTTACAGTTCCTTGTGGCAGTGCAATGTTAATAAATGAGATCAACATCAGAATGTATATTTTGATGTTTTATTAGAAGTTATTTATTTATTAAAATGACGTCAGCTAAAGCATTATTACACTAGTGTCTGCTAACTGTCATGAACTGAGGTATAAAAGAAGTTTCTAATGGTAAAAATATCCTTTGCAATTTCTGTGGTCTTATTCTGCTACTACTTTTGTATGATTCCTTCATTGAACAATTTGCCTCATCTGTCTTGGGTCCATAAACTTTTGCATCATATGGAGAATATTTGCTGCTGCAGGATGCTTCTCCCTGTGTAAACTGGGGTGGATCTTTCACCATTCCATTTTAAATGCAAAGAACAACAGTAGGTTTGTGTTAGAACAGTAGAAGTCTTTTACTTCCATAGCAGCACTTTTCATATAGGTTGGCTTTTGGTTATTTTAGCAGTGAACCTGACCCTGGTCTGCTGGGAAAGGTGATACAGCTGTGTGGCCATAAATTCAGCACCAGCTGGTGGTGTGGCCCTTCTGGGAAAATGACAGCTATTATTTTAGTAGTATTGTTGTATTAACATTCATGCTATTGTATTATCTTCCAGTTTTCTCTCCCGTATTTTTTTGTACCTTATCTTGTTGTAACTTTAGGGACATGGTGACTTTTTAATGTGTATATTCCTACTTTAAGGACTTCTGAGGTCTTAGATGGAAGATTCTGCATAATTTGTCCGCTTTCAAAGACTATGAATCCTTTTTTGATGGGTACTACTGCAGAGAATTTTGGAATGCTTATAGCATTTGGTATGTAATTGTATATTTGAAAAAAGTGTATATACATAGGCACAAATAGTCTGAGCTGAGGTATTTATTATCCTCAGATAAATGTTTCTTTGCTTTTATATTCTCAGGTATGTGACTTTTTAACAGTGCTTGGCAGAAAGTAAAAGTGTAAATAATTTGCAACAAAGGTGCACTCCTAAAATGGAGTAATACAGCTAATAAAGACAACTGGGTAACTTGTTTCATTTGTTCTGAAACTTGGTAACTTGAGTTTATACTGTGAGTTCTGTACAAGTCATCAGAATATGGAAGTAGAGTTTAATCACTCCCACGAAGTTGTATTGAGAAATAAAATTCAGTGGGTTTGCTTTTTTAGTGAAGGCACCTGTGTATCTGAGAAGTGTGTGCATGTTCTTAGGTGGTGTAAGTCGAGTGGACACAGTTAGATCTTTTTAATGACAACTTCACTACCTGCTCTGCTACCCCCAAAAAATCTAAATTTTTTTGCTCATTTGGCTTTCTGAATGTCATCTTGTCTAAGAATGAGTTCTCTTATGAATAAGACTTAAAGGTTGCACTTCCAGATGAGAAGTTCTAATTTATGATGCCTTTTAATAGGCTAATGTCAATACATCTTCCATCATATTCAGAGTTCTTAGTGATGCCATATTACGCTCAGTTGATGCATATCTGTGTTACTAGACATAAATGAATTTGTGTGCCTCAGCTGGCACAATTTGTAACTCATGACTGTTTTTACTTGTTTGTTTCTCATACAAAAAGCTTTCCATACTGAGGAAGGGTTAATCACTTATTGACATAAAATACTCTGTTTAATATCGGAGAACAACCCTACTCATCTCAACATTAGCCATCTACGCTGCAGTTCAGTGCAGGCCTGACACCTAATTGCCTTTGTTTATAAATGTCTGTATGTGTGTATGGAATCTTAACACCTACTCCACAGTCAAGACCGACTATTCTGGGACCTGTCCTGTTTACTGCCTTTGTCAATGACCTGGAGAAGGAGATGGAGTACACCATCACGTTTGTTGATGGCACCAAACTGGGGGGTGCATTCAATTTGCTTGAGTATAAGGTTACTGTTTAGGTGGCCCTGATGCTGGAAGAATAGTCCGGAAGTCAACAGGGACGAATATTAAATTTTTCACCTGTGATAGACTAAATCACTTTCCCAGTACAGGTTGGGGACTGACTGGCCAGGTTGCAGCTTTGCTGAAAGGGACTGGGGTCCTGGCAGACAGTAGTTTGAACATGAGCCAGCAGTGTGCACCGGTGATGATGAAGGCTAACAGCATGGTGGGCTGTATCAATAGAAACATAGTCAGTAGGTTAAGGAAGTGATTTTCCACCCCAATGCCCTTTACTTGATACTTACTAACCCATGTAGGAATACTGCATCCAGTTTTTGCTCCCTTCATGCAAGAAAGACGTTAATAGACTGGAATGAGTTTGGCATAGACTTACTAACCTGCTCCACTTACCCTGTAAGCAGAGGCTCGGGGAACTGGGCTTCCTCAGCTTTGGAGACGAGATGGCTTCAAGGGCACTTAGCAGCAGCCCCCTAGTGCCATACAGGGAGGCTGCAAATAAGATGGAGCCAGGATCTTTATTGAGAGGAAACAGTGGGAGGGAACGGCAACAGTCATAATGAGAAATGAAGGAAGTTCCAGCTGGATAAAAGAAGAGTTACCATGAAGATATTCAAGCACTAAAGCAGGTTAGCCAGTGATGTTTTAGAATCTTTGTCCTTGGAGATTTTCAAGACCCGGCTGAAAAATGTTGTCAGCAACTGGGACTAAATTCAGTGTTGACTCTGCTTTGAGCTGGAGGTTGGTTCCTGACACCCTTTCCAACGTGAATTCTTTTTACGAAAGTGATTGCTTGTATTTATGCGATTTCAAGTGCGTCCTAGGTGTTAACTTCATGGTGAGCTGATTCACTCTGCTGACTATGGATTAGATCTTTGTTGACTATGAAGAACAATTAGACAGTCTGTGCATCTGTAGGTGTCTTCATATAAATTTCTTAATCTTGAACTGAGTCTTTATCTCTAAATGTAGTGCAAATCTAATCTGGGGAACTTAGACTTCCTCCTTTAAAAGAGAGAAACAGACACCCCTGAAGAGATTTCATCTTGGTTCTCTTTGCATACTATTTTAGGATGAGACGAAATGCTTCTGGTGCCGTTTATTTTCTGTCCCCAAAGCCTATATTTAAAAAAGGAAAATCATGTTTAATTTTCAACTTTTCATTTATTGGTGTGAAAATCTGTGATCCTCAAAAGTGCTAAGCATTCCAAAATTGCTTCAAAATAGTTGTATCTAAAAATCAAGTCCTCACTGTATTCAATTCAGATAAATTAGTACTTATTTTGGAAAATTTGTGACAGAATCTGTTGAACTCTTCCTACACTCTTTAGTGTCTGAACTGAAATACTGCACACTGGTTAACTTCCAGATGCTCACTTGGGTATTGACTTGTTTTGGAGAAAGTTGTTCTGCTCCGAAGACATAGCCTCTATGCCTAAAAACAATTTCATGTTTCAAAAGCTTTGGGAAGAATACAAGAATTGTTGTATAAACTGGACACATAAAATAATTTGTCATTTTCTTGTTTGGTGTAGGAGGGGAAGACTTGGGCTGGGTTACGTCTTGTTACTTACTGAGGGTGAAAAAAAAATGGGTTAGCACAGCATTTTGTGACACCTAATTATTTGCTTTGCTACACTACTTTGATTTGCTGAGCAATTATCTCAATTAGGGCTAGCTGCAGAGTTAGGGCCAAGTACCAAGTCAAGTTGAATCTCATATTGTGCTAGTGCTTGCATCAGATAGTACACTATAAAATAAAAATGTTAAGTTCTGTTAGTTGCTGATTTCTTTGTAGGAGACAGGGCATTTAGCAGCAGAAATCATCCCCATCCATTGAATCACAGAGGACAGATTTGTGATAGCGAGTGAAATAGTAAGCCTGGTGTCATATCTCAAAATCCTTCTTTCGAGCTCTACCGCTTACAGTACACAGTACTGTCATCTGGGAGTTGATCTGTGTGGCTGTACACAGTCCGAGTCATTTGGGAGTTGATCTTCCAAGCTAGTAAGTGCCCTCAGTGTCAGTTGACTTTACCAGAAGATAGTTATCCTCAGAACTTCATAAAAATCAAGATTCTGTCTTCTCTGAACTTCAGTACTCATTTGAGACATAAAAATGCCAACTGAAAATCAAAATTTATTAATGCTTCTAAACATACTGCAAAACTTTTCAAAGATATGTATGTTCAAGGCATATATTTTAATGTATTATAATTGTCTGTACTCTACTTGGTGGCTAATAGAAAGTAGCTCCACAGTTATTTTGTCAACTGTGAAGAGATTAACATGTTAGTTTATGTTCATCTGGAACATAGATTTCCTTTTTTCCTAACTTTATTAGTTATATTTTGGCTCTTTGGAAACAATGCTGCTTTTTTTTTTTTTATTTGACTTGATAAATGTGAAGTATTACTAAAAAGACTCTTTCTATTTAGTATGTAGAAGTTACGTGTACTTTATTTGCTGTTACATAAAACTTTGCTCTTGTACATCATACCACTCCTGCAGCAACATCAAATCCTGTTTAAAGGTGTTTTTGTTGAAATAATAAGCATCTGTGGCATGATCCAGCTTGTACTGAAAACAATTTCAGTGCTGTTGGTACTCAGTGTCACTTTGTCTTACTTAAAATATTACCAGTTTATCATAATTAACATATCTTTTTGATAATATATGTTGAAACTGTTTGCATACAGGAAGATTTTCATGTATAAAACAACTTGGTTTGTAGGCTGTTTTGACAAAATAATTGTAGCTGATGAGAACCTGCTCTTAACTCGCAGGCCTTTTATTATCAGCTGGGATGGGTTGGTTTGAGGGTTTATTTACATTGATTCAGACTCTGGAGAGACTCACAGTTTCTGTCACTCATTGATTTTTCTTTTGTATTCTTTTCCAGTTTACCTCCCTGAAGTAAGTTCTTCTAAAAGTATATCTTAAGCTCATTTCTACTATGTAGAAACAAAAACCAACCCAAAAATAATTAAAAAATCACCCCTTTCATTTCCTTTCTAGTGAAAGGAATGCAGTCTGAGAGGCAGCAGACAACTGCCCCGTGAGATTTTGTACGGACTGAACAGCTGACAAACCCACATTCCCCAGCCAGGCTCCACAAACGTTAACTCCTTTTTTCATGTGTAGACAAACAGCTGAGGAGCACAGGAGCTAGTGCTGCCACAGGAGAAAGTGGCTGAAGACCAGCAGAAGGAGCTTGGGAGTACTGTTGGCAGGGGCAAGAGCAATGAGGTAGTAGAATACCAAAGGACACTTGGCCCAATACTTTAAGAAACTAAATTTTTTCCAAACTTTTGTTTCTCAGTACTTTGGTAAAATGCTTATCAAAGATAACTTTTTTCTGTGAATTCCTTTAAAAAAAAGATGCAAGTTCTTCCAAACTTGTTTTGCTATATACAATTTTAAGCTGAAAATATGGGAAAACAAAATTTCACATAAAATAGAACTTTAATTATGCAGTGAATTTAGAATCCACTAATTATAATAAACAATGTAATATAAATATGTGCAAATATAAATAAAATAATATAAATAATAATGAAATATTTATAGCTGTAAACATATAACTAATCAAATTCTTTAACTGCTGCAATATTTCACGCTCTTTCTGTGATCCTTCCCCTGTATGGTGCTCTGAGACTATTAATGCTACATCTGAACTAGTAAATAGTGTGCCAGGGACAATTTTCTGTCCTAGAACTTGTGGTGCAGCTTGACTTGCATGCTCATGACCAAACTCTTCCTTATCCCCTAAAACTTGAGCAGTTATTTCCATAATTGTTGTTAGGATTACTGCTGAGCCTAGGCCAAAGTTGTTTTAGGAATCGGGTCCCAATTTAACAGTATTGACAATGTACCAGAGACAGTGTTTATATTTGTCTGGCCTTGTGTAGTTTACTGGTATAGATAGAGCACAGAGGTCTGGATGGAAGAGCTGGAGCAGTTGTTTCTGTTAGGAGAATAGAGTATTACCTCTTTGCATTCAGTCCATTGTGGATTCTATGCGTTTCCAATTTTACTTCGTTTATCCTAGTAATAAACATAACCAACAGAAATTTTCTGTCCAATGCCGGTAAAATTTTTGATGTGCTAAATCTGTGGGGAGTAAAGGATAGAATACGTGCAGCACCTCTCCCGTTGCCTGTAAATGAAGATATGGGTTGCATTTCACAACAGGATTGAAATATGCTAGAGGCCGTGTTCTTCCAGTGTCTGAGATAAGATGATGTGAGTCAGAGTTTCATCTGAAGTTGTAACAGATAGGGCACTGTATCCTAAAGCTTTACAGGGCCAGTCCACCAAAGTTTGAGACACACCTCAAGACATCCTAAATATGTTGGTCTAGCCTCTCCAGGCCATATACTACTGTATTTTTATTGGTACCAGATTTTTATAGGAGGCTTGACAGTTCATCTCAAACTTCTGGAATAATCCTATGGTGTTAAATAACCAATTCTGAACTAAAAGTTCTGTTCACAGTTGATTTTTTAATTTTTTTTAACTGGTGTTATTGATAAAATGGTAAAGAAAATACAGCAGTCCAAAAAAGCACTACAGACCCAGGGCTGTCCATGTTTAGGAACTTTTCTGTTTCTAGATTAACCTGCATTTTAGTATCATCAGGTTCAGATTAAGTGTGACAACAATACATAAGTTTCTCAAAAGAGTCTGTAATTTACACCTTCCACATTTCATGTAAATTGAGCAGTGTGGCGTAAGCCTAAGGCTGTCTACAATACTGTAAAAACTTGATCAGCTAGTTGCAAAGGGGGTGAGGAGTGTCACAAAATTTAAAAGGAGCAGGGGCAGGGAAAAGAAAATTATCAGGTAAGACCACTGTGGGATATAACAAGGCACATCTACAGTGATACACAGAGCAAATAAAACTACTAATCAATGCCTAATGAAAATACCTCTGCTGGAAGCTAATTAACATCACAAAATATCTGCAACAAATTAATTTTAATGAAGGTGTATCTGGATGTATATACAGTGACTAATGAAAGAAATCCTCTGAAACTTTGTCACATCTGCTCCATAAGCAGCAACAGTAAAAGACGCCACGTAGAGACTGTGGCAGTTGGTCAGCGATGTGTGTCAGTAGGTTTCAGGCTGAGGAAGCCTTGGTCTGTTAACACGGAGAATACTTTGCCGCTGGTGGAGGAGCATTTAGCGTTGTTGGTGTGAATGAATTGAGCACTGCTTGTGTCATCTAGAAAGTGGGATGACAAAGCGTCTTTGTCCTATGTCAGTAAGCACAGGATCCAAACAGTTTCAGAGAGATGGGAAAAAAAAGTAACTTTGGTTATCCTGTGAATGTGAAGAGGCTGAGAGAAGACTTCAGGAGTTTTGAAATACGGTGTTATGGTATGGATATCAGTATCACTGCACATGTTTTAGGGCAGATTAGAGGTTATAAAGTCACCGTTGTAGATTGCTAGTCTGCCTGTACTGAAACCATTTGAGAACCTGAGCTGTTCCTGCTCACGAGGTGCTCTGTAAATTACTATGCACCAGCTGGCAATGTGCCACGTGCAGATGGGTGGGGATCAGCAAAAGGATATTACCAGAGTTTTATTCTGGGAACTGCTGCATCACTTGGAGTGGAAGGGTGCTCCTTTTTAAAAGTGATAATACACAGTCCTTCTATATTATTATATTGAGCCCATGTTGCTCACAGTTAATGTCTTAGGTGCTTTTTGGATTTCTGTCCAAACAATCTGTATAGATGATATTATGAGAGTCTTACTCCCAGAGTCTTCTCATGTGGAAAGTACCACTAATACCAGAGAAAAGATTATTGCTTCAATAAAGGATTGTTCATGGAGTATCTCATGCCTTCTAATCATGCTACATGTGGCACAATAGTAAAAGTACGTAAACTTCACTTTTAGAAATCTGCTGTGGTATTGTTGAACAGAATCTGATCATCACATTTCTAGCAACATATAACAAAATAGTCTGTGGGCAAGGAGCTTTGCAATTCATGAGGGAGAAAGTTTTATATAACCTGGTTTATGCTAAACATTTTGTTTAAAGTGTGATACTACTAACAAAAATAACTAAAAATAATGCTTTCTTGTCAAGAGATCTATTTTCTCACTATATACTTACTACCAGCTTATTTCAGTAACAAAACCACTTTTTGTTGCATTTGAGTTAAGTGTAGAATATATAGTACTTGGTGAGCTCAGCTCTGTTTCTTTATGTGCAGTGTCAGCAGAACATTGACCAATTTAAAACTGTAGCCCCCGCCAGCAAGTACACTGAAGGTTGATTGTATTCTTTACTGTCTCAGGAGGGTTAGTTTCACTCATGGAAATTCATTATTGATGCTGAGGTGAAATAGGGTTCAGGTTATCTCAGAAATCATAAGCAGAGATTTGAAACGCTACCAGATTTTCCTTGTGACGTTCAACCTTACTTTTCCCTGCTTATCTTGCACGCAGTGTGATTTGAAATTAGCGTAAACTGGACTGTAGAAATTGTGAGCCCCTACTAAGATTGAAAAAGGTGGGGAGGAGGGCTCGGAAGGCAAACATGAAGGAGAAATTAACAAAACTCCCTTAGTCAAAAATAAATACTGAAAAATATTCAGGTATGCAACATTTCATACACCGATTTGCTGCTAAACTAACTTGATTACTGTCTTAGCAAATTCTTTGCTACCATATGTTGTTATATTTTAAGAAGACTGGCAAATTTACAGCTCCTCTTTTTAGCGATGGGGTAATTCTGCACCTCCTACACTGAACTGGCATTGTACTGAAGCAGTTGCTGTTCCTGAACTTTACTTATTTTCACGTCGTGCTTGAGGGTGACAGTAGGCAGTCGTCTTATTACGGGGGAGGGAAGAAGGCAGGAGGAGTTATTTCTCCAGGAGTGTTTGTTCAGGTACTGCATGTTAAAAGTTTGTACGCGGTTAGGAAGAGAGCAGTTATTAGTGACTGCCTAAACACAGAAAGAATCTCTTGATGAAATTCCAAACAATATTGATAGTACTTAAGCAAGTACCTGAATGATTTGTGTTTATCTTCTGTTGCTGTCATTTTTCACTTTGGGTGCTGTATTTCTGAACGTTGGAGATACTCTCTATAAGTATAGAGTGACTTCTGAGAAACACTGTAGAAAACTTAATAACACAAGTGGAAAATTAGTTTTCAACTGAAAGTGAAGTGGTAGTCTTACACCAAATGAAGAAGAAAACGGTGACTGAAAGTTGATCTCACTATGGTAATGACTTTGTTGAAGCCACGTTATTTTCTGGTGCCTCAATTTCTCTATATACAATGTGGGGTAATGACTCATATCTTCTCCATAGTATGTTGGTTAATTAAAAATATAAATGAAGCTTTAGATATATTGGAGTAGATATTTTAAAGGTAAAAGTCTAAGACTGTAAATAAAAAAAAGTTTCTAAAAATGTAATGGATTTTAATAATTAAAGTTTTCGTGTTTGAATTGAAAGAAAAAGGAATTTGAAGATAACATTTTCGTAAGAAATGTGCACGTAATTTTGTAACCTCAATTAACAGGAGTTGGCAGTAAGTAGGTAGCTGAAAGGGAAGAATTATCGCGGCAGAACTTCAGTTCATTGTACAGCCTGGCCAGCTTCTAGCCTTTCTTGGACACAGAGTGACGAAATGTTTTGTCAGCGAGTTGCATGCAGATTTTACACATTATCAGATAGAGTTACATGCTAGAAGAAAGGGAAGGCTGGCAGGAGTATTTCTTGGTATACTTTCCCAACCCAATGTCTACAGTTCTGTGAAATGCATATATTTATTTTGACAAAGAAAGTAACTTTGTGTAATGGCCAGACTCTAGCAGTTTACCATGTATGTGAAACACTGTTTGTTTTTTTGTGTGTTTGTTTAAACAATGTTTTGTCTTTAGTTAAGTGTTTGCGTATAGTTGGTGTTATATAGATAAACAATATGACTACATAAACTGTGGAAGACACCAGTAACTGACTCTCCTGAATAATCTGTGTTTTCTGAAGAGGTAGCACTTATGTACAGTATGAAGTTTTTTATCCTTTCATCTCTCATGCAGTAGTGATTTCTGTATTTTCTTTACCTTTCATTACTGAAGAAAAACAAAGGTACCAGACCTTAGAGTCTAGAAGAAGTCAGATGAGCTTACTTCTACATTAAGAAAAAAAAACCCTTAAACTTATTGCACAGTGCTTCCATGAAGTACCCACATGTTATCGTTTAATTTTATCTTATTTAATTTTCTTATACACAGTAGTGATTCCTGAACACAGCAGAGATTACTTTTCTTAAAATACTGTGTGATATATCCTAGTTTAATGAAAGTTTTCATTTTTAATTAAATTAGAGGAAAAGGCTCCCATCCTTTTTCCGTTTCCGCAGGGGAGATAACATTGTGCCATGTTATTAGCAAGTTTCCCGGGGGCACTTTTTTGCTTTGATGGATTTGTCACAGTCAAGGAACACTCAAAGCTGGTAGCTTGCCAAAAGGCATGCATTTTATATTTATGTTACAACCTCTGTGTGCTAAAATTGAAGTTTATTGATAAACCACTGAGATGGACATGTTTCTGTTTTAGATTTAGCAAGATGTTTCTGTGCTCTGGTACCTATTGCATAGACGTAATGAAATTTAGCTTCGGGAACAACACAAAGGGAAAGGTACTGAGGGGGGGAAGGATCATAAAAACACTCTTCAAATATGTAAGTCAGTTACTAAAAATAATTAAGTGTACTGTTCTCACAATGAAGAAGAGATGTAGTAATGAACTTAAACTGCATCAAGAAAGTTTCAGGTTAGTCTTCAGAAGAAAACCTTTCTAACAATATGGATAAGCAGGTCTGGAACAGATTGCATGAGGAAACTGGATTATTTGTCTTGGTGGAATACAGATCAAATGAATTATCCATCAGAAATTGCATTGTTGTGGTTGATTTCTGCCTTGGAAAAACATCCTGCAAGGTGTATTTTTCTGAGTTCATGAAGAAATCTTTAATGAAAAAGTCCCTTAATAAAAAACCCACAATGCTGAAAGCTTGCACAAATTGTACCCTCACACGTGTTGGAAATGGGATTGAAAGCAGAGATATTTCTGGATAGTGACTGTGACTCTTAGTATAGATATAAGTAACCTAGTAATCGCTTTAGAGTTGTGTTTCTTGGATTTGTTTGGTTTTTGGAGAAGGCTGTTTCAGCTCTACCCTTTGAGTAAAGACTGGCAAAAGAGTACTTAGTATAATTTTTCAACTGATGGAGGTATTCACTTACTTTTTCACACAAGTATGGAAATGTTAAAAAGCAAAGAAAATTTGCTTCCCCCCCCCC